>Ga0209075_1000265_pt1 | contig 49759 bp, 45 predicted proteins | sample Stecom2011_FD_187523 | JGI IMG/M metagenome (GOLD analysis project Ga0209075, IMG submission 187523) | Agricultural soil microbial communities from Utah to study Nitrogen management - Steer compost 2011 (SPAdes) (version 2) | ecosystem: Environmental > Terrestrial > Soil > Agricultural land...
GTAGACCGTGCGCTAAGGCACACACTTAACTTAATCTGGCTCAAGTACGTATAACTTACGCCCTGCGCCTAGGCCGGCAATAATGGCGATCACCCCCACCAAGCCAAGAAAAATTCCGCTGGCGTGCCAGTTGTTAAACTTATCGTGCAGCACGCCGGCGAACAGCGGCCCCAAAGCGGCGAGGGTGTATCCTACCCCCTGCGCCATGCCCGATAAGCGCGCCGCCGTATCGGCATCACGCGCGCGCACCGCCAATAATGTTAAGGCCATACTAAAAGTGCCGCCTTGGCCCAAGCCCAACACAATAGCCGACAGCCACATCAGTTTTGGTGAGGCGTAAATACAGCCAAATAACCCCAGCAGTGTCAGGCTTACCACAGTAAAAATCATAAACCTTTGGTCGCGCATATAGCTTGCAAGCCAAGGTGCGATCACCGCGGTAACCACCTGCACCATAATCGATACCGACAAGGCCAAACCGGCTGTGACCGCATCAAAACCCCGGTCTTGTAATATTGACGGAAGCCAACCAAACACGGTGTACGCCAGTGCAGATTGCAGCCCCATATAAACCGTGACTTGCCATGCCAGCGGGTCGCGGTACAGTTTTTTCTTGGGCGGCTCGGTGGGTTTTGGAAAACTTTCGGCGTTTAATTGCAGCCACCAAAATAAAGCAGCCGCTGCCGCCGGCACTAACCAAAACCCCAGTGCGGGGCGCCAGTCGTTGCCTAGCAATAGCCGCAAAGGCTCGGTGGCACCGGCTGCTATCGAGGCGCCAAAACACAAAGCGGCGGTGTACAGGCCTGTTAATAAACTTACCGAGCCTGGAAAGTCGCGCTTGACGATACCCGGCAGCAACACACCCATAACCCCTATACAGCCGCCTGCGATGGCCGAGCCGATAAATAAACCACTAACCCCCAGATAGGGGCGGGCAAGTAGCGCCAGCGCTAAAACCACCACGGCGGCCAACACCGTTCGCTCCATGCCCAAGCGGCGGGCGACGATCGGCGCTAACGGTGCCGCCAGACCTAAAAACAATACCGGCAAAGTGGTTAATACCGCTTGCCCCGCAGGGGTTAACGATAGATCTTCACCGATGCGACGCAATACCGGCGAGACGCTGGTTAACGCCGGTCGTAAGTTCAGCGCGACAAGCAACAAACCTATTAGGCTTAATGTAATATGCCTAATAGGCGTGACCACAGGTGAGGCGACAGACATGCTAAAGAGTACCTATTAAAATAAAAGCAGTGCGATGGGTTGAAAAGACGTGTGCAGACACAATCGGTGATTTTTTGGCGTTAAGGCTTTGCGGCAATAAAAGATTATACCGGACATTAACCCACAATAAGCGCGCTCAAGGGTAATTAAACGCAAACCTTAGCGTCGCTTTTTGTTTGCAGGGTTGGGTTCTAAAGCAACAAAGGCTGCCTGGCGATGACGTGGGCTGTGAGCAATCAAGCCGTAGAGGCCAGTGCGTTGCTCGGCGCCGATCACTGCAGCAGCGCTTTTTGTCTGTAACGACAAACAAGGTACGCGTGCCGTGTGTTAAAAATGCCTGAGCTGTGGGCGAGTTTGCCCACAGCAATTGATAACCAGTGCCAGAAAGGAGGGCAGGGGGCTGAAGGTTTACCCGTAACCCTTACTGGCAATCATGCTACCTCTAACCTACGGCTGGGTAGAGCTGTTTTAAAAGCTTTTGCTGATTGCCAAATGCATGATGGCGCAAATCCACACGATTGCCAGTGCCGCTGCCAACCAGCGTTTGGCTTTGCTGTTGGCCCGCATGGCGATAATGCCAGTAATGATATAAGCCACTACCAACAGCAGCTTAACGCTCAGCCAATTGATGGGCCAGAGCGAATAGCCCACGGTAAACATCAACGCAAACCCGCTCAGCAACAATAAAGTGTCGATGATGTGCGGGGCGATTTTAACCACTTTTAATTGCACAAAACCAGCGCCGGCTTGACGGGCCAGAAAGCGTATGACAAATAACCCGATGGACAGAGTTAACAGCATCAGGTGGGTGTGTTTAAGGGCCATGTAGCTCATAAGTTTAATAATCTAAGTAATTGTGTGTTGTGCTTTTTGTTAGGCGTTAAATCGGCCAAGGTGTAATTGTCCAGCACAGCCAAAAATGCCGCCAAAGCCTCAGAAAAAATACCTTTTAAGCGACAAACCGAGGTTAGGGTACAGGTATCTGTGTCACTGTTAAAGCACTCTACCAGGGTAAAGTCCTGCTCTGTGTGGCGTACCAATGCCCCTATGTTAATGTCCTCGGCTAAACGGCCCAGTTGTAATCCTCCGTTTTTGCCGCGCGCGGCATTGACGTAGCCCAACTGATTTAGCTGCTGCACGACCTTCATCAAATGGTTTTTGGATATACCGTAACGCGTGGCTATATCGGCGATGGTTACGCGCTGCTCATACACAGCCAGGTACATTAAAACCCGCAGTGCGTAATCTGTGTATCGAGTAACTCTCATGTGATCCCTTTTCTATTCTGCTGCGCCAAGGGTTAACCGGCTCGACCGTCGGCCCGAGGTGCGGTTAAAATTGGTGCATAGAGTATTACAAATAAACCAAAGGCCAGCACCCATAAACTTGCAGTGATTATTAACCCTGTATCAAACGGCACGACTCGGGCCGCCACCAATAAGCGCAATACAGCGGCACCATTAATGGCGATGTAAATCCAAATAGCACCGGGGCGCAAAGCCAAAGGCCGCCCTGTGTGCCCCATGCAAACCCGGGTCATCACGGCAAGAATCAAAGTGCTCATGCCGCCCACGGCTAAAGTGTGCTGCCATAAACTGGCCGGCAGCTCCAACCAAGGGGCGGCGGCGCGCAGCCATAAACTGATCACCAGCCACAAGTAGGCTAAATGTAAGCTCCACAGTAAGGGTTCGCGAGCGCACAACCAGCCACGCCAAAAGTATAATCTAGTGCAGTGCAAAAGAGCTGCGGCAAGGGCAATAAGACTTAATGCGATATTGTTGAATGGTAGAGTATGGGCGATCACCAACAGCAATATCACCAGCAAAGAGGCCCGTTCGAGCCAAGTGTGTTGCCGGATCGTCTGCGCGTTTAAGCCATGATTGAGTAACCAGTTACGGCTAAAGGCAGGAATAATTCGGCCGCCGATAATAGCCATTAACAGCATGATTAAATCCAGCCCCCAGTTTTGCCCCATCACCAGCAGGCTGTGCTTACCGGTTATCAGGCCGGCGTGCATCAAACCGTTGCCAATCATTAACAGTAGTAAGACGCCAGCTATGGGGATATTGCGCATGTTGTTGCCCCTGATCAGCACAAACAAAACGTAAACCACCATAAACAGCCAAAAGGATAAATCGACCACTGCCGCCAGCCACGGCGGCACATCGCTTAAGCACCAAAATACAATGCGTCCGGCCAGCCAAGTGGCGCCCAGCGCTGCCAACATGCCGCCGCGCAAGGGTTTGCAACTGGCCCAGTTCGTGATGGCGGTGAGTAAGAACCCCGCAATAGCGGCCCCGACAAAGCCGTACATCATTTCGTGGCTGTGCCATTTAAGTGGATTAAAACCCATGGGTAGGTGCCAGCCGGCCAGTAAAAAACCGATCCAGCCAATCATAATGACAATGGCATAAACGCCTGCGAGCAAAAAAAATAAACGAAACGGATGGGCAAATAAAATTTGTAGGCGGGAAGTCAGCGTCACGGTATGCCTCTTAACGATTACCTGAGAAATAAACTTGGAATATGCTTAAGGTACATTATATAGTACATGCATATTAAATACATGTTTAGTTGTGGTCTTGATTGAAGAGGAGAGGTTCCTATGGCGCCCGAGGTTCTGTTGCGCTTGGCTCACGGCAGTATGGTGGTTTGCGGTGCGATTTCTTTGATTATTGTGTATTTATTGTACGGCACCCCCGAGGCCTTTAATATACCCTTGCCACTGACCATTGCAGGGCATATCTCATTGATTGTGTTTCCGGGCGTGTTTAAGCTGGGTTACGTATTGCGTTTGACGGCCCTTAAGCAAATGGGGCGGGAGGTTAACTAACGCTTTTTAAGCCGTTGCCTTTTAAGCGTACAACGTTCAGGCTTCTGGCAATCATTTATTCCGCACCAGTGGGTTAGATGGTTTATGATGATTGCTCTTTATTTTTCTTGGAGTAAAGCATGAAACTATTACTACTGGCGGCCGTTGCATTGGTGTTAAGTGGTTGCGGTCAAGAGGCAAACACACCAGAGCCTGCTAAGAAGGGTGTCTTTGAAGAGTACACCGACAGCCAAGTAAAGGCACTGGAAAAAGCCAAAGGTGTCGAGGGCGAATTAAAAAAAGCCGATGAAGCGCGACGTAAACAGCTCGATCAAATGCAGTAAGCTGTGGCTCGTCGCCAGTGTTTATTTACTAGGGTCAGCGCCCACCGTTGATCCGCTCTATGCACCGTTAAAACCCCAGAGCAATGAGTGCTCGCTCCCAGCCGTTTCCCCCGTCCAGTGTCTCAATAAATTTATCGCACCTCTCTCGCCGTCCGATGCTCATGTGTAAACACCTGTAAATAACCCATTGGCACTTGCTAAACCTAATGGTAATTATTATCATTACCAGCTTTGAAAAAGTGATTGGGGCAGTAATGGTGAGTGTGGCATCGGCGCCTGAGCAGGGGCAGGGGTATAACCCCAAACGTAAAACAGGCACTAGAGCCGCAAATAAAAAGGCCAACAAAAGAGGTCAGTGGGGACGCTGGAGCAGAACCTTGCACTGGACCAGTTCAGCCGTTGGGCTGGCGGCCCTGTTATTTTTCTCAATCACGGGCTTTACCTTAAATCATGCCGATTGGTTTGAAGCCAGCCGTAAAACCACAACCCGCAGCGTGGTTTTACCGACCAGTGAGCAACAAGCGTGGCTTGACGCTACTGAAACCGAACAACTCCAGCACCTGCTCGGGATCATTAATAAAGAATTTAAACTTGGTGTGCCACGGCAGATTGACCGCGATGAAGTGGAATGGTTTTTTGATTATCCGCGCCCAGGTGGCATGGCATCGGTGGTGTACGAGGTGGGCTCGGGTGAGTTGTTGTTTGAATCTACCGCCGATGGTTTGACCTCGCTGGTGAATGATTTACACAAAGGTCGTCACAGCGGTGGCGCTTGGTCGCTGTTCATCGATGTAGCAGCGGTGCTTGGTGTGTTTATGTCAGTGACTGGGCTTTTGCTGCTGTTGTTGTACGCACCTAGGCGCACCACTACTTGGCCATTAGTTGGGCTGGGGCTGTTGTTGCCGGTTGCTGTGTATTTTCTTTTTGTGCCATAAAAGCAACGCATTTAAGTCTTATTAATAAGGAAGGTGTATGCGTAAATTGATAGCAGCCGTGGCGTTAACCGCTGTGGCAAGTTTTGCCCAAGCCGAGCGCATAACGCTCGAGCTGGTCATCCCCGAGATGCAAGGGGTGGAGTATCACCGCCCTTATGTGGCGGTGTGGATCAGCGATGACAGCCGCCAAATTGTCGAGCATGTAGCGCTGTGGGTGGAGCAAGAAAAATGGTGGCGCGACTTGCGCAGTTGGTGGCGCCGTGGTGGCGCTTATGCCCAACTCCCCATAGACGGTGTGTCTGGGGCCACACGTAAGCCCGGCACTTACACCTTGAGCTGGGAGGGCCAGTTACCCGAGGGCGAGCTGACCTTAAACCTTGAAGCGGTGCGCGAGGTGGGAGGGCGTGAGCATGTGCGTTTAGCGTTACCACTGGATCGCAACGGCACAGTTAAGGCACAGGGATCTAAAGAATTAGGCCAGATTGTGGCTCGTATTACCCATCATTAACGCAACAGTCTAAAACGTAGGTTGCACACTAAGGAGTTATTATGAAAAAGCAGTTAATTGTTGCGCTAACGGTGTCGGTTATGGGTTGGCCTTTGATGGCCGACGCGCATAAACGCTGGTTGTTGCCGGGCGACTTTAGTTTGAGCGATGCCGAGCAAGTCAGTGTCGATTTCTCGGCATCCAACAACATCTTCAGTGTTGATAAGGGCATGTCCACCGAGGGTATTGAAGTTGTCGACCCCGAGGGCGAGGTTCACGCACCCATCAACCCAGTACAGCGCAAGCGCCGCTCGATCTTCGATGTTGAAATCGATAAAAAAGGCACATATCGGGTGCTGTCCGGTGGTAAACCTATGTATTTTGCCTCTTACCAAGTGCCAGACGAGGAGAAGCCACGCCGCGATCGGGGCGCATTGCAGGCGTTAAAAGCTAAAATACCGTCCAATGCCAGCAACGTTAGTTTTACGGAGTCTGTTAGCTTGCTCGAGACTTACATCAGCTTGGGCGCGCCAAGCAATAACTTTGGCAGCACAGGTAAAGGGATTGAGCTGGTTGGCGGCGATCACCCCAACACCCTATACGCCGACGAGCCGTCGCGCTTTGTGTTTCACTTAAATGGCCAGCCGGCCAAAGGTTTAACCTTAGAGGTTACCCCCGATGGTTCTATTTATCGCGATGAAGAAGGCACTGTCAGCTACACCCTGGATGATAAAGGCGCCGCCGAGGTTGAGTGGAGCGTTGCCGGTCGCTACTTTTTAGAAGTCGGTGCTCGGGTGGATAAAAGTGACGCTAACGATATGGCCAAACGCTACGGTTATGGGCTGACCGTCGAGGTTCTTAAGCCTTAGGCTTTAACCACGCCCGTCCAAAAGCGACCCCAAGGGTCGCTTTTTTTATGTCTGTAGCAAAACAGAGTTTGTAAGGGGCTTAAAAGGCGTGCTAAGTGCACTGTAAAGGTCGACGAAAGAGCCTTTATCGCGTATCTTATGGCAACTTAGCAGACTGTTAAAAACCCTTTGTGGCGCCTAGGCAGAGTTGCAATTCAACACAAAATAGCTTTTTAAGCGCATAGCTGCGCATTTTGTTTGATTGGAACCGTCGCGGTTACCCAAATGGCACCTTTGAGCAGTGTGTAAAACCCAATTAATTTCGCGGGCGCCCGGTTGATGCCGACCCCTGCACTACCTTTACTGTGATTATGAACCTAAACTATTTGGATTTTGAGCAGCCCATTGCCATTCTCGAGGGCAAGATTGAGGAGTTACAGCTGGTTGGTAACGACAACGACCTCAATATCAACGACGAAATCAACAAGCTCAAAGAAAAAAGCACTAAGCTCACCGAGAACATCTACACCAATTTGTCAGCTTGGCAGGTAGTGCAGGTGGCGCGCCACCCCCAGCGGCCTTACACCTCAGATTACATCAAACGGATTTTTACCGATTGGGATGAGTTGCACGGTGACCGCCACTTTGGCGACGACGCCGCGATTATCGGGGGTATTGCTCGCTTAAATGGTCAGCCGGTTATGGTTATCGGAGAAGAAAAAGGCCGCAGTGTCAGCGAGAAAGTGCAGCGCAACTTTGGCATGCCAAAACCCGAGGGTTATCGCAAAGCTTTGCGCCTAATGAACATGGCCGAGCGTTTTAAACTGCCCATTTTAACCCTGATTGACACCCCCGGCGCCTATCCTGGTATCGACTCCGAGGAGCGTGGCATCAGTGAGGCGATCGCGCAAAATCTGGCGGTTATGTCGCGTTTAAAAACCCCCATAATTTGTACCGTTATCGGTGAAGGCTCCTCTGGTGGCGCATTGGCCATTGGCGTGGGCGATCATCTAAACATGCTGCAGTACTCAACTTATTTTGTGATTTCGCCCGAGGGCTGCGCCAACATTATTTGGAAGACCGTCGATAAGGCGCCCCTGGCCGCCGAGGCGATGGGGGTAACATCAACCGTGCTCGAGGAGCTGGGCATCGTCGATGAGACCATCCCCGAGCCGCTCGGTGGTGCGCACCGCAATATCGATGCGATGGCCGAAACTCTGCGTTTGCGTTTGAGTGAGCAGCTGGAGCAATTAAACGCAGTGCCTATCGAGGACTTACTTGAAAAACGTTACCAGCGCCTGATGAGCTACGGTAATTAAAAGGCTTATACAGCGTGATAAAAAAACCGCCAATAGGGCGGTTTTTTTATGGCGGCTGTATAAATGCTGTAATTGTCGTTAGCTACCGGTTAAGGTTTGGTCGTACTTGCGGCTGAGCATATCGTAAAAACTCTCGCGCGCTTGCAGTACCCCTTGTTTTAAGGCGTTAATTTGATCGTTATTGATGTCTTTGCGGCCGCTGTACACCTGCCGCCGAAACGCCACAATTTGGCCCGCGTATATTTTTAAACTGCGCTCTAGGTTTTTCTCACCCAAGATCAATAGCTTGGCCTCGGCCGCCGACATTTTCACAAACGATTCCACCAGCTCTTCGGTGACTTGGCTCAACTCTTGTTTTCGCTCGCTGGGCCAGCGCTCGCCAAACTCAACAGACTCGGCGGCAAGGGATGCGTATTTACTGAACATATGCGTTACCTCACCGACAAACGCCGAGATATCCTCAAACACGTCGAGCCGCTTTTGCTCGCGTAAGCCGCGTGGGCCAATCGCCCTTTGCCGGCGGCTCCACCACCACACGCTGGCCAGTGCCACAACAGCGCCGGCGGCAACTTTTATGAGGGTGTCGATGAGTTGATATGCGATCGTGCTGTCCACAGATTAGCCTCGGTGTCAGTTAATTGTCAGCTTAGAGCTCTGTTAGGGCTGCTGCAATAACTGCGCCAAAAAAACCGAGATTACCGTGTGAGTTTGGCGATACCCGCCGTTACTTAAAGCCTGAGGTGCAGCGTGGTTGCGCCCGGTACAGGCAGCCGCCGTTGCTTAACCGCCGGCTAATTTTACCTTATAGCCCAGCTTTTCCAGTGCGGCTTTAAGGGTATCGCGATGATCGCCCTGAATCTCGATATGGCCGTCTTTTATCGCGCCGCCAGTGCCGCAGGTTTGTTTTAGTTTTTTGGCTAAGGTTTTTAGCTCGTTACCGATCAGCGGGACCCCGCTAATAACACTGACCGTTTTGCCGCCGCGGCCTTTGCTAGAGCGCTGAATGCGCACAATACCATCGCTGCTTGGCGCCTCTGGGGGCTGCTGCTGGCGCACGCGACCACTCTCGGTAGAGTACACAAGTCGACTGTTTTTGCTCACGCTGATCTCCTCGTGACAGAGTTTATAAAGGCGTTAGTATAACTGACGTGCGCTTGGCGGGCACAGGCGCTAGAATGCGCCTCACGTTTTTACTACATGGATAGCAGACTATGACACTCTCTATTGCCCGATTACTGTTGCCAGTGTTGCTGCTGGGGCTGCTCGGCGGTTGCGATCGAGCCGCGAGCAATACCCACCAAGCCGCGGCCGATAACCCAGTGCTGCTGGGCGAGCGTAAAGCACGTGTGTGCATGAGCTGCCACGGCCCGGGTGGTGTGTCGCGGGTGGCGAGCTACCCAAGCCTTGCCGGATTGGATCGAGAGTATCTGTTGGCCCAATTGCGTGATTTTAAATCCGGCGAGCGTGAAAACGCCATGATGAGCTCGATGGTGGCCAGTTTAACCGATACCGATATGCAACAGCTGGCGGCTTACTTCTCGGTTCAGGGAGACTAACCCAGGTGCGCGATAAAACCGACGAGCGAGACCGAGCCTATGATTGAGGTCCAAGGCCACTGGCCCCCTGAGGCCGAACCATTGATCGAGGCCTTTAAAGATAATTTCTCACATGATTCCGGGCAGGGCGCAGCGCTTGCCGTGGTGCGCGACGGGCAGGTGCTGGTAAGCGCCTGGGCCGGCAGCCGCGATAAAGCCGGTAATAAACCTTGGTGTGAAGACACCTGCGTCAATATATTCTCTGCAGGGAAACCGTTGGTAGCGGCGCTGATCATGACCTTAGTCGAGCGCGGTGAGCTTGCCTTAGATCAACCCATTAGCCATTACTGGCCGGGCTTTAGCGGCAACGGTAAAGAGCTTATCAGCGTGCGCCAAGTGCTGGCTCACCGCAGTGGCATGAGCGCGTTCCACTCGAGGTTAAAAGATCCGGTGATCTTTGACCCAGATGCCATCAAGTACTTATTAGAGTACGACGAGCCCTGGTGGCGGCCCGATAGCGCTCAAGGGTACTCTCCTTTTTTATACGGCTGGATTTTGGCCGAGCTGGTTCGGCAGGTAACGGGGGAGTCGTTTAGCGACTTATTTAATCGCTACTGGGCAGAACCTTTGGGGTTAAACGCAATCTTTGGTGTACCCGAGTCGCAACAGGGCGCACTGGCAGATGTAGCGCCGTTAAAAAGATCCGCGCAGCAGGCCGGCGCAATCAGCCCTGGGGCTCATAGCGCGGCATTAGGCCAATTGATGAAAGCCGACCCCCGCGGGGTGGTTAACCGCGCGTTTGCTAACCCAGCATCGCTTATGGGCTCGACCAATACCCGGGCTTGGCGTAGCGCCTGTATCCCCGCGGCCAATTGTCATGCAAGCGCTTTAGGTTTGGCGCAATTTTATGGCGCGCTGGCCGCCGGCGCAGAAAGAGTCGGGTTAAGCGCTGCAACACTTGCCGAATTCACCCATGCGCGACAGGCCGAGCTCGATAAAGTGTTGGGCTTAGCGCTGCGCTTTGGCTTGGGTTTTATGGGCTCACAAGCGAGCCGCGATTGTCTATTGGGTGGCCCACAGGGCTATGGTCATCCGGGCGCCGGCGGCAGTGTTGGCTTTACCGACCCAGAGACTGGATTAGGTTTTGCGTACGTTACCGGCCGACTGGGGCAGAGCGTGCTGATTGACCCCCGCGCCCAGCGTTTAATCGCCCAGCTCGCTCCGTTAGCCCGTGTTTAATTTGTCTATTTATTAAGGTTGCACACCATGTCACCAAACGATGAGCGGCCAAATGCCGTAACCCAAGATGAGCTGATTGAGCTGCAAAGCCGTCTGAGCTTTCAGGATGACACCATCGGTCAATTAAACACCATTGTTGCCCGGCAGGATCGTCAGCTGCAGGCGCTGGCAAAACAACTGCAGGGGTTGGTGAGTAAGTTTGACGATGCTATGGCAAATCGCGAGCCGGGCGAGGCGCTGCAGGACGAGCGGCCGCCGCATTATTAATGTTTTGTAATGGCCGTTGGGGTTAAAAATCCAGCTCTGACAGCAAGCGCTCAACGTAGCGCAAGCGCTCTTGCAAGATGGCGCTGCGGTGGTGGTCATTTTTCGCCAACCTGAGCGCGTTGCGCAACTGAACAATGGCTCGGTCGTACACGCCGATTTGGATAAAATACTCGGCGCGCGCCTCGTGCACACCCAGTACATCGCCCGCCAAGCCATTTACCTCGGCAAGCAAATACCACATGTAGGGGTCTTCGGTTTCTTTGCGTACGTACTGCGACAGAAAGTCGGCGCCACTTTGATGCCGCCCCGAGTCCATTAGCGCCTCGGCGTAGCGCACATTAAACGGGTAGTAGTTGGGCAGGCGGCGCAAGCCGGTGCGCAGTCGCTCGAGGGCTTTGTCGTAGTTTTTACCCGCCAGGTCCGCGTCGATTTGCATCACTTGATAAACCAGTCGGTTGGGGTCTTTTTGCAGCAGTGGTGCAAGGGCGGTAGCGGCGGCCTCGGCATCGCCGGCCTTGCTGTAGGCCAAGCTTAAGCCGTAGCGGCTGGCCTCTGGGGTGAGGTTGTCGCCATCGAGTTCAGACTGAAATATCCCAATCGCCTGTTGTGGGCTTTCGGCCTGCAGCACCTTCACCCGCGCTTTCATTAACTGAAAGTCGATCGAGTCTTTGGTCATTTTATCCCTTGGGTAGCGCATGGCGCGCGAGCGGGCGTCGGCAATGCGGCTCTCGGTCACCGGGTGGGTCAGCAAAAAGTCCGGCGGCCGACGCGAATAACGCGTAGCGCGCAGCATTTGCTCAAACATATTGGGGGCGGCGTAAGGGTCATAACCGGCTTTTATCAAGGTATCTATGCCTAAGCGGTCGGCCTCTTGCTCATTTTGCCGACTAAAGCGCAGATTGGCATCGGCGGCGGCCGCTTGGGTGGCAACGATGGCGGCCATTCCACCATCACTGCCGCTGGCGGCCAGCACTAAGCTGGCGAGCAAGGCGGTGTAAAAGGGGATGGTCATGTTGCGCTGCTGCTCTAAGCGGCGGGCATAATGGCGCTGACTTAAGTGAGCCAGCTCGTGAGTTAACACAGAGGCCAGCTGCGCCTCATTTTGCGAGTAGCTAAACAAACCTGTGTGCACGCCAATAACATTACCGGGGGCGGCAAAAGCGTTCATGGTGGAGTTTTCCACCACGATCAGCTCAAAATTACGGTTGTTGAGCTCGCTAAATTGGGCCAATCGGCCAATAAGGTCGCGTAAATAACTGATCAGCAAAGGGTCGTCCGAGGTGGGCACTTGCGCACGGTAACTGCGCATAAACAGTTGTCCTAAGCGTTTTTCCTCCTGAAACGACACTATGCCAGAGGAGGTATCACCAAAATCTGGCAGGTTTAAGTTATCGGTGCGAGCCAATGCCGGCACACTTAGCAGCAGCGACAACAGAAATGATAAAGCTTTATTCACAGTGATCAGGTCTCATCCAACGTACGAAGCCACAAGCCTATGCGGCGGGTTATAGTATCATCAATGCGGTGCACCGCCGGTAGGGGTAAAGCTATCTTGTACTACTTGTGCGCACGCGTAATGTTAACTAGCATGTCGCTTTATCTCTAGCGATACAGCTGCAGATGTAGATATGAGTTGACAAGTGGTATGACAAAAGCCCATTCAAGCAGTTCCCCCCAAAAGCGTGTATTGGTAGATGCCCGAGAGCTGCGCTGCCCCATGCCGCTGTTGCGTGCCAAACAAGCCATGCGCCCTTTAGAGGTGGGCCAGCAGATCGAGGTGCGCGCCACGGATGCCGGTTCGGTGAGGGATTTTCACGCATTTGTGCAGTTGGCAGATCACCAGATGATTGAGTTTCGTGATTCCGATGGCGAGTATCTGTACGTAATTGAAAAAGGAGGTGCGGTTTAATGCTCATCTGGAGAGTCACACAACCATGTTAAAAATAGTGCGCAGCTGGATCGACCGTTACTTCTCCGATGAAGAGGCGGTTTTACTGGTGGTGATGATCGTCCTCAGTCTATTGATTATATTGACCATGGGCGCGGTGCTGGCGCCCATGATCGCCAGTATTATTATTGCGTTTTTAATGCAGGGCTTGGTCGTGCGGTTGCGCCAGTGGGGCGTACCTCATTGGCTGGCGGTCAGTATCACCTTTGTATTGCTGCTGTTAATGCTGGCTGCGCTGTTATTGGTGTTGCTGCCGGTGTTATGGCAACAGTCGGCTCGGCTGTTTACCGAGGTGCCCCGCATGCTGGGCGAGTGGCGCGGGGTGTTGCTGCTGCTGCCAGAGAACTACCCCAATTTAGTAAGCCAAACCCAGGTTGAAGAGCTGATTGCCGCCACCACCGCCGAGCTGGGGCGCATGGGGCAAAATGTGTTAACTTTTTCGGTCAGCAGTCTGCCCATCCTAATGACAGTTTTAGTGTATTTTATCTTAGTGCCCATCTTGGTGTTCTTTTTCTTAAAAGACAGCTCGTTAATCGTCGATTGGTTTACCGGGTTTTTGCCGCGTAAGCGTCCGGTGATGACCAAGATCTGGAGCGAGATGAACCAGCAAATTGCCAATTACGTACGGGGTAAAAGCATCGAGATCCTGATCGTTGGCGCTGTGTCTTATATCGCCTTTACGTTGCTGGGCCTTAATTACGCTGCACTGCTGGGGCTTGCGGTGGGCCTCTCGGTGGTGATCCCTTACATTGGTGCCGCGGTGGTCACCATTCCCATTGCCATGATTGGTTATTTTCAGTGGGGGTGGGGCAGTGAGTTCTTTTACCTGATGCTGGTGTACGCCATTATTCAGGGGGTCGACGGCAATATTCTTGTGCCGCTGCTGTTTTCAGAGGCGGTCAACCTACACCCTGTGGCCATTATTATGGCGGTGTTAGTGTTTGGCGGTTTGTGGGGTTTTTGGGGAGTGTTTTTTGCGATCCCGCTGGCCACCTTGGTGAAAGCGATTTTACACGCTTGGCCGATGGGTATTGCCGCTGACGAGCAGCCCAGTTTGCCCCCTGCGACAGACATCGCGGAGCCTCAGTAATGCCGGTGGGGTGCTGGCTGCGTTATGCGGCATTGCAAACGGCTGTGTTGAGTTTGTTGTTATTAACGGCAACCATCGCGGCTGTCAGCGTCGCTGCAAGTGTGCCAGATGCCCCACAAGCGCCCAGTTTTCGCACCGAAGAGGTGATCACCAGCCCCGAGGATACACGCTCTTATCGCAGCCTTGTTTACGACAATGGCCTGCAGGTTTTGCTGGTGCATGACCCCGAGGCCAATGAGGCCGAGTGGGCCCTAAGCGTACTGGCCGGCGCCAACCAAGATCCAGCCGCGCTGCCGGGGCTAAACCACCTGTTGGCCCTAGTGCTGTACGAGGATCCTGCCGTCAGCGTTAATGTACAGCCAGAGCACACCGAGTATTATGCCCGCTCAGCGATGGCGGAGCTGGTGCCATCACTGCAACAGTTTGTGGCGCAAGTCGATCGGCCCGATGAGTTTTCAGTGGATGAGGTCGAGCGGGCGCAACATTTGCTGGCAAGCAAAATCCGCGCGGGGTTGGGTGCTACCTTAACCGACCGGCGCAATGATGTGTTCAGTGCGCTGTTTAATGTCGAGCACCCCATGGCGCGCCGTCAGGGTGCATCCGCCAGCATTGCTCAGCTGCCGGTGGTCAGCGGTGCGCTGCAAAACAATTACCGCCGCTACTACAGCCCCGCGCGTATGTGCTTAACCTTGGTGGCTAATTTGCCATTGGCGGAGCAACAACCGTTGGTGAGCCAAGTTTTAACTCCTTTGGCAGTGAAAACCTCGGTGGCTACTGCCGAGCTTGATTACCCGCCGCTGTTTGCGCCACAAACCTTGCCGCTAGAGGTGCACATCCAAGCCGACACCGCAAAACCGCAATTGCAGTTGCTGTTTCCGGTGCCAAACCCCTTATCACTGTACGCCGAAAAACCGTTGGCAGAGGTATCGAGATTACTCACCGATGGCGGGCCGGGCAGTTTATTAGCGCTGTTAAAACGGTTAGGCTGGGCCGAGGCGATCGATACCGGCATGGGCATGCAGTCGCGTTACGATGGTTTGTATGAGGTGCGCATCGATTTAACCGACCTGGGTATGCGTGCTACCGATCAAGTGGTGGCGCTGGTGTTTTATATGCTCGAGCAAATACGCTGGCGCGGTTTACAGTCGTGGCGCCACGATGAGTTAGCCCGCACCGCGGCGCTGGACTTTCGTTACCGCGATGCAGCCGCCGTGCGTGACCCCGCACAGCTGGCACACGCACTGCATTATTATCGCCCCGGCGATGTGCTGTACGGCCCTTATCGTTTTAACGAGTATAACGAGCGTTTAGTTCGCCGTTATTTGGATTTTTTACGCAGTAACAATGTATTAATCAGTGTGACCTCGGCGGCTGAGGTCGAGGGCGAGCAGCGCAGTCCGGTACTGCTCACGCCTTACTCGGCGGTTCAAGCGAGCGAGGCGCAGCCGGACATTAAAATCGCGGTGCGGCGCCGGCTGGAGTTTCCTAAGCGCAATAATTTTATTCCCCAGCGGCTGAATGCGAAAGAGCCGCCGATGTTGCCTGTGGGGCAAAATTCCGATCTTAGCAAACTGGTCGAGCTGTTTAATAAGCCGCGCTCTCAGGCTTGGTTTAGTCGCGCACAGGTGGCCACGCCAGTGGCCTCGGTATTGCTTCGGCTCGAGATCCCAGCGGCGGGCGATAGCGCTCTCAGCGCCACCCAAGCCGAGCTGTTGGCCGAGATGATGACGCAAGAGTTAAATGAAAAAGTCTTTGCCGCGCATTTGGCTGGAGCCGACTTTACCTTTCAGCCCCATGCGTTGGGGGTGGACATTCAGGTGCACGGGTATAACTCGCAATTAGGGCTCATGCTCACCCATATTGGCAAAATGCTCAGTGGTGTGGATATCAGTGAGCGGCGTTTTAAACAAGCGCGTAACGCCCTTGCAGAGCGTTTAAATGCACCACAAAACACCCTTGATGGCCTGCTGCGTGAGCGCATCAGCCGGTTGCATTATCGCCCCAGCTGGGGCCGTGCCGAGCGCGCCGCGGTACTGCCCAGCCTAACCCCAGAACAATTGCGCGACTTTAAACACGATCACTACCGCGTGGCGCGGCTTAATGTATTGCTTTACGGTAATCTATACCGCCAGGAGGCGCAGCGGCTGGCCGCTTTAAGTGAACATTACTTTCTCTCTGGCGATGCTCCACCAGCGCGTACCGCCAGCTACGGACGCCTAGGCGACACCGGAGGCGTACAGATGAGCCTGCCGGCGGTCGATGGCGCAGCACTGTATTTACAGGGGCAGGGCGCCAGTGCCACCGACTTAGCCCAGCTACAGCTGGCGGCGCAATTGCTGCGCGAGTCATTGCGCCAAGCGCAACTAAACCGGCAGAGTATTACCGATCAGTTGTCACTCGTGGCCGAGTCGAGCGCCGCGGCCGAAACCGATCAACTGGTCCAACCCCCAGCCCTGCAAGCTGATCGAGAGCTTAACCCGTTGCGCAGTAACACCGATGAGCTAGGCGTTGCCATCGACCCCGCCCAAGTGGTGGTGCTCGATTGGCAGTTGGCGGGGCGGCCGGCGTTGGTGGTTTATTACGCCGGCTCGGATGGCGCTGGCGACGATCCAAACGACGTAACCAATGCGCTGCGCGGGTATGTAAAACAAGAGCTAACGCGCCGCTGGCCCGAGGCCACAGTGGCCGATGCCAAAACGCTTATCAAACAGCGACTGGCAAGCAATCGCGCCACCGGCGAGCGTGCTTTAAGTGTTGCCTTATGGCATGAGTTGCTCGATGGCGCCGTTGCCAATAAAGCCATTGCGGCCAGTGTTGCCGAGATCAAAGTAAGCTCGAGCGAGCAATATCGCCAAGCGCTGGCGAGGCGGATTGCAGGCGCTTTAACCCTGGGCCAAAGAAAAAGCGCTGCAGACGACAAAGGTACGCAGCAGGAACTGCTAAACTATTGGCGCCAACTGCAAAAACAGCCTTTATACGGCCCTGTGTTACCCTAAAATGTAGTATTCTAGAGTCATTACAACGCCGTTTGTTTGAAATTTCACCTAGCTGGGTGAAATGCGTACCAATCTTGTTAGTACCCCACGCTTTATCAAACGGGGCTAGTAAAAAATCCGTAAATATGTAAAAATTCGCGCATTTTTGGGCCCCAGTATTGGGGTATTCGCAACGTTTAACCCTAATATAGTCGCAATATAATGGGGCGAGGCTACTGGTAGCTATCCTGCCAGTGCGGTCTGCGTTGGTGTTAACGCTATGTCCAAATGTGCTCAAAAGGCGCATGACTGAGGAGATTTAAATGATAGAAGATACAGATGCTCTGGAAACTCGAGAGTGGCGTGATGCACTCGACTCTGTCGTTCGCCACGTGGGCAAAGAGCGCGCCACATTTCTTCTGAAGAGCTTGTCCGAATCCGCGGCCGATCACGGTATTGACCAGCCCTCCGCTATCACCACCCCGTATCGCAACACTATTCCTCCTTCAAAAGAAATCCAAAGTCCTGGCGATCATTACATCGAGCGCAAAATACGCTCGATCGTGCGCTGGAACGCGATCGCGATGGTCGTGCGTGCCAACAACAACAATGACGATTTGGGCGGTCATATCGCCTCTTTCTCATCCGCCGCGACCTTATACGAAGTAGGGTTTAACCACTTCTTTCGCGGCAACGACGGCGATACACCGGGCGATTTGATTTACTTTCAGGGCCATAGCTCTCCGGGTATGTACGCTCGCTCGTTTGTCGAGGGACGTTTAAGTGAAGACCAACTGAACAACTTCCGCCGCGAGGTTGACGGTCATGGTATTCCGTCTTACCCACACCCCTGGTTAATGCCCGATTACTGGCAGTTCCCCACGGTTTCTATGGGATTGGGGCCCATCACTGCTATTTATCAAGCGCAAGTGATGCGCTACTTAGATCAGCGTGGTTTGATCGAAAAAGGCGACCGTAAAATTTGGGCCTTTTTGGGCGATGGTGAGTGTGATGAGCCAGAGAGCTTGGGTGCAATCTCTCTGGCCGGCCGCGAGAAGCTGGACAACCTGATTTTTGTTATCAACTGTAACCTGCAGCGCTTGGACGGCCCTGTACGCGGTAACGGTAAAATCGTACAAGAATTAGAAGGCGCATTCCGCGGCGCAGGCTGGAACGTGGTGAAAGTACTGTGGGGCGGCTGCTGGGACGAGCTGTTAGCAAAAGACACCACCGGCTTGCTGCAAAAGCGCATGGACGAAGTGCTGGATGGCGAGATGCAAAACTACAAAGCCAATGGCGGCGCCTACACCCGCGAGCACTTTTTTGGTAAATACCCAGAGCTATTAGAGCTGGTTAAAGATCTATCCGACGATGAGATCCTGCGTCTCTCGCGCGGTGGCCACGATGCCCATAAAGTGTATAACGCCTATCACAACGCGGTTAACACTAAAGGACAACCCACCGTTATTTTAGCGCAAACCGTTAAAGGTTATGGCATGGGCCCAACCGGTGAGGCCGTGAACAACGCGCACCAGGTTAAAAAACTTAATGTCGATGCTCTGAAAACTTTCCGCGATCGCTTTAACATCCCGATCGAGGATAAAGAACTGGAAAACATCCCTTACTATCGTCCCGCCGACGACAGTGCCGAGATGCAATACCTGCAAGAGCGTCGTCGCGAGCTAAACGGATACCTGCCATCGCGCAAGTCCGAGTTTGAGCCTTTGGCAATTCCTCCCCTAGAGGCTTTTAAAGCACAACTTAAAGGCACTGGCGAGCGTGAAATTTCCACCACCATGGCTTTTGTGCGGATCCTAAACACGCTGATTAAAGACAAAGACATTGGTCAGCAAGTCGTGCCGATTGTGCCAGATGAAGCGCGCACCTTTGGTATGGAGGGCATGTTCCGCCAAGTGGGTATCTACTCGGCGTTTGGTCAGCACTACACCCCGCAAGACGCCGGGCAGATCATGTACTACAAAGAGAGCGAGACCGGCCAGATCCTTGAGCAAGGCATTAACGAGGCCGGCGCAATGGCGGCTTGGATTGCCGCGGCCACCTCTTACAGCAACCATGGTAAACCACTGCTGCCGTTTTACATTTACTACTCTATGTTTGGCTTCCAGCGTATTGGCGACTTAGCCTGGCTGGCGGGCGACGCGCAAGCGCGCGGCTTTATGCTGGGCGGTACCGCAGGGCGCACCACGCTTAACGGTGAGGGTCTGCAGCACCAAGACGGCCACAGCCATATTTTGGCCAACACCATTCCTAACTGTCACAGTTACGATCCGACCTTCTCTTACGAGGTGGCGGTGTTGATTCAAAATGGTCTTAAGCGGATGTACCAAGAGAAGGTCAACTGCTACTACTATATTACGCTGATGAACGAGAACTACGTTCACCCCGATATGCCAGAGGGCGTTGAAGAGGGCATTCTTAAAGGTATCTATCAGTTAGAAAAAGGCACCAGCAAAAAGAAAAACCGTGTGCAGTTAATGGGCTCGGGCACCATCTTAATGGAGGTGATTGCCGCGGCCGAGATTCTGCGTAACGAGTACAGTGTCGAGGCGGATATCTGGAGCGTCACCAGCGTTAACGAGCTGACCCGCGACGGTCAAGCCACCGCCCGTTGGAACCTACTGCACCCGAACGAGACACCGCGTAAAGCCTACGTCACTGAAACCCTAGAGTCTCAGGAAGGGCCGTTTATTATCGCCACCGATTACATGAAAAACTACGGTGAGCAATTGCGCGCGTTTATCCCAGGTGATTACCAGGTGCTGGGCACCGACGGTTTCGGTCGCAGTGACTCACGTCAAAAACTGCGTCGCTTCTTTGAGGTCGATCGCCAGTTTATTGTGCTCGCGTCACTTAAAGCCCTGGCCGATCAAGGCAAGATTAAAACCGATGTGGTTGCCAAGGCGATTAAACAATTGGGCATTGATCCAGAAAAAGCCGATCCATTGACCGTATAGCCGTTTACCGGCGGCAAGTGTGGCGCCTTAGGGCGCCCTGCAAGAGCAATGGATAACGTAAGTCACAGTTACAAACTGGGGCGGATTAAAAAAGCAGCGAGGAGTTACCGTGGCAATTGAATCAATAAAAGTCCCCGATATTGGCGGCTCGGAAAAAGTAGACGTCATTGAAATATCGGTCGCCGTTGGCGATACCGTAGCAGTTGATGATTCCCTGTTGGTGCTAGAGACCGATAAGGCCTCGATGGAAATACCGAGCACGCAGGCCGGTAAAATTACGGCCATTAAAGTTAAAGAGGGCGATCAGGTCTCGGAAGGTGATGTGATCTTTGAGATCGAGACCGAAGCCAGTGCTGCAACAGAACAAGCTGACGCTGCCACAGAGCAAAAAGCGGCTCCTAGCAGCGAGCCGGCTGCTGCGGCACCTGCGGCTAAAGCCGCCGAGCAAGTTATTAGCATTCCCGATCTTGGCGACTCAGACCAAGTCGAGGTGATAGAGATTAGCGTAACGGTTGGTCAAAAGGTCGCCGAGGGCGACTCGCTGATCGTACTGGAAACTGATAAAGCGTCGCTGGAAATCCCCGCGCCGGCCAGCGGTACCATTATCAGTATCGACCTTAAAGAAGGCGACAAAGTCTCTAAAGGCGACAAGCTTGGTGTCATGACCAGCGCCGCCGTGGCCCCAGAGCCTGCCTCGCAAGCAGAGGCAAGTCCTGCCGCAGCAGCGCCAGAGGCTGTTAGCAGCACCTCGGTTGAGACAGTAGCGGTCCCCGATATCGGCGACGCCGCAGGGGTTGATGTGATCGAGGTGTCCGTTAGCGTTGGTGATGAGGTTGCCGAGGGCGACACCCTGGCGGTACTTGAAACCGATAAAGCCGCGATGGATATTCCCTCACCCAGTGCGGGTAAAGTGACTAAGTTGCTGCTCAAAGAAGGCGATAAAGTCTCTCAGGGCGATGCCATTTGTGAGCTAGAGGTTACCTCGACGGCTGCACCAGCCGCCGCGCCGCAAGCACCTGCGCCTACAAGCGCTGCCAGCGAGAGCGCGGCAAGCGCCCCGACTCGAGCAACCGGCTCACCGGTAACAGCCGATAGCGTTCAAGTGGTTAACTCCTCAGATGTTTACGCTGGCCCCTCGGTGCGCAAGCTGGCCCGTCAATTGGGCGTCGATCTAAAGAAGGTCAACGGCAGTGGTCCACGCAGCCGGATTACCAAAGACGATGTGCGCGATTACGTTAAAAATATAGTGTCGACCAGCCAATCCGGCCAAACCCCTGCGGCAGCTGGCGGTGCAATTCCACCTATCCCAGCGGTAGATTTTGCCAAGTTTGGTGAGATCGAGACCGTCAAGATGAGCAAGATCAAAAAGCTAACCGCGCAAAACATGGTGCGCAACTGGCTTAATATTCCTCACGTCACCCAGTGGGATGACGCGGACATTACCGAGCTGGAAACCTTCCGTGGCAGTCTGAAAAAAGAGGCCGAGAAGCGCGGTGTGCGATTATCGCCGCTGTTGTTTTTGCTCAAAGCCAGTGCTGCCGCTTTGCTTGCCGAGCCTAGCTTTAACGTCTCGATGCATCATGACGGTGAGCACATAGTGCAGAAAAAATACGTGCACATTGGCATTGCGGTGGATACACCCAACGGCCTGATGGTACCGGTGATTCGCGATGTCGATAAAAAAGGCCTGTGGGAATTGGCCGACGATTTTGCCACACTGGTTGCTAAAGCCCGCGAGGGCAAACTAACGGCTGCCGATATGCAGGGCGGTTGTTTTACCATCTCAAGCTTGGGCGCAATGGGTGGCAATGGTTTTACGCCCATTGTTAACGCTCCAGAGGTTGCCATTTTGGGCGTCTCTAAAGCCCAGATGAAACCTGTATGGAATGGCAGTGAGTTTATCCCGCGCAACATGCTTCCGCTGGCGTTGTCTTACGATCACCGCGCCATTAACGGTGCCGATGCTGGGCGCTTCTTTACTTACCTAACAGCCGTCATTGGTGATTTACGCCGTTTGATGCTGTAGCCATAAAGTTGTAACCTTTAAAGCCCAGCTTGAGACCTCAGGCTGGGCTTTTTTGTTTCTTAGGCTTGATTGTCAGGCTGGACTGAACGGAACAAATCAGAACCATCCTGTCATTACTGAACAAGGAGAGTAGTCATGAATAAAACGCTTAAAACGATGATGTTGTTGTCGGTTTTTTCAGTGGGTTTGGCCCCGGCCGTTTATGCCGAGACCGCGCCTGCGGTAAAACCAGCCGTTGAAGATTACATGCCCAGCCTAATCACCAAAACACCCCTTGAGGGACGTATGTTGGCGATTAAAATAGTGCGCAAGACCATAGGGGCTATTCAGCAAGACGGCGAGATAAAACAAGCGGTAAGAAAAAAGTACCAGGACGATCCAGAGCTGTTAATGTACGCCACAGAATTGGTTGCCATGGAATTTAAAACCATTGCTATTGCCAACAACTACTGGCGGTAACCGTTAAGCTTGTGCCGGGCTAAAAACTGTTCGACACAAGCTACATCCCACCTTCGCGCTTGATAAATAATGCACTCTTTACAACAGCGCAAAACACAGTCCAGTGACAACCTTCGTCCGATTATTTAGGAGTCTTCTGTGAAGTCAGTCGATGCGCGTTCTGAGTCAGCCAGCCTCTCTCACAGTAATCCGTCCCACACCGATCATACCTTGCATCAAGAGTTACTGATTGAAGGCGCCGGTTGCGCCAGCTGTGTTGGTAAAATCGAATCGGCGTTACAGCAGGTGTCGGGCGTGATGGCCGCCGAGATGAATTTTGCCCAGCGCACCGTTAGCGTTTATGGTCCTGTTGACAGTGACAAACTGGTTAAAGCAGTGGCTGGGGCCGGCTATACGGCAACTCTTAACAACGCACAATCGGACGCCGAGGCCATTGCCGAAAAAGAACAAGCCGATGCCGCCTACTACCGTCGTCTAATGCGCGAGGTTGCTGCGGCACTGTTGCTGGGTGTGCCCTTAATGCTGTACGGCCTAGTGGCGGACATGAGCATCAATAACGGTGTAGAGCGTACAGCATGGCTGTTGCTCGGCTTGCTGACGCTCGCCGTGATGGTCTATTCGGGCAAGCACTTTTACCTGGGCGCGTGGCAGTCTTTTAAAAACCACTCTGCCAACATGGATACATTAATTGCCTTGGGTACCGGCACCGCGTGGTTGTATTCAATGGTTGTGGTGTTGCTGCCCGGTGTGTTTCCAGAGATGGCGCGACACCTATACTTTGAGGCCACCGCGATGATCATCGGCCTGGTTAACTTAGGCTTGGCGCTAGAGCTAAAAGCCCGCGGTCGCACCTCCGAGGCGATTAAACGCTTAATGGGCTTGCAGCCCAAAACCGCTCGGGTAGTGCGCGGCGATCAAGAGCAAGACGTCGCCATCGAGGCGGTGCTGCGCGATGACATTGTGCGCGTGCGCCCGGGTGAAAAAATCCCAGTCGATGGCGAGGTTGTTGCTGGCAGCAGTAGCGTCGATGAGTCTATGTTAACTGGCGAGCCTATGCCCGTCAGTAAAACCGAGGGCGACGAGGTGGCCGCCGGTACCATCAATAAAACCGGCTCTATCTTATTTAAAGCCACCCGCGTGGGTAAAGACACCGCGTTAGCCCACATCATCGATATGGTAAAGCGAGCGCAAAACTCTAAGCCACCCATTGGCCGGCTGGCCGATACGATCTCGGCTTATTTTGTCCCGGCGGTTATGATCATTGCCGTGCTCAGCGCTTTAGCGTGGCTTAACTTTGGCCCACAACCGAGTGTGGCATTTGCCATCGTGTCGGCCACCACCGTGTTGATTATTGCCTGTCCTTGCGCGTTGGGCTTGGCGACCCCTATGTCGGTTATGGTGGGCATAGGTAAAGCGGCAGAAGCCGGGGTACTGATTCGCAATGGCGAGGCCCTGCAAAGCGCCGCTAAAATGACCACTATGGTGTTGGATAAAACCGGCACCATCACCTTAGGCGCCCCTAAAGTCACCGATATTCTGGTCAATCAAGGTTACGATAAAAACACAATATTAAGTTTAGCGGCCGCACTCGAGGCGGGCTCAGAGCATCCCCTTGCCGTGGCTATTATCGAGAGCGCTAAAGAGCAGGGCCTGGCAATCGCAACAGCGTCAAACTTTAATGCCATTACCGGCCACGGAGTCGAGGCCGAGGTGGATGGTCTACAACTGTTGTTTGGCAATGAAGCCCTGATGCGCAGCCGCGCAATTGATCTGGGCGACTTTGTTACAAAAGCACAACAGCTTGCGGCAGAGGCAAAAACCCCTATGTACTTTGCTGTGGATCGACAGTTAGCGGCTGTTATCGCGGTGGCTGACCCGATCAAGCACGATTCGATAGCCGCCATTGCACGCCTAAAAGAAAACGGTTTGCGGGTTATTATGCTGACCGGTGATAACCGGGCAACGGCCAAGGCGGTGGCCGATAGCGTCGGCATCAAAGAGTTTATAGCCGAGGTTCAGCCCGAGGATAAAGCCGCCCGAGTGCAACAGCTGCAGCGCCAAGGTGAAGTGGTGGGCATGACTGGCGACGGCATTAACGATGCGCCGGCACTGGCGCTGGCCAACGTTGGATTTGCCATAGGTACGGGAACCGACGTCGCCATCGAGAGCGCCGATATAACCTTAATGCGCGGCTCGCTGCACGGCCTGGCCGATGCCATCGCCATTAGTAAAGCCACACTGGGTAATATCAAACAAAATCTCTGGGGCGCTTTTGTCTATAACGCCGCCGGCATACCGTTTGCCGCCGGTGTGTTTTATCCTGTTTTTGGTCTGTTGTTAAACCCGGTGATAGCCGGCGCCGCCATGGCGTTTTCATCGGTCACTGTTGTCACCAACGCCAACCGTTTAAGGCTGTTTAAGTCAGAAAAGCATTAGGAGGGTCGCTATGATATGGGTCAACATGGCAGGACTGGGTTTTATCGGGTTTATTGTCTGGTGGTTTTGGCTTTACAAACCAAGCGATAGCGTGGCAAATACCCCAGATTAAACCGCCAGTAGCCTCGTTTTTTTAACCTATTGCGCTTGGCTGTCCAGTCTAACGAGCAGTATTTAACATCCTTAGTCGGGTTAACACTCAGGTTTTGGCCGTTATTAATGGGGCTTGGCTCTGACTCAGTCATGAGCTTGCTATTGCTTATAAGAAGCTATAACCTTCTTTGTAATCGGTTACACTTCGTGTTGCCACACTCCAAGTAAGGCTGACCCGCGCAGCTTAAATATCAAGGCGGCAATACATGAAAAAGGCGGTAAAAATGCAGGCAATAGCGCTAAAAAAATGTCGTGGAACAAAGATTTTGACGTTGTTGTTCTTGTTAACTTCAGCGCCGCTGTGGGCCGATACCGCGCCAAACGACAAGCTGCTGTACCAAGTTAACTGCCAAGCTTGCCATTTGTTGACGCAAACAAGCGTGGGGCCATCACTGGCTGAGATCGCGGGCGATTACCCAAAAGGGCAGCTGCAAGAGTTTTTAAGTTGGGTTAAAAACCCCGGTAGAAAACGCCCTATAGTATCCAGATGCCCGCCATTGGTTATTTATCGGACGACGAGCTGAGCCGTTTGCATCAATACATTTTACAAGAAGCCCAGTCTTTAACGCCGAGTAAAGAGCCGGTTGCTGCGGGCTTTACTCCCCCCGATAGCGTCTACCCCTACGTCAAGCGGGCGTATATGCCGTTTGTCAGTCCGGCCGCAATTGCTGTTGCTTTAAACTCCTCGATATCGCTCAGCTGGGACACGGTAGGGGCGCGCTTGGCCTATGTGTATCCCAGCGAGGCTGACTTTTTTAACGGTCATACGCAACAAGCGGATAAGCAAAGCTTGCTTCGCTACCAAGAAACAGCCAGTCAGTTTTGGTCCGCCTTTACCGATAACAGCGTAACCTTTTTAGGTTATCGCCTTATCGATCAACTGCCAGAGTTTTACTATCGCTCGGGCGATATTGTTGTGAGCGAAAAAATAACTTTACCGCGCCACGGCAATGGTTTTATCAGACAGTTTACAACCCAGGGAATTAACAAGCCTGTGTCATTAAACTTTGCTCATAAAGGCAACGCTAAGCTTACGGCTACAACCGGTAAGCTGACAAACTCCACTTTGGAGTTAACCCCCGTGCAAGCAAAATCGTTCAGTGTAAAGGTCGAGCTATTGTGAATAACCTTAATAAAAAATTAAAATGGATCTTATTGTTCATCGCAATACTGGTTTGCAGTAACGCTGTAGCGACGCCAAGATCATTGCAACAGGAGCCTTGGCTGGATTACTTTGTCATCGAGCCTGTGGCGCTGCCCGAGGGCGTCGACCCGCAGGTGGGGGCATTAAAAATGCTAAAAGGAGGCGACATAGCGGCGGCTTTCCACGATGGTAACGTGCTTAAGTTTAACGTAAAAAATAACCGCTGGAGCTTGTATGCCAGCGGCCTGCACGAACCCCTGGGGATCGCCGAAGATAACAATGGCGATCTCGTGGTTATGCAGCTGGCAGAGCTAACCCGTTTGGTGGATGAAAACGCAAACGGTAGTGCCGATTTTTACCAGACCGTTACCGATGATTTTGGACTGTCGGGCAATTATCACGAGTTCGCTTTTGGCCCTGTGATGGATGCGGCAGGTAATTATCTCATTGCACTGAACGTGGCCTCAAACTACGCCGGTATTTTCAGTAAAATTCGCGGGCCATATAACCCCTTGTGCCCACCGCGAGCGTTAATGCAAAACTGGCAGGATAATGAAAACTGGGATCAAGATAAAACACAAGCCGGGCGGATGTTCTCTTGCGTGCCTTATCGTGGTTGGATTTTAAAGGTGACGCCCGCCGGAGAGGTTGAGCCTTACGCCTCGGGCGTGCGCTCTCCTGATGGGCTGTTAATCGACTCATCTGAGCGATTATGGGTGACCGATAATCAAGGCGACTGGCTCGCCACTAGCCCGTTATTGTTGGTCGAAAAAGGTGATTTTTTAGGTCACCCAGCCTCTTTGTTGTGGCGCTCAGGCTGGCAGAAAAAAGCAACCGAGATTAGCGCTGAAGAGTTAACCCGGCTGCGTCGCCCCGCAGCGGCGCTGCTGCCCCATGGCGAGCTGGCAAACTCACCGACCCAACCGGTCGAGATTACCCGCAACAATGCCCTAGGGTTAACCGCCGGCGAGCTGTTGATGGGGGATATGAACCAACCGCACTTGATTCGGTTTTTACCTGATGCTGGCAAAAAAACCATGCAAGGTACGTTAATTCCATTTTTACAAAGCGAGGCCTTGGGTATTGGCAACCACAGAATGACCTTTGATAAAAATGGCGATTTATGGATCGGCAAAACGCACTTAGGTTGGGCCGGCGGCGAAGGGATCGTCAAGTTAAAGTGGAATAAAAAGCCTTATTTAAAAGTCGATAAAGTTACCCAAGTTAACAACGAGTTTTTAATTGAGTTTAATCAGCCGGTAAAGTCGCAGCCGAACGTCACGGTAGCGCAGCATACTTATCATTATCACAGTGATTACGGTTCAGCCAAAGTAGCGCTTAAACAGATCCAAGATGTTCATGTATCGCTCGATAAAAAACGTACATTACTACAGGTTGGGCTACCAGCTTTGCAAGATGGCTTTGTTTACACCATCGAGTTACACAACGTAAAAAATGCGCAGGCCCAGCCACTGATGGGCAGTGTATTGCGCTACCGGTATCTGGCAGAAAATTAAACCCCATCAAGCCATTATTAAAACCGCTCGCTGGCCATTTAAGGCACATTTTAATCGCAATGGTTTAGTCTTGTTATCTGGGCGGCGCACGAGGCTGTATTACTGCAGTAGCTAGATGTCATAATTCAGGTTAATGGCCGATAACGCTAAGAGGTGAGGGTGAGCAACACGCTGTTTAAACCGGTGGCACTGGGTATTTATTTTTTAACGTTCGCCTTAGGTCTGGTGGGTGCGTTGCTGTTGCCCACCATGAGTATTTTCTTTGCCGATCAGGTTGGCGTCAGTCCATTTTGGGTGGGTATTCCCTATGCCGGCATTGCGCTTTGCAGTATTGCCTACAATCAGCTGATAGGGGATTGGTCCGATTCTCTCAACGATCGCCGTTTATTGGTCACGGCGCTGTGTGCCGTGGGCGTATTGGGCTGCTTGGTTTTTGCCCTGTCGCGGGATTACTGGCTTACTTGTTTGTCGGCGGTGTTTTTACTGAGCTTGGCGATGGTGGCTTTTTCGCAGATTTTAGCTTACAGCTTAGAGTATGCCGAGACTTTTTTACCGCTAGAGAAAATCGCTTTATTTAACGCTGTGGTGCGTGCCCAAATCGCCTTTGCTTGGGTGGCAGGCCCACCGGCTGGCTTTTTAATTGCCAGTTACTGGGGCTTTACCAATTTGTACCTGAGCGCTGCGGTTTTGTTTGTCGCGGTTGCCATCATCAGTCCAAAACTGCTGCCGGCGATCAACGCCAGTGGCACCGGTCACATTAAAACGGTTGCTAAAGTGGGTGTGTGGAGCAGCTTGGATGTGCGCTCGCGCTGGTCGCTGGCGTTATGCGTGTTGGCGTTTTCGTTAATGTGGTGCGTCAATAACGCTTATCTGATCAGTTTGCCTTTGCATTTAACCCGCAACTTGGCGATCTCAACCAGTTGGGTGGGTTGGATTATGGCAGCCGCTGCCGCACTTGAAGTGCCGGTTATGTTGTTGGCCGGGGTGTTGGCCGCACGCATCGATCCGTTACAGTTAGTGCGCACAAGCGCCTTGGCAGGGGTGGTGTTGTACGCCGGAGTATTTTGGGCCACAGCGCTGTGGCAGCTGTTTGTGCTGCAAATTGCCAATGCCGTGTTTATTGGTATTTTGGCCGGTTTAGGTGTTTCTGTGGTGCAGCAAATGTTGCCGGGCCGGGCCGGTAGTGCCTCGGCGCTTTACACCAACACCACCCACATTGGCACTTTGCTGAGCAGCTTACTGATCAGCGGTGTGGCCGAGGCTTACGGTTATTTAAGTGTTTTTGTCGCTAACATGGTGTTGGTGTTGCTGGCGGGTGGGTTATTTTTACTGGTGCGAGCCGGCCAGGGCGTAACCCCGCGCAAAGCGGTGGATAAATCCTGTTAATATCCTTATCAGTTTATGGCGGCTGTATTACTGGCTTAGGTGCAAAAAATAAAACAGGGCGATATCTCGCTAAGCTAGGCTAAATGCGCAGCAAAACAGTGTCGGCCGCCCAGTGGCTGCATGTTATTTACGTTGATGCTTTCTCCGGACATTTTTACGCAGTTTTACCCTTTGTTGCTCGCCGCCTTGTGGCGCATTTTATAATATTCATTTAAGATGCCTCTTTAGGTTTTCGGAGATTTCTATGGGTTTACTGTTTAACGGCCGACGCATTCGAACGCTAGAGCAAACTCTTGAAGCAGCGCACGCTCGTGAGCAGCAGCGCCAGCAGCAGATTGAGGCGTTGCAGCAACACATAGCCGTGCTCGAGGGGCAGCTGGATGAGTCGCGTCGCAATGAAGAGGCGGCCCAGCAATTAGCCCATGGTCTTACTCAATTTGGTCATTCACTGTCGACTTTAAAAAGCTCTTTTAACCAACTCGGCCAACTGCTTGCGTACCGACAAAACGATGCCGAGGTGACAGCGACAGAATCCCTAACAGGCAGAGATGACTTACAGCAACTGCTCGCCCAGCTCGATCGCACCCGCGACGATGTTGGCCGCATCGCCCGTGACATGCAGTCGTTGCAAAGTGATGCCGACGTTATTCGTAAGCACAGCGAGTTGATCCGAGGAATCTCACAACAAACCAGTTTACTGTCACTCAACGCCAGTATCGAGGCCGCCCGCGCCGGTGATCAGGGCCGTGGTTTTGCTGTGGTGGCCACCGAGGTAAAATCATTAGCCGAGCACGCCAGCGAAGTGAGCGATCAAATTGGCCAGGCGGTAGTAAGCATTCAAAACCAAGTTGCAGCCACCGACCAACAAGCGCAGAGCAACTTGACCACCATGGAGCAGTTGCAAACCCAGGCGCACGATACCGAGCAACGATTGACAAAACTCTTAGGCATGGCCCAAGCCGGCGCCACAACGCTCGGTGAGGCGGCGCTACTAGCAGAGCTGGAGCTGGCCAATTTAGAAGAGCTGGAAATTAAATTACAGGTTTACCAAGTGCTAAGTGGTCAACTTGATTTAACCCCCGAAGATCTACCCGACGAAACCGAATGCCGTTTAGGGCGTTGGTATTATGAAGGCGACGGGCAAAAACTCTATGGCCAAGAGCGCGGCTTTAAAGAGCTGGAAGGCCCACACCGAGAAGTACACCGACAGGCTCGCCTGGCTGTGCAATACTATCGCGAGGGTAACAACGAGGGCGCTTTTGCCGCACTCAAAGCCATGGAGGCTAATAATTTAACGGTTATGCAGCGCTTAGAGAAACTCGCCATTCGGCCCCAGTTATAATTTTTTTAACGGCTGCTTTAGTGCCAAAAATTGGCTGATACAGCGCTGTGTTTTTTACGCATTTTGTCATGCCCAACCGAGCTAAGGTGAGCGCTATAAAACTCGCCACGCTGTAAAGCGTCAATATTATCACCGCCGACGGCGTGCGTGATTGTTGCTCTGGCTGCAGTGATTTAAAACGATTAACAAGCGCTGTAGAAGGGCGGCTTGGTATAAACAGGGAGGGTTTTAATGAAACACTATCGCTCTTGGCTGTTAAGGGCTTTTAACTGTTCGTTTGTTAACTGCGACAGCTTAGTGCGTAGTGTGGCTTTCAGTTGCGGCAGTAAATCGTCGATAACCTCATCGAGTAATTGTTGCCGCTGGGTGTTTTTAACTCTGTCAGTTTCAGATCCGAAATCACCGGCGCGGTTGCCCTTTAAGCGCGAGCGAATGTGCTGGGGTAAAAACGGGTTTTCAGCAAAAGCGCCGGCGCGGGTTTGGGCTTGTTGTTGATGGGGCTGTTGCTCAGTGGCAAGCTTTGCTTTTGCGTCAGCGGTTTTTAAGGTGTTTGATTTGGCCGAGCTTGCGTCTTGCTGGTGATCGCCCTTTGCTGGCCGATCAGCTTCTGTTTGCCACTCAGATGTGGCGTAGGCATCATCTAAGTGGTCAATCACCTCCTCTAAAAGAGGGATGTCATCGTTGTCCAGCAACCCTTGTATGGATTGCAGTTCATTTAATAATTCGCTGCGGGTTTTCTCGCGCTTATCACTCATGTTGTTGGCTCTGGCTTATTAGCGCGCTTGATTGTGCGCTCGGCCTAACTTGTGGTGCCTAATCGGATAGCCGCGCGCACCTAAAAAACTCCAGTGTTGGCGGGTCGCGGCAAGTACGGTATCGGTTTGTATAACCACCTCGGCCAGTCTGGCAAAGCGGCTAAAGTAATCGGGCAGCTGTGCGCACAAACTGATCAGTACATCGTGATGATCACCACATTCACCTTTGCAGTCAAGGGCGATGGGTTCCCCTCGGTCTGCCACGTGGCTGTGGCGCCAAGGCAGATAGCTCTCGGGTCGCTGGTGGGTGAGTAAGTGCGCGATCGCGTCTACTTGTGCCGCATCATCGGTGGCAATTAAAACTCGCCGACCGGTGCTGATGGCCTTCTCGCACAAGCGACAGGCAAAAGCCAATCGCTTGTGGTGATCGTCGCTACTGAGAATGTAAAAATCCACTTCGGTCATAGTGTTTAGTGACTGTGCAGTAAGTATTGCACCAGCAAGGGTACCGGGCGGCCAGTGGCGCCTTTAGCGCTGCCTGAGTTCCACGCCGTGCCGGCAATGTCTAAGTGTGCCCAGCGTAGATCTTTGGTAAAGCGCGATAAAAAACAAGCGGCGGTAATGCTGCCGCCCTCGCGACCACCGATGTTGGCAATATCCGCAAAGTTGCTGTCCAGTTGTTTTTGGTACTCATCCCACAGCGGCATCTGCCATGCGCGGTCTCCGGCGGCGGTGCCAGCGGCTAACAGCTGATCGGCAAATTGTTGATCGTTGCTGAATAAGCCGTGAGCGTGATTACCCAGAGCGATAACACAGGCGCCGGTCAGGGTTGCGATATCGATCACGCTGTTTGGTTTAAAGCGTTTGGCGTAGGTTAACGCGTCGCACAATACCAAGCGGCCCTCGGCATCGGTGTTAAGAATTTCGATGGTTTGGCCAGACATAGAGGTAACAATATCGCCGGGTTTAGTGGCGCGCCCTGAGGGCATGTTTTCGGCCGCCGCGACAATGGCTACCACGTTAATGTTAGGCTGCAGGGCCAGCAGTGTTCTCATGGTGCCAAACACACTGGCAGCGCCGCACATGTCAAACTTCATCTCATCCATGCCAGCGCCGGGTTTTAGGCTAATGCCACCGGTATCAAAGGTGATGCCTTTACCCACCAACACATTGGGCGCCGTGGTTTTTGCCGCGCCGTAATATTCCATCACAATCAGCTTGGCCGGCTCATCACTGCCGGCCGAGACCGATAACAGCGAGCCCATGCCTTCGGCCTGCATTTGTTTTTCGTCTAATACGCTGACGGTTAAATGAGTGTGTTCGCGGGCCATGGCGCGGGCTTGATTGGCCAAGTAGCTAGGGGTGCAAATGTTGCCCGGCAGGTTGCCCAGCTCGCGGGCGTAGTTCATGCCATCGCCCACCGCTTGGCCTTGGGCCAAGGCGGTTTTAACGGCGGCTACAGTGCCATCAGCGTTAACGGTAATTTTGTTGAGCGGGCGCTTTTTTCCTTTTTTACTTTTAAACTGCTCAAAGTGCCACAGCTCGGTGGTTAACACCTGTGCAACTTTACTGCTGAGCCAGCTGGGGTCATGACCGGTGACGCTGACCCCGGTTAGATCTAGACTAAGGCTTTTATAAGGGGAGGTTTTTACGGCGCTGTGCAGGGCGCTAAGGGCGGCGATAAATACATCGGGTTTTATATCGCCTTTATCGGTTTTGCCAAGCCCGAGCAGCAGCAGTCGCTCGGCGGTTTGGCCTACGCTGTGGTGCAGCATAAGGCTGGTGCCGCGCTCGCCGGTAAAGTTTTCACGGTCGAGTAATTTACTTAACTGACCCTCGCCGGCCTGATCAATCAATTGCCCGGCGGGTGTAAGGCTAGCATCAGAAAATACGCCAATAACCAGCAGCGGGCTGCTATGACTGGCGGCATCGAACGACTTTGCTTGAAACTGCATGTGTGACCCCTAGTTGATGTGAATGGTGAGCGGTTAGCCGATCACGGCTGTGCGGCGGTTTATCCTGTACCGCCCACGGTAAAGGTGCCCAGCGTCCAGTGATTTTTGCTCAGGCGGATAATTTTTTTGCATTGTCTTGGTTGTGCGTCTTCAGATATCGAGACAAACGACCTCGGTTGCGGGATAATGCCGCTCACATTCGCCTAGTTTACGTCATCGGTGGGCGAGGGGCCAAAATCTTTGGCCGTCACGGCACTTGTCGGCTCTTAAACGCTGCTTTAGCCGCCCCAAATTGGTAAGGATGGTTGTATTTTGATCGTATATCGCTATTTGTCGCGCGAGGTGCTGCTGACCATGCTCGCGGTCAGTACCACTTTGCTGCTGATTATCATGAGCGGCCGCTTTGTAAAATACCTAGCCGATGCGGCATCGGGAAAAATCGCCGTCGATGTATTGTTTACGGTTATGGCTTATCGGCTGCCTGGGTTTTTAGAGCTGATTGTGCCGCTGGGGTTTTTTATTGCCATTTTGCTCGCTTACGGGCGTCTGTACATGGACAGCGAGATGGTGGTGTTAAGCGCCTGCGGCATGAGCCAAAAGCAGCTGTTGGCGATTACTGCAATACCCACGGTAATTGTGGCCATTATAGTGGGCGCTATGAGCTTGTGGGTGAGCCCGTGGGGCGCGGCTAAAACCGAGCAGATTTTTATCGAGCAGAGCTCGCGCAGCGAGTTTACCACGCTGCGCTCTGGCTACTTTCAGCCCTTTAATGGCGGCAAGGTGGTCACCTACGTCGACTCCATCAGTGACAGTCGCACGCAGCTTAACCAGTTGTTTTTAACTCAAGTGGGTACTCCCACCTCGGTGGCGATTGCCGAGGTGGGCAAACAGCGCCACAACAGCCAGTACAATGAGCGTTACCTCGAGTTGCACAATGGTATCCGCTATCAGGGCCGGCCTGGCTCTGCCGATTATCAGATCACAGAGTTTAAACTGCTGGCGCAACATATACCCGAGCCCGAGGTGTCGGCCGCTTACAACACCGAGGCCGATGCCCGCACCACCCGCGAGCTCTTAAACGACAACAGCGACTCGGCCCGGGCCACTTTGCAGTGGCGCCTTTCTATGCCGCTGCTGGTGTTGGTGGTGGCGTTTATGGCGGTGCCCCTAAGCCGCACTAACCCGCGCCAAGGGCGCTATTTAAAAATGTTGCCAGCCATTATTTTGTACCTACTGTACCTGGCGGCGCTTAGCACGGTGCGCTCCGAGATGGAGGCGGGCAAGCTGCCAATATTGCCGGGCTTGTGGTCGGTGCACGGTGTGTTTATTGTCATTGCCTGGTTGGTGTTTGTCGGCCCCAGCAACGTTTTTGCTCGGTGGGGAGGTAAGCGTGCAAAAGCTTAATCGTTATATCGCACGCGCAGTGGTTGGTGCTGTGGCAATGGTGTTGCTGCTGGTGTTGGGGCTTGATTTTATCGGCAAGCTCATCGATCAGTTAGACAGTTTGCAAAAAAATTATACATTTTTTGAAGCGCTTATTTATATTCTGTGGGGGCTGCCCCGCAGCGCGTACGAGTATTTACCGTACGCGGTGTTGGTCGGTTGTTTAATTGGCCTTGGTAATTTAGCCAGCTCCAGTGAGCTGGTGGTGATGCGAGCGGCGGGTGTCTCGGTCGGCCGAATTGTCTGGATGGTTTTAAAACCGGTTTTGTTGTTTATTCTTCTGGGTGTGGCGCTGGGCGAGTATGTGATTCCGTACGCAGATCAAGCGGCCGAAAGCCGTCGTGCGATTGCCCTGGGTTATAGCGACGAAGGACAAGCTCGTCGTGGCGTATGGCACCGTGAAGCCAATGAGTTTATCCAGTTTAACGTGATTCAGCCCGGCGGTAACTTGCGCGGGGTGAGCCGTTACCGGTTTGTTGCAGGTAAATTAGAAGAGGCCAGTTTTACCCACCAAGTGGAGTATCGCGACGGTGTGTGGCATGAAACATCGGTACTGATTACCGATTTTACCGGTGAGCAACTCACCACTAAGCGCCTTCCAGAGCGTGAGTGGCACACAGACCTAACGCCTAAGTTATTGGATATTGTCGCCGTGCCTCCCGAGGCGCAATCGATCGAAAGCTTGCACGAGTACGTGGGCTATTTAAAAGAGCAGGGCTTAAAAAGCAGCGAGTACAATTTAGCTTTTTGGCAAAAGTTATTGCAACCCTTGGCAACGGCGAGCTTGGTGTTAATCGCCATCTCGTTTGTGTTTGGTCCGCTGCGCGAGGTCACCATGGGGCAGCGGATTTTTACCGGGGTGGTGTTTGGTATTGTGTTCCGCCTGATCCAAAGCTTACTGGGGCCATCCAGCATTGTGTTTGGTTTTCCGCCGTTAATAGCGGTATTGGTGCCCATCGGGCTCTGTTTACTGCTGGGGTTTTTTTTGCTGCGCCGCGCCGCGTAAGCTTAATTTTTGGGTAATTGCCAAACTCGGGTGCCCGAGAGCCGATCGTGTGCCGTAAGACCCTTTGGGTCGAGCCAAAGCCAAAAATACCCCAAACCAAAACAAGCCAGTGAGACAGCGCCGAGCAGGCAACGTAATAAGCACCGAGCGATACTGGGTGTGTTGCCATTAACATCGGTGAGCTTAAGCCGCCAGGCCTTCATGCCCAGCGTCTGGCCAAAACGACGCCAAAAAACAATATAAAACCCCACCCATACACAAACCCAGCCGATAAACCCCAAACTGCCCATTTGCGCTTTCTCCCCTGGCGCTAATGACTCGCCCAACAACCATGTGTTAACGGCCAGCACCGTGGCGCTGTAGGCGAGGCTGATGGCCATGATTAATAAACTGTCGTAAAGGGCCGCTGCTAAGCGTTTAAAAACGCCAGCGCTGGCAACGCCGACACGCTCGCCGTGCTGGTTTAATGCTGTTGTGTGGGGCATTGCGACTCCGCAAATGGGGCTCTGCATTGCTGTGCGTAAAAGCCTGCAAGCGATAGCCGGTCGAGTGTTAAAGGGTTATTGGGCCGGGCCGTTGGGCTCTGTAACCACGTTAAACTCGATAACGTAATTACCCGCGGCATCCAGCGGTAAGCCAAAACTGATGCGGCCATGGCCCGTTAAGGTGGTTTGCTCACGGCGCAAATACACCACATTATCTTGATTGTAAATCTGCATATAGGTGCCGTTGGTGCTGTGGTCAACCAGTACGTACTTACCGCGCCGAAAAACAATACTGCCGTGCTCGCGAGAGGCACGGGTAGAGTGCGCCACCCAGCAGACTTGGCCGCGGTCGCGGCCAAACGATAATGGCAGTTGCTCGGGGCTAAAGCTGGCCTCTCGCTCCGGTGCGCTTAGGTGTAAACGATGTCCCGTAAGGGTGTGCTGTAATGGGCCAAGGTCTATGACAGCGGTGGCGCTATGGGTAATGGCGGGGGCTTCCCAGGGCAGGCGATAAACCGTGCAGGTATGCTCTGCACCTTTTAAGACAACTTGATCAAAGGCGTCGCATTGTTGCGCCATTAGGGTGTTCAAACGCTTTAAAACGGCCTGGGTAATCACGATTTGACCGGCGCGCGCTATGTGTGAAACCTCGGCGGCTTGGTTGACGACATCGCCAAACACATCTCCCTCGGCATCCACTAAGGTGGCGCCATAATCAACACCGATGCGCATGGGCAATAGCTGTAAACGGCGCGCCTGGCGCTGTAGCTCAAGGGCGGCTTGGCAGGCATCGCCGGCGCTGACAAAGCGTGCCATAACCTCATCGCCGATGTTTTTAACCACCGCGCCCGCGTGTTGCTCGATCACTTGGCGAGTGGCGTTAAGGGTTTTGTCGATAAGGCTTTTTGCCTGAGTATTACCTTGCTCTTTGTACAGCCGCGAGCTGCCGGATACATCGGCAAACATCACGGCCTGTGTTTTGCGCTGGGCAGACATTGCAACACTCTCGATGATAAATAGCGCCGATTATAACACCACAAAATTATTTTCGTGGCGGCCTCTGGCGTTCCGATACGATGGCAGTTAACGGAGCTTTGGAGCGCCCTTAACCGTGCAGCTGATAGTCACCTCGAACGGTCACCTGGTGAGCTTGATATTCGGTGTGAATAATACCGCCGGCGCGCGAGCGCTGAACAAAACGAAACAAGCGCTGTGGGCTTGTGTTGGCCAAATAGGCGCTGGCCTGCACACAGGCCGAACCGGTGGCGGCGTCCTCTGACTCGGCGTATTGAGGGGCAAAATAGCGCAACTGCCAATGTTGCTGGGCCGCTGCCAGCGCGATTACTGCGCGCTCACTGTAGCGTTTAAGCGCATCGCTGCACAGTTTAAGTTGTAATAATGCCGCGACGTCGGGCAGTAACAGTAAAATGTAATCTTGCCGGCCGCCCATGCGCACGGCTTTTACCACCGTTGTTTGGCACAGTTGTGCCCAGCGTGCTGGGTCGTCCTCACCGGTAATGGCGCAGGGTTGGTCGCCATAGAAAGCGCCGCGCTGGTCTACGCCTATCACAAGAGTGCCCGCGTCCGTGTGCAGCGGTACCGTAAAAGGGCGCTGGTATTGGCGGCTGTACAAATAGGCGGCAAGTGCAATGTTGCCAGAGCCGCAGCGCCGTACCGACTGGCCGCGAGTAAAAAAACGGGCACAGTAAAACTGCCCTTGTTGCCAGAGGGTAATGCTGTTGCCCTGAGTGTCGACAATAGGCGTTGGCAAATGCTCCAACCGCTTAAAACGAGCGCTTACAGTGGCTTGTTTAAAGGCAATAATCTGGTGCCGGTTTCCCTCGGCCCCGGGGCCACAAAAGCTGTCAATGATCATTGCGTTTTGTGCTGTTGCTCGGCTGGTACTGCAGCAGGCTAATGGCAAACAAATCATCCGGCGCCATCCATAAATGGCGCGTGCGCCACTGGGCTTGCAGGGCCAGCTTGGCAAACTCGCACGGGTGGTATTTGTAAGAGTTTTCGGTGTGGATGGTCTCGCCGGTGGTAAAATAAAACTCGTGCTCGGCTATTTGCACACGCTGCTGCCGCAAACTGCGCAGGTGCATTTCAATTCGTCCTTGTTGGCGATTGTAAAAAGCATGATGGGCAAAGTGCGCTAAATTAAAATTGCCATTCAGTTCACGGTTTATCCGCGTTAAAATATTCTTATTAAACTTTGCCGTTACGCCACAGCTGTCGTTATAAGCATCGTGTAAGATTCGCTCGGGTTTTTTCGTGTCCACACCAATCAATAAATAGGCGCCGCTGCCAAGGGTTTGCCCAGTGCTGTGCAAAAACTCTAACGCCTGCGCTTGATGCAGGTTGCCAATGGTCGAGCCGGGAAAGAACCCCATACGGGTTAGGTGGGTCTTTTCTAGCCTGATGGGGCAGGTAAAATCCTGCGCTTGGGCGGTAATATCAAGATCGCAAAACCGTTGTTGCAATGTGCGGCAAGCGCTTAGCAAGTGCTCTTTGCTAATGTCGATGGCGGTAAAGTTTTTAACCGAATCGATCCGCTCCAGTAAAGGCGTTATTTTGTGCAAAGAGCCGGCACCAAACTCCACGATTGATAAATCTGCACCTATTTGGGCACGAAAAAACCGGTCTAAGTCGCTCGCCACTTGAGGCAGCAATGTCAGCTCTGTGCGGTAGGGGTAGTACTCTTTTAACGCGCATATCTGATCAAACAGTTGCGAGCCGTAGCGGTCGTAAAAATATTTTGGCGATAACTGTTTTAGCGGTAAAGCGAGGCCGTTTAACACCTCGTGGCGAAACTCCCAGTTAGGCTGCTGGGTTGTTTGTTGACTCTGCTGGGTTGTGAGTGCAATTGCCATAAACGTCTCATTCTCAGTGAGGTTACCGTGCCAGCCGCAAACCGCTAAATTGCCAGCGCTGATGGGGGTAAAAAAAGTTGCGGTAACTGGGGCGCATTTGTGCCTGGGCGGTGGCGCATGAGCCGCCGCGCAACACATATTGATTGACCATAAACTTACCGTTGTACTCGCCCAGTGCGCCTTGCTCTGGGGTAAAGCCGGGGTAGGCGGCGTAGCTGCTGCAAGTCCATTCCCAGACATCGCCGTACAGTTGCTGCAAACCGGCGTTGGCGGTACTCGGTTGTGGTTGCCACCGCTGCGACTCGGCAAAGTTGCCCTGTATTGCCAAATGCTGCGCCGCCAGCTCCCACTCGAACTCGCTGGGTAAACGGCAGCCGGCCCAGCGAGCAAAAGCATCGGCCTCAAAATAGCTGATGTGACACACCGGGGCCGATAACTGGATGGGCTGGTAACCGGTCAAGGTTAACTCAAACCATTGGCCGGCTATTTTCTTCCAGTACAAAGGCGCTTGCCATTGGTTATTAAGCCGGCAATTCCAGCCGTCTGACAGCCAGTAAGCAGGGTCTTTGTAGCCACCTGCAGCGATAAACGCTAACCATTGAGCGTTGTTAACAGGGCGATCGCTCAGCTCAAAGCCGTGACAAAACACCCGGTGTCGGGGGCGCTCGCAATCGTAACTAAAGCCGTTTGCCGCGGCGCCAAAGCAATAGAGGCCCTCGTCAAAGCGGCTGAAGCTCGGCTCGGCTGTTGCGGTTTGATCGTTGTTTTGAGCTTGTGCCGTTAAGCTCTGGGGCGGGTCAAAAGCGTAGGGGTTTTGTGCTAAGGCGTGTTTTATATCGGTAAGCATCAGCTCTTGGTGTTGCATTTCGTGATGCAGGCCGGTAATAACCACGGCGGCCAGCTCTGGCGTGGGCGAGGCTGCCAGCACAGCGTCCATGGCGTTATCAATATACTGGCGATAGGCAAAAATACTCTCGATACCAGGGCGCGACAGCAAACCGCGTATCGGCCGTGGGTGGCGATCGCCGACTGCGTCGTAATAAGAGTTAAACAGATACTCGAAACTCGCGTCATAAACACGATAGCCCACGCTGTGGGGCTTTAGCACGAAGGTTTCAAAAAACCAGCTGGTATGGGCAAGGTGCCATTTGGTCGGGCTGGCATCGGGCATAGATTGCAGCTGCATATCCTCGGCGGATAAACCCTGGGTAAGCGCTAGCGTGCGCTGGCGCACTGTGTTGTACCACTGGGCTAAGTCTGTAGCGGTTGCCGCTTGTTGTTCGCTTAACATGTAGGGCTCCTACGCATGAGTTATCAGCATAGGGCAGGATCGCGCGGATTTAAAGAAATCGCTGTGATGCAGTCACGGTTTTAACCGCTCATCGGCCGTGTTTTGGTTTCAGGTTTTTCTGAGATTGTGTTTCAGTAAGGTTGCACAGGACATAAACACAGGCAGGGGCGATTGTTTAGGGATAAAGGTTGGGGCATAAAAAAAGCGCAGTATCAGCACTGCGCTTTTTCCATCGATTGGTGAGAATCGAGGTGTACAAAAAATGTGGTACCAGAGATCGGACTCGAACCGACACGCTTTTAAAGGCGGGGGATTTTGAATCCCCTGTGTATACCAATTTCACCACTCTGGCAAAGAGGGCGTGATTATAGCAGCGAGAAGGCTCTCGTCAACCACTGATCCGAATATTTATCGCCAACCTAACGCTGACTGGTAAATTAACGCTTTTTCGGCTAATCTTGCCGACCTTCAAAAACTCTGATTCTCCAGCTTATGCAGCGCCAAGACTTTACTTACGTCTTACCCGACAGTTTGATTGCCCGCACTCCAACCGCCCAGCGTCGCGGTAGCCGACTGTTGTGTTTGGATGGCCCCACCGGGGCACTTGAGCACCGTCAGTTTCCCGATCTGTTAGACAAGCTGCAAGCGGGGGACTTGGTGGTGTTTAACGATACGCGGGTGATTGCGGCGCGCTTGTTTGCGCAAAAAACCAGCGGTGGGCGGGTCGAAGTGCTGATCGAGCGGGTGCTTGATCAGCACACAGTGCTGGCCCACACCCGAGCCAGTAAATCCCCTAAGCCCGACTCTGAGTTACTGCTGGAAGACGGCACCCGATTGCGGGTAACGGGGCGCGAGGGCGCCTTGTTTGCCATCACCTTTTCTGAGCCTGTGCTGCCTGTGCTGGAGCGCCAGGGTCATATGCCTTTGCCGCCTTATATAGACCGGGAGGATGACGCTCAGGATCGCGAGCGTTATCAAACGGTTTACAGTCAAAAGCAGGGCGCCGTTGCCGCGCCTACCGCGGGGCTGCATTTTGACCAAGCATTGCTCGAGCAGCTGCGTCAGCGCTCGGTGGAGTTGGCGTTTGTCACTCTGCATGTCGGCGCCGGTACCTTTCAGCCGGTGCGGGTCGACAACATCGCTGAGCACCCAATGCACAGCGAGGCAATCACTGTCGATGAGTCTGTGTGCCGCGCGGTACGCGCGGCCAAAGCCCGCGGCTCGCGCGTAATAGCCGTGGGCACCACCAGCGTGCGCAGCCTAGAAAGCGCCGCGCAACAGGCGCCGCCGGGCGAGCTGATCGCGCCCGTGCAAGGCGATACCGATATTTTTATTTACCCTGGTTACCAGTTTAAAGTGATCGATGCGTTGCTGACTAATTTTCATTTGCCCGAGTCGACGCTGTTGATGCTGGTGTCGGCTTTTGCCGGTTATCGGCACACCTTAGCGGCTTATAAAGCTGCGGTGGCCGAGCAGTACCGTTTTTTTAGTTACGGTGATGCTATGTTCATCACGCGCAATAAAAATGCCGGCGACGATCTGCCCGGCGCCACCCAATAACCCGAGCTGTCTATGTCTAGCGATACCTTATCTGCCCACGCCGCGCTTAGCGCCGAGCCACGTAAATGCTTTATGGAGTTTGAGCTGAAGTCCGAGGCGGGCCAGGCGCGGCGCGGCGCGCTAACGTTTCCGCGTGGCACGGTGCAAACCCCGGCTTTTATGCCTGTGGGTACCTACGGCACGGTAAAGGGTATGGCGCCACGGGAAATCCGTGAGATTGGCGCCGAGATTATTTTGGGCAATACGTTTCATTTGATGCTGCGCCCCGGCACCGAGGTGGTTAAAGCCCATGGGGACCTGCACGGGTTTATGAGCTGGGATGGCCCAATCCTGACAGACTCGGGCGGATTTCAGGTGTTCAGCTTGGGTAAGCTGCGCAAAATCACCGAAGAGGGGGTCTCGTTTCGCTCGCCCATCGATGGCAGTAAAGTATTTTTAGACCCGGAAACCTCCATGGCGGTACAGCGCGACTTAGGCTCTGACGTGGTTATGATTTTTGACGAGTGCACGCCGTACCCGGCCACGCCAACAGAGGCGCGCACCTCTATGGAGCTATCGCTGCGCTGGGCGGCGCGCTCAAAAGCCGCCCATGGCGACGGCTCGGCGGCGCTGTTTGGTATTGTCCAAGGTGGTATGTACGAAGATCTGCGCCGCGAATCGATGGCCGGACTGCACTCGATCGGGTTTGATGGTTACGCCATTGGCGGTTTGTCAGTGGGTGAGCCAAAAGAGGATATGCTGCGAGTGCTTGAAGGCTTAACCCCGCATATGCCAGCGGATAAACCCCGCTACCTGATGGGGGTAGGCAAGCCCGCCGATATTGTTGAGGGGGTGCGCCGCGGTATCGATATGTTTGACTGTGTTATGCCCACACGCAACGCGCGCAATGGCCATTTGTTTGTCACCGAGGGGGTGATTAAAATTCGCAATGCCCGTCATCGCCATGACACCTCGCCGCTGGATGCGCACTGCGATTGCTATACCTGTAAAAACTTTAGCCGCAGTTATCTGCATCACTTAGATAAGTGCAACGAGATCCTCGGTGCCCAGCTCAACACCATCCATAATTTACGTTTTTATCAAAACCTTATGAGCCGTATGCGCAAGGCCTTGGATGACGGTGCGCTGGATCGTTTTTTACACGATTTTTACACCCAACAAGAGCTAGAAGTACCACCTGTGCCCCATGCTTAGCACGCGCGCATTGTTGTTGCTCTCAGTTTCGGTATAATCCGTTCTCGCTTTAGCCGTTGCCGCCTTATACGTAGGCGCGGACACTTGAGTTGTTCTGATTCGGTCCCATATTAGGCTAGGGACATAAATGCATAACACGCTTGATACCCGCCTCAGGGCGAATCAACGCCCTGTTTCGGAAATTCGTATGTTAAACCGCTACCCCCTTTGGAAGTATCTGCTGCTGATCGCAGTAGCAATTTTTGGTTTTGTTTACGCCGTACCGAACCTATACCCCCCCGACGATGCGGTGCAGATCTCTGGCTCATCCAGCGGTATGACCGTCGATGAGAAAGTGCTTAACAAAGTTGAGCAAGCCCTTAATGAAGCCGGTGTTAGCTACTTTGGCGCCGAGCAGAACGGCACCACCGCACAGTTGCGCTTCAGCGACGACAAAGCCCAACTAAAAGGTAAAAGCATTATTGCCAAAACACTGGGTGGCGATTATGTAGTGGCGCTTAACCAGGCGCCAACTACCCCGAGCTGGCTAGTGTCTATGGGCGGCAGCCCAATGAAGCTGGGCTTGGATCTGCGCGGTGGTGTGCACTTTTTGCTCGAGGTGGATACAGACTCGGCGATAGAAAAGCGCCAAGAGACCAGCGCCGACGAGATGAAAAGCAAGCTGCGCGAGGCGCGCGTGCGCTACAACTCGGTTGAGCTGGACGGCACCGCTATTGTCGCAGAGTTCCGCGACAGCAAGTTGCGCGATGAAGCCATCAGCAAACTGCGCGGTGAGTTTCCGCAAATGCTGTTTAATAAAAACGTACCGGGCGACAGCAAAGGTGTAACGTTTCAGGCCGTGCTAAGCGACATGGAAGTGCGCGAGATAGAGCGCTATGCGCTTAACCAAAACTTAACCACCTTGCGCAAACGAGTGAACGAGCTCGGGGTGTCCGAGCCAATTGTGCAAAGTCAGGGACGCAACCGCATTATTGTTCAGCTGCCGGGGGTGCAAGACACCGCCGAGGCAAAACGCGTTATCGGTAAAACCGCCAACCTAGAGTTTCGGCTAGAGGCCAGCTCGGATGCCCTGGTGGCGGCAAAAGAGCAGTTCGATTATCAGGGCCGCCCCGCGTGGCTCGAGCGCAAAGTGATCTTAACTGGGGATCATGTGGCCAATGCCACCACCTCGCTCGACCCAGACACCAGCATGCAACAGGTGAACATCACCCTCGACAGCTTAGGTGGCACTAAAATGAACCATGCCACCCGCTCTAATGTGGGGCGTCGTATGGCGGTGTTGTTTATCGAGTATAAAACCCGTATGAACCCCGAGGTCAACGACGCGGGCGAGAATGTCTTAGTGCCCGAGCAGTACACCGAAAACAAAGTGATTAGCCTTGCCACCATTCAAAGTGCATTGGGTGTGCAGTTTCGCATTACCGGCCTAAACGCACCCGGAGAGGCCTCTGAGTTGGCGCTAATGCTGCGCTCGGGCGCGCTGGCGGCACCTATGTACTTTGTTGAAGAGCGCACCATTGGGCCATCCCTTGGCGCCGAAAACATTCAGCTGGGGATTAAATCGCTGCAGTGGGGCATGGGGTTAGTGCTGCTGTTTATGCTGGTCTATTACCGCGTGTTTGGTGTTTTTGCCAACATCGCACTGGCGGCCAACGTATTAATACTGGTAGCGGTTATGTCGCTGCTGGGTGCCACACTGACACTACCGGGTATTGCAGGTATTGTACTCACCGTCGGTATGGCGGTTGATGCTAACGTACTGATTTACGCCCGAATACGAGAAGAGCTAAAAGCGGGGGCAAGCCCGCAAACGGCCATCTCGGCGGGTTATGATCGCGCCTTTACCACAATTTTAGATGCCAACTTAACCACGTTGATTGTCGCCGTTATTCTTTACGCGATCGGCTCTGGCCCTGTTAAAGGCTTTGCGGTAACCCTGTCAATTGGTATTTTAACTTCCATGTTTACTGCCATCATGGGTACCCGCGCGCTGGCCAACTTAGTCTATGGCCGTCGTAAAAATCTTAAAAAGCTTTCGATCTAATGGGGTCAGCCATGTCCAGCAAGCAGACAGATAGTAAAATTATTAACTTTATGGCGCTGCGCATACCGGCCACGGCTTTGTCCGTGATTATGCTGGTGGTAGCGATTGCAGCGCTGGTGGTTAACGGGGTGAAGTTTGGTTTGGACTTTACCGGTGGGGCGCAGGTCGAGGTGCACTTTTCAGAGCCGGCCGACATTCCCGAAATCCGTAACATATTAAACGAGCAAGGGTTAATTAACCCAGTGGCGGTATTGTTTGGCTCCGACAGCGATGTGCTGATTCGTACCCAAGGGGCTATGTCCGACGGTGGCGAGCAAGCCTTAAAAATCCGTCTTGCCCAGCTCTCTGCGCAAGCTACCATAGTGTCGATAGCGCCCCCACCGCGTGAGCGCAGCAACTTCGCACAACAAATTACCCTTAGCGGGGTTAAAAGCCGCGATATCAACGACGCTATTTTTGCGCCGGAATATTTTGGTGTGATTGAAGTTAGTGCCGCGGGAGATGAGGTGCACATATTCACCGAGAACTCCTTAGACACCGCCTACACAACTGAGCTGTTGGATGTGCTGGCGGCCAAAACCAACTCTGAGGTAGAGCTGCGCCGCAGTGAATACGTTGGCCCGCAAGTGGGTGCCGAGCTGCGCGACGAGGGGGGTTTGGGCATGTTGCTGGCACTGGCCGCGGTTATGCTGTACGTGGCCGCGCGCTTCCAGTTTAAATTCTCTGTTGGTGGGGTAGGTGCGTTAGTGCACGACGTTATTATCGTCATTGGTTTTTTTGCACTGTTTAAAATCGACTTTGACCTAACCGTTTTGGCCGCCGTGCTGGCGGTGATTGGTTACTCCCTGAACGACACCATCGTTGTGTTTGACCGGATTCGTGAAAACTTTCCCAGAATGCGTCGCAGCTCACCCACCGAGGTGATTAACGCATCGCTGACACAAACCTTAGAGCGTACCCTAATTACCTCGTTAACCACGCTGTTGGTGTTGGTGATGCTGTTTGTGTTTGGCGGCGAGCTGATACGCGGTTTTGCCATCGCCCTGATCGTTGGTGTTGTGGTGGGTACATACTCATCGATGTTTGTTTCGTGCAATACCCTAATGCTGTTAAAGATCGTTAAAGAAGATCTGATACCCGCTGAAAAAGAAGGCGCCGAGATTGACGAAATGCCGTAAGGTTGAGCTTGTATTTTATAAAAGCCCGTCTTTCTAGATGGGCTTTTTTTTGCCAGCTTGGTCGGCCCGCGGCGAGCGTCAGGGGTGCCAGCTACTTGCGGCGTAAGGTTAAGTTTGTGTCTTTTGGGGAATTGTTTTTTTGCTTGCCGGTCTACAGAAGTGGCTCGGAGGTTTGTGTTGCGTTTTGCAGCCCAAATAATAATCACATTGACAGTAGGTGCCGTATGATTAAAAACGTATCTTTTTCAGTTGGGTTGCTGGCGTTAGGGCTTATGGCCGGTTGTGCCATGTCGAGTGCGCCAGAGGCGCCGTTATCAGACGCGATCGTAGGTCAGTGGCGGGTAGAGTACATTGCCGATCGGGGCGTGGTCGATCGCAGTCCGGCGCGGCTGCAATTTAACGAGGACGGTAAATTAAATGGCAACGCCAGCTGCAACCGCTTTTTTGCTAATTACCAATTGGCCGCCGGTCAGCTCACGGTAGACTCTATCGGGTCGACAAAAATGCTGTGTCATCAAGCTTTAAACGAGCAAGAGACTCGGTTTTTAACCGCACTGCCTGGGGTTCACAATGTCAGTATCGAGCATGGTATCCTAAGTTTAACCAATGCCGCTGGCGAGCAAGTGTTGCGTATGGCCCGAGTCGACAGCGCGGAGCAGTAACAGCGGCTAACGCCCGACACACAGAACCATAGCGAGTGAATCCGTGAATACCAGACCCATTTATATCCCCTTTGCTGGCCCGGCGCTGTTAGAGGCGCCTTTGTTAAACAAGGGCAGTGCTTTTAGCTCCCAGGAGCGACAGCAGTTTAACCTAGAGGGGTTGTTGCCTTACCGCATTGAGACCATCGAAGAGCAAAAAGCGCGTGCCTATGAGCAGCTTCGATCCTTCACCACAGATATCGATAAACACATCTATTTACGCAACATTCAAGATACCAATGAGACCTTGTATTACCGCTTAGTGACCGAGCACCTCGAAGAGATAATGCCGCTTATTTATACCCCTACAGTGGGTCAGGCTTGCGAGCAGTTCTCTAAAATATACCGCCGTAAACGCGGTTTGTTTGTCTCTTACGCCGACCGCGACCGGCTGGATGACATGTTGCAAAACGCCACCAAGCACAACGTTAAGGTGATAGTGGTCACCGACGGTGAGCGTATTCTTGGTTTGGGCGATCAGGGTATTGGCGGCATGGGGATACCCATCGGTAAGCTGGCGCTTTACACCGCCTGCGGCGGCATTAGCCCGGCCTATGCTTTGCCGGTGGTGCTGGATGTTGGCTGTAACAATAAAGCGTTGATCAATGACCCCATGTACATGGGGTGGCGCCACGAGCGAATTGTCGGCGATGACTATTATGAGTTTGTCGACGAGTTTATTCAGGCGGTAAAGGTTCGCTGGCCAGATGCACTGCTGCAGTTTGAGGATTTTGCCCAGGTGCACGCTATGCCACTGTTGCAAAAATACCGCCATCAAGTGTGCTGCTTTAATGACGACATTCAAGGCACTGCATCGGTGGCGGTGGGTACTTTGCTGGCCGCTTGCCACAGCAAACAAGAAAAGCTCTCCGATCAGGTGGTGGTGTTTGCCGGCGCCGGCTCAGCCGGTTGCGGTATTGCCGATCAAATCATCGTGCAAATGCAGGCCGAAGGTTTAACCCGCGAGCAGGCTTTGGCACGAGTGTTTTTGGTCGACCGAGAGGGGCTGTTAAGCGACGCCAGCGAAGGCTTGCTGCCGTTTCAAGAGGGGTTTCGTACTGCCAGTGGTGAACTGGCTAACTGGCAAAACGATACCGCAGGGTATGTCTCGCTGCTCGATGTGGTGCGCAACGCTAAGCCAACCGTGTTGATTGGCGTATCGGGGCAGGCGGGTTTATTTACAAAACAGTTGATACAGACCATGTATCAACATTGCCAGCGGCCGATCATATTGCCTTTATCAAACCCGACCTCTAAAGCCGAGGGGCGTCCGGCCGATATTTTACCCTGGACCGAGGGCCGGGCAATTGTCGCGACAGGCAGTCCGTTTGCAGCGGTAACGGTTAACGGGGTGGAGTATGAAATTGCCCAGTGCAATAACAGTTATATTTTTCCCGGTGTGGGTTTGGGTGTTATAGCCGCTCAGGCGAGCCGCATAACCGACACCATGATGCTGGCCGCCTCGCGGGCCTTAGCCGAGCTGTCGCCATTGGTGCGCGACGGTCAGGGGCCGCTGCTGCCAGCGCTGGCCGATATCCGTCAGGTGAGCATCAGTATTGCCGAGGCGGTGTTTAAACAAGCGATTACCGACGAGGTGGCAGTGCCTGTGCCCGAGGCGCTTATAGCCGAAAAAATCGAGGCCAACTTTTGGCATCCGCGTTACCGTACCTATCGCCGAACCTCTTTTTAGGGGCAAGGGGTTATACCGCACAGGGCTGTTAATCCGGTCGGCGGTATGTAAAGACTGGCTGTTTTGCTTTACCCGATGGGTGTTTAACCTACCCGTCGGGTGAGCATGGCGGATACTATTGTAAGGCCATATGGGCAGAAGGCTTTTAATGAACGGCCTATACTCACACTAGAGTAAACGTGTATTGCCGCTTAATTTGGCCCAAACAACATCGCGGCCCAAGCACTTGCAGCGGCGGTTTAGCCTTCCAATTAAAACGGGGCAAGTTATGTTTCAAGGTGACGTTTTTACATTAACCCGCAACGGTGATTTTGCTCAGCTACAGATTGACACACCGGACTCGGCGGTGAATGTTTTTAGCCGTAAAGCCATCACAGAGTTAAGCCTCGCGCTGGATCAATTAGAGCAAGCTAAGCTGTCGGGTTTAATGATCGTCAGCGCCAAAGACACATTTTTGGCCGGCGCCGACATCAATGAGTTTTCCGAGGTGTTCTCCTCTGGCGCCGAGGCGATCGCCGAGCATTTGACCCCCAATATTAAAAACTTTCAGCGACTTGAAGCGCTGCCATTTGCCACAGTAGCGGTCATTAACAAGCTCGCTTTAGGTGGGGGCTTAGAGCTGGCGCTGGCGTGCGATTACCGCATCGCCGATAACGCGGCTCGGATCGGCTTACCCGAGACGCGGCTGGGCATTATCCCAGGCTGGGGTGGCACGGTGCGTTTGCCGCGCATTGCCGGGCTCGATACCGCCTTAGATTGGATCGCCAGCGCCAAAGAAGCCAGCGCCGCCGAGGCGTTAAAGGCACATGTGCTGGACGCACTGGTAGACACCGCTCAGTTGCGCGATTGCGCCAGCCAAGTGTTGGCCCGCTGCGCAACTGGCGAGCTGGATTATCAGCAACGCCGGCGACAAAAACATCAGCCGTTGCAGTTAAACCCCGTTGAGTCTGGTTTGGCGTTCGAGTCAGCCAAGGCGCTGATCGGCCATAAAGCCGGGCGTCACTATCCAGCCCCGCTGGCCGCTTTTGCCGCAATCCAAGAGGGGGCCAGTCAATCTGCCCCTGGGGCGGCACAAGCCGAGTTGGCGTATTTTATTCAGGTGGCGCAAACCGATGCGGCAAAA
>Ga0209075_1000266_pt1 | contig 49482 bp, 43 predicted proteins | sample Stecom2011_FD_187523 | JGI IMG/M metagenome (GOLD analysis project Ga0209075, IMG submission 187523) | Agricultural soil microbial communities from Utah to study Nitrogen management - Steer compost 2011 (SPAdes) (version 2) | ecosystem: Environmental > Terrestrial > Soil > Agricultural land...
TTGCCGATATGTTTGCCGATAAGCACTTTCAGGCGCGCGGGTTATTTGAGCGGGTGGAGGTTAAAGGTAAGCCGCTGGATATTCCGGCTATGGTGCCGCGCTTGTGCAATACCCCCGGCCGTACCGATTGGCCAGGTGGTGAGGTGGGCGACTACACCGCCGCGGTGTTGCAAAAACAGTTGGGTTTAAGCCCAGGTGAGGTTAAGCAACTGCAAGAAGATGGCGTTATTTAGCCGGTTTTACCTATCCAATAGCGCCTGGCCGATTAATATGGCCACTTCTTACGGCGTTTAACCCGCACAGCTCATAATAAGCATTTATTTTAGGTTTGGCTTTGCTTGCCTGAATCCCCCCCTAAGTAATTGATAAACAAGGTGTTCATCCGCGGCTTTAGGTTTGCCTTAAAGCCGTTAAAGTGGGCCCGTGCTGGCAAGGCTTGACAACGTTGTCTGGGTCGGGGTAAAACTACTATCTGAGTTTTGCTGTGTTTATGATATTTAATAACATACGCAGCGTGCTTGGCAGGCAGCAGCGCCAGTTACGGTGCCCAGAAATTCGGCCAGAACAATCGCCAGATTAAGGGATGGGGTAATTACGAGTAAACGATCAAACCGGCAAACTGAGTTGCTCTTGTGTATCAAACATTATTTTAATAGGGGTAGGTTGCTATGCAATTCCATAAAAAATTATTAAACATTGCAGTGTGTGCAGCGGCGGCTGGGGCGATCATGCCTACTATCGCTCAAGATTCTGATGCAGCTTCTTCAGAGTTAATAGAAGAGGTTATTGTTAGCGGTATGCGGGTCAGCATTGAAAACGCTCAGGACCTTAAGCGCTATGCCGACACCGTTAAAGACGTTATTACCTCCTCGGACATAGGCGCACTGCCCGATAAAAGTGTCACCGAAGCGCTGCAGCGCGTGCCGGGGGTTACCATCGAGCGCTTTGCCTCATCCGATGACCCAAAACACTATGCCGACGAAGGTACCGGTGTATTGGTGCGTGGTTTGGATCGCGTGCGCTCGGAGGTTAACGGCCGCGGCTCATTTAGCGCTAACCCATGGGGCGGTTTAAGTTACGAAGACTTTCCAGCCGAGCTGCTGGGCGCGGTCGAGGTGGTTAAAAACCAGACGGCCGATCTAGCCGCCGGTGGCATTGCCGGTACGGTGAACCTGATCACCCGCAAACCGTTAGACACCAACGAGCGCCTGATATCTTTTAATGCCAAGGCAAACTACGGCGATTACCGCAAAGAGGTAACCCCCTCGTTCTCGGCGCTTTTCTCTGACAACTGGGAGACGGATGCCGGTACCTTTGGCTTTTTAGTGGCGGGCTCTCGCTCGGAGTACGAATCCCGCGGTGACGGTATTGGTTTGGCTAACTTCCACTCCCGTAGCGATTCATTTATTGCGATCACCGATGAGTGGGGCACTATTGAAGACATAGACCCTAGCTCTCCTGTAGATGGCCCCGCATTGCCCGGTCAACCTGCCGGCAGCACTTGGTATGTGCCCGTGGGTATCCATATGAGCACCGCTGATAATGACCGCAAGCGCACCGGTTTTACCACATCACTGCAGTGGGCTAGTGTTGATGACAGCGTAGTGGCAACCCTAGAGCATATAAACTCTAAAGCATCGCTAGACTGGCGTGAGCGTCAAATTGGTCAGGCGGCGCAAGGCTTTAAAGGCTATATGGGGTCGTCGCAAAATTGGCAGGACGATGCAGAAAACGGACACCCTCTAACCGTCGAGGACGGATTTGTCACCTCGGGTGTGGTGTTGGGTGTGAGCCCCGAAACGCCGCTGTTTTATCGCAGCCGCTGGAACTACAACGAAAACACGGTTGAAGATACCTCTTTAAACGTAACCTTAAAACCGATCGACCGTCTAACGGTAGAGCTGGACTATCAACACATCGATTCAGAAAAGACAGTCCACAACCACAGCATGTCAGGGCAAACCCGAGGCAACCACGTGCACCATGTGTCGCCTTACTTTTTAGATATGCGTGGCTCTCGGCCAACCGTAGAGTATCTGAGCGATAACATCTCTACCCCCGGTTGGTCACCTGTAGAGGATTGGGACGGGCCGGTGCCGAATGTGTTTTTGGGCAGTGGCATGGAGCAAGAAGAGCACAACAGCGCTAAATCGGACAGCTTTAAAATAGATGTAAGCTACGAGCTAGACGGCGTTATTACGGGTGTTAAAGCCGGCGCTTTGTACACCGATAAAGATCTAACGGTACGCGATACCGCCTACGAAGGTTGGTCCGCTATTGGTACCCCTTGGAGTATGGACGACCGCAATGCCGCCGCTGCGGCAAACAATCCGGGCCTGTTTGAGACGGTAGATTTCTCTGACTACTACGGCGGTAAAGTACTGCAGGGCGATGTTGACAGCTTTTTGTTTCCCGATATGGAGCTGGTAAAAAATTATGCCGACTCCCTGCGTCAGGGCTGTAAAGATGGCTGGAACAACGCCACCAACAGCGCTGCCAACAACGGTGTTTGTAGCGGTGTTTATGTGCCTTACGAAGATAAGCCAGGCCGTGTTGAGGGGCCGTTTGCGGCGCACAACATCAGCAAGTCAAACGAGCAGCGTACCGAGTTTTACTTGCGCGGCGACTTTGATCTGGCAGACTTAGCGGTACCCATTAAAGGTAATGTGGGGTTAAGGTATGTTGGTTATAAGTTGCAATCTACCGGCGCCTTTGTACAGCCGATGACCGACAAGCGCGGCGAAGAGGGAACCTCTCTTAACACCGTGATGCAGCAAGCCGAGTATAAGCGCTATTACGATCTAGCCTCGGGCGAGTCTGAGCTCAACACTGTAGATGGCACAGATTACAATACCGTGTTGCCAAGCTTAAACTTAACCTTTGGCTTAACAGATGATGTGCTGGTGCGTTTTGGGGCGTCTAAAGGTTTGTATTTTCCAAGCCTAATGGACTCGCGCAATATCACATTAGTTAATCTCGATTACACGCCTCGTCTGCAAAACCCTGCTGCCGATTACAGCGAAGAAACCAACCCCGTTGTTGGGCTTAACGAAATAGAGGTGACAGCGCTGGCGGGTAATCCTTATCTGGAGCCCGAGGAGTCGATCAACCTAGACTTAACCACCGAGTGGTATTTTGCCCCTGCAGGGTCGGTCAGTGTGGGGCTGTTTCATAAAAAGTTGGATAATATTATCCGCAACAAGCAGTTCGACATGAGCTTTACCTCTGGCGGTGAAACCTATGACGTATCGGCTTATGGCCCGGATAATACCGGCTCTGGCACTATTCGTGGGGTAGAGTTCTCTTACTCGCAGTTCTACGATATGTTGCCGGGTGCTCTGAGTGGTTTAGGTTTGCAGTTTAACTACACCTACATCGATCAAAGTGGTTTAGAGGACCCTAACGATATTGCCTCGGGTACGCTGGGCTTTGATGAGGCGGGCGAGGCCATTGAAGACAACCGCAACACCTTCCGCGTGTTCAGTGGTTTGCCTTTGCAGGGCTACTCGGACGAGAACCTGAATATTGTCGGTATGTATGAGTACGAGGATATCTCGTTGCGCTTGGCTTACACTTGGCGCTCGGAGTATCTGTTAACCTTACGCGAGTCAGAAGAGTATGTGCCGGCCTATGCTCAGGCTCAAGGAATGATGGACGGAAGCTTGTATTACACCATCAACGACAACGTAAAAATCGGTATCGAGGGCAGCAACTTACTCAACACCGAAACCAAAACCAAGTACCAAATGAACCAAGCCGGTGTGCAGACGGATGCGTTAAGTTTTACCACAGACCGCCGTTACGCTTTAAGCCTGCGGGCAACCTTCTAACAACAGCGGCTAAGGCTGAGCCATTAGAAGCAAGCGATAAAAACGCGCCGCCGCAAGGAGGCGCGTTTTTTTATGCGACCGTTTTACAGATCGTTAGGGGAGACAATGACGACTTACAAACAGATACCCGAATATCACGCTGTCTCACCAGAGCAGTTTTTTAATGACGTGGCCCCAGCGCAGCAACCCATTGTGATACGAGGCTTTGCTCAACATTGGCCACTGGTTGTGGCGGCAAAACAAAGCTCGCAAGATTTTGTCGCTTATTTAAATCGATTTTACAGCGGTAAAAAATCCAGCGTGGCCTTGGCGCACCCAGATGCAAAAGGGCGGTTTTTTTACACGGACGACTTGCGCGGTTTAAACTTTATTCGCGGTGATGAAAGGCTGGATCTGTTTTTAGAGCGGTTATTAGAGCTGGCCGGGAAAAAGGTTTATCCCGCCGTATCAATACAAAATATACAGCCAAGCGAGATCTTGCCCGGCCTTACCGAAAGCAATCGGTCGGACTTTTTTCCAGATTTAGAGCCGCGTTTATGGTTGGGAAACCAAGCGACGGTTAACACGCATTATGACGGCTCGGATAACCTTGCGTGTGTGATTGCAGGGCGCAGAAACTTTACCTTGTTTGCACCGGATCAGGCCGACAACTTATACCCGGGGCCGCTCGATTTTACCCCGGCAGGGGCACCGGTTAGTTTGGTAGACCTTCATCAGCCGGATCTTCAGCGCTACCCGCGATTTAAAACCGCGCTTGATAACGCCTACCAGGCACAGCTGCTGCCGGGCGATGCGATTTTTATCCCGATGCTCTGGTGGCACAATGTCGATTCACTAGAGAGCGTAAATGGGTTAATGAACTACTGGTGGAATGGCTCGGCGGTTAAAGGTGCGTCCACGCCAACCCCGCTGGACAGCTTAACCATGGCAATACTGGCGCTGCAGGGTCTAACGCCTTTACAACGCAACGCTTGGCGCGCTTTATTTGATCACTATGTGTTTCACCAAAGTGTTAATCCCGCCTCTTATATCCCGCCTCACTGCCAGCGCATACTGGGCGAGTTATCGCCAGAGTATAAAAGACAGCTGAAAGATTATTTAATCGAAAGGTTAAAACAATAAGATCGCTTAACCGTTATTAACCCCTGGCAGAGGCACGTATTGCCAAGGCGGCAGCGGTTAACATACACCATTGCGTAATGGTCTGTGATGTTCCAGTGCAATTATATTTTAATCCCATTAAGATGATTGTTTTGTCGGATTAAAGCCTTTATGCACATTAGCCCCGGTTTATACCGCCATTACAAAGGCGGCCAGTACTTTGTTTATCGCATTGCCAGTCACAGTGAAACCCGCGAGCCTTTGGTGGTGTATCGCTGTCTTTATGGCGATTTTTCGTGGTGGGTAAGGCCACTGGCTATGTTTACCGAAACCGTCACGGTGGACAATAAACCCCTTGCACGGTTTGCGTTTGTGGCACCTATGAGCCTTGCCGAGGCCGATCGCTTAGCCCAAGGCGATAACCCACACGCAGAGGCCCGCAAGGATGACGCCCGATGGATGGCTAAAGCCCGCGAGCTTGCGGCGCAAGCGGCCGATAACGACGAGGTGCCCGTTGGAGCACTGGTGGTTAAGCAAGGGCAGGTTGTTGGGCGCGGTTACAACCGTCCAATTGGCAGCTGTGATCCGACCGCCCATGCCGAGACGCTGGCGCTGCGCGAAGCCGCCCGTGCGCTGGGTAACTACCGCTTAAACGACTGCACTTTATACGTAACCCTAGAGCCTTGCACTATGTGTGTCGGGGCAATGGTGCACGCGCGGATAGCACGCTTAGTGTACGGCACCACAGAGCCCAAAGCCGGCGCGGTTGAAAGCCAAGCGCAACTGTTAAATGCGCCTTACTTTAATCACTCGATCCAGATCACCGCGGGGCTCGAGCGCGAGGCTTGCCAGCGGCAGCTGAGCGAGTTTTTTAAACGCCGCCGCGCTGAACAAAAACATCGGCGCGCAAACAACAACCCAAGCGATGGTTAGCGCTCGTTTTATAGCTCGACACAGTGCGCGCATAAATCTTACGGGCTTATGTGCGCAGCAATCGGTTTACTGCCGTGGGTCAGGCTCGGTGGTATCGCCGCCGGTTGTGGCAGCAGTGGCCCGGTTAACTTGGAGTGGATTACAGTTTTTAATCTTGACCTTGCCCTGCAATACGTTGCCCTTAGAGTATTCGTTAAAGTGGCAAGTGTTGCTGCTGGGATCGTAATTTTCGATCCAAAGATTCTCGTCCTTCCAAGTGGCGGCGATATGTTGTTGCCCGTCGGGCACAGTGACGCTCATTACGCCACCGTACTTTTTGACAAACACTTGTTGAAAATGAAAGTAATAAGCGCCCCAGCCAATAATAAACACCGCCAATGAGCTGATAAGAGCAGCCCGCCACAGGTTGTATTTGCCTAAGCCTATTAACAATGCCATCGCTAAAACGATAACAGCGGCCCAGTAGAGGTAAGTAATCATGCCAAGCTCCTTTAGGTAAAGGTTGCCGTGTTAGTGTTGCGCCAGCGGTAGAGACTGTCAACGATTACTTATCAATGTTGTCCGTAATAAGGTTGGTTAAAACGCGGGTAGTGCTGCTGGGGGTGTGGGCGGGCAATAGTTAACACTGGGGCAAGTTAAAGCACCGACATGGGCATAATGCCGTTGTCGTTACGCCCTTTTTTGGCGTCATTGACATCGTTGGAGCTGGCATCGAGGTTAGAGGCCATGGCCAAACGGCGTTGTTCTTGCTGGTCGTACCAAGCGATAATGTCGCGAAAGCGAAAAATGTTGTTAACGTAATGAACCGGCTCCCAACCGCGCGCATAGCCGTGTTTAACCGTGCGGTAATACTTGCGCTTGGCCAGTAGCGGTAAATGTTTTTCAACGTCCTGCCACTTATCTGGGTTGCCGCCATAGCGCTGGGTTAAAATCCGCGCATCTTCTAGGTGGCCCATGCCAGTGTTGTAAGCCGCTAGCGCCAATTGAGTGCGGTCGGGCTCTTGGATGCGCTGGGGTAAGCGCTGGTGTAAATCTTTTAAATAAGCGGCACCGCCGCGCATGCTTTGCTCGGGGTCGAGTCGATCTTTAACGCCCAGCTCTTTGGCGGTAGTGCGGGTCAGCATCATCAAGCCGCGTACCCCAGTGTGCGATCGGGCCTCTGGGTCCCAGTGAGACTCTTGGTAGCTGACCGCCGCCAAGAGCTGCCAATTTAGGCCAACCTCATCGCTCACCTGTTGGATTAAATCCTGCCACTGCGGCAAGCGGTTTTCCAACCGATAAGAAAACAATAACGCGCCGCCGGTGTTGACGGGGTTGTCGTTGTTAAAGTATTCGGCCACCAGCGAGTCCAGCACGCCATTGTCTTTAATGTGCGTTAAATAAGCTTGGGCGCGGTCGTATAAACTGGTATCGGCCCGCAGCGGAAAAGCCCAGCCAAGGGCCTCGGGCTCGCCTATATCAAAAGCCAGCTGCGCGCGAGGAAAGGTTTGCGCGTTAATGTGGTACGCATTGGAGTCGACAATGGCGTAATCGACCTCGCCACGGTGCACTCGCTCGAGCAGATCAATCATCTCGAGGTTGGGCTCTTCACGCCAGCTGAGGTCTGGGTGCTCGGCTTGCAATTGTTGCAAACGTTCGACGTGGGATGATCCGGCAATTACTAATAAATCGCCGCCAATAATGTCCTCGATGGATTTAGGCTTGTTTTTGCCACGGTTGTACAGCAGCTGCTGCGTCACCTCAAGATAAGGCGAGGTAAACTGCACACGGGACTGGCGCTGAGAGGTAACCGTTAGGCCGGCGGCGGCAAGCTGACCATTGCCCGCATCCACCATGTCGAGCATCGCGTCGAGGTTTTCTTCGTCGCGAATCACCAAGGTAACCCCGAGTGAGTCGGCAAAGCCTTGCAGTAAAGAGTGCTCGAACCCGGTGGTGCCGTTGGGGCCGTGGTAAAAGGTTGTGGGGCCGTTACGGGAGATGGCAACTAAAGTGCCGCTGGCAAGTACTTGCTCTAGGGTGGTGGCTGGACGGCTGGCGATAGTGGCGCTGCAAAGGGCGATCAACAACAAGTTGAACAGTGTTCGTTTGATCGAAAAGCGTTGCGACAATTGCCGTGCGTATTGTCCGATTTTGCTCAACACCATAAAGGGGGCCTCTTTATGTGCTCACTAAGCGCTCAGCGCCGGTGGCGATTCAGCCGTGTTAGAGGGGGTGCCTCTAGGGTTGGCCGCACAAATTTTGCGCAATCTTACCCATTCTGGCGGTGATGTGCCACCGCAAATTTGTTTAGAAGGGTTTTTCTGGTTAAACAATAGCCTACTTTGGGGTGCGCGTCCATGTGGCCAGCTCTGTGGTTGGATGCCGTTAGCGGTCGTTGTTGTTCAATTATTGTCATCTGAGTGCTGCCAAGGGTGATCAATTGCAGTACAATACCGGCCCTCTTAGTACCGCCTAAGTTTGGCTGTTGTAATATATCGGGTCAACCCGAGTTACAAGGCCAGGCGGTGGGAACCCCAATCCATCCAACCCCGCAAGCTTGAGGTTGCAGCCTACTATGCTCATATTGCCTGGTGCTCCGGCACTTTCACCGTTTCGCAGACAAAAGTTGCTCGCCAATTTACAGACAGTCGCGCCCGGTGTTACCTCGGTTGAGGCCGAGTTTACCCACTTTGCCGATCTGTCGGCACCTTTGAGTGAGCGCGACCAGCAAGTGCTGGCACAACTGTTGACTTACGGCCCCCGTATGGACGAGGTCTCGGCCGTGGGCACCCTGTTTTTGGTGCTGCCGCGCCTTGGCACTATCTCGCCATGGTCCTCTAAAGCGACCGACATCGCTCACAATAGTGGTCTGTTTGAGGTTAACCGTTTAGAGCGCGGGGTCAGCTATCACCTGCGGGGTGAGTTTAACGACACCGAGCGCGCGGCCATTAAAGCGCTGCTGCACGATCGTATGGTCGAAGCGGTGTTTACCAGCCTAGAGGCCGCCGGCGGTTTATTTGACCACGCGGAGCCCGCGCCACAAACCAGCGTCGATATTATCGCCGGCGGTCGCGAAGCGCTGGTGAGCGCCAACCAAGAGCTGGGCTTGGCGCTGGCAGACGATGAGATCGATTATTTAGTCGAAAACTTTTTAGCCTTGGGGCGCAACCCCGTGGACGCAGAGTTAATGATGTTTGCGCAGGCTAACTCTGAGCACTGCCGGCACAAAATATTTAATGCCACCTGGACGCTAGACGGCGAAGACCAGCCGCACAGCTTGTTTCAGATGATTAAAAACACCAACAAAGTCGGCGGTGAAAACGTGCTCTCGGCTTACTCGGATAACGCGGCCGTAGTCGCCGGGCCGGTGGCGGGGCGTTTTTACCCCGATCCGCAAACCCACGAGTACCAATACTCGTCAGAGCAGATCAACCTATTAATGAAGGTCGAAACTCACAACCACCCAACGGCCATTGCGCCTTTCTCGGGTGCCGGCACCGGTGCCGGTGGTGAAATTCGCGATGAGGGCGCTGTGGGCCGTGGCTCTAAGCCAAAAGTGGGCCTGACCGGCTTTGCCGTGTCCAATTTAAACATCCCCTCGTACATCCAGCCCTGGGAGCAAGACTACGGCAAACCCGAGCGCATTTGCAGCGCACTGGACATCATGCTCGAGGGCCCGCTAGGCGGCGCCGCGTTTAACAACGAGTTTGGCCGCCCCAATATTTGTGGTTACTTTCGCACCTTTGAAGAAGATCACGACGGCGAGCGTCGCGGCTACCACAAGCCCATTATGCTGGCCGGTGGTTACGGCAACATTCGCACCGATCACGTCGACAAGCCACCTTTTGAGCCGGGCTGTAAGTTAATTGTACTGGGTGGGCCGGCCATGCTGATCGGTCTGGGTGGCGGCGCCGCCTCATCGATGGGCTCGGGCAGCTCATCAGAAGACCTAGACTTTGCCTCGGTACAGCGGCAAAACCCCGAAATCGAACGCCGCTGCCAAGAGGTGATCGATCGCTGTTGGGAGCAGGGCGAGCACAACCCCATTGCGTTTATTCACGACGTAGGCGCCGGTGGCCTGTCTAATGCATTTCCTGAACTGGTAAAAGACGGTGGCTGCGGCGGCAAGTTTGAGCTGCGCGATGTGCCCAACGACGAACCCAGCATGAGCCCCATGGCGATTTGGTGTAACGAATCCCAAGAGCGTTATGTACTGGCTATCGCGCCAGAGAACCTCGCCCGTTTCGAGTCTCTATGCGAGCGCGAGCGCTGCCCTTATGCGGTAGTGGGTGAGGCCACCAGCGAGCAGCACCTGCTGGTAAACGATAAACACTTTGATGCCAAGCCGGTAGACATACCTATGTCGCTGCTGTTTGGCAAAGCGCCTAAGATGCACCGCGAGGCAAATCGTTACACGCCCACCACCGACTCATTTGCCACCGCCGATATTCATATTAATGAAGCGGCCGAGCGGGTGCTGAAGCACCCCACCGTGGCCAGTAAAAACTTTTTGATCACCATTGGCGATCGCTCGGTCACCGGGCAGGTAGCGCGCGATCAAATGGTTGGCCCTTGGCAGGTGCCGGTAGCGGACTGCGCCATCACCACCGTTAGCTACGACTCCACCAAAGGCGAGGCCATGAGCATTGGCGAGCGTACCCCGCTGGCGCTGTTAGATGCGCCGGCCTCGGGGCGCATGGCCATTGGCGAGGCGTTGACCAATATCGCCTGCGCCCCTATTGCCGATATAAAAGACATTAAACTGTCGGCCAACTGGATGTGTGCGGCGGGCCATAAGGGTGAAGATGAAAACCTATACCGCACCGTTGAGGCGGTGGGTATGGAGCTATGCCCAGCGCTGGGCATTACCATCCCGGTAGGCAAAGACTCCATGTCGATGCGCACCACTTGGCAGGAAAACGGCAAAGAAAAAGCCGTCACATCGCCCCTGTCGCTGGTGATCACCGCTTTCACTCCGGTGACCGATGTGCGCCTGGCGGTAACGCCACAGTTACGCACCGATAAAGGTCCCAGCGATTTACTGCTGATCGATTTAGGCACGGGCAACAACCGTTTAGGCGGCTCCATTTTGGCGCAAACCTACAACAGCCTGGGCGATACCCCAGCCGATGTGGTTGATGCCGAACAACTGAAAGGTTTTTTTCAAGCCACCCAGCAAGCGCTGGCCAAAGGCTGGCTGTTGGCTTACCACGACCGCTCAGACGGCGGCCTGTTTGCCACACTGGCCGAGATGTCGTTTGCCGGTCACTGCGGCGTCGATATTGATATCGACGGCTTGGGAGACTGCCCATTAACCGCTTTATTTAACGAAGAGCTGGGCGCCGTGCTGCAAGTTAAGCGCGAGCACACCGAGCAGGTAAAGGCGCTTTACGCCAACGTCGGACTGGCACCGCACAGCCACAACTTGGGTACCCTCAATGAGGACGACTGGTTGCGCATTTCGCAGGCGGGCGAGCTGCTGTTTGATCAGTCGCGGGTTATTTTGCACAGCCTATGGAGCGAAACCAGCTACCAAATGCAATCGCTGCGCGACAACCCCGAGTGCGCTCAGCAAGAGTTTGACGCACTGCTGAGCAATGACCCTGGCATGTCGGTTGAACTTAGCTTTGACCTCAACGACAACATTGCCGCGCCTTTTATTAACACCGGCAGCAAGCCGCGTGTTGCCATATTGCGCGAGCAGGGCGTTAATGGCCATACAGAGATGGCCGCTGCATTTGATCGGGCGGGCTTTAGCGCCGTCGATGTGCACATGAGCGATTTACTGTCCGGTCGCACAAACCTAGAGGACTTTAAAGGTTTGGCCAGTTGTGGCGGCTTCTCTTACGGTGACGTTTTAGGCGCCGGTGAAGGCTGGGCCAAAACCGTGCTGTTTAACACCCAAGTGCGCGATCAGTTTGAGCAGTTTTTTCACCGCAACGACACCTTTAGCCTAGGTGTCTGCAACGGCTGTCAAATGATGTCCAACATCAAAGAGTTGATCCCCGGTGCTGAGCACTGGCCGCGCTTTGTGCGCAACTTGTCAGAGCAGTTTGAAGCGCGTTTTTCTTTAGTGGAAATTCAGCAGTCGCCCTCTGTGTTGCTCAATGGCATGGCCGGCTCGCACTTACCGGTTGCGGTAGCCCACGGAGAAGGGCGCGCTGAGTTTGCCGACGATACCGCCTTTAACGGCTGCGACAGCAGCGGCTTAGTGGCGCTGAGGTATTTGGATAACAGCTTAAACGTTACCGAGACCTACCCGGCCAACCCCAACGGCTCACCCGCCGGTATCACCAGCGTCACCAGTAAAGACGGCCGCGTCACCATCATGATGCCGCACCCCGAACGACTGTTCCGCACTGTGAACAACTCCTGGCACCCCGATGACTGGCAAGAAGACGGCGCCTGGTTGCGACTGTTTAGAAACGCCCGAGTGTTTGTGCAGTAATAGCCCTAGGGCTGGGTAAAAAAGGCGAGCTGAACAGCTCGCCTTTTTTATTGCGCGCTCAGTGATAACTTTGTCACGATTGCCGTTATCGCCACAACTGAGTTGCTTTAACCGCAATGCTGCTGCATACCTTGTTCGAGATTTATAGGAGTAGGATTTTTGCTTAAAATAAAAGCTCGGTTAAAGTACGATTGCGGTTGTGGGTTGGCTAGGTGAGGTGACACAACAAACCCCGTTACCGTTTTGGCTCTTACCGCGGTGATGACCGCATTATTTATTGGCGCGAAGTGTTAGAGTATATGCTTAGCAGGCTTTAATTAAGCCGCTACCAAACCGATATTAATAAGGCTTATGTCAAGAGTATAGAGTATGCCGCCACATAAAATACACGCCGAGCGCGAGCAGTTAATACACCATCATGCGCCGTCGCGCATTGCGCGTCGGTTGGCGCGGGGCCCCGAGAAAAACTATCTGCGCGATTTTATTTATGGCGCGATTGACGGCTCCATTACCACTTTTGCTATTGTCGCCGGTGTTGCTGGGGCGGGCTTGTCGGCCACGGTGGTGGTGATTTTGGGGCTTGCCAATATGTTGGCCGATGGTTTTAGTATGGCGGTAGGCAACTATCTGGGTATACGCGCCGAAAACCAACTGCGCGATAAAACCCGTCGTCAAGAGATGCGTGAGATCGCCCTATACCCCGAGGGCGAGCGCGAAGAGGTACGACAAATATTTGCCGCTAAGGGTTTTGAGGGTAACGCGTTAGACACCATCGTCGACACTATAACCAGCGATGAGCGCCTATGGGTGGATACCATGCTGCAAGACGAACATGGTTTAACGCTGGAGTCGGCTAATCCATTGCTGGCGGCATCGATTACTTTTGTGGCTTTTTTAAGCTTAGGGGTATTGCCCCTGCTGCCGTTTTTAATCGATGCGGTAAGCCCCGGTGTCATAACTCACCCCTACCTTAGCAGCTGCGCCACCACAGCCATTGCCTTTATTATTATAGGTGTTGCCAAAGGCGCACAAGTGGGCAGCTCGCGATCGGTGGCGGCCCTAGAGACATTGCTGATGGGCGGGGTTGCGGCGTTGCTAGCCTACGGTATCGGTTATGCGTTAAATGGTTTGGTGGCATAAACCTCTTGCGCGCTTAAAGCGTGTACCGTTCAGGCTTATATCAGGTATCGCGAGTGGTAAAGTGCCCGCCCTAAGTAGCAAGGTACATGGCCAATGCCAGTTAGGGCCGTCTTATCATTGCACTGACGTTTGGTCGCACTGTTAAATCCCCCTTTAAGTAACAGGACACTATGATTATTCCCCATCAGCAATTAACGCGCGAGACGCTCGATGCGTTGATCGAAGAGTTTGTAACCCGTGAAGGTACCGAGTACGGTGCGCAAGACGTAACCCTAGCAACTAAAGTTGAGCAAGTGCGCCAGCAGCTCGAGCGCGGCACCGTGGTGATTGTGTTTGATCCGGCCATTGCTACCACCTCATTAATACCCGCCGATCAAGTGCCCGCCGGTGCTTAAGATGCCGCTTAAAATCGACCGGGCAAAAGACGATGCACCAACCTTGATTTTAGCCCATGGTGCCGGCGCACCGATGGACAGCGACTTTTTGCAACGCTTAAGCGAGCTGCTGCTGGCGCAGGGGATTAACGTTTGCCGGTTTGAGTTTCCCTATATGGCCGAGCGGCGCGTAACCGGTAAAAAGCGTCCGCCTAATCGTCAGTCAGAGCTGATCGATGCCTGGCATCTGGCGTTAGAGCAAACAGCCGATGTTTTTACTGGGCCGTTTTTTATTGGCGGTAAATCAATGGGGGGACGCATGGCGGCAGTGTTGGCCGCCAGTGTTAAAGTCCGCGGCCTGGTGTGTTTTGGTTATCCATTTCATCCGGCTGGCAAACCCGACACCTTGCGCGTGGATACTTTGCAGCAGTTGCAGTGCGACACATTAATTGTTCAGGGCACGCGCGATAGGTTGGGTAATCAGGCAGAGGTTGAGAACTACAAGTTGCCGGCTAATATCGCGCTACAGTGGTTGCACGATGGCGATCACGATTTTAAGCCGCGGGTGCGTTCGGGTTGCACACAAGAGCAACACCTAATAACCGCAGCGCAGCTGGCAGCGGATTTTATCTTTCAACGGTCTGTTTTGGAGAGTTAGGTGAACCACCTTTATTTGCACTGTCGCAGCGGCTTTGAAAAAGAATGTGCCGCCGAGATCAACCAATTGGCCGCCGAGAAGGGGGTTTACGGTTACAGTAAAACCGAGCCATCTACCGCGCTGGTGGTGTACGTCAGCCACCAAAGCGACGGTGCTAAGCAGTTATTAATGCAGTTGGATTTTAAAAAGTTAATATTTACCCGGCAATGGTTTGCCGGGGCCGAGGTACTGCAAGAGCTGCCTACCGATGATCGTTTGACCGAGCTACTGGCAAGTGCAAAGCAATTGCCAGTAGCGTCTGATGTGTGGCCCGAGACAACCGACACCAATGACGGTAAATCGCTGTCGGCTCTGTCGCGCAAGTTCAGCAAGCCTTTTATTCAGGCTCTTAAGCGCCATCAGCGGCTTGCCCCCAAAGCGCAATGGCGCATGCACTTATTGTTTTTATCTGGCACTAGCGCAGTGGTTGGGGTGGCGCCGATCAACAACAGTGCGGCTTTTGCTATGGGCATCCCGCGCTTGCGTCAGCCATCGGCGGCGCCCAGCCGTGCCACCTTAAAGCTCGAAGAGGCGTGGCATCATTTTATTCCTGCTGCAGAATGGGAGCAGCGTTTGGCCGGGGGTATGCGTGGAGTAGATTTAGGCGCCGCACCCGGTGGCTGGACGTGGCAGTTGGTAAAGCGCGGTATGTTTGTCGATGCGGTGGATAATGGCCCGATGGCCGAATCGCTGATGGATACCGGGCAGGTGACTCACCACCTAATGGACGGCTTTGTGTATGCCCCGAAAAAAGCAGTGGATTGGTTGGTGTGTGATATTGCCGATAAACCTGCCCGCACCGCGAGTTTGATTGGCCGCTGGGCCGAGCAGCGGTTGTTTCGTGAGGCCGTTTTTAATTTAAAGCTGCCCATGAAGCAGCGCTACGCCGAGGTCATTAAGTTGGCCGAGCGAATCGCAAACGGTTTGGCTACGGCGGGGGTAGAGGCAGATATTGCCTTTAAACAGCTGTACCACGACCGCGAAGAGGTGACCGGGCATATCCGCTTGCGCTAATTACCGCTCCAGCAGGGTGATTTTTTCAAAGTCGGCTAGGGTGGGGTTGAGCTGGTTCATCGCCTCGTGGCGATCATCACTGTAGTACCAGCGTTTCCAATCGTGCAGCGAGCGCCACCGCGACAGCAAGTAACGATGGTTGCGTCGCTGCAGATCGTTGAGCGTTTCGCCAGAAATAAACCCAGGGGCTCGGTGCGCTGCCTCGAGTGCCATTTGCGCGGCCACATCGTAGGTGCTCTCCATTGTATCGGCGATGTGTCTTTCGACTAAAACGTAAATCATGCTATACCTTTTTGCGCGGCAGTAGGCTCTTTGGTTGGCCGTTGATAGGGTTAAACAAACACGTGAGCGTTGTATCGTCAGCGGCACTTTGGTTTTATTGTAACGCAAAACTCAACTAATGTACGCTTGCGGCTCGAACCAGCCATTCGCCTAAGTCAATCCACTCGTAGAGTAATTGCTTAAAAGATCTGGCGCTGTTTGGCTGAGACGTGGGCTGCTTTATAGATTGCTCCACCACAGTGGTTAGGCATGCAATGATGCGCACAATTGCATCTGCGCCCAGCTCTTCGAGCAAGGGGTAAAAGCCGATGTAACGACGTTCGGCGCTGGTACCCGTTTGCAATGGTTGATTAAACCGTTGCAGTAGTCTGCCCAATTGTTGCGCCAAGGTCGGCTCGAAATCGCGTAATAGCGTGTGTGTTAGGCGTAAGTTTTGCCAGCTAAACAATAAAGGTGCGGGGTTGTTTGAATCTGGCCAGCTGCGGTATAAAGACGCCATACAACAAACTCCCGCGTCATCCGACGCATCATTAATGCCTGTAGGTCCAAGGTTATCCTGCAGGCTTCTGATACTATGCGTTCACTTTTACTAAGCCTTATTGCACAGTTGGGTAAATAGCTTTTGCAATAACCTTGTAACAAGCTGTTACAGTAAGTTTAGCAACTCCCTAAGCCATTGCTTGAACGTTTTAAGATGATATGCCGCTATGAATGACGCAGTTGATAATATTTTGGACACCAAAGGCTTGCTCTGCCCAGAGCCGGTTATGCTGTTGCATCAAGCGGTAAAAAAAATGGCGGCGGGAGGGGTGATTGAGGTGCAGGCGACTGATCCGTCTACAGCGCGGGATATTCCTAAATTTTGTTTGTTTTTAGGTCATGAATTGTTGGCCAATAAAGAGACGGATGGTGTTTATTATTACACCATCCGTTTGGCGCAGCGCTAATACTGTTTAAGGTGTTTCTTCAACCAGCATTGAGATGGCCGCGAGTGCCTCTGGGTCTTGAGCCTTAATTTTGTTGGCAATCTGGTGCTGAAAAAAGTACCGAAACTCGTCGTCTAGCTGAGCCGGGTATAAGCATTTATCGCCAGGCAATACGGGTGTGCTGATGACTTTCTCGGCATCGGTTAACATGCCAAAGATACTGCCATCGTGCAGCAGCCGCCAGCTGACCACCTCAATCAGGGTGAGTTGATTGTTGGCTGGATTGGCCAATACCGCGTGGGTGCCGATGGTGTCGGGCAACTCTTGCACGATATCGTCATCGTTCTCGCACTCTAGCTCATAGTATTCAGCCGCAGTTTCTAGCTCGATGATTTTGTGCATGGGAGCATCAAAAAACACCTCGTCGATGCCAACATCGTAATAACCCTCCCACTGACCGTTTAGGGGGTCAAACACATCGGTGCAGGCGACAATGTCATTCAGCCAGGGCACCAGCCCCACGACTTCACCGTTGGCCCTTAGGCCCCAACACAGCACCTTTAGGCTAAACAGTTTGTCTGGATTGCTTTCGTTGGAGTAGAGCATTTCCAGTCCGTCGAGCTCGGCGGATAGGCGGATAAAGCGCTGATCGTGGAGTTCGCTGAAAGATTTGCCAGAAAAGAAGTCAACTACGTTATCTGAGTTGTCGCTTTTGATGGGGGTCTTCATAATACACACCTCCTAGATGAGGCCGGGGACCGGACGATACTCTGATATACAGTACAATTGCGCCATGGTTGCGCGCAAATACAGGGCCATCGCTACATAAGGTATCTGCTTATCGGCTCTAGCACAACAGCTGCAGGCAAAATTAAACATGCCGCCAGCGTTTATGCAGACCAGCGGGCGCGGTTAACCGGCGGCATCAACTAGGGTCTTGTAAAATCCATGAATGTTAAGCTAAGGAGTTGTTACACCAATTGATAGAGTTATCTACTGTTGCCCCACGTGTGGCGCCCCATTGTCAGCAGTTAGTGGCCATTTTTGAGCACTGCTTTCGCGACTCAGAGCGCACCTGTTTGGTGGCCGGAGCGCTCGAGCCGTTTTATCGCCCCGCCGGCGATGAGCACGGCTTACACCGCATTGAGTTTAGCCACGACTACGTTGCCAGCGCTTTGCATGAGGTAGCCCACTGGTGTGTGGCAGGGCCCGCCCGCCGTTTGCAAGAAGATTACGGCTATTGGTATGCCCCCGACGGCCGTACCGGCGAGCAACAAGCCGAGTTTGAGCGCGTCGAAGTGAGGCCACAGGCTTTAGAGTGGTTGTTCTCGTTGGCCGTAGGGGTCCGGTTTCGGGTCAGTGCCGATAACTTGGCCCAAGGGTTGGGGCCCTCAGAGGCGTTTAAAGATGCAGTGCACGCCGAGCTGCTGCGCCTTTGCCGTGACGGTGTCAGTGCCCGAACAGAGACCTTTTGCCGTGCACTGCTGGGGTTTTACCGACCCACAGTTAGTGTTGAGACGCTCTTGGATAAACGAAATTTTGCCCGATCAAACCTTTAGTTGCCATTTTGCCGCGCCCTTTTGGATGGACGCAGCCATTGAGGCAACCTAGCCACAGGATTAACGCTACATGAAGATAGTCATAGACGAGAACATTCCCCTGGCCGAAGATTTTTTTGCGGCCCATGGGGAGATCGTACGCCTGCCCGGCCGCCATCTGCAGGCGGCAGATGTGGCCGATGCCGATGCACTGCTGGTGCGCTCGATCACCCAAGTGAACGACAGTTTACTGGCCGGTAGCCAAGTAAAATTTGTCGGTACTTGCACCATTGGTACCGACCATCTCGACCAGCGCTGGCTGGATCAGCAGGGCATTGGTTACAGCAATGCCCCAGGTTGCAATGCCAACTCGGTGGTGGAGTACGTTTATGCCGCACTGGCCCACTTAAACCTCGATTGGCGCGGTAAAACCGTTGGTATTATTGGCTGCGGTAATGTTGGGGGCGCTTTGCATCGGGCGTTAACCGCTCAAGGGGTTGCTTGTCGCTGTTATGATCCGTTGTTAAATCTCGGGCAAAACCCCGACTTGTGCCCGCTAGAGGAGGTGCTGCAATGCGATATCGTCAGTTTGCATACACCGCTAACCATCGATGGCGCACACCCCAGCCGGCATCTGCTAACCAAACAACTATTGCAGAAGCTGCCACCCCAAGGCATTTTGCTGAACTGTGGCCGTGGCGCAGTTATCGACAATAAAGCGCTGCTGCAAGTGCTGCGCGAGCGAGACGATTTACAAGTGGTGCTGGATGTCTGGGAGTGGGAGCCAGACATCGATTTGCAACTGCTCGAGCGAGTTGTTTTAGGCTCGCCACACATTGCCGGTTACAGTTTTGATGGCAAGCTCAAAGGTACCGCAATGATCTACGAGGCCTTTTGCCGGCATTTTGCTATTACCCCTCAGGTAACGCTAGCCGATGTGGTGCCTGCGGTAGAGGACAACCTCCTGCACGCCCCGGCGGGTGTCGAACACTGGCAGGCGGTGCGTCAGTTAATCGCCCAGGTGTACTCTATTGCCGCCGATGACAAACGCCTAAGAGCCTTGGCCGCCACAGCGGGTGGGCAAGGGGATGCGCTGTCACAGGGGTTTGACCAGCTGCGCAAAAATTATCCGCTGCGGCGCGAGTTTAACAACTATCAAGTAACCGGCGTGGCCGCTAATACCCCCCTAGCCAGTACCTTGGCGGCGTTGGGCTTTAACCTAAGCTAACCCTGAATGCTCAAGTTTGGCGTCATAATTAACCCCTACGCCGGTATCGGCGGCAGCGTCGCCTTAAAAGGCAGCGATGGCAGCGCGACTCGCGAGCTTGCTTTGGCACGGGGCGCACCGCTGCGAGCCGCTGTGCGGATGGCCCGAGCGCTGGCGCCTATCGCCCAGTCCTCAGCCCCGCTGGGGCTGCAATTGCTGGGTTTTGACGGCGCCATGGGGGGCGATACCGTCCGCGCGCTGGGTTTACCGTTTACCTCTTTAGGGGCGGCCACCACACCCAGCCACGCCACCGACACCCAGCGGGCTGCGCAGTTAATGCTGGCAGCGGGGGTGGATCTGATTGTGTTTGCCGGCGGCGATGGTACCGCGCGCAACCTAGCCGACGTTATTGGCCTTGCCGTACCCGTGCTGGGCGTGCCTGCTGGGGTTAAAATCCACTCGGGTGTGTACGCCAATACCCCCGAGGCCGCCGGCAAGATCCTGTGGCGCTTAGCTCAGCGCCAGTGGGCACCGTTGCTCGAGCGCGAGGTGCGTGATATTGACGAGCAGGCGTTTCGCCAAGGCCAAGTGCGCGCCAAGCATTACAGTGAGCTGTTGGTGCCAGAGGAGCCCCAGTGGCTGCAACAGGTAAAAAATGCCGGGGCCGCCGTCGATCAGTTGCAGCAGCAGGACGTAGCAGCCAGCGTGATTGAGCAGTTGCACAGCGACACTTTGTATCTCGTGGGGCCGGGCTCCACCACTTATGTTTTACTCGAGCAATTGGGTGTAAGTGGCACCTTGCTGGGGGTTGATTTGTTGCGCGGGGGAAAACTGGTGGGCATGGATGTCAGCGCCGCCGAGATTCGCCGCGCCCTCGACCAGCACACCGGGGCTGTGCGTATTATTGTGACCGCCATCGGCGGGCAGGGGCATATTTTTGGTCGGGGCAACCAACAGTTGGGGGCCGACATTATCCGCCGCGTAGGCCGCGAGGGTATTATCGTGATCGCCACGGATGAAAAATTACAGCAACTGAACGGCCGCCCGCTGCAGTTGGATACCAACGATCCGGCTTTAGATCAACAGCTTGCGGGCCTGATTCCGGTTATTACCGGCTACCAACAACACATTCTGTACCCTGTGGGCGATGCAGACATTAAAGAGACGACACCGTGAGCTATCCTGTAACTGCTGCGTCGGCGGCAAAAATCGACCTACAACCGCTGTATCAATTAGCCCAGCAGTGCCGACAACAACCAGAGCAAGTGCACGACAGCCGTCGTTTGTTTCACGGGCGCGGGCAATGCTACCCAGGGCTGGAGTTTGTGTGTTTGGATTTTTTTCAGCCGGTGTTGTTGCTGACTTTATTTGCCGAGCCGCGCAAAGCTTGGTTGGATAAGCTAGTAAACGATTTAACCCCTTTAGTCTTAGAGTTAAACTGGGCTTTAGTCGTACAGCGCCGGCATCGCGAGGGCGCACCGTCTGAGTTGCTGCTGGGGCAAATGCCCGAGCGCTGGTTGGCCGCTCGTGGGCCACTGCGTTTTTTGCTCAATCCGCTCACCCAGCAAAACGTGGGTTACTTTTTAGATATGGAACCCGGCCGGCAATGGCTAGAGACAGCAGCAGCCGGCAAGCGGGTGCTTAACTTATTTGCCTACACCTGTGCCTTTTCGGTGGTGGCCGTAGCCGCTGGCGCTACCCGTGTGGTGAATGTGGATATGAGCAAAAAGGCTCTTGCCCAAGGCCGCGAAAACCACCACCTTAATGGCCTTGATAAACACCGCAGTGCTTTTTTGCCCGAGCAAATATTAAAGTCCTGGAGCCGAATCCGCCGCCAAGGGCCATACGACATCGTCATTTTTGATCCGCCCAGTTTTCAGCGCGGCAGCTTTGTTGCCAGTAAAGATTACGCCAAATTGGTACGCCGCTTACCCGAGTTAATGCCCGCAGGCGGCAGTGTGCTGGCCTGTTTAAACGCGCCCGAGTTGGCCAGTGATTTTTTACACCAGTGCTTTGCCGAACACTGCCCCGAGGCACGATTTATCGCGCGACTGCCAAACTCGGTGGACTTCCCTGATACCGACCCCGAGCAGCGGCTTAAGCTGTTGCACTTTGAGTTTTCAGGAGGCTAGTGGGCCATGACGCGAGGAAAGGATTGGGAATTTGCTATTTTTAATCCCCTTGGTTTTTGCCCATGTTAAATTTGCCGGTAGCTCTATATGGAAGTGGCTGTGTATCACGTAAAAACGACAATACTACAAATATCCCTAAGTCTAATTCGAGGAATAAAAATTGACCAAGTATGCTTTAGAGCGCGAGGAATGGAGTGAGTTTTTTGTTGCATCATTTTTGATATTTCTTGCAGCTTTGCCGGCTATTTTGTTTGCAAGTAATGGCTCTTTACCATCTGTATGGCTTAGGGAGGATGGAATATACGAATCTGTTGCGGCAGTTGCGTGTATTATTACCGCTTTGGCTTTATTTTGGACGGGTATTAAAACTGCACACGCTAATAAGCTGGTACTCTTTTGGCTTATGTCATTTTCTTTTACCTTGTTTTTTTTGGGCGGAGAGGAAATTAGTTGGGGGCAGAGGTTGATTGGCTTTGATACGCCAGAAAGTATTGCTAATGTTAATTATCAGAATGAATTTAATGTACATAATTTAACGCTGATCCAAGATCATAATAATCAAATATCTGTATATTTAGCAAAATTATTAGTGCTGTATCTTGTCATGTTTCCTTTGTTTCTAAACGCATTTCCTACTGCGTTTAAGGCTTTTAATTATACGAGAATACCAATCCCTACCTTATCTATCGCGCTAACGGCGCTAACGGCACAGATAATAAGTATGCAGACTCTTAGGCTTATCTATGGCTCTGTTGAAGTGGTTGATAAGTTGTCGATAGGAGAGGCGCGCGAGAGCATTCTCGAGCTATGTCTTTGCTGGGTTGCTTGGAGCTATATATATTACAATAGAAAAAATAACACCGTTAGTGCGTCTGCTGGCAGCGCGGCGTGAACTCGCGCAGTTAATCCCCCACGAGCTTGGGTAAATACCACAAGTGCCTTAATAAATTTTATAGTTGTAAAATAAATGTGTTGCCGGCGGCACAGACTCTGTCGCATTTACAGAGAAGACGGTATTAGTTGCACCGTTACGGTGCTTAAGTTTTGTGGCAAACACCGAGACCTATGAATAGGTGTGGTGGGGAGAGTAAACAAGAGTTTGGTGTATTGTTTTGGCCGTCCTGTTTGTCGCTATGCATTTGTGTGAAAACTGAGCCGGCTGTTATTTTAGCGTTTTTTTGAAGATTTGATTTTGAATTGGCGCATGCAGCCGTTAATCATCGAAAAAGATCCAGTGAATGCCTATGCCACCACCAGTTCCCGTGACTTCGCTGTCTCGCTGTAATTAAGCGCTTTCTTTAGCGCTTGAGCGGTAAACGTTTGGGTGGATTTACGCTTGGAGGGTGTCACTTGTAAGTGCTCATCCGAACCCAAGAGATAAACGAATAAGGAGGGTGGCGCAACTGGTAAACGCAAGAGTTTTGTCAAGCTTTTCTGCACAAATCCAGCAACAGTTGAGCGGGTTAACGATTAAACAAAATGTGCATGACGGTATCAATTGCACTAGATGCGCGAGCCCTTAAGGCGGCGCGGAGTAGGTCGATCGCCGGGCTAAAGTCGCCCTCAAGAGCGCTGGGTTGCTCTGTGCCGTCAAGCTGTGTATTGATATGGGTAACTTTTTCGCCCAGCGCTGAGCGGCAACTCAGTTGCGAGCTGAGTAAAGTAAAACCTTTGTGGGTAAGGGTGACTTGATCGATCGCCTCTTGCCGGATGGTGTCTTGGTAGCGAATGTAACCCTCGCTGGCAAGCCACAATAAAGTAGAAAAACACGCCTGATGCCGCGGGCTGTGCAAGCCAAACTCATCGGGTGAGTCGGGCCCCGAGATATCCTCCACAAACACCGTCATTAGGCGTGGAAAGCTGCTGTAAATTTGATTTAGGGCTTTTGCCGCATCGCGATAAAAGTCGGTGATATGTAAATCGGCCATACAAAATCACTGCCGGTAGCGTTGGATAAAGTGGCCAAAGCGCTCGATAGCGCGGCTTAACTCATCCTCGCGAGGTAAAAAGACAATCCGCATATGGTCTGGCTCGGGCCAATTAAAAGCGGTTCCCTGAACCAGCAAGATTTTTTCCTGAATTAAAAAGTCCAGCACCAACTGCTGGTCGTCTTTGATTTTATGGATTGCGAGATCGATTTTTGGAAACAGATAAATCGCTCCTTTAGGCTTTACGCAGCTGACGCCTGGGATGTCGCCCAGCGCCGTTAAGGCCGCGTCGCGTTGGTCGCACAAGCGCCCGCCGGGTAAGATCAGCTCGTTGATACTCTGGTAGCCACCCAGCGCCGTTTGCACCGCGTACATGGCCGGGACGTTGGCGCACAAGCGCATAGAGGCGAGCATCTCTATGCCCTCTAAGTAGTTTTTGGCTTTGTGTTTAGCGCCACTGACGATCATCCAGCCGGAGCGAAACCCCGCTAAGCGATAGGATTTAGATAAGCCGTTAAAGCTAATGCACAAGGTGTCCTGTACCAACCGGGCCATGGGGATAAATTCGGCGTCGTCGTATAAAATTTTACTGTAAATTTCATCGGCAAAAATAATCAGGCCTTTTTCTTCGGCCAGCTTAACAATTTGCTCAAGCAGCTCCTGGCTGTAAACCGCGCCGGTTGGGTTGTTGGGGTTGATGACCACAATACCGCGGGTTTTATCGGTGATCTTGCTGGCAATATCGGCAATGTCCGGAAACCAATCGGCCTGTTCGTCGCAGCGATAATGCACCGCATTGCCGCCGGCAAGGTTGACCGCGGCGGTCCACAATGGGTAATCGGGAGAGGGCACCAGCATTTCGTCGCCGTTGTTCAGTAGCGCCTGCATGGTCATTACGATCAGCTCGCTGACGCCGTTGCCCAAATAAATATCGTCAATGTCTATATTGGGCACTTGTAAGCGTTGCGACTCTTGCATAATGGCTTTGCGCGCGGCAAACAAGCCCCGTGAGGATACGTAACCTTCGGCATTGGGCAGGTTGTAAATCACATCCTGAATAATCTCATCGGGTGCCGCAAACCCGAACGGCGATGGATTACCGATGTTGAGCTTCATGATGCGGTGGCCTTCTTCTTCGAGCTTGTAGGCGTGCTCGAGTACGGGGCCGCGAATGTCGTAGCAAACGCCGTTGAGTTTAGCGGATTTTAGTATCGTATCCATTTGCGGTAAAATGCCTTAGCTGTTTCTGTATGCAAAGCATGGATCATCCGGCTTTGCAGCCCTTGATGTCAAGAGCCTTACAGCCGTTTAACGGTATTTTTCAGCACCACCGGAGGAGTTTATTATGCCCGACAAACCAAAGTTTACAGAGCAGCATTGGCGCGAGACACTCACGCCCGAGCAGTATTACGTGTGTCGTGAAAAAGGCACCGAGGCGCCTTTTTCGGGCGAATACTGGGATGTGTTTACCGATGGCCGTTATCATTGCCGTGGCTGTGGCGAGTTGCTGTTTGAGTCTGAGACTAAATTTGACGCCGGTTGTGGCTGGCCAAGCTTTACAGCTCCGGCCGACCAGGGCGCCATTGCCGAGGAGTTTGATAGCAGTCACGGTATGCGGCGCACCGAGGTGTTGTGCCATAACTGCGGCAGTCATCTGGGGCATGTGTTTCCCGACGGCCCAGCGCCCACAGGCTTGCGTTACTGCATTAACTCGGCTTCGATTAAACTGGATCAATAAGCGCAACTGATAACGCCGAGCTGTGGCTAAACAGTAAGCCGTGAGCCGTTTGGGTTAATCGTACAGCTGTTTCTTTTTCCAGTCTTGACCGTCCTCAAACTCTTGCCACTCTTTGTTGCTGGCGTGCTCTTCGGCGGCCGTGGAGGGTTGGTCTTGGTTGGCATGCTCTTGCTCCAGCTTCGCGATCACAGCGCTAAGCTGCGCCACCTGCTTGGTGGTTGTCTCCTGTTGCCCAGCCTCTTTTAACAGCAGCTTACGAGCGCTGCTGTAATGGTGGATAGCAAGGCGTAGTTTGTTATCGGTGCGGGCTTGTTTGGCTTGGTGTATGTAGCCCTCGATGGTGCTTTGCAGTAACAGCCGGCGGCACAAGCCAAGCAGCCGGCTCGCCTGTGGTTTTGGCAGGCGGCCGCTCTCAGCTTGGGCCGCAATAAAGCGCGCTAACTCTTGCAGCAAGGGTTGCACTTGTGCGGCTTGCTCGGGGTTTAAACGGGCGCGTTCGCTGGCTTCTTTGCTGTGTGTGTATTTTTTTTGATACTCGGCCAGTTCGGCGTTATAGGGCTCTTTAGGCGCAAGTTTGGCCAGTTGCTCTAGGGTGCTAATGAGGGCTTGGTACATCAACGAGTTGAGTTCGGCGGGCAGGTAACCGGCCGGCATGGCGCCGACAATCTGTTTAAATAACGCAAGGCGTTGGTTAAGAGCGTTCATTAAGCGCAGGCGCTGCTTGCGCTTTTTTTCTAACTGTTGGCTGATAAAGGCGTAACACATCAGTGCCGTTAACAGTGCAACAAGTGCGCTTATGATGAAAATGGACGACATAGGATTACCTGTTGTGAGCCTCCCTGTTGTCTGATGCGCCCGAGCCTTTTGAGCGATTGAAATTAAGTATAACATTTTCTACACTTGAACTGTTTACTTGGTCGCTTTATGTTCAGCTTTGTGAAAACTCCTAAGTCATTGTTTAGCCTCATTAAAAAAAATGCCACTAAACAGTTGACAGGGCCTCCGGCACTACATAGAATGCGCCCCTCTTTTAGCGAAGATGTATGTCCCCATCGTCTAGAGGCCTAGGACACCGCCCTTTCACGGCGGTAACAGGGGTTCGACTCCCCTTGGGGACGCCATGCGGGAATAGCTCAGTGGTAGAGCACAACCTTGCCAAGGTTGGGGTCGCGAGTTCGAGCCTCGTTTCCCGCTCCATTTCCCTTACGGGGAATAACAGGATATCATCCGCGCTAGAAGTTCTAGGTCCCCATCGTCTAGAGGCCTAGGACACCGCCCTTTCACGGCGGTAACAGGGGTTCGACTCCCCTTGGGGACGCCATTGCGGGAATAGCTCAGTGGTAGAGCACAACCTTGCCAAGGTTGGGGTCGCGAGTTCGAGCCTCGTTTCCCGCTCCATATTCGACAAAAAAGGTCAGCTTCGGCTGGCCTTTTTTGTGTGTGTTGGTTTTGTGCCATTAGTTGGCGGGAGGCGAGGCCAGTGGGTTTGCGGCAAGACTCGGTCACTCTGGAGCACAAGCGAGCAGTGGGTGGGGGTTGCCGTAAGGCCACTTTAGCCTCGTTGCACTCAGGCCATCCGTGGCCTTCGCCCTTCGGGCAGCATTGGCTGTGCTAATACACTCCCGGCGTATTGGTCCCGCTCCATATTCGACAAAAAAGGTCAGCTTCGGCTGGCCTTTTTTGTGTTTGCTGGGGTGGGGTGTGGCGCTTTTGGGCAGTTTGTCGCTTGGTTGTGCGGGCAAGGCGAGTTGCCCGCCAGCGGTCTTGCTCTGTTACAATGCTGTGGATTAATGGAGCCCGAGCATCCTAGCGCGTTCGCGCTTGTAATCGAAGTCTTGCCCCGCCTGCTGACAGTCATGGCGTTGTTCATCCAGCCGCTGGAAGCGTTCGATCTCCTCGTCGGGCATAAAGTGCAGGCAATCGCCTCCAAAGTGCCAGAGCAAATCGCGCGGTATGAGCGGTGTTAGGTGTGGATAGGTCCCGATGCATTGGCATAATAACGCTTGCCCCTCCTCTGCGTGGCTGTTGCCTTGTTGTTGTGGCAGGGCTTCTAGACGATGCAAAAACTGCAGGTGTTGTGGCTCGCAATGGTCGTCAATAAAAGGCGGCTGTTGTTGAACACTAAGGGTAAACTGGGTTATCAGTTTGCGCATAAAAGCTAAATACTGTGCATCGGCGCCAGCTTGGCTCATGGCGGGTTCCTCAATACATTGGTTTGATGGGTGACAAGAGTAGGTAATTATGACAGCTGCACTCTCGATTAAAAATCTTCGCAAAGTATACGGCAATCAGTTTGAGGCGCTCAAAGGTATCTCCCTTGAGGTTCAGGCGGGCGACTTTTTTGCAGTGCTGGGTCCTAATGGTGCCGGCAAGTCGACCACCATTGGCATTATCAGCTCACTGGTACGAAAAAGCGCCGGGCAGGTGAGTGTGTTTGGTCATAACATTGACACTCACTTTTCTGAAGCAAAGCAAATGCTGGGTATCGTGCCGCAAGAGTTTAATTTCAGTCAGTTTGAGAAGGTGCGCGATATTATCTTGCAGCAAGCCGGTTATTACGGTTTGCCACGGGCCAAAGCAGGGGTGCAAGCGGATAAATACCTAAAAAAACTGGGCTTGTGGGATAAGCGCGATACCGCCGCAAGAATGCTCTCAGGCGGTATGAAGCGCCGCTTGATGATCGCCCGCGCCTTGGTGCACGAGCCGCGCATGCTAATTCTGGATGAGCCAACCGCTGGGGTGGATATCGAGCTGCGCCGCTCTATGTGGGAGTTTTTGCGCGAGATAAACGCCGAGGGCACCACCATTATTCTTACCACCCATTACTTAGAAGAGGCCGAGAGTTTGTGCCGCAATGTGGCCATCATCGACCGTGGTGAGATTGTACAAAACACCAGCATGAGATCGTTGCTGCAACGGTTAAACAAAGAGACCTTTGTGTTCGACTGCGCTGAGACGCTCACGCAGGCGCCTGAGATTGTCGGTCATGCGGTGAAGTTTGTGGACGAGCATTGCTTTGAGGTGGAGGTCGATAAAGGCCAGTCGCTTAATCAGTTGTTCGAGCAGTTTACCGCTCTGGGGGTGCAAGTGGTGAGTATGCGCAATAAAGCAAACCGGTTAGAGGAGTTGTTTGTGTCATTGGTGAGCGGTCAGTTAGACGAGAAGGAGGCCGAGTAATGCAATTCGCGCAGCTATGGGTGGCGTTTTCCACCATTGTTCGTAAAGAGATAACACGCTTCTCGCGCATCTGGGTGCAGACGTTACTGCCGCCGGTTATTACCATGTCATTGTATTTTGTGATTTTTGGTAAGTTGATTGGTAGCCGGGTGGGCACCATGGATGGTATCCCCTATATGCAATTTGTGGTGCCGGGTTTGATTATGATGGCGGTGTTAACCAACTCGTATTCAAATGTTACCTCGTCATTTTTTAGCGCTAAGTTCCAGCGCTCGATTGAAGAGATCCTAGTCAGCCCGACGCCTAATATTATTATTTTACTGGGTTATTGCACCGGCAGCATGGCACGCGGTTTGTGCGTTGGCGTATTGGTGACCATAGTGTCGCTGTTGTTTACCGAAATTCAGGTGCACAGCTGGCCACTGACCATTACTGTGGTGGTGTTAACCTCTTTGTTTTTTTCACTGGCAGGGTTTATTAACGCGGTTTGCGCTAACTCTTTTGATGATATTTCCATTGTGCCTACTTTTGTTCTTACCCCGCTAACCTATTTGGGCGGGGTGTTTTACTCGGTTAATGTGCTGCCCGAGTTCTGGCAATGGGTGTCGCAGCTTAACCCCATCCTGCATATGGTTGGGGCGTTTCGTTACGGCTTGCTGGGGATTGGCGGTGAGTATGTTTTTTATGCCTTTGCTGGGCTGGTATTGCTCACCGCTGTTTTGTTTGTGGTGAGTTTGCATCTGTTAAAAAATGGCTCGCGTTTGCGCGCGTAAACGGTAAAGGAGCAGGGTATGAGTCGCATCATCGCCAACAGCCCGTTGGGCAAAACATCGGTTTACATTAACCAGTACGATCCGAGTTTGTTGTACGCCATCGCACGGGCCGAGTCGCGGCGAGCTTTGGCTGTGTTACAGCAGCCATTGCCGTTTTATGGTGTCGATCTGTGGAGCGGTTACGAGTTGTCCTGGCTAAATGAAAAAGGCCTGCCACAAGTTGCTCTTATCGAGTTCAGTGTACCCTGCGATAGCCCTAATATCGTCGAGTCGAAATCCCTTAAGTTGTATTTAAACTCGTTTAACCAAAGCCCTGTGGCCTCTGTGGCGGCTTTGCAGGCGCTGATCGCCAAAGACTTAAGCGCCGTTGCCGGTGCTGCGGTCGCGGTCGCGATTAAGCCTTTAGCCGACGGCAAGGCAGACGCTTTACAGGTGGATTTCTCGTGCGCACCATTTATGGCGAAAAGTCTCGACCAGCAGGACCTTGCGATCGAGAGTTACCAGCCAAAACCGGAATATTTAAAGCTACTGTCAGACACAATCGTAACGCGCGCCTGGCACAGTAATGTATTAAAAACCAACTGCCCGGTCACCGGCCAGCCCGACTGGGCAAGTGTGCTGATCGCTTATGAGGGTGCCGAGATTGATCCCGCCGGCTTGTTGCGCTATATCGTATCGTTTCGCGAGCACCAAGACTTTCATGAGCATTGTGTAGAGAGGATGTTTTGCGACTTAACCGAGCGTTGCGCGCCTCTTAAGTTGGAGGTTTACGCCCGCTACACCCGTCGCGGAGGCTTGGATATTAACCCCTATCGCAACAGTGTTCAGGGCCAGCTTCCTGCTCCAGTAAGGCTGCTGCGTCAATAGGTACTGCTTTATACGATGACCTTATCTTTAAGTTTCTCGGCGGCTTTTTTCAGCGCGGCTAACACTTGCTCTTTATCGTAATTGCGTATTTTTTCCAGATCAAGGTGCATAGAAAAGCCCTCGACGCGGTCTTCAAAGTAGGTTTGATTGCGCCCCAGATCTTTGCGCAGCCCCGCGACTTGATACACTTTAACCGGAGCGCTAAAGCCCTTTACGCTTATCTCGCCTTTGTCGCGGCACAGTACCGAATCTTTTACCAGCGACCAGGTTTCATGGGAGATTAAAATCTCGTCGGGCTGGGCGGCTGACTCTAGGCGGCTGGCCAAGTTAACGTGTGTGCCAAGCACGGTGTAATCGAGATGGCTTGAGGTGCCAAAAGTACCTACGGTGCAATACCCAGTATTGATGCCCATGCGGATTTGCAAAGGCTTTTTAATGCCTTGGTTGTACCACTCTTGCTGCAGTGACTTCATGCGTTTTTTCATGGCAATCGCCATACTTACGCAGCGCAGGCAATCGTCTTTTACGCCTTTGCTGCTGCCGTCGCCATACAGCACCATAACCGCATCGCCCATAAACTTATCGATGGTGCCGCCAAAATGAGTGACAATTTTAGACATTTCGGTAAGGTATTGGTTGAGCAGCTCGGTGAGCGCTTCGGCTTCCATTTCCTCTGATAGCTGGCTGAAGTTTTTGATGTCAGAAAAAAAGACAGTCACTTTTTTACGCTCAGCTTGTAGCGTTTCATCGCGCCCTTGATTGATCGCGTTCCAGACGGCGGGGGCCAAGTAACGCGACATTTTATAGGCGCGTATTTTATGCCACTTTTGCTCGTTTACGAGTTTTGTATTGCTCAGTTTAAGCTTATGAAAACGCTGATGCATGTAGAGCGCGTAAGCCAGAAAGTAGGTGATAATACCAATAAGGCTAACAGCGCTGATCTGAATATTGCTGTGAAAAATCCATTGCGGCTGGTGTATCAGCATGCTCACCACCACGCCACTTGCCATTGCCGCATTGGCCTCTAACCAGCGGCGCATTCCCCCGGTTAACAGCGCATTAAACTGAATCATGGCCAAAAACAAAATACACGGCAACAGCGAAAAGTTAATCAGATTAAGCACTACCCCTATCAGTGCCGCATCGGCATACGAGAGTACGCGGCTGGCCTTGGGCAGCGCCTCAGCGGGCAGTTGCCTGGTGTAGGTAAAGCTGGCGTAAGCGTACACCAGCATATAAATGATCGCCCCTATGTAGACCCAGTTAATCTGGTTCCAATCCATCATGGCGGCCAAGGTTCCGCCAGCGGCAAAGCAGATTAGTGTGCGAAAGTAATATTGTTGCAGTATCGACTCTGTATGTTCAGCGTCGGCTTGAGCAGTTTTTGTCATTGTAATTGGCGCCTAACGGGCTTACTTATTAGAATAAAGTGATGGTTAACATCTTATACGCGAAGCTTGGCCTGCGTCTATGGCTCCGCAGTGCAAGGGATTTTACTAAGCGCAACGTAAACCGTAAGATCGGCACAGCGCCGACTTGCCAGAGACAACTTAGTAAGGTCTTGGGCAGGCGCCCAAGTATAACCCGTCGGCGGCATGTTATAGTGTTGCCGTAATTTAATTCACGAGTAGAAGTTTTATGGATGCTATTGTCGCTTTAACCCAGCGCGCCTCGGTTACCAAGCTAGAAGAGCCAGCCCCATCTGCGCAACAGCTTGAGATACTGCTTAAGAGCGCCGCACGCGCGGCCGATCACGGTCTTTTGCGCCCCTGGCGTTTTATGACCATAACAGGCCCGGGCCGCGAGGCCTTAGGGGATCTTTTTTGCCGCGCGGCATTGCGTGAACGCCCCGAGTTAAGCGAGCCGCTGCTGACGAGACTGCGCAACACGCCTATGCGAGCGCCCATGCTGCTGGTTGTGGTTGCCTGTTTGCAAGAGGACTCTAAGATACCCGAGATCGAGCAAATGCTCAGCGCCGGCGCCGCAGCACAAAATATCGTTACCGCCGCCTACGCGCAGGGCTTGGGCGCCATTTGGCGCACCGGCGATATGGCTTACAGCAAGCATGTTTTAGAGGGGCTTGGCTTGGCCGCAAACGAGCGCGTTATAGGATACCTTTATTTAGGCACCCCAGTGGATGGCTTGCCCGAGGCCAAAGAGCCCGATTTATCAGGCCGTTGTCATAGCTGGCCGTAAGCTGTCGTTGCGTTTGTTGCGCGAGTTGTGTAGGATTCGCGCCTTGTAAAAGTGCTGGCAAGACTAGCACTGGCAGTAAATAGTACGGTGAGGTGGCCGAGTGGCTGAAGGCGCATGCCTGGAAAGCGTGTAACGGGTAACCGTTCGAGGGTTCGAATCCCTCCCTCACCGCCATTTGCTGCTGTGGTGGAAAGTTAAACAAACGCTGTGTGTAGCGTGCGACAATTACATGTTGATAAATCCATCAGATTGTTTGAACGATAATCAATATGAAAATAAGTTGTAAAAAACACAAAGAATACCGCGCGATGGCTTGACGTTCTGATACAGAATAACTACTATACGCGCCTCTTAACAACGCACTCGTAGCTCAGCTGGATAGAGTACTCGGCTACGAACCGAGCGGTCGGAGGTTCGAATCCTCCCGAGTGCGCCATATACTAAAGCCCACCCTAAACCGGTGGGCTTTTTTTATACTCGTCGGATTGCCGGCCCGCCAGCACAGCTTGCGGTCGTTCGCGTGGCACGAGACGGTGTCTCGGCTAAAACGCCATACTCACTCTTTATAAGGGTTCTCGTTAAGGCGTTTTTTCTATTTCGGCTGTACAAGGTTTGTGCTACTGTTGGCTCCGGCGTCAGTGGCTCTTATGGGCTTGTCGCTGCCGTATAATAATTTATTAGCGCCGCAGCGCTCGGCTCGGTGATTATCCAGACTGTTGGCCGATACCTTGGCCAGAGTTGTTTATCCTCTTTTAAAACCGGTGCGATTAACCATGGACGAGAGCGTATCCAGCCTGATAAAGCGGGCCACGCTAGCCCAATCGATTGAGTTTGATCGATCGCTGTTAAAGGCCATTCAAGAGGCGTCCCCCGACGCCATCTTAGTGGTCAATAAACAGGGCGAGGTGGTGTCGTTTAATCAGCGTTTTTTAGAGACATGGAATATTGATGCCGATTATCTTGCGCGGCATCAGCGCGCCGATGGCTCTGTGTCTGAGGCTAAGTTAATGGCATCTGCGCTGGCGTTACTTAAGCATCCCGATGAGTTTTTAGCCCGTGTTGAGCAGCTTTATACCCAGCCTGCAGAAACAGACCATTGTCATGTCGAGCTGACCGACGGCAGGGTGCTGGAGCGTCACAGTGTTGGTTTGCACACAGATACGGGGCAGTATTTGGGGCGGGTATGGTTTTTTCGCGATATAACCTCGCACAAACTATTAGAGTCGAGCTTACGTCAGATGGCGCGCGTCGATACGCTAACCGGTGAAATGAATCGGCGGCACTTTTTAGAGTGCGCGGCGGACGAGTTTACCCAGGCGCAGCAGCGGGGTTACCCGCTGGCATTGTTGATGATTGATTTAGATCACTTTAAAAAAATCAATGACTGCCACGGTCATGCAGCGGGCGACAAAGTACTGGTGCTCACTTGCCAGCGTTGGCGCACGCTATTGCGCGACCATGACTTACTGGGTCGGGTCGGTGGTGAGGAGTTTGCCGTGCTGCTACCGGACAACGACTTGGCGGCCGGTACAACGGTAGCACAACGATTGCGCGAGGCGACCACCTCTGCCCCATACAACCTCAGTGGAGCAGAGGTTTATTGCTCAATAAGCGTAGGGGTTACTTTGCTTCGGGCCGCGGATGCGTCGATAAAAGACGTATTACAACGGGCCGATGAGGCGCTTTACCAAGCCAAACGTGCCGGCCGAAACTGTATTAAAGCGCAGTGAGCATCTAAAGCGTCTGGATCAATTTGGCCAACCCCTATGCTGGCGCCCAAACCTTTTGTCACAAGCTCCCAATCCTTTTGTTACTGCTACCCCTAAAGCACCTGCTGCGATCGCAGCCGAGGGTGACGGCACAGTGACAGGCCAAAGCCGTCACGGCAATTGGTAGCTTTGTCGTAACGGGCAACCATAAATCGCTATACAAAGATGCGCCAAATACCCTCAAAGCACTGGGTTTTAGAAACCTTGAGTGACTAACGGGAAAAATGAGTGGCGCGTTTGTTCAGGGTTACAGCAAAATCCGCTTTTTTTGCTACCACCCGCATTATAAAAACCATAAAAATGAAGAGTTTACGGTGTTTTTTCGGTTTTCTGGTAGAGTTTGATGCTTTACAGTGATTTGTGCCGCCTAACGTCAGAAACAGGTATGTAACAAAGTCGATTTGTTCGTATAATGCCCGATTTTCTGCCAAGGGACTTGGCGTTAAGCTGTGGGCGACTCCTTACACCATGACTATGTTCGATTATTTTTTGTATCAGGTAAATTACTTCTCTTGGGCCGACTATTTGGGCACGTTTACTTTTGCCTTAAGTGGCGCTTTGGTGGCGCAAAAGCGCTCGATGGATTTGTTTGGTATCTTGGTGGTTGCTTTTTGCACCGCCGTGGGCGGCGGTACGCTGCGCGATTTATGTTTGGGGCTCGGCCCTGTGACTTGGGTGCGCGAGCCCATTTACCTTATGGTCATTGCCGCGGCGGCCGGTGCCGCTTTGTGTGTGCGCAACCTGTCATCGGCGGCTTTTTTAAAGGCGATGCTGTTTTTTGATGCGTTTGGCCTTGCGGTATTTGCGGTTATTGGTGCCAAGGTTGCTATGGCACAAGAGCAACATTCGGTCTCGATTGTTATTATTATGGGGGTGGTTACCGGAGTGGCGGGGGGCATGTTGCGCGATATAATTTGCAACGAAGTGCCGTTGGTTTTGCAAAAAGAGGTGTACGCCAGCGCTGCCGCCGTTGGTGCTGCGTTTTATTATGGTTTGTCGCAGTATGATCTGCCAGAGGTTATCACCCTTACTTTACCGATCGTCGCGACCTTAGGGCTGCGGATTTTATCTGTTTGTCGCAACTGGTCTTTACCTGTGTTTCAGCCATTAAATCAAAGCAGTATTCACTTAAATCAATGAGAAATTAATATGTCTTTACCTCCTTGTCCTAAATGTCAGTCGGAATTCACCTATGAAGACCAAGCGCTATTGGTCTGCCCTGAGTGTGCGCACGAGTGGGATAAAGCATCGAGCCAAGACCAAGAAGAACAGCAGCTGGCGGTTAAAGATGCCCACGGCAATGATTTGTTTGAGGGGGATAACGGTACTTTAATTAAAGATCTAAAAGTAAAAAGCAGTACAAGCGTTATTAAAATTGGCACCAAGGTTAAAATCAACCGAATTGTCGATGGCGACCACAACATTGATTGCCGCGTCGATAAAATTGGACCAATGATGCTCAAGTCTGAGTTTATTAAAAAGAGCTGAACACAGCGCAAACTGTATTTTTCGTTTGCCATAAAAAAGCCGGCACTGGTCAGTGCCGGCTTTTTTGTATAACGCTGAGTGATTCACTCAGATTAAGCTCCTTACTGATCGCACACGCTGCCGCTAACAGAAGGTATTACGGCGTTCTCTGAGCCTTTGTTAACCTGAAAGCCAAACTCAGTGGATTGCCCAGGGGCGATGTTACTGTTCCAGCTGAGGTTGCTCGCACTGTGTGGGTTAGATCCGGTGACATCGGCGTTCCAAGTATTCACCAACGATGACCCATCGCTGTAAGTCCAGTTAACGTTCCAGCCATTAATTGCACTGCTGCCGTTGTTGGTAATACGGATCAGACCGGTGTAGCCACTGTTCCACTCGTTGGTCACAATATACTCACACTGACCGCCGCCCGCTGCGGACTCGACGGTGACATTGCTGGTGGCACTGTCGGTGTCGCTGCCATCGTCGGCGGTTAGGGTTACCGTATAGCTGCCGGCGCTGTCATAGCTAACGCTGGTGGTTGTGCCGGTAGCGCTTTGGCCGTTGCCTAGATCCCAGCTAAAGCTGAGGTTGTCGCCGTCTGGATCGGCCGAGCAACTGGCGTTTAGATTGACGGTTTGCCCAACATTAACGGTTACGTTAGTCGGCGTGAGGCAAGCCACTGGTGGTGTGTTTACCGGCTCGCTGACGGCCGTCAAAGTAATCACATTGGCTGTGCCTACCTCTGTGCCGGTGCTGTCTAAGGCGGTTAAGCTGACCGTAAAGTCACCCACCGAGCTAGGTGCACTGAGCAGTACGCTGTTGCCGTTGGTTACATCGCTGATCACCAAGTCGTCAATCCGCACCCGTACACCAGCGGCGTTGGCGAGGTTAAACTTCACGGTAAAGTCGGCGCCTAGCGCTACTTCGGTACCATTAGCTGGCGAGCTGATTGCCACTGAGGGCAGTAACTCGGCCTCGACGTTAATGCTCACCACAGCAGGCTCAGAAACCCCACCGTCGTTGTCGGTAACCGTGTAGGTTAAGCTGTCGCTGCCGCTAAAGCCATTATCAGGCGTGTAGGTCAGGTTGCTACCCGTACCATTTAAAGTGCCATTGCTGGGCGCGCCAGTTACCTGGTATTGCGTTACGCTGCCGTCGCTATCGCTACCTTCCAACTGGATGCTGACAGGGGTTTCAAACGCGGTGGTGACGCTTAAGTCGTTTGCAGTTGGCAGGCAGTTAACACCGCTGCTGCCGCCACAACCGGCGCCAGGCTCTTCACCTTGCAGCAGACCTTCGGCGCCATAAACCGGAATGGTTTTGGACGGATAGCCATACTTGTCGCTGGGGTTGTTGTAAGCGGCCATCCACGATGGGTCGTTGCTGTTGTCCCATAGGTTGGTTGGCGCACTGGTGGGCAGTGAGGCGCGAAACTGCACTTCACGGCGGTGTTCCGATTGCCCACCTGGGTAAATCATCTCACCGTCAAAGCGAACCTCGGCGTAATAGATATGCTCGGCCGGGTCACCCCAAGAGTGTGGACCGGTGACACTGCTGGCTTGAGAGTAGGCGGTCGAGATAGTGACATCACTGGCGCTAAGACCGGCGGCGTATAGCTCACTTAAGTCGTAAAAATAACGAAAGTACAAATCGTCGCGACCCTGAGCTGGGGTGGTGCTGCGGTTTTGAATCACTGCGCGAATCTCAACGTGATGATCGCCAGAACTGTTGATGGTGGCTCCCACAAGGTACTCATCATCTAAGACCGGTTCGGCAGGCGGAAACTGCGACTCGGGCAATGGATCACCGCCGTAATCGTTGTACAGTGCCGCGGTGGCGCTGGTAAAGCCCGAGTTATAATCCACCGCTACTTCGTTCATGATGTAGTCGCCACGATCTTCGGTGTAGTTGGTGTCGGCATCGGGGCCACCTACCACAGCACCGTATAAAATATGCCGCTGCTGTGCTGGCTCTTGCAGACTGTCGGACCAAGAGCCGTGCGAGCCACGGTGGTGCACGTTGGTGGGGAAGTTGTTGCCGTAACCCACTTGATAGCTGCGGTTGGCGGGGTTGTCACCCAAGATATAATCGATCTGTGACAAACCAAAATCGTGATAGCGGCTGTACAGCGGATCGGATTTACCCAGTGAGTCGGCGTAATAAAGCGACAGGTAGGCGATATTGGCGGCGTAACGGTTTACACCCCAGCCCGAGCTGTCCACCACCACTATGCCACCGGGGGTGCGGTTACCGGCACCAGTACTCCAGTGGTCAAGGTAACGCTGTGCGTCTGTGTGGTAGCGTTGATCGCCCACCAGTGATGCCATCATCACGTATACGCCATAGGCTTTATCGTTCCAACCCATCGACCAGGTGTAAACCGGGGTGCTGGATTGGTTCTCGTTGCCCATCTTGTCGTAGTAGCCAATGGCTTTATCAAGATAGTCGTTATTGCCAGTGGCGCGCCATAACCAGAGTGCACCCCACGCCATCTCGTCCCAATACACGCCGTAAGTCGAGCTGTAAAAGGCCTCGGCATCGGTAATGCAGTTTGAGTAAGCGTTATCGGTGCCATCGGTGCCGGTGGTTTGTTCGGCAAAAGCAAACAGTTGCTCGGCGTGGGTTAACAAAGTGCTGGCGTAGGCCGAGTCGGTGGGTTCAAACACCATCGAGGACGACGCCATAGCAGCGGCGGTTTCGGCCGCAAGGTCAGGGCCTGGGCAGTTTAGGTCGATCTTCATCGCCTGACGCGAGTCCGGGATCTTGTAGTGCACCACCTCGGCAGGGCCCCAAAAACTATGGTCGACCGAGCCCACACCCACTTGGCCGTACAATACGTTGGGCGATGGGTGAGCGTTAATAAAGTAGTCGTTAACAAAGCGTAAGTTGTTTAATAAATGTTCAAGCTGGCCAGAGTCTTGGTAGGCCTGACGATAATCGACAGCGCCCCAAGCCAGTAATGTCGTGGTGGCCGCCATAGGAAAACCGAACTTAGCGTGGTCGCCGGCGTCAAACCAACCGCCGCGCAAATCAAGGCCAACATCATCGCCGTCGGTGGGGGTCGAATCGCCGCGCCAGGGAACGCGGTTCCACTCAGGCAGCGGGCCGGCTTGCTGCGCCTCGTAAAAGTACAGCGATTTTTGCAGAGCCTCACCATAGTTTTGGCTTTGTGCGTTAGCTTGTTGTATAGCAAGTATGGATATAGAGCAGGCCACGTGAATGGCTATTTTTTTAAAAGTCAAAATAACTCTCCTATTATTGTCGCTCCAACGTACCCCCGCGGTGGTAAAATACCGCGTTTAGGACGATAGTGCGGTTATGGTTTTATAAACGGCTTAGGCTTGCTTTGTCTTGGGCTATGGCAAAGGCAACCGCTGCGTTTAATGGCTGCACGATAAAACGAGCAGCTTTTTAATCGCTCCGATAGTGTGAGCAATGTGTTTTTATCGCGCTGTGCATGCGTCACGAAACAACAAGTGTTAATGAGTGCGTCGTCACGCTCTGGCGATAAACATCAAGCCCAATCACCGTATGAGCTAAATAAAAATATGCAATTTAAAGTTTTTAAAAACGGAACTCGGGTGGCTTTTTTTGTAAAAAATATTTTAACAGTGTGACGGTATGGTTAACGTTAAGGCGAGACGATGTCTTGTGCGCCACAAGTAAATATGCAGCCATAAAACTTTAAGCGGCAGTGATAATGCCGAGTGCTTTTTATGGTGGCACGATTATTTGTTATAAAAATTAAAACTAAACAGTAGGGGATGATTTTATGATCGCAGGTTTGTTTAAGCGTTTATTGCAGTCGGCTCAGTGCCGCTATTTTTGGTGGGCGTTGGCCGGCCTAATGGCGCTGTTAGAAATTGGCGCGTTGGTGTTTCAGTATGTGTGGCAATACTACCCATGCGAGGTGTGTATTTACGTTCGCGTTTGGGTAATGGCGATTTTAATTTTAGCGCTGTTGGCGCAGCTTGTTTGTCGCTGCTGGTGGGGGCGGTTGGCTTGCACTCTAACAGGGTTGGGTTTGGCGCTTGGTTTGTCCAACGAGAGCTGGCATTTAATTAAAATAGAGTATGGCGTAGGCGATGGTGGCAGCTGTGGTTTTGTCGCTAACTTTCCATCTTGGGCGCCACTGGACAAATGGCTGCCCTCGGTGTTTGAGGTGCAGGGATTGTGTCAGGCTACCCCAGAGATTATTTTTGGCATTACCATGACCCACGTGTTGGTTGTTGTGAGTGCCGCTTTGGTTGCATGGTTTAGTGTGGCATTAGTGGGCGTTTTAATGCGCCAGCAGTAAGAATTTATAAACAGGTAGGTTTTCTTTGATTGTGCACTTATCAAGACAGGGCGGTAGAGGTTTTATGGTTGCTATCAGCAATACCAATAAGAAAGTATTTTGGCGTTTTAAATCACCGGTTGTATTAGCGTTTTTGGCGCGGCGACTGCTGTTGTTGTGACCGCTGTGTGCGGCGGCTTGCTCTGGTTTACCGGCCGCTAACAATCACGCTTTAACCGTCACACCAGAGCCTGTGGTGTACCCGCTGTATAACGCCGAGACCTCTGGCGATATCCCCAACGCAAAACCCAGTGCCAACCTAGAGACAGTACGCGACTCGGCTAACCTAGATACCTTTTTAATGCAGGTTACCTTGCCCAGCATGACCGTGTATTTGCCCAGCGCCGCATCGGCAACGGGCACCGCCGTGGTAATTTGCCCCGGCGGTGGTTATGGCGGTGTCTCGATTGTTAAAGAGGGCGATGACATTGCACGGCGCTTTAACCGCGAGGGGATTGCCGCTTTTGTGCTTTAGGGCACCTTTATTAATTAAGAATTGCCTCTCGGCAGCGACTCCATGTGCTGCTCTATCTCCTGCGTCCTTGCACTCGTGCGCGAGTCCAAAACGTTCAGCCGTTAGGCGCTCTTTGCAGGCAATGGCCGTAGCCCTTGGCAAAAAGAGCAACGACGCGGATGGGCGTTTTGGCCGCGCCCTTCGGGGCCTTCATTGCTTCCCGCTCTCTGTGTTGGCTTCGCTAGATGGGCAATAAGCCCATCGTCGCAAACCCGCCTTGATAGCGAAAAGCAATGAAGGCCAGAGGCGGTTCCGAATTAATAGAGGTGCCCTTAAGTACCGCGATCCGCTGGATGCCACCATGGAAGATAAAAAACTCGGCCCGCTACAGGATGTCCAGCAGGCCATTGCCTTGGTGCGCGAAAACACCGCCCGCTGGAATATCGACAGCGCAAAAGTCGGTGTGATGGGTTTTTCGGCCGGTGGTCATTTAGCCTCATTGGCGGCGGTCCATTATAGCGATCCAGTGTTACAGCGCTGGAGTGCCAGTCAGTTGCAGCCAGATTTTCAGGTGTTGTTGTATCCGGTGATCAGCTTTGCCGATGATATTACTCATCAGGGCTCACCTAATCACTTAATTGGCGAGCTGGTCAGTAAAAAATGGCAAGATTATTTTTCTAACGAAACACAAGTCACGCAAAACACACCGTCGGCGTTTTTAGTGCATGCCGGCGACGATGGTGCGGTGCCGGTAGAGAGCTCGCTGCGTTATTATCAAGCGTTAAAAAGCCATCATGTCAGCGCCGCAATGCTTATATTGCCCCGCGGTGGGCATGGCTTTGGTATGCGCAACCCCATCGATTGGTTTGCCACCATGAGCCAGTGGTTGCAACAAGAAGGCTTCTAACATCGCCGTTGTTGGCGTACAAAAAAACCGGCGCTTAACGCCGGTTTTTTGTACTTATTTAGCTTTGCATGCTACGCCGATTGGCGCAGCACCTTAGCGGCGCTCACCATGTTTTTAAGCGCTGGTAACACCTCGTCCCAGTGGCGGGTTTTTAAACCGCAGTCGGGGTTAACCCACAAGCGCTCGGCGGGAATTCGCTCGCCGGCTTTGCTCATCAGATTAACGATATGCTCTTGGCTTGGGATGTTGGGTGAGTGAATATCGTACACCCCTGGGCCAATATCGTTAGGGTAGTTAAAGGTATCAAACGCATCCAGTAACTCCATATCCGAGCGTGAGGTTTCAATGGTGATCACATCCGCATCCATGTGGGCGATGGATTCGATAATATCGTTAAACTCCGAATAACACATGTGGGTATGGATCTGTGTTTCATCAAGCACACCATTGGCGGTGATTCTAAAGCATTCGATCGCCCACTCTAGGTAGCTTTGCCATTGGCTTTTGCGCAGCGGTAAACCTTCGCGCAGGGCCGCCTCGTCAATTTGGATAATACCCACGCCGGCCTTTTCTAAATCTTGCACTTCATCCCGTATTGCCAGCGCCAGCTGCTTGCAGGTTTCGGAGCGGGGTTGATCGTCGCGTACAAACGACCAGTTAAGAATGGTCACAGGTCCGGTTAGCATACCTTTTAACGGCTTATCGGTAAGCGATTGCGCGTACTGTGTCCAAGCGACCGTCATGGCGTTAGGGCGGCTGATGTCACCAAATAAAATGGGCGGTTTGACGCAGCGCGAGCCGTACGATTGCACCCAGCCGTACTGGCTAAACACATAACCTTCTAGTTGCTCGCCAAAGTATTCCACCATGTCGTTACGCTCGGCCTCACCGTGCACTAACACGTCTAACTCCAGCGCTTCTTGCTCGCGCACCGAGCGTTCAATCTCGGCTTTAATGCGAGTTTCGTATTCCTGTTGGCTTAGCTGCCCGTTTTTAAATTGACGGCGCGTTTGGCGGATATCCAATGTTTGCGGAAACGAGCCAATGGTGGTGGTGGGGTAGGCCGGCAGCTTAAAGCGCTGGCGCTGATTTTGCGCACGAACCGCATAAGGGCTTTGGCGCTCACCCAGGCCGGCGTTAATGCTGGCCACTCGCTCGGCCACGGCTTTGTTGTGCACGCGGCTCGATTGCTGACGCGCGGCAACGGCCTCTGCGTTTGCGTTAAGCTCGGCGGCAACGGCGGCGCGGCCCTCGTTAATGGCTTTGGCAATAATCTGTAACTCGTCGAGCTTTTGCACGGCAAACGCCAGCCAGTTTTTAACCTCAGGGTCAAAGTCAGTCTCGGCTTTTAGGTCAACCGGTACGTGCAGCAGCGAGCAAGAAGGGGCCAGCCATAAACGCTCAGACAATTTGCTGGCAATAGGCTCTAACCAGTCGAGGGTAGCGTTTAAATCGCTCTTCCAGATGTTGCGGCCGTTGATGACCCCTAGCGATAAAACTTTGTGGTTGGGCAACCAGTCCACGACTTTAGCCACCTCGTCAGGGGCGCTAATGGCGTCAAGGTGAATACCGGCTACAGGCAGCTCGCAGGTGAGCTTTAAGTTGTCGGACAGCTCGCCAAAGTAAGTGGCCAACAAGATCTTAACGGGCGCACTTTTTAGCGTGTGATAGGCGACATTAACAGCGTGTTGCCAATCGTTGTCCAGCTCGGTTACCAGTGCCGGCTCGTCTATCTGTACCCACTCAACGCCTTTATCGGCCAGCACTAGCAACAGCTCGCTGTACACCGGCAGCAGTTTATCAAGCAGTGCTAAGCGGTCGGATTCGTCTTTGCTTTTACCCAGCCACAAATACGTAATGGGGCCAATAATTACCGGTTTGGCATTGATGTTTTGCTTGCGCGCCTCGGCCAGTTGCCCTAGCAACCGCTCGGGGTTAAGGCTAAAAGTATCATCGGCGCTAAACTCAGGCACGATATAGTGGTAGTTGGTGTCAAACCATTTGGTCATTTCACCGGCGTGTACGCACTGGCAATCGCTGTCGCCGCCCGAGCGGCCACGGGCAATGCGAAAATAATTGTCCAGCTCGGTGCCGGCTAGGTTACTTACCCGTGTGGGTATGTGGCCCAAGGTAAAGCTGGTGTCTAACACTTGATCGTAAAAAGAAAAATCGCCCACTGGTACCCAGTCCAGTTGCGCTTGTGTTTGCCAGTGTTGGGCGCGTAAGTCTTGCCCAGTTTGTTGTAGTTCACGCTCTTGTAGCTCGTCTTTCCAGTAGCTTTCTTGAGCAAATTTTAACTCGCGCTTAGCGCCAATACGGGGGAATCCCAGGTTGTGTGTCGTTGCCATGTTGGCCTCCTAATCAGTAAGGCGCCAGTGTAGGGCCGAACTTGTATGATTAAAAATGGTATTAATTCATCGTCCGATGAATTATATTCATGCTTTAGCTTTTAGGAGTTACACATGATCGAGCGCAACCATTTGGCGATTTTGCAGGCCGTAGAGCAAAGCGGCTCACTGACCGCGGCGGCCGAGCGCTTGCACCTAACGCAATCGGCCCTAAGCCACGCGATCAAAAAGCTCGAGCTGCAACTGGGCACACAGGTATGGCAACGCGAAGGGCGACGCTTGCGGCCCACTCAGGCGGGCCAGTACTTGCTGGGTTTAGCGGGTCGTTTGTTGCCGCAGTTTGAACACGCCGAGGATGTGGTGGCTCGGATAGCCGCTGGCGAGCGCGGCGTGTTACGCATTGGTATGGAGTGTCATCCTTGTTATCAGTGGTTGCTAAAGATAGTGGGCCCTTACTTAACGGCCTGGCCGGGGGTCGATGTCGACGTTAAACAGCAGTTTCAGTTTGGTGGCATGGCGGCATTGTTTGGTCACGATATTGATTTACTGGTCACCCCCGATCCGCTGCACAAACCGGGGGTAGAGTTTACCCCTGTGTTTGATTACGAGCAGGTATTGGTGGTGGCGGCCAACCACCCGCTGGCGCAAAAAAACTTTGTACAGCCAGCGGATTTAACCCGCGAGGTGTTGATCTCGTACCCAGTACCGGTGCAGCGGCTGGATATTTACAGTCATTTCTTGTCGCCGGCGGGGGTGGCGCCGCGCAGCCATAAAACCATCGAGACAACCGATATTTTATTGCACACTGTGGCGGTGGGGCGTGGTGTGGCCGCTTTGCCGCGCTGGTTGGTGGCCGAATACGCCACCAGCTTGCCTATTAAAGCCATCAGTTTGGGCGCACAAGGCATTAACAAACACATTTACGTAGGGGTGCGCTCGGCCGACGCAGAGATCGATTATGTCGACGCATTTATCCGCCAGGCGGCGACACCTTGATCGCCACCGATTTTGGCAAATTGGTAAAACACCCTGAAAAATCTGCACAAACATCGCGCGTCGTAGGTTATAGGGCTGGGTTATGACCCGCTGGCGATGCTGTATAGGGCGGCATAAGTAGAGGTGCATCACAAAAATACTGAGCGCTAAGTGAATTTGAGCCGCAGCACCGCCTTCCCCGTTAATTGGCACACTATTGGCTGTAGGGCTCCCAGAAATCAATCAATGGGAGATCTAGATGAAATTACCACAACCATTTTGGCTGGCGATGGTCGCCGTTGTTTCAACCGCTGCGTTAGTCGGCTGTAGCTCGACCGGCGGGAGCGAGCAAGCCGCCAACAGCGACGAAACAGCCAATCCGCCAGCGGTGCTGCAAACCGATAAAGCCCCCAAACCAGAGCAGCCAAACCCAGCGCTGGCGGCTTTTCCTATGGACACCACAGTGCGTTTTGCGTTTGACTCGGACGAGCTAAGCGCCCGTGCGCGGCAAGGGTTAACCCAGTTACTGAAGCAGGCCCAACAATACGACGATATAACCCTACACGCGCAGGTCGATGGTTATACCGATGCCACAGGCCCCGGCGAATACAACCAAACGCTGTCACGCAATCGCGCCAATAAAGTTGTCGATTATTTAAAATCCGAAAGTGTTCAGGTGGCAAACTGGCAGGTAAATGGCCACGGACAAAGCAGCCCGGTGGCCGATAACAACACCTCTCACGGGCGCGAGTTAAACCGCCGAGTAGAGGTTAAACTTATGTTGCAAAACCGCGATAACGCTCATAAAAGTGCAACTCGCCCGGCCGGTCAATAAGTCAACAGAGCGGCCCAAGGCTTTACAGCTTTAACGCAAACCGGCGGGTTCTTTTAGAGCCCGCCGGTTTGTCGCTGGGCTAAAAAATTAACCGCCCCAGATCGATCCGAGTTGCTCGAGTAAATCGCCACCGCCATTTTTACCCACGTACTCCATCAAAATAGGAGTGAACTGGCTGATTAACGCCGGGTCCAGCCCGAGCTTATCAAACGCCGATGAAACCCCAGCCATGGTTTTGATCGAACCTGTTAACGACGACACCAAACCACCGCCTGCGCCCGAGTCGGTCGGGATAATGCTCTCCAGTAAGTTGGCGTTATCGCCCGACAGTGAGTTGCTGGCCAAGGCCACCAGCGCCGAGGTGCCGCCGGCCGCTTGAGACTGACTGATGCCCAGCTGATCGGTTAGGCTAGACACCAGCCCAGATGCTTGGCTGGCCTCTTTTTGGCTGTTGCTCACAGCATTGCTCAAGCTTTTTAAGTTTAACGACTTAGGCTCGTCGGCCACACTGGCTTGGGCTAATACGCACAAACCGATGACTCCTAGTAAATGTTTCATTGATGCTCCTAGATAGATGTAATACATCGGTGATACCAATGTAAGCTCGAGTAACTGTGTGTTTATAGCACAGCCGCCCTTAATAATGGCGCTTTGTTGCGCTGCTTTACAAAGCCGCCCAAAAAGCTCGGGCTTGGCCGCGATGGGGCGGCTTAACAAGGCGATAAATCATGTTACCATTATGGCGCAAAAAAATGATGCACCAGACGCAGCAGTAAAAACGGGGTTAGGATGTTTGCACAAAGACTGATAATAATAACACTGGCTTTACTGGTTAGTATTGGCGCCGCCGCTGCGCCCGGGCAAGTAAGCCCAGCAAAACCGGATGAGCTTAAGCTGGCCTCTGTCAGCGCTTTTGTTGCCCCCCTCGATGGCACAGAGCCCAGCTACACAAAGCGCGCCGACTGGGTAATGCCCATCGCCTCGATAACGAAAGTGATGACCGCGCTGGTGGTGTTGGACTCGGGTGCTGCGTTAAACCAAAGGTTAAAAGTCGAAAAACGCCACTTTAATGCCGCCGCCAATGCCTACTCTCGTATTCGGTTGGGCTCTGAAGCTAAGCGGGGCGATTTGCTCACCATTGCGCTTATGTCCTCCGAGAACTACGCCGCTTATTTACTCGCGCGGCATCACCCAGACGGTTACGATGCGTTTATTGCCGCCATGAACGCCAAAGCGCAACAGTTGGGTATGCACCAAACTCATTTTGTCGACTCCACGGGTTTGTCCGAGCAAAATGTATCCACCGCCGCCGATCTGGGCAAAATGCTTAAAGCCGCTTATCAGTACCCGGCTATCCGCGAGGCCAGCACTGGCGCAAAACACGATGTCTGGTTCACTCAGCCGGGCTATTCTTTATACTTTGCCAACACCAACCCGCTGGTGCGCAGCTCGCGCTGGGATGTGCTGCTGAGCAAAACCGGTTATTTAAACAACGCTGGGCGCTGCTTGGCGATGATCGCTAATGTCGAAGGCGTGCCCACCGCCATGGTGATGCTCGACTCGTTTGGTAAACGCACACCACTGGGCGATGCGGGGCGTATCCGCCGCTGGTTAACAACTGGCCATGGTGGCAGCGTAGCCGGTGCCGCCTCGCATTACGAGCAAACCAAAGCGCAGGCTTTAGCGGGGCAAATGTTAACCGCGCAGTCGGGCGAGAGCGCGACAGAAACCGTCAGCCGCTAATCCTCCCGGCGGCTGCTTTAGCGGCAGCAACCATCAGCAACCCGCGCTTTTCTCCTCGCCACCCACGGGTGGCTTTATTTTTTGTCTTGGCTATTTGTTGTGTCGCCTACCTAGCGGTACGGGGTACTGGCAGGGCTCCAGTAACAACCTACACTGAATGTAACAGCACCCCAAAAATCGTTTTGGCGCCTTATTAAAAAGTGTCACCATCGTCACATGTGTTATTGGTAAGGCCAAAATCCAAAAGTTTTGTAATCAGTTTCTGGTTGAAAGAGTGCTTTTTGTGCTTAAAAGGCACAAAACAATGGTGGGTAAAGGGGCTAATGCCCAAAAATAAGCATAAAAACAGCTGATTGTAGACCAGAATTCATTTACTATGCCCGAGTAATAAAATCATGATTGGTAAGGCCGGACTGCCAGGTGTAAGATGGTTTGGTAAGCCAATAACGTTCATTGATTGACGATAAAGTCTGTTTGAGGGTTTTGCTCGATGAAAAAACGTGCTCCGCTTGTGGTGGCAAACTGGAAGTTAAATGGTGGTACAGACTTAATTTGTACCTCTGTGGCTTCGGTGTTAAACAAAAATTTTAAAGCTGAAGTAGGCATTGCGCCGCCCTATGTGTACATCAGCGATATGGTAAATTTTTTACGTAACTCCAACATTTTAGTGGGTAGTCAAAACGTCAGTAAATTTGCCTCGGGCGCTTTTACCGGCGAAACCTCTGCTCAGATGCTAAAAGAGGTGGGCTGCGAGTTTTGCCTGATCGGCCATTCTGAGCGGCGGCAAATGTTTTTAGAAAACGATGTATCCTGTCACACCAAAATAGAGCGCGCCTTAACCGCCGGCATCATGCCCATCTTATGCGTTGGCGAAAATAACCAGCAACACGAGCTGGGCTTAACGCGAGATATTCTCTACCGCCAGCTGCATCAAGCGCTGCCGTTGGCGAAAATAACCAGCAACACGAGCTGGGCTTAACGCGGGATATTCTCTACCGCCAGCTGCATCAAGCGCTGCCGGGTTTGGCGCTAGAGGGTAAACGACTGTGCGTCGCCTACGAGCCTGTGTGGGCTATCGGCACCGGTAAAGCCGCCAGTGCCGAGCAAGTGCAAGAGGTGCATCAGTACATTTACCAAGAGCTGTGCGCCATATTGGGCGAAGAGGCCGCCGCCGATGTGCAAATACTGTATGGCGGTAGCGTTAAAAAAGACAACGCCGCCGAGCTGCTGGCAATGCCCAACGTGGGCGGTTTACTGGTGGGTGGCGCCAGCCTCGATCCGGAGCACTTTGCCCAAATTTGCGCCGCTGCTAATGACGTTGCGCCTTAATAAAGCCTTACCGTGGCAGAGGGTTAAAACGTTTTAATCATCTGCTAAACACCGTTACAAGGAACATGTTATGAAGACTGTCCAGTGGCAGCTTAACGCCGATCGGGTAGCCCCCGATCTGGCCGAGTTAGTGGCAACCTTATTATCTGCCAGCAACACCATTGCAGACAAAGTGCGCCGCGGTGCGTTGGCCGGTGTGTTGGGCTCGGCGGCGCAGCAAAATGTTCAGGGCGAGACGCAAAAAAAGCTCGACGTGATCGCCAACGATATTCTTAAACAAGCGCTGTTGGCGTCGCCCCATGTAAAGTCTGTCGCCTCAGAGGAGGAAGACGACGTAGTAGCCGGTCACCCGGCAGGGGCGTATGTGGTAGCGTTTGACCCACTCGATGGCTCGTCCAATATCGATATTAACGGTCAGATCGGCACCATTTTTACCGTTTATAGCGCTTTGCCCGATGTTGCCGCCGACTCCCATAAACAATTTGCTCAGCAAGGGCGCGCGCAGGTGTGTGCCGGGTACGTTTTGTATGGACCTTCAACGCAACTGGCTTTAACCACCGGTGGTCCGTCGCGGCTGTACACCCTTGACAGCAACGGTGAGTATTTGCTTACCCAGGCCGAGCTGACAATCCCTGCCGAGTGCCAAGAGTTTTCTGCCAATATGTCGAATGTGCGCCATTGGTCGCCTGCTGTACAAAGCTATGTACAACAGCTGCAAGCGGGCAAAGAGGGCGCCCGTGGCAAGGATTTTAATATGCGCTGGAACGGCGCCATGGTGGGCGATGTACACCGCATCTTGGTGCGCGGCGGCCTCTTTTTATACCCCGCCAACACTCAAAGTGCAGTCCATAATGGCAAGCTGCGCTTACTGTACGAGGCCAACCCTATGGCCCTATTGGTAGAGCGGGCCGGGGGGCGCGCCAGTGACGGTAAACAGGCAATTTTGGACATCACCCCAGCGGCTTTGCACCAGCGCGTACCGGTATTTATTGGCGCCGCGCAAGAGCTGGCAAAGCTAGAGGCTGACTTGTAACGC
>Ga0209075_1000267_pt1 | contig 49287 bp, 46 predicted proteins | sample Stecom2011_FD_187523 | JGI IMG/M metagenome (GOLD analysis project Ga0209075, IMG submission 187523) | Agricultural soil microbial communities from Utah to study Nitrogen management - Steer compost 2011 (SPAdes) (version 2) | ecosystem: Environmental > Terrestrial > Soil > Agricultural land...
ATCCGTTACTGGAAAACCCGCCAGCCTGAGGCTTACCTGCAGCGTATCGGAAGCCGCACAGCGGGAACTGAGCCAATTGAGCCCGAAGACCGGGTGCTGGAATTCATGATGAACGCGCTGCGCCTCAAACAGGGCGCAAATGAATCCCTGTTCAGTGAGCGCACCGGTTTACCCCTGCCTTCAGTTAAGGTACAACTTGAAGAATTAAGAACCAAGAAGCTGTTGACCCGGCACCGGATTCAGGCCACGGAGCAGGGCCAGAGATACCTTAACAGCCTGCTGGAGCACTTCCTCTGATGGTTACCGCCCAGGGCCCGTCCCTTATTCCCGCCCGGCCCATGCGCTTGCCCATGAAGCTGTCCATGGTGCTGGCCCTTGCGCTGTTCTTTACCCTGATCGCCATTAACCAGCCGCTGAAAACACCCGCCGCGCCGCAGGGTATCTTCAGTTTCCAGCTTGCCGCCACGGCCGAGAACAGCCGGGCCATGCTGATCAGCTGGGGCCAGAGTGGCCAGTCGCTGGCCCGCTTCTCGCTCTGGCTGGGCCTGTTGTTCACGGTTGCCTGGGTGGCGTCGTTACTTCAGCTTACCCGGCACTTTACCCGGGACCGTCCCGGCATCCGGGAGCGCAAGATTGCACGCTGGGTGCGGGCACTGTTTGTTCTTGCCGCCCTCTGCGACCTGGCCGAGAACTCCGTGCTGATCAATAACCTGCCAACCCCCACGGATACTCTGAGCAGTACCGCAGCCATCCTGGTACTGGCCAAGCTGACCGGCGTCATTCTCGGTACTGCCGGGCTGGTTATCATCCGGGCGTCACGCCGACGCCCGCTGGTACCTTCCGGCTGAGGGCGTCAGTTTCAGTTGGTACGGTGGAACAGGATATCCCAGACGCCATGGCCCAGGCGCTCACCGCGCTGTTCAAACTTGGTGACCGGGCGCTCAGCTGGGCGCGGTGAGTAGCCGCCCCCGGCCTGCGTATTGGCGAAGCCTTCGGCGTCGTTCATCACCTCCAGCATGTGTTCCGCGTAATTCTCCCAGTCTGTGGCCAGGTGCAGCACGCCCCCTACTCGCAGCTTATGGCGCAGGCGCTGTACAAACTCCGGCTGGATCAGCCGGCGTTTGTGGTGCTTTTTCTTGTGCCAGGGGTCCGGGAAGAACACCATCACCCGATCCAGGGAGGCATCCGGCAAGCACAGGTCGATAACATCGTTGGCATCAATGTTGTAGGCCCGTACATTCTCAAGGCCCCGGTCCTCCACTTCCTTCAGCAGCGCGCCGACACCGGGCAGATGCACTTCCACTCCAATAAAATCCTGTTCCGGCGCGGCTTCGGCCATCTCCGCCAGGGAGCGCCCCATGCCGAATCCGATTTCCAGACTGAGCATGCTGTCACGCCCGAATACCTCACGCGGGTCGATCATGCCGTCGTCCCGGCTCAGGCCATACCTGGGCCAGTTGCGTTCAAAGGCTTTCTTCTGGCCTTCGGTCATCCGGCCCTGTCGCAGCACAAAGCTGCGCACACCACGGCGGGTGGTAACGGGGTTTTCGCCGGGGCTGCTGTTCGGGTCGTTCTGGTTGGTCATCGGTTATCCTCTCGCGCCTTTGCGCACAGATGCTCGGAAAAGTGCCCCCAGTTTAACAGACTCTGCCTGCTCCGACTTATTGCCCCCTGCCGGAATCAGGCGGAAATACCGGCACTCTGTCCTTGCTGGCGGTCCAGCTGGCGATACCCCAGAGCTTCCATCAGGTGACTTCGGCTCACCGACGGCGCGGCTTCAAGATCCGCAAGTGTTCTTGCCACCCGTAAAATGCGGTGCAGGGCGCGGGCCGACAGACCCAGGCGCTCCATGGCACCGGTCAACAGCTTTTCGCTGGCGCTGTCGAGCTCGCAGGCACGGTGGAGTGCACTGCCGGCAAGTACGGCATTCAGGCACCCGCGATCGGACTGCCGCGCCCGCGCGGCCAGCACCCGGTCACGCACATTGGCACTGGGCTCGCCCGGCTCTGCCGACCCCAGCAGCACCTCGCCGGTCTGTACAGGCACTTCGACATGCAGATCAAAACGGTCAAGCAGCGGGCCTGATATCCTGGACCGATACCGCATGACCTGAGTCGGCGTACACTGGCACTCGATGGATGGGTGGCCGCTATAGCCACAGGGGCACGGATTCATGGCCGCCACCACCTGAAACCGGGCCGGGAAGGTGACCTGGCGGGCCGCCCGGCTGATGGCTATCTGGCCGGTTTCCATGGGCTCACGCAGGACTTCCAGCACCCGCCGCTGGAACTCCGGCAACTCGTCCAGAAACAGCACGCCCCGGTGCGCCAGAGAGATCTCCCCCGGCCTCGGGCTGCTCCCCCCGCCCACCAGTGCGACTGCCGACGCGGTGTGGTGTGGTGCCCGGAAAGGCGGCAGACGCCACAGCCCCGGTCTTACCGGCAGGCCCGCCACGGAATGAATACTGGCCACTTCCATGGCCGCCGTATCTTCCAGAGTGGGTAAAATGCCCGGCAAACGGCTGGCAAGCATGCTTTTACCGGTTCCGGGCGGCCCAAAAAACAGCAGGTTGTGGCCGCCCGCCGCTGCTACCTCCAGCGCCCGCCGGGGCACAGCCTGACCCCGCACCTCCGCAAGGTCAGCCGCCAGTTGCGCCGGGACCAATTCATCCTCGTTGCCTCTGGCCACCGGCACCAGCCGTGCCCGTCCGGTCAGATGTTCACACACCGACGTCAGATGGCTGGCCGCCAGAACCTCGCCGCGGGTGGCCAGCGCCGCTTCCTCGGCGTTGTGCTGGGGCAGCAGCAACGCTCTGCCGGCGTCCCGGGCCGCCAGCACCGCCGGCAACACGCCCTTTAACGGGCGCAGGGCACCATCCAGCGACAGCTCACCGATAAATTCCAGCTCGTTCAGGCTCTCTGCCGGGATCTGGCCGGAGGCCGCCAGAATACCAAGGGCAATCGGCAGATCGAAACGGCCGCCCTCTTTGGGCAGGTCGGCAGGAGCCAGGTTGATGGTGATGCGCCGGGCGGGAAATTCGAAGCCGGCATTGAGCAGCGCGCTGCGCACGCGATCTTTGCTTTCTCGCACGCCGGTTTCCGGCAGGCCCACGATGGACAGGGCCGGGAGGCCTCCGGACAGGTGTACCTCTACGGTCACTTCCGGGGCAGAAACGCCAATACTGGCGCGGGAATGAACAATGGCAAGCATGACCACCTTCCTTGGTAACAACACAAACGCCTGAGATCCTCTCAGGCGGGCCGGGCGGAGAACCGGTGCCCGGCTGCACGGATTACGGCTGTTGCAACCTCTGCTCCAGCTCTGCCACCCGTTTTTCGAGGGCATCGACCTTTTCCCGGGTCCGCATCAACACGGCCTGCTGGGCATCAAACTCTTCCCGGGTTACCAGTTCCAGGCGGGACATCACGCTCGTCACCGCAGCACGGGCCTGGGTTTCGAAGTCTTCCCTGGCGGCCCGGGCCATATCAGGGACAAACTGGCCGATCTGGCCCTGCAACTGTGTAAAAAAATCCTGCGGCCCTTTCATCAGACACCTCTTCAAAGTGGTTTTTGAGCCAATTCTGAGCATTGGCGAAGGCATGAGCGGTTTGTCGGAAGTGTATCACACCGGTGGCCCTGCCATACTGTACCCGGCTCGCATTATAATGGACGCCAGGTACCGCCGGCGCTGCGCTTTCACGAGTCACGACAGCGCGCCGTGCACCAAAAAGGTGCAGCCGACTGTACCCATAAACATCACATAATCCATAACTGATTATTTATTAAGAGTTTTTTTGCGTTGGCATATCCGATGCTAAAGCCTCGTACGCAATCCGCACAATTGCTGTGCGAGGTGGCTGCATCCCGAACTCAACCAATGGCCAAGGGCCCGCTGTTGAGACGGCTACACCAAGGAGAAAGTAATGAAACTTGTGACAGCGATCATCAAGCCTTTCAAACTGGACGATGTGCGAGAGGCACTATCCGAGATTGGCGTACAAGGCGTAACCGTTACCGAAGTTAAGGGCTTTGGCCGGCAGAAGGGCCATACCGAGCTGTACCGCGGTGCAGAGTATGTGGTGGATTTCCTCCCTAAAGTGAAAGTGGAAATCGCCATCGGCGACAACCTGCTTGACCAGGTGATTGATGCCATCACCAAGGCAGCTCATACCGGAAAAATCGGCGATGGCAAAATCTTTGTCACCGAACTGCAGCAGGCAATCCGCATCCGGACCGGAGAGACCGGAGAAGAAGCGGTGTAAAGGGCTTCTGCCCCACACAGTCAACGCAAAAAAAACTCATTCCTGAACAGCCTTGTGCGGAGGGCTTCCTATGGAAACCAACCTGTTTCACCTGCAATACGCTATCGATACCTTTTATTTTGTGATGTGCGGCGCATTAGTAATGTGGATGGCCGCCGGCTTTGCCATGCTGGAATCCGGCCTGGTACGCGCCAAGAACACCACCGAAATCCTGACCAAGAACGTGGCTCTGTTTGCCATTGCCTGCACCATGTACATGGTGTGCGGCTACGCCATCATGTATGGCGGAAACGTTTTCCTCACCGGTATTGGCGAGGTTGATGTAGAGGGAGTACTGGGAGATTTCGCCAGCCGGGAAGACGGGTTCACCGGGGGCTCGATTTATTCGGGTGCTGCCGATTTCTTCTTCCAGGTGGTGTTTGTCGCCACCGCGATGTCGATCGTCTCCGGCTCCGTCGCCGAGCGGATGAAGCTCTGGGCTTTTCTGATGTTCGCCGTGGTGATGACCGGCGTTATCTATCCGCTGGAAGGTTCCTGGACCTGGGGCGGCAAAGACGTGTTCGGCCTTTATAATCTGGCGGACCTTGGCTTCAGTGACTTTGCCGGCTCAGGCATTGTCCACATGGCCGGTGCCGCTGCTGCTCTGGCAGGGGTCCTGCTGCTGGGCGCCCGTAAAGGCAAGTACGGCCCCAACGGCGAAGTCCGGGCCATTCCCGGCGCCAATATGCCCCTGGCCGCACTGGGAACCTTCATCCTCTGGCTGGGCTGGTTCGGTTTCAACGGTGGCTCAGTACTCAAACTGGGCGATATCGCCAGCGCCAACTCAGTTGCCATGGTGTTCCTGAACACCAATGCCGCTGCGGCCGGTGGCGTGATCGGCGCCCTGGTGACCGCCCGCCTGATGTTTGGCAAAGCCGACCTCACCATGTTGCTGAACGGCGCCATCGGTGGCCTGGTGGTGATCACCGCCGAACCCTCAACTCCCAGCGCGCTGACCTCAGGAATCTGGGGCCTGCTCGGCGGTATCCTGGTGGTACTGAGCATTATCACTCTCGATAAGCTGCGCATCGATGATCCGGTGGGCGCTATTTCGGCACACGGGGTGTGCGGTTTACTGGGCTTGCTGCTGGTGCCGGTCACCAATGGTGATGCCAGCTTTACCGGACAGTTGATCGGCGGGCTCACGATTTTTGTCTGGGTCTTTGTGGCGAGCTTTATCGTCTGGGGCATCATCAAGGCCGTCATCGGAATCCGGGTAACGGAAGAAGACGAGTACGAAGGGGTGGATCTGGCCGAATGCGGCATGGAAGCCTACCCGGAGTTCGTCAGCAGCAAACAGTAACTGCGACACGACTCTGTCCCGACGAGGGGGTGCCGGACCGGCACCCCCTTTTTTATGACCGTTTTCTGGTCAGCCTTCTTCCGGGCGCACGTTATCTTCCAGCGCATCCAGCATGAATTGCGGCATCGCCAGCGCCCCCCGATGGATTCCGGCGTTGTAGTAACGGGTGACAAACGGGCGGTCGGTGGCGTCTTCTTCGCGGAAGTACTTCAGCGGGTTGTCTTTGCTGCCCATGGTGCAACTCCACCAGCCGGTGGGGTACACCGGCTGCGGGAACGGGAGCGTTTGCACATGCCCGAGCCCCGCCTTGCGCATGTCGGTATGAATATCCCGGATAATGCTGTCCGTATGCAGAATGGGAGACTCGCTCTGCTGGACGATAATCCCGCCGGGCCGGAGCGCCGCCATGGCGTCCCGATAGAAATCCAGGGCAAACAGCCCCTCCGCCGGGCCGACCGGGTCTGTGCTGTCGATGATCAGCACGTCGATGCTGCCCGGCTCAACATCCCGTATCCACTGAACACCGTCACCAAAGAAGAAGTTGGCCCGGGGGTCGGTGTTGGACTCACACAGCTCCGGAAAGTATTTCTCGGACAGCCGGGTAACCCGCTCATCAATTTCCACCTGCCAGGCTTCTTCCACGCCCGGGTGTTTCAGCACTTCTTTCAGCGTGCCGCAATCGCCACCACCTACAATGACGACTTTTTTCGGGTCTTTATGAGTGAACAGTACCGGGTGGGTCATCATTTCGTGGTACAGAAAGTTGTCCCGGGTGGTGAGCATCACGCAGCCATCCAGCACCATCAGGTTGCCGAAGGTCTGGGTCTCGTAGATCTCCAGCTTCTGGAACGGGGTCTGTTCCTCATGTAGCTTGCGTTTTACCTGCAGCGAAAACGCTGTGCCCTGGTCCTGGAATACCTCGGTAAACCAACCCTGGTTCAATGCTGTCATGTCTGTCTCCACTGTTTGCCGAAGCCATACGCCCGGGCACCTGAAAGATGCGTATTGTAGGTGCAGCGGTCAGCTCCTACAATGCAGCCTGACACCGCTCTGCGGGCCCCGGGTCTCCCTGACAGGATAGCAATAGAATGGCCGAAACCAGCGCCAATGCCGCTCACAAGGTTTACAACATTGCCCACTGGAGCGACGGCTATATTTCCGTTAACCCGCACGGCGAGGTGGAAATCTGCCCGGACCGGGGCCGGAGCGATGCCCGTATCAATCTGCCCGGGCTCACCAGCGCGCTGGCCGATTCCGGTATTCCCCTGCCGGTCCTGATTCGCTTTACCGACATCCTGCACGACCGGGTCAACAAGCTCTGCGGCGCCTTCAACAAGGTTATCCGGGAACACAGCTACCAGGGTCGCTATACCGCGGTTTATCCGATCAAGGTCAACCAGCAACGCCGGGTGGTGGAAGAGCTGATGGCGGCCGAACCCGCCGCGTCTGCCGGCCAGGTGGGCCTGGAAGCCGGCAGCAAGCCGGAGCTGATGGCGGTGCTGGCACTGTCGCAACAGGCCGGCTCGGTCATCGTCTGCAACGGTTACAAAGACCGGGAGTACATCCGGCTGGCGCTGATTGGTCAGAAGCTGGGGCACCGCGTGTTTATTGTCGTGGAAAAACAGTCAGAACTGCCCCTGATTCTGGAGGAAGCCAGAAATCTGAAGGTATCGCCCCTGATCGGCGTCCGGGCACGGCTGGCCACCATCGGCAAAGGCAACTGGCAGAACACCGGTGGTGAAAAGTCCAAGTTTGGGCTGTCGGCCAGCCAGATTCTGGATGTGGTAACCACCCTCCGGCAAGCCGGTGCCCTGAACACCTTGCAGCTGCTGCATTTTCATCTGGGGTCGCAGATTGCCAACATCCGCGATATCCAGACCGGCCTGAAGGAGTGTGCCCGCTATTACAGCGAGCTGCGCCAGCTGGGGGCACCGGTCAGTACCGTGGATATCGGCGGCGGCCTGGGTGTCGACTACGAGGGCACCCGTTCCCGAAGCAGCTGCTCGATGAACTACACGATGTTTGAGTATGCCTACAACGTGGTGCACGTGCTGCAGGCCGAGTGCGACCGCCAGGGCATTCCCCACCCGGACCTGATCAGCGAGTCCGGCCGTGCCCTCACCGCCCATCACTCGGTGCTGATTGCCAATGTGATTGACCGCGAGGCCCCGGATCACCGCACCACCGAACAACCGGCTCCCGATGCGCCGCCACCGTTGCAGGACCTGTGGCGGGACCTGGAGAGCCTCCGGGACCGGGAGTCGCCCCGCTCGCTGGCAGAAATCTACCACGACGTCCTGCACGCAATGGCCGATGTACACGCTCGCTTTGCCCATGGCGTGCTGTCTCTGCAGGCCCGGGCTCAGGCCGAGACCCTCTACACCGCCTGCTGCCGGCTGTTACGGAGCCAGCTGGATAATGCCAGTCGGGCGCATCGGGAGATCATCGATGAGCTGAACGAAAAACTGGCAGAGAAACTGTTCGTCAACTTTTCCCTGTTTCAGTCCCTGCCGGATGTGTGGGGCATTGATCAGATTTTTCCGGTGATGCCCATCAACGGGCTCAACCGGCCCCTGAGCCGCCGGGCGGTGATTCAGGACATCACCTGCGACTCCGATGGCCGGATCGACCAGTACGTCGACGGCCAGGGCATCGAGACCACACTCCCGCTGCCCGAGCACGACCCTCAGGAACCCCTGTTCATGGGCTTTTTCCTGACCGGCGCCTACCAGGAAATCCTCGGCGACATGCACAACCTGTTTGGTGATACTCACTCCGTGGACGTCAGGCTGGATGAACACGGACAGTATCTGATCGGCGAGCCCATCACCGGCGACACCGTCGCCAAGGTGCTGCGCTACGTGAACTTCGAACCAAAGGCCCTGCTTGACGCCTACCAGCGCAAGTTTACCGCCAGTGCCCTCGAACCCGCCCTGCAGCACCAGCTGCTGGCGGAGCTCAGTGCCGGCCTGGAGGGCTATACCTACCTGGAAGAGTAGAACCGGCAGCCACAGGGGCCGGAATGCTCAGCCATCAACACAGCACCGGTACATCAGAGCCACCAGCTCCCCCTGTCGCCGTGTGCCGGTCTTCCGGAACAGACTGTTCAGGTGGTAGCGCACCGTTTCCCGTGAGCGCCCCGACCTCTCTGCGATCTCACCAATGCTCTGGCCGTCGAGCAGCCCAAGTGCCACGCTTGTCTCGGCACCTGTGAGTTCAAACAGGCTCTGGAGCAGGTCTGCTCTGACGGCGGGTTGCTGACTCCAGTCATACAGTGTTATCAGCGCGCCGTGGGTTGCCCCGCTGCCGCCCTTAATCCCGGCCAGCGGCGACACAACAAGCGTTATTCGCTGGCCGTCACCCTCGAGATTGCGGAGATTGAACACCTGATCGGCCAGCTCCTGGTTCGCCACCGATGCCTGGACCGCCGTCGACAGCACGATCGAAAACTGGCGGGTGCTGCCGGCGCCATAGGTTACGAGCAAGCCGTCTTCGCCCACCCGAAGTCCGACTTTCCGGGCCAGAAGCTCATCTGCCCTGGCATTCCGGAACACCACCCGGAACGCAGCGTCGCAGATAATCACGCCACGGCTCGCCCGATCCAGGATCAGCCGTTCTATAGCCGAGGCCGAGGGCTTTTGCATCAACCGGGTGTACAGGCTGACGGCGCGCCACAGATGGGGAAGAAAGCCATCAAAAACCCGCAGTTCCTGATAAGTAAACGCCGGCTGCTCCGGTGACCTCTGTATTCCGAAGAAGGTCAGGTAATCTCCGTCCATATACACCACGGCACCGGCGGCCTCACTGGCTCCATAGCTGCTCAGCCATTCTTCTGCCCGCGTCTCACTCCGCAGTTGTTGGGTATCCGGCCCCAGGTCCAGGTTGCTGGCGACAAACCGCCCCTGCCCGTTGTAGCAGACCGACATCGCCCGCTGGACCAGGACATCCCGGTGCGAGACGTGCTCGGAGTAAAAACGCAGGGCTGCGTCCGGGATATTGATGGTCCAGGCGCCAAGCAGATGGTTCTCCGCAGTGTTATAGATTGCAAAGGAACCGCTGTAACCCTGAAACACCTCTATAAACCGCTCCAGGAAAGGGAAGAATCCGCGCTCACCGTTGACCGAGTCGTAGATCAGCCCAAGCAGCTCATGGTACTGGTGTAAGAAGAAACCCTCGTCTGTGGAGAGATGCATCCTGCTGTGCCTGTGTCGCCATTTACTACGGAATATAGTTCAGGTTATGAACAATCTCCATCGCAATCTGTAACACATCCACTACAATTCTGCGCGCCGGCCTACCCGAACGGGTGGGGCCCCCTCAAACCCTGCTTGTTATACCTAGAGTCACCCTGACGATAAGGGGTCTTTTGGTGAATCAAGGAGCTGTTATGAACAATATAAGAAAGCTGGGGCTGGCAGTGGCGGTAGCATCGGCCGCAGGGATGACCGCCTGCGGAGGAAGCAGTAGCTCGGGGACTGGCGCTACACCGCCGGATTCCGTCCAGACCGGTGTGTTTGTGGACAGCCCGGTGGGCAACATCGGCTACCGGACACCCACCTACAGCGGTGTCACCAGTGCGGCCGGAGAGTATCAGTACACACCCGGAGAAAACGTGGTGTTTTTTATCGGAGACCTGGAGTTTCCACCCGTGCCCGCCGCCGGCATCGTGACACCTCTGGACATTGCCGGTACCACCGACACCTCCAACCAGATCGTGCTCAACATCGCACGGCTGCTGCAAACGCTGGATACCGATGGTGACCCGAGTAACGGGATCAGCATCAGCGAGGCCGCCAAAAACAATGCCACCCAGGTGGACTTTGATGTTCCCGAAGCCGATTTTGAGAACTCTGCGGCCGTAACCACACTGATCCAGAATGGTGGCCAGAACACTGCCGTCGCCGCGCTGGTTTCGGCGGAGCAGGCCAAATCGCATCTGGAGAACACCCTGGAAGCGAAAGAGGTGTCCTTCACCAACGAAACCTCCATCACCGGTGGCTGGCTACTCGACACGGGGCCTGATCAGATCATTTTCCTGGCTTTCGATGCCCGCAGCCAGACCTACGTCCAGGTTGAGGAAAAAGGACTCTTTGACGAGGAGCAGGAAGGCCTGGAGTTCGGGCATTTCAATCTCGATGCTGACACCAACATCCTCACCAGTACGGGCAATTTCTACGATGAGCATGACAACCTCGGGCTTTACCCCGGTTCCGACGAGGAAGTTAACGAGTTTGTGGTTAATGGTGACGCACAGCTCGTCATCAGGCTCATAGCCGATGAACCTGATGAAGAGACCCTTGCTGTCCACCGGGTAACCGCCAACGGCCTCCAGGGCACCTGGGTTTACGAAGACACCGTTATGGCGGATGGAGAGGTTCTGCTGCTGGCCTTTCTGGATAACGGCACCTACGTGCATGCCGAAGTGTTTGCTGACGCCGGCGAAGAGGATACCGGAGCAGAGACTGGCACTTATGAGTATGACTCTACGACTGGTGTGATCAGCATCACCAGCATCAGAATGGATACCAACGGTGAAGCCGGGCTCTCTGCGTTTGTGGGTACGGCAGACCTGCTGGGCTCGGTCACGGGTAACCAGCTGACCCTGACGGTGACCGAAAACGGCCAAACCGAGCATCTGACCTTCAACCGCCTCTGACCCTGCCTTCGGCGACACGGCGAAATGCGAACTTCCCGCGAAGTTCGCATTTTTGCATCACCATGGCTCCACCCGGACCGGCTGCGTTACAATCCCCATTCTCCCATACAGCCACCAGACCAGTAGCCATACCCCATGCCTGATACCTCTTTACCTGATGACTACCGTTTCCGCTTTGGCGGTATCGAGCGCCTGTACGGCCGCAGAGCCCTGATGGCTTTCCGGGCCGCACGCATCGCGGTGGTGGGCCTGGGTGGCGTCGGCTCCTGGGCGGCTGAAGCCCTCGCTCGCAGCGGGGTCGGCAGCATTGTCCTGATCGACATGGACGATATCTGTGTTTCCAACACCAACCGCCAGCTGCATGCGCTGACAGGCCAGTACGGACGCACCAAGACCGAGGTAATGGCGGAACGGCTTCGGGCGATCAATCCCGATGCGGATATCCGGGTGCATTTCGGTTTTCTGACCCCCGGGAACGTGGCAGATCTGATCACCGACGAGATCACCGGGGTGGTAGATGCAATCGACAGTGTCAAAGCCAAGGCTGCCCTGATTGCCTACTGCCAGCGGCACAAGGTACCGGTGATCTGTGCCGGCGGCGCCGGGGGCCAGATGGACCCGTCCCAGATTCAGGTTGCAGACCTGGCAAAAACCACTCAGGACCCGTTACTGGCCAAGGTGCGTAACCTGTTACGGCGGGACTACGGTTTTTCCCGCAACCCCAGGCGACGCTTTGGTATCGAAGCGGTCTATTCCCTGGAGCAACTGACCTATCCGGCGGGTGACGGCGAGGTCTGCCTGCAGAAACCGGGCACCGCCGGGCCGGTACGTCTCGACTGCGCCTCCGGCTTTGGTGCGGCGAGCCCGGTCACCGCCAGCTTCGGTTTCTTTGCAGCCTCACGCATACTCAACCGCCTTGCCCGTAAAGCCAACCTAAACTAACCAACCGGACCTCACTTATGGGCCTAAGCACCACACTGATCCTCGCAGGTATCGGCGTTACTTCTCTGGTCTGCCAATGGGTTGCCTGGCGGGTGCGCATGCCGGCCATTCTGTTCCTGCTGGCCGGCGGCATCATCGCCGGGCCGGTGGCCGGCTTTCTGCACCCGGAAGACATCTTCGGCGACACCCTGTTTCCGATGATTTCCCTGGCCGTGGCCATTATTCTGTTCGAAGGCAGCCTGACCCTGAAGTACGAGGAAATCCGGGGCCACGGGAAAATGGTGCGCAACCTCATCCCGGTGGGCTCAGCGGTCACCTGCCTGATTGGCACCCTGGCCACCCACTGGATCCTGGGGGTGGCCTGGGAAATTGCCTTGCTGTTTGGTGCAATTGCCGTGGTGACCGGGCCAACCGTTATTGCCCCTCTGGTGCGGGCGGTCCGGCCCTCCTCCAAGCTGGCCAACATCCTGACCTGGGAAGGCATCATCATCGACCCCGTCGGTGCCCTGCTCGCGGTACTGGTGTTTGAGGGCATCGTGTCCTGGGGCCAGGGCAACGTCTTCAGCCACTCTCTGTATATCTTCGCCAAGACCGTTGTGGTGGGGGTTCTGCTGGGGGCCGCGGCCGGGTACCTGAATGGTCAGGCGCTCCGCAAGCACTGGATTCCCCAGTATCTGCACAACGCCGGCAGCCTGACGTTCATGCTCGGCATGTTTGCCATCTCCAACGAACTCGCCCACGAATCCGGTCTGCTCACCGTCACCGTGATGGGTATCTGGATGGCGAACATGAAACAGGTCCCGATAGACGGACTGCTGGAATTCAAGGAATCCCTGAGCGTTCTGCTGATCTCCGCGCTGTTCATCATTCTGGCCGCCCGTGTTGAATTTTCCGCCATTGCCGATCTGGGCTGGGGGCTGGTCGGCGTACTGGCCTGCCTGATGCTGATTGCCCGGCCCGCCAGTATCTTTCTGTCCGCCATTGGCACCTCCCTGACCTGGCGCGACAAGCTGTACCTGAGCTGGATCGCCCCGCGGGGTATCGTCGCCGCCGCGGTCTCCGCCCTGTTTGCGTTCCAGCTGGAGCGTATTGGCTACGAAGGTGCCGCGGTGCTGGTGCCCCTGGTGTTCATGCTGATTATCAGCACCGTCGTGATTCAGAGCCTGACCGCCCGGCCCGTCGCCAGGCTGTTGGGCGTGCAGGAGCCTCCTGCCTATGGCTACCTGATTCTGGGCGCCAACCCGGTGGCCCGGCTGATTGCCCAGGCGCTCAAAAAACACGGCATCCCGACCATGCTTTCCGATACCAACTGGGAGAACGTGCGCCAGGCCCGCATGGAAAACCTGCCGGTCTATTTCGGCAACCCGGCCTCGGAGCATGCGTCCAAGCATATGGACCTGACGGGCATAGGCAATCTGCTGATCCTGTCACCGTACAAGCAGATGAACAGCCTGGCGACTTATCACTTTCTGGACTGGTTTGACGAGCACTCGGTATTTGGTCTCAGCGAAAACGACCAGGACCAGCGCGCACGGCTGCAAACCTCAGATAAGGTCCAGAAAACCCGAGGGCTTTTTGATGGTGTCAGCTACGCCAAGCTGGCGAGCCTGATCAGCCAGGGTTACCTGGTAAAGACCACTCAGCTCAGTGAGGAGTTTGGCTATCAGCAGTTTCTGGAAAAGTACCAGAACGATGCGCTGGTGCTGTTTGTAAAAGACGGACGGGACCACGTCCATCCGGTGAAAGCCATGGACGAGCTGGAGCCTGGAGACAACTGGGTACTGATCAGCCTGGTACCACCCCAGCCCCAGAAAGAGCGCAAACTGCGGGATGACGGCAGCAACGGTAAAGCCGCCACCCCGGTGACGGCCGGTTAACGGCAGTCCAGCACCAGCTTGCCACGTACGTGGCCGCCCTCGAGCAGCTCATGGGCGGCCTGAACCTGGTCCAGCGTGAAGGCTTTTTCGATGTGTACCCGGATATCGCCGTCCTCAATCAGCTCGGCAATTTCCTCCAGATGGAACGCATCAGGCCGCATGGTCATGCCGTGGGCCTTCACCCCCATGGCCTCGGCCGCACTGACAATTTCATCCGCCGTGATCGTAGGCACAGTCACCAGCACCCCGGTTTCGGCCAGGGTATGCAGCGAGCGCTTACCCGTATCCCCGCCGATCAGGTCCAGCACCACATCCAGGCCATAACACTCTTCTGCCACATCGGTGGTGTGGTAGTCGATGACCTCATGCACCCCCAGCTCAGCCAGGAAGTCCCGATTGGAGGGAGAGGCTGTCGCAACCACGTGGGCACCACGCTCAAGGGCAAACTGGACCGCAAAATGCCCCACTCCGCCGGCACCGGCGTGGATGAGCACTTTCTGGCCGGATTCCAGACGGGCCACCTCAAACAGTGCCTGCCACGCCGTCAGAGCAGCGAGCGGTACAGCCCCCGCCGCCACCAGATCCAGATCATCCGGCACAATGGCCAGATCGTCCGGCCGGGCAATCGCATACTGGGCATAGCCGCCCCCGCCGCCAGGGAAACCCACGATGCCCATCACCCGGTCACCGACCGCCAGGGTGGTCACTCCCTCACCCACGGCAGCGACTTCACCGGCCATCTCAAAGCCCGGTGTCCAGGGCAACCGGCTCTCGATCTGACGCGCGGCAAACCCCAGACCTTTGCGGGTTTTCCAGTCGATCGGGTTCAGGCCTGCGCCATGTATGCGCACCACCAGTTCCCCCTCGCCAGGTTGCGGCACCGGGGACTCGGCGAGCTGGAGTACGTCGGGCCCGCCAAACTCACTGTAGATCACATGCCGCATGTGGGTTGGGTTGTTTACGTCAGACGATTCCATGGCTGCCTCCGAAATGCATGGGGTCGGGTGCCCGGCTGGGGCACCCAGAATGAGAGTAGCAGATATTGTTTGCTCTGGCTTCAGCGTGGCAGGCCTCGCCCGCCCGCAACCAGAGCCCCGGACAGAATTTCGGCAAACGCTTTGGGTGCCCGCGCCGGACGCTGGGATTTCATATCCACGCAGGCATGGGTCGACAGGCCACGCAACAGCGTTTTGTTGTCTGCCGGCCGGATCAGCTGAAACTGCCGTGCCGAGCGGAAGCGCCCGTCCCAGTCGGTCAGCCAGGTACCCAGCACAAGCTGATCGCCGGCATTGGCCGACATCAGGTAATCAACACTGGTGTGGGTGATGGCCATGGCCTTGCCGGTTTCTTCGTGCAGGGCCCAGGTCATGCCCAGGCTTTCGATATGAGCCCAGCTTACCTCTTCCAGCCAGCGGATATAGACCACATTGTTGGCGTGGCCCAGTCGGTCGGTGTCTTCCGGCCGCACGCTAATCTCCTGGGTAAACGGAGCGGGTAAATCCCAGTGCAGCACCTCGGTATCACTCACGGCGTTCTCCTTTCAGCTCAGAAAGTCCCGGCACAGCCCGGCAAACACATCGGCTTTCTCGGCATGAAGCCAATGGCCGGTGCCCTCGATCACCTTCAGTTCCACACGGGGGAAAAGCTCACGGATGCTGGCCTGGTGTTTGTCCTGAATGTAGGCAGAGTTACCCCCTTTAATGAACAATACCGGGCCCTGAAAGGGCCCCGGGCCTTCGGGGGCGGCGGTCAAGTTCGGGTAGCAGGCATCAATCACCGGCAGGTTCAGGCGCCAGCGGAATATGCGCTCGCGGTCGCTCTGTTCTGCAGCCGGTATACGCTCCAGGTTCTTGAGCAGAAACTGACGCACACCCAGCTCATCCACAAACCCCGCTAACCGCTCATCCGCCTGTTTTCGGGACCTGACCCCATACAGATCGAGGTTTTTCATGCCCTCAAGAATGGCATCGTGGCCATGCTGGTAGGTAACCGGAGCAATGTCCGCAACGATGATCGAGCTCACGCGTTCGGGGTAGTTCAAGGCAACCTGCATCGCAACCTTGCCCCCCATGGAGTGGCCCAGGATACTGGCTTGCTCAAGCCCCTGCGAATCCAGATAAGCCACAACATCGGCCGCCATGGCCGGATAGTTCATCTCATCGGTATGCGGCGAGCTGCCATGGTTACGCGCATCAAGGGCATGAATCTGCCAGCGGTCCTCCAGCCGGCGCGCAATGCCACCCAGATTTTCGAGGGATCCGAACAGCCCATGCAGCAGAACCAGCGGCTCGCCCTGCCCCGTTATGCGGTAATTCAGTTCAACACCCATACTCTGGTCACCTCCGGTTCGCTGAATAAACCGGATACACTACCATTGCCAGCTCATGGGGCAAGACTAAATTAGGCGCAACCTGCGAATGGCCGGAACAGGCATAAAAAAACCGGGCATAGCCCGGTATAAAGGTCACAGATCCTACAATCCAGAATTCAACAGTCTCAGCAATAGAACATGCTGTTGAGGTATTCTGCGAGCGCCATGACGTTCTCACGCTCACGCTGGTTATGGGGAACAAAGATTTCCTGCGTCATACAACACCTCCCGCTGGCGTTTTAGCTGCTCCAACCTGTTATCAGCCATGCTATCGTTGAAGGTGTTGATACCGGTTGACCAGTTGTCCCATTCACTTGACATTTTGTATCAGCAAAACGTGATCACGGAGCTCACAAAGCCGATGGAAACCCTAGTCGAGCCAACAGGTACGCCCCGCGTAGCGGCTTCCAGCACCCTTGCCCTGGTGCATTATTTGGAGAAGCAGAGCCTGCTCGACCGGGACCGGGTAGAGACCACGCTGGGCCTGGCGATCGCCCAGCTGGAAGACCCGGACCTGCGAATTCCCGCAGGTTGCCATTACCGGTTGTGGGAGCTGGCCGAGCAGCTGACCGGCGATCCGGCCGTGGGCCTGCACGCCGGTCAGGTGATTGATCCGGAACGGATGGGGTTAGTGGGCCACGTGTTTTTCAATTGCGACACGCTGGGTGAGGCCGTCATCCAGTATGTGCGCCTGCACCGCCTGATCAATGAATCGGTCACCCTGAGCTTTGAACAGACCGACGACCAGGCCATCCTCACCTGGCAACCCGACAGTGCCGATCACTATTGCCGGCAGGACATGGACCGAACCCTGGCCGCAGCGCTCTGTCGCACCCGTCACTTTATCAACCGCGGGATTGAGGCCAGCTGGCTCGAAATCGCTCACCCCGAGCCGGAGTATGCCGCCGACTATGGCCGCCTGTTTGGCGGCCGGGTGGTGTTCGGCTGCGGCATCACCCGCATGGCCTTCGACCGCGATTATCTCGAGCACCACATCCCGCACCGGAACCCTTATGTGTATTCGGCAATGCTCAAGCAAGTCAATGGACTGCTGGCAAGGCTGCAATCCCGGCGCTCCTTCAGCCGCAAGATACGCCGGCTGATCTCCCGGCAAATGGCAACCGACCGGATCGATGCGGACACCCTGGCCAGGCAATGCCACATGAGTCGGCAGACCCTCTACCGGCGGCTCAAGAAAGAAGGGTTGAGTTTTCATGACCTGGTGGAACAGGTGCGCAAAGACAAAGCGCTTCGCTATGTTGCCGAGGATCAGTATGCGCTCGGTGAAATTGCATTTCTGCTCGGTTTTTCCGAGCTGAGCGCCTTCAGCCGGGCGTTTAAACGCTGGACCGGCCAGGCACCCGCCCAATACCGGGCCAGCCATCAGGAACCCCGCCGATGACCGCAGACACGCTGACATGGATCGCGATCCCGCTGGCCCTGCTGTACCTGGGCGCCCTCGCCTGCATTTATCGGATCCTGCTCACCTACCGCACACCCCAGGGTGCCATTGCCTGGATTTTCGCACTGCTGGGCCTGCCCTATGTGGCGGTACCGGCGTTTCTGGTATTCGGGCGCAGCCGGTTTGGCGGCTATGTGAAGGCCAAGCGTACCGGCGATCTGGCCCTGGCAGAGTTACTTGATTACTTTGAACATCAGAGCACATCCATCACCCGGCCGGTCGATGGCCATTTCAACGACGAGTTGCTGGCGCTTAGCAAGCTCAGCCGCCAGCCATTTACCAGCGGCAACAAATGCAGCCTGCTACGGGACGGCGAGGCCACCTTTGAGGCTCTGTTCGAGGCGATGGAACAGGCCGAAAAATACATTCTGATGGAATTCTATATCGTGCGGTCCGACAAGGTGGGCAACCGCATCAAAACCATCCTCGAGCGCAAGCTGGCAGAAGGGGTCGAAGTCTGGTTTCTCTACGACGACATTGGCAGTGTTTCCCTGCCCCGACGATGGCTCAGGGAGTTGAGCGCTGCCGGGGCACGCGTGGCGTCCTTCGGCGATGGCGATATCCGCACCCGGCGTTTCCAGATCAATTTTCGCAACCACCGCAAGGTTCTTGTCTGCGATGGCCACGTGGGATTTGTTGGCGGCATTAACCTGGGGGATGAATACCTGGGGGTGGCCATGGACCAGGAACCCTGGCGCGACACCCATTGTCGCCTTGAGGGCCCGGCCGCCATCGGGCTTCAACTGGCGTGGCTGGAAGACTGGAACTGGGCCAGCAACCTGCGCCCCAGCCTGAACTGGACCCCGGCCAGCCCGCCACCCGGCGACGAAGAGGTGCTGATACTGCCCACCGGCCCCGCCGACAGCTGGGAAACCTGCACGCTGTTTTTCCTGAACTGTATCAACAACGCCCGGGAACGGCTCTGGATCGCCTCACCGTATTTCGTCCCTGACATTCAGATCATGAATGCACTGCAACTGGCGGCCCTGCGGGGCGTGGATGTACGCATCATCATCCCGGAAAAGACGGACAGCCGGCTGGTCAGCATCGCCGCGTATTCGTATCTGGTGCATGCCTGCGAATCCGGCATTGGCATTTACCGTTATCAGCCGGGCTTCATGCATCAGAAAGTCTTACTGGTTGACGACCGCTACGCCACCATCAGCACCGCCAACATGGACAACCGTTCGATGCGCCTGAACTTCGAGATCATGGCGATCAATACCCATCCCCGGTTCATCGGTGAGCTGGAGCGGATGCTGGAAGATGACCTGCAGCAGTGCCGGCTGATGACCACCGGTGATTATCAGGATCGTTCACTGATGTTCCGGCTGGGCTGCCGGGCCGTGCGCCTGCTGGCGCCACTGCTTTGAACTGGTTCCCGTTGCCGGCTTATGCGACTATATGCGCCAGAATCAGCAAGATACCGCAATCGAGCAGTTATGACCGCATTCAAACCCCGTGAAACCCTGACCGAACAGGTCGCACGACATATCGAGAATCTGATCGCCTTCGGCCAGCTGGGCTCCGGTGAGCGTATTTACGAGAGCGGGATGGCGAAAGAGATGGATGTGAGCCACGGCTCGGTGCGTGAGGCCCTGTTGTTACTGGAAAAACGCCACCTGGTGAAAAACATTGCCCGCAAGGGGGCCTTTGTTACCACCCTGGACGAGCACTTCGTCCGCAGCCTCTACGAAACGCTGGAACTGTACCTCTGCCACACCGGCCGCAAGCTCGCGCGCCTGTGGCAGCCAGAGGATATGGCACGGCTGGAGTCTCTGCATCGCCAGATGCAACGCTGCCATGCAGAGAACAACCTGACGGCATTCCTGGAGCTGGGCATCGAGTATACCCAGGCATCCCTTGCCTATGCCGACAACTACTTTATCGTCTCCGCCATCGCAGACCTGTGGCCATCCGCCCGGCGCTGCGCGTTTGTCACCTTCCGCCAGGGTGGTGCCCAGGTACTCGCGGATAACCTCCTGCATATGGAAGCGTCACTCCGCGCCATCCGGGCCCGGGATGAGGACGCCCTGACCGCATTACTGCGCAGCTATGCCCGCCAGCAAAGTGATCAGGTACTGGCGGCGCTGGCTCAGTAGAAAAGCTGGGTAAACGAAAAGCCGACGTTCAGGTACACCGTCCATTCCGTTTCGTTGTTGTAAGCCGTGGCCAGCTGGACCGGCCCCAGAAAGGTGTTCACCCCCGCAAACAGACTCCACGATCGCAACAGGCTCGACCAGTTCGCGTCGTCCATGGTGTCCCAGGCATTCCCGGTCTCAAACCCCATCCCGGCAAACCAGGGCATGAACGGGCCGCCAAATTCCTGTCTTGCGTACGCCGACAGCAGGAGCGCGTCGTTACCCGTGACCTCACCCGGCGCATAGGCCGACAGGCGCCGGAAACCGCCTAACCGGGCGGCATTTTCGATTCCGGCCTCGCCACTGGTCACCTGCCGGGTGTACATCAGCCCTGTCAGGTTAAACCGGCTCCAGGTGCCGGTACCCATCAGCATGGTCGTCACAGAATTGAATTCCCGTTCGGACCCGAGCGCCTTGCGGTCGACCCGGCCGCGGATACCGGCAAAGGCGCCTGCCTTTGGGTAAAAGATGTCGTTCAGGGAATCGTGCACCAGCTGCAGGCTGGCATAGCCCTGATGAACTTCTTCGGCAAAGCCGGTGGATTCGCCCACAGCATCGTCGATGGTGGCGTAACCCCGGACATAACTCAGGCGTACCTCGGCATTGCCGCCCAGCTCCATCCCCACGGCGAGGTCCAGCTGGCTCATTGTCAGGTCAATTTCTGCCGTTCGCTCACCCTCCTCGTAGACACTGAAGTCATCCTGCGTGTACTCCAGGCCGAGTACCGCAAACCGGTCATAGCCATAGTCCAGAGGCTGGTACCACTGGCTCCGGACCCAGGGCTGGGTACCCAGCTGAAGCGCTGTCTGCCACTCGGCCCCCAGCTGGTTGAGCTCGGTCATACGCACCCCGGTGGCCAGGTTGAACCGGGTCTCACCGTCAAAGTTGTCTTCGTAACTCAGGCCAAACGACAGATAGTTCGGCCCCCAGCTTTTCTCCCTGGCGCTGATCACCAGGACCGGCCCGGCCTCTGAGTCGCGCATGGACCAGGCCACCGTCTCATAGTATCCGAGGCCGTAGATCCGCTTGAGGTCTTCCTCCAGCTGCTTCACATCCAGTGTCTCGCCCTCTTTCTGGCGAATACGCTCACGCAGAAACTCACTGGCCAGCCGGTCCCCCTGGCGGAACTCGATCCGGGCGATAGGCGCCGGGTCCCGTTCCTCGATCTCGATTTTGCTGCGCCAGGCCCGCCACTGTTCGGGCGGGACGGTCAGCCGGTTAAGAGCCACTGCATGTTGCCGGGTTGCGGTTGCCCCCAGCTCGAACAGGACCGCGCCATCAAAAAAGTCTGCCGAGGTACGCCCCTCCAGATCCGGCCGGATCAGCACGTCGTCATCGGTCATCAGGCCGAACTGGGTTTCGGTATTGCGCCGGGTCATCATGGTGGTGAGCTGGGCAATCACCGAGAAGGCTTCGCGCATTTCATCGTTGCTCAGAAGCGGATCGGTGATATCCACCGCAATCACGATATCGGCCCCCATGTCCCGGGCCACGCTCACCGGCAGATTATTGGCCACGCCACCATCGATCAGCAGGCGGCCGCTCCATTCCACCGGTGCGTAGACTCCCGGTACGCTCATACTGGCCCGGATCGCTTCTGCCAGATCGCCCCGGGCCAGCACCACTTCGACCCCGGTTTCCAGGTCTGTGGCAACGGCCCGGAACGGGATGGGAAGCTTGTCGAAGTCGTCTTCCAGGGCGGCGTTCCGGGTCAGCTCATTGAGAATAAAGCCCAGGTTCTGGCCAGTGATCAAGCCGCCGCCCAGATGCACGCCTTTGGCACTGACCCCCAATCCCGGTATTACCGGCAGGCGCCAGTCATCCCGCTTGCGTCGCACGGGTTTGTATGCACGACCGGGATCATCGCGAAAGCTCGACAGCCAGTCGAGCTCCAGAAAGCGATCCTCGATCTCTCCCACCGACATGCCTGAGGCGTAGAGCGCCCCTACCGCCGATCCGGCGCTGGTGCCAACCACCATGTCGATCGGGATTTTCATCTCTTCGAGCACCCGCAGTACACCAACGTGGGCCATACCTTTGGCCCCGCCACCACTGAGTACCAGCCCGATCCGGGGCCGGTCCTCCGGCAGTGGCTCAGCCCAGGCCGGCACTCCCAGCAGGGTAAACGCAAGCAGAACGAGCCGGAGGGTCAGACGGGACAACCGCTCAGTCCTTATGCCCGGCGTCGTCGGCCAGAGACAGATGGGAAACGTCCGGCACCGCCTCGGGCACCGATGGCCGGCGCACGCCGAGGTCGCTGCCCGGAGGTGCCAGGGTCCAGTCTTCGATATGCTGGAACATCGGAGGCTCCACCTCTCTGGGTTCGACCAGGATGACACCCGGCGGGTCCAGCGTGAGCCCCGAGCCGGCCAGAATCTCATCCACCTTGTCGCCCGCCACCGGGAGCCGGTCACCGGGTTCCGGCGCAGGTACGCCACCGGCCGGGGCGGGGCTGTCTGTTTTCGCCACCGGCGCTGCCGGAGCCTGGCGGGCCTGGCCGGGAGTCGCAGCGGGGGCAGGCCGCGCCATCGGTTGCACGTAGACAATCATGCCGTGTTTACGCAGCACCGCCTGGTACTTGCCGGCCTGCTCCTGTTCCAGCTTGTTGCGGATCACAACCGGATGGCCGCTGAACATGCGGTCAAGCTGCTCTACGCTAGCCTTGAACAACGCTTTGGCGTTGCCCCGGGCCGTGGCAAGGTCGGTGCCCGGAACACACTCGCCTTTGAACACAAGCTGGAACATGGTACTTCCTCTTTGGTTTATCCGTTCGGTGGTTCAATGATAGTTGAAAACCCTGAGCGGCACAGGCCAGACCCAGCAATCCTGTTAACCACAATCGCATTGCAAACAATTGAAAAATCACGCGAGGCACAGGAAAATTGCCAATTACTCTGCAATAATCAAAGTTAATATTATGTTACATTACGTTACACAGATTTACGGCGCGACCTGAGGAGGTCAACCATGCGAGCCCTGCTGTCATCCTTACTTGCAGCGTCTGTCCTGGCATTCACGCCGACCGCGGCTCAGGCAGAAAACCTGGACCTTCTCATGAGCAATATTTTTACGTCTCATGACATCGCTTACATTGGCTTTGAAAGCGTCGAACGGATCGACATTCCGGAATACGCCGCCGTCGACCGCAAATACCTCATTGTGGATTTTCGCTTTACCGGTCAGCCACCTGAGCCTACGCAGGTGCAGGCGAACGTACACAAAGTCTGTATGACGCTGCTCAGGAACCGGGAGCTGATCCGCTCACTGTCCAACTCCGGCTATGACATGGTCTCGGTCGCTTTCGACCGCCAGTCCCAGTTCGACTGTCTCTGAACGCCGCCCCTCAACCCTGCCCCAGCAGGCGCGGGAAGGTTTCCAGGGCGGTATTCACCGCATCCAGATTGAACGCTTCCACATCCGCCAGCAGTTTCTCGCCGTAGCGACTCACCGATAACGAGCGATAGCGTTGCCCCCACTCAATAATCCTCAGGGCAAAATCTCTCATCTGCTCCGGATCGCCGCTCTCCCGGACTTCCTGCCATTCACCGTCAAAGTCTTCGGCCAGCCTTTCCCGCAACCAGCCCCGTTCCTGGATACTCATGGTCTGGGCCAACAGCCGTTCGGATTCCTTGGGAGTGCCTTCACTTTCCACCTGTTCCACGGTGGCCTCAACCCGGGGCAGCACCACCGAGAAAGTCGACCCCTGCCCGGATTTACTTTCCACGGTCAGCTCACCCCCCATCATTTCCACCAGTTTCCGGCTGATGGCCAGACCCAGACCGGTCCCCCCGTAACGCCGGGAGCTTTGGCCCTCCTGCTGCTCAAAGGCATCAAAAATGCGCTCCTGCTGATCCGGCGCAATACCGATACCGGTATCGATCACCGTCACCACGAGGCTGTGATAACGGGTTTCGGAATCTTCTGCGTCGGGCTCGTCCAGCTCACGGGCGACGGCACGTACGGTAACCCCGCCTTCGTGGGTAAACTTGATGGCGTTACCGACCAGATTGAACAGCACTTGCCGCAGCCGGGTTTCATCCAGCATCATCGCCGCCGGCATCCCGGCCCCCACACTGACTTCCAGGGTAATACCCTGCTCGGTCGCGCGCAGATCAAAGATATGGCGTACGTCGCTGAGCAGGCTGCGGACCGACACCGGGCCAAAATCCAGGCGCATCTTACCGGCCTCGATACGGGACAGGTCCAGGATATCGTTAATCAACATCAGAAGACTGCGGCTGCCCGCCCGGATGGCGTTGAGGTAATTGCGCTGCTGGGGGTCTGTGACGGCGTTGTACAGCAGATCGCTGTATCCGATGACCGCATTCATCGGGGTGCGGATCTCGTGTGACATGTTGGCGAGAAACTCGCTTTTCGAGCGGTTGGCGGCTTCGGCCTGGCGAGCCAGCCGTTCGGCTTCGAGCTTGGCCGCCCGCAGCTCATCTTCACTGCGGCGCAGCGCGTTTTCGGAGCGGATCCGTTCGTCCACTTCCAGCGACAGCTTACGGTTCCAGTACAGGAAGATCAGCACCACCACGATGGCAATGAGGATAATCCGCCGCACCACCGTATAGTCGGCCTCCTGTTCAATATCCAGGTGAATCCAGCGGTTGTACACGGCTTCGGCTTCCGAGGCCGGGAGGTTGCTCAGGGCCTTGTTCAATACCCGGTGTAACTCGGGTGCTGTCTTGCCCACCGCCAGACGCAAATCGTACTGATAAGGGGTAATACTGGTGATCCGGAGGTTGGTCAGCCCCAGCCGGGCCACGGTGTAACTGACCGCCGGAATGTGGGTCACCATGACATCCAGATCACCGTTGGACAGAGCCAGCAGGCCCTCTTCGATGGTCTGCTTCGGGTACAGGTTAAGCTCCGGATGGTTGATCAGCAGATAATCGTGACTGGCCTGTCGGTTGACCACACCCACCCGTTCACTGCGCAGTTCCCGAAGATCGCCGATAAAGCGACCAGTATCGCGGATAGCCAGGGCGATCGGCACGCTGACATAGGGCCGGCTGAATAAAAACTCCTGCTCGGTGCGGGGCGTCTTCGACATACCCGGCAGGATGTCCAGCTGGCCAGCCTGAAGCTGCTCTTCCGCGGGGTCGCGACTGTCTACCAGCACGTACTGGAAGCGGATGCCCAGCTCCTGCTCCAGGCGTTTGAGCAGATCCACCACCAGGCCCTCCGGCCGCCCGTCCTGCTGAAATTCAAACGGCGGCCAGTCGGTCCGGACCCCCACCTTCAGGCCCGGGTGGGCTTTCAGCCGGCTCAGCTCCGCTGCGGTCAGGGCCTTGCTCTCATCATCCACCCTCGGAATCTCGCCCTGAAGCCAGGATTGCCGGATTACCGTATGTTCCTCATGCCCCAGGGCAGTGACGGCCCGGTCCAGCACCCGGAACAGATGGTCCTGGCCCTCGGGTACCTGCAACACGACCTCAACCGGTTGCTGACTGAGCAGCATGGCAAGCCCGACGCCTTTAACCGCCGCCGAGTCGAGGTAATCCGATACCACAAGGACCGGCCCGAGAAAGGCATCGGCCTTGCCAGACACCAGCTTATCCACCGCTTCGGCATAGTTGGCGACCGGGACCGGCGTAAAGCTGGCCACCGGGTCCAGCAGCGGGAACTGATTGGGATCATCCCCGACGATCACGATGCGGCTGCCTTCCAGGTCGCTGAGCCGCCGGACCGACGATTCATCAGAGCTGATAAAAAGCCCGTAGGTAAGCCCCATCAAAGGCGTGGTGTAACGATGGCCAGGGATATCCGGGCCATCCGCAAGACGGGTTGTCAGGGTGACTTCCGGAAACGGCAGATTGCCGTCGGCTTCCAGCAACTCAGGCTCGACAGGCACCCCGAGCTTGGCTTCGAGGCCCACAAGGTAGTCAATCCAGATACCCGCGAGCGCGCCTGAGCCCGTGTCAAAAACCAACGGGACCTGACTGCGCCGGATACCGACCCGGATGCGCTCCTGCTGGTCCAGCCAGCGCAGATCCTCCAGCCCCAGCACAGGAGCGGGTAGGGGCTGGACGGGCTCAGACCGGACCGGGCTCAGGAAGGTCAGCAGAAACAGGCAGGTCAATAAATATGAAACAGACTTCACTGGATATCCTTGGCCAGACCACTACAGTTCAATAAAACATACTCTTTACCGGCGTATGTTGCATTATGATGCCAACCCGTTACGGAGCGCACTCTTATGGACACCAGCCAACATAGCCTGAGCACCCTTTTTGAACAACTCGGCCTGCCCTCCGACAAGACCAGCATTGAACAGTTCATTGCCCACCACGGCCCGATACTGCCAGAGACCCTCCTGTACCAGGCCCCGTTCTGGACCGACGCGCAGGCCAGCTTTCTGGAAAACGGCCTGAAAGATGACAGCGATTGGGCGGTGATTATAGACGAACTCGACGTGCTGCTCAGGCAGTAACGCCCGGCTCTAGCTGTCCCCGGGTTTGCTTCGCCGGCGCCGGGCCCGCGGATGACTCTGGTCGTAGACGCGGGCGAGGTGCTGGAAATCCAGATGGGTATAAATCTGGGTGGTGGCGATGTCGGCGTGGCCAAGCAGTTCCTGCACCGCCCTCAGGTCGCCGCTGGACTCCAGCATATGGCTGGCAAACGAATGCCGGAGCAAATGCGGGTGCAGACGCTGGTCGGCACCTTTGGCTACCCCCCAGCGTGCCAGGCGTGCCTGGATGCTCCGACGGCTCAACCGGCCGCCCCGCTGGCTGACAAACACCGCTGGCTGCCCGTCATCCGCCAGCGACGGGCGCAATGACAGCCAGCGCTGCAAGGCCTCTGTGGCTTTGGCTCCCACCGGCAGAATACGCTCTTTATTCCCCTTACCCAGCACCCGCACCTCGCGCCCTCTCAGGTCCAGGGCGGCCAGGTCAAGGCCGGCCAGTTCAGCCAGCCTCAGGCCGGATGAGTACATCAGTTCGAACATCGCCAGGTCGCGCACTTCCAGCGGATCGTCGGGGCGGGCCTCAAGCAGCTGGTTGAGCTGATCAACATCGGCCACCCTGGGCAACCGCCGTCCGGACCGGGGGGCACGGATATCCAGCGCGGGGTTGTCCCGGGCCTGGCCTTCACGCAGCAGAAACTGATAAAAACGCCGGATGGCGGACAGGTGGCGGGCAATGCTGCGTCCGCCCAGGCCGGACTGGCTGAGGTGCGCGACGTAGCGCCGGACATCGTGGCCCGACAGTGCGGACCAGTATTGCACGCCTGCAGACGCCAGCCAGCCGGCCAGCCGCTGCAGGTCACGCTCATAGTTACGGCAGGTTTCCGGAGAATGCCGCTTCTCGGTGCTCAGATGCCCGATAAATGCAGCCAGGGGAGCCGACAGCGACTCTGCCGGGGTACTCACGCCGCACTCTGCCAAGGTCAGACTTGCCCGCTTTCAACCGCCAGACCAGACACCGAAGCACCCGCACCCTGATGCCTGAGCATGGGTGGCAGCAGCCGGCTGAGCGTGTCACTGATGTAACTGAGAAACAACGAGCCCATGTTCTGATCAAAGTATCCTGGCTGACAGCTGCCCACCGCAAAGACCCCGACCAGCCCCTCGTGGCGCAGAGGCATCAAGGCCACGGAAGCAATCGGCTCATCCCGATCAGGAAACAGAAACTCCCGCTCGCTTTCCCGGAACTGGCCGCACACCGCCCGTTCGCCGTCCAGCAGGCTGCCCAGACGTTCTGCCGCCAGATCCGCACTCACCACATGCAGAGCACCCTGGCCCTGCCCAAGCGGGTGATCGCAACTGAACAGGAGAATAGAGGCGGCATCGAGCCCGAAGTCGCCGCGGATGCTGTCGTCAATGGCGGAGGCCATCTCCGGCAGGTTGCGGGCTTCGATCACCTGCAGCAACAGCCGTTTGCTCTTCTCGAACAGGCGGTCGTTGTGGCGGGCAATAGCCACCAACTCCACCAGTTCCCGGCGCAGGGTATCGCGTTGTTCACGGAACAGATGCACCTGGCGCTCCACCAGTGAAATGGCACGGCCACTGTCGTGGGGCAGGGTCAGGCTGCGCAGCAGTTCGTCCTGATCAAGGAAAAAATCAGGATGCTCCCGCAGGTAGTCTGCAACCTGCTCGCCGGTGAGTTGTGCGACCTTCTGGCGGGCCGTCGGTTCTGTCATCGTATTCTCCTGAGCCGTCAGGACTTTGTTTTAGTATGGCGCGGACTTTTACGCCTGCGTGGCGGGGCCTCGGCTGGCAACCGCAACTGGCCTTCAAATACTGTGGTGGCAGGGCCTGACATCATAACAGGCGCCCCTTCGCCCTGCCATTCGATCAGCAGGCGGCCACCCCGCAACTCCACCTCTACCCGGGCGTCCAGCAAGCCGCGCAGGCGGCCGGCAACCACGGCCGCACAGGCGCCGCTTCCGCAGGCCAGGGTCTCGCCGGAGCCCCGTTCAAACACCCGCAGCCGGACATGACTCCGGTCCAGCACCTGTAAAAAGCCGATATTGGCCCGGGCCGGAAACCGGGGATGCCGCTCCAGGGCCGGGCCCAGGCTTTCCACCGGCGCAGTGTCGGTACTCTCCACCAGCAACACGCCGTGGGGATTACCCATCGAAACCGCCGATAACTCGATTTGCTGGCCATCCAGCGCCACGGTATACACGGTTTTTTGCCGGTCGGCGGCAAAAGGAATGGCCGGCGGGTTGAGTTCCGGCACCCCCATGTTGACCAATACCTGGCCGTCTTTGCCCACTTTCAGTTCAATCACACCCCTGGCCGTCTGAACCCGGATCAGACGTTTGTTGGTCAGGCGCTGATCGCGCACAAACCGGGCAAAACAACGGGCACCGTTACCACACTGCTCCACCTCCGAGCCATCCGCGTTGAAAATACGATAACGAAAATCAACGTCCGGCATGCCCGGTGGCTCGACCACCAGCAGCTGATCAAAACCGACCCCACAGTGGCGGTCTGCGAGCTTCCGGATCAGATCCGGGAGCAGACGGAACGGCTGGCTGATGGCGTCTACCACCATAAAGTCGTTCCCCAGCCCGTGCATTTTGGTAAATCGCAGCAACGCGCCCTGGCTACGCCTTTGCGGTTGCGTGTTCTGGTCTCTGGTCATTCTGGCAGACAACTTTCGGGGGCCAGCTGATCTTCCAGGGTTTCACGACGGCGCACCACATGAACATCCTGACCATCAACCATCAATTCCGGCGGACGGTTACGGGTGTTGTAGTTAGACGCCATGACAAAACCATAGGCGCCGGCGGAGCGCACCGCCAGCAAATCCCCGGCGCTCAGGGCCAGACGACGATCCTTGCCCAGAAAATCACCGGTTTCACAGACCGGGCCCACCAGATCCCAGAGTTTCTCTTCGTCGTTCTGGTGTGGCTGCACCGGGACGATTGCCTGCCAGGCACTGTAGAGCGCGGGGCGGATCAGGTCATTCATGGCCGCATCAATGATCGCAAAGTTGCGATGGCTGGTGCACTTGAGAAGCTCCACCCGGGTAACCAGAATACCGGCGTTGGCGGCGATTGACCGGCCGGGCTCAAGGATCAGTTCCAGCGGCCGGTTGCCCAGCCGCTCGTGCACGGCTTTGACATACTCAGCCGGTTGCGGTGGCTGCTCCTGATCGTAGGTGACACCCAGGCCTCCGCCCATATCCAGATGGCGGATTGCGATGCCCTGCTCTGCCAGCGAATCCACCAGGGCCAGCACCCGGTCCAGCGCATCCATAAACGGTGACAGCGTGGTCAGCTGGGAGCCGATGTGGCAATCAACCCCCTGAATGTCCAGGTTTGGCAGGCCGGCTGCCCGGGCATAGACCCTGGGAGCCTCGGCAATGTCGATACCAAACTTGTTTTCTTTCAATCCGGTCGAGATATAGGGGTGAGTACCGGCATCCACGTCCGGGTTGACCCGCAGGGAAACAGGTGCTTTCACCCCCAGCTCACCGGCCACCCCGTTCAGCCGGTCGAGTTCGGCGTCGGATTCGACGTTAAAGCAGCGCACACCGACTTCCAGCGCCCGTTTCATTTCCCAGGCCTGCTTGCCGACCCCCGAAAACACTACTTTGGCGGGGTCGCCTCCCGCCTGGAGGACGCGCTCCAGCTCACCGGCGGAAACGATATCGAAACCGGCACCCAGGCGCGCCAGCACATTCAGTACCGCCAGGTTGCTGTTGGCCTTTACCGCATAGCACACCAGGAGCGGGCGCTCAGTCAGTGCCTGGTCATAGGCCCGGTAGTGACGCTCCAGAGCGGCCCGGGAATAGATATAGGCCGGGGTGCCAAAACGTTCGGCAATCTGTGCTACGGGAACATCTTCGGCGTAGAGTTCACCGTCACGATAAGTAAAATAATCCATGCTGATCCTGAATCGTAGGGGTGGATCGGGGTTGGTCAGGGCTGCTCTTCAGCCTGCCCGGAAGCCGCACCGGTTTCCGGCACCGGCACCGGCGCCTCACGGTAGAGAGGGCCTTTCTGCCCGCACCCGGCCGTCATTCCAGCCACCAGTACCAGGGCCACCAGCCCTGCCCGGCATAGAGCCTTCACCTGCATACCCGATCCCCTGTGTGAATAGTGTACGAAGTATACCCGACACCCGGGCGCTACGGCGAGGGAGCATCGCCCCGGTGCAGGATGCCACAACCCGGACCAAGCTCACTTCTTTTACCGGCGATTGCCAGTATCATGGTGATCCTTTGAGCCACCATGGCCTGCCAGGCCAATCCGGAAACCCGCAAGGGACAGCCGCTGTGAAAGAATTTCTGATTCAACGCTATCGCCAGGACCCCCTGGGCCCGGTCATCCATCCCACCCTGATCCGGATCGATGATAATGGCCACCTGTTGCGTGGCGACCGCCATACCGAGGCCATGTTCGGCTACGAGGCCACCGAGCTGGCCGGTCAGCCGGTACAGGTCATCCTGGCCTCGCGGCAGGACGACCCCTTTGCTCCGGACCACCGGCACCGGCTGAACAATGGCCAGACCGTACTGGTCACCTTCCGGCATAAGGAAGGTTTTTTCTTTACCGCCCGCCTGGGCCTGCATAACGAAACGCGAGACAGCGACCAGGCCGCCAGTGCACTCATTTTGCTGCGCGACAGTACCGACATGAACAGCGACCTGCTGAAGCTGGCCGAAGAGAACGCCAGTTTCGGGCTCTGGGAGCTCAACGTCAGCACCAACGAGTTCATCTGGTCCGAAGGCATCTATCACCTGCTCGACTTGCGCCCGGGCATTGACCTCACCCCCGAGCAGGCACTGTTCTACTGCCAGAACGGCCAGAACCGCGTGCGTGCGCTGTTTCGCCGCTGCATCCGGAGCGGGACACCGTTCCGGATCAATCTCACCCTGCTTACCGACAGGCACACGCTACAGACGGTAACCCTCACCGGTCAGGCCCTCAACGAAAGCGAAGGTCCCCGAAAACTGGGCGGCGTGGTCACCAATACCAGCGATGCCATGCGCAGCCGGGCCGAAAAGCAGAAGCTGCAAAGCCTGTTTGATGCCGTCGGGTGTGCCACCAACGATCTGATTGTGGCGGTCAGCCCGCAGCTGGAGTTGCTGCAGTTTAACGACGCGTGGGCCCGTCAGTTCCAGAAAGCGTTCGGTTGCCGCCCCCACCCGGGAGCCCCCCTGAAGGCACTGCTCAAAGACTTTCCCAACGAGCGCCGGCTCTACGAGCGGATGTGGAACCGGGCCTTCGAGCGAGGGGGATTCATTGCCGAAATGCCGCTCGATCAGGCCGGTAACGACGTACCGGTGTACGAGTTCCACTTCCAGCGCGTGCGGGGTGCAAATCATGAGCTTATCGGCGCCGTGCAGGTGGGACGGGACATTACCGACCGTCTCCGGAGGAATCTGGATGACGACAGACGAATGCGGTTTGACCCGGTCACCGGCCTGATCAATCGCCGTGCCTTTATCGAGCACCTGGAACGCGCGCTGGCCAATCCGCATCGCCGGCAGTTTGCCGACCACCTGCTGCTCCTGAACCTGGACAACTTCGGGCATTACCACGAAAGCGCCGGCGGCGGAGTCTGCGACCGTTACCTGCGTGAACTGGCCACCATTCTCGGGCTTCGGGTACGCCAGCGCGACGCCCTGGCCCGCCTGACCGGTGATACCTTTGCGCTCTATATCGAGAACTGCCCGGAACCCCGGGCGCGCAAGCTGGCCGACGAAATCCGGGAGCTGGTCGCCCGGTTCCGGTTTGAGTGGCAGGGCCAGCAGCTGCAGGTGACCGCCAGCGGCGGCTTGCTGATACTCGGCTGTGACCGGCCGCAACAGGCCGAGCAGCTGCTCAGCCAGGCCGCCGATCTGTGCCATACCGCGAAAACCTCCGGCCGTAACCGCATCCACGCCGGCGCGGCGTTACCGCCCGACCAGATCCCCGGTACCACAGACGGTTATCTGGAGCAGCTCGAAGCGGCGCTCGACAACAATCGCCTCACCCTGGAATATCAGTTCATCAAACCGGTGGCCAGCGTGACCTGGGGTGATCATATCGAGATTCTGTGCCGTATCCCCGGTACCAGCGAAGACCAGCCACCCCTGACTCCGGCCCAGTTTCTCCCGGTCGCCGAGCGCTTCGACCTGGTCAAACGCCTCGATCGCCAGGTGATCCGCCAGACGGTTGAGTGGCTCAGCCAGCACCCGTTACTGGAACCGCGCCTGAAGTACTGTAGCTTCAACCTGTCTCTGGCCAGCATCCTGGATGACGGTTTTCCGGAATTTATGGAGCAGACCCTGGACGGGCTGGCCTACGGGGCCGGATGTTTCTGCCTGGAGATCCAGGAAGCTCACGCCACCCGTTACCCGGACGACGTGGCGGTGTTGTGTGATGCCCTGCACCGGCTTGGTCTCCGGGTTGCCCTGGACGGTGCCGGTGCCTCGGTAGAGAGCTACAGCCTGGCAGCCAACCTGCCGGTGGATGTGATCAAGCTGGATAAACGGGTCATGCAGGATCTGGAGAAAGACCCGGTGCAGCAGATCATGGCCGAGGCGCTGCACCGGATTGCCGAGACGTCGGGCAAGGAAACCGTCGCCACGTTCATCGAGAACGACGAAACCCTGCGCAGGGTGCGAACGCTGGGCATTCACTTCGGGCAGGGTTACCGGCTGGCGCGCCCACAACCGCTGGAAGAGCTCAAACCTGCGGTTGTGGAGCTGAGCACCGGCCGGATCGGCGGCTGAGTTACCGGCGTGCGGCCCTGGCCCGGGCCACGGCAGCGCGTACCTGATCGGGTGCCGTGCCGCCGAAATGATCGCGAGCCTGTACCGAGCCCTCCAGGGTGAGTACGTCAAACACGTCCTCGCCGATAATGTCGGAGAACTGCTGCAGCTCCGCCAGCGTCATCTCAGACAGGTCCCGGCCTTCAGCCACGCCAAAGGCAACGGATTTGCCGACAATTTCGTGGGCATCCCGGAAAGCCACACCTTTCTTGACCAGATAGTCCGCCAGGTCGGTGGCGGTCGAAAAGCCCCGCTTGGCCGCCACCCGCATGTTGTCGGTCTTGGCCTTGATGGCAGGCACCATGTCTGCGTAGGCTTTCAGGCAGCCTTTAACCGTATCAATGGTATCAAACAGGGGTTCTTTATCTTCCTGGTTGTCCTTGTTATAGGCCAGCGGCTGGCTCTTCATCAGGGTCAGCAAACTGATCAGGTGGCCGTTGACCCGCCCGGTCTTGCCACGCACCAGCTCGGGCACGTCCGGGTTTTTCTTCTGGGGCATGATCGAGGAGCCGGTGCAGAACCGGTCCGGCAGATCGATAAAGTCAAACTGGGACGAGGTCCAGAGCACCAGTTCTTCACTGAACCGGGACAGGTGGGTCATCAGCAGAGCCGCAAAGCTGCAGAACTCGATGGCGAAATCACGATCAGAAACCGAATCCAGGGAGTTTTCACCCGCCCGGTCAAAGCCCAGCAGGCGGGCGGTCAGTTCACGGTCAATCGGGTAGGTGGTGCCGGCCAGGGCCGCCGCGCCCAGGGGCATCACGTTAACCCGCTTGCGGCAGTCCTGCAGGCGCCCGGCATCACGCACCAGCATTTCGTACCAGGCCATCAGGTGGTGGCCAAAGGTGACCGGTTGCGCCGTCTGCAGGTGGGTAAAGCCCGGCATGATGGTATCTGCCTCACGCTCGGCCAGGTCCAGCAGGCCCTGCTGCAGGCGGGCCAGTTCTTCGGCGATCACATCGATCTCGTCGCGCAGGTACAGACGGATATCCGTCGCCACCTGATCGTTCCGGCTGCGCCCGGTATGCAGCTTTTTACCGGTAATACCGATGCGGTCGGTCAGACGCGCTTCGATGTTCATGTGCACGTCTTCCAGGCTCACCGACCACTGGAAACGACCGGCTTCGATGTCGGCCCTGACGTCGTTCAGCCCCTGGATAATAAGGTCACGTTCGGCTTCGGTCAGCACGCCCACGCTGGCCAGCATGGTGGCATGGGCAATGGAGCCGGTAATATCATGGTGGTACAGGCGCTGATCAAAGCCGACCGAGGCGGTAAAACGCTCCACAAAGGCATCGGTGGGTTCGCTGAAGCGGCCGCCCCAGGGTTTTTCGGAGGATGTGGTCTGGTCAGACTTTTTAGAATCCGTCATGGTCTATCTTTCCTGCTGACAGCCCGGCACCATCATGCCGGCTTTGGATAAATGAAAAGTGGCGGCAGTATAGCATTCCGACCCCGCATAAGGAGAGGGCCCTGAATCCCGACAAAGGCATTAACCGCAAGCACGCCGGCGACTTCTACGTGCCCGACCTGTGCCGCGTGCGGGCGGTTTTCATGTTGCTGGTCACCAGCGAGCTGCTGGTTCTGGTACTGGCGATTGTGCAGGCCAGAAACAGCTGGATCGACTGGAACTATTTCGGCTTGCTGTCCCTGTTTGTGCAATGGACCACGCTCACCAGCGCAGCCCTGATCTGCCTTCTCAGGCCCAGACTGGCCCGGATGAAGACCAGTCGGGCCACTCTGAGCATTGTCGCCCTTGTTCTGGCCGATGTCCTGGCCTTCAGCCTGTTTGCCGACAGCGTGCTCCACCCTCAGCCCGGCCCCGGGTTCTGGCAGGGCGTGGCCAAGACCCTGTTGCTGGCCCTGCTGATTGTCCTGATGGTATTGCGCTACTTTTACCTGCAGCACCAGTGGCAACACCAGCAGGAAGCGGAGATGCAGGCGCGGCTGGCGTCCCTGCAGGCCCGTATTCAGCCCCACTTCCTGTTTAACAGCATGAACACCATTGCCAGCCTGATCGCCAGCAATCCCCAACAGGCCGAAGACGCCGTACTGGACCTGTCTGAACTGTTCCGCGCCAGCCTGCGTACCGACGACCAGCTGATTGCCTTGCGCCGGGAGCTGGAGCTATGCCAGCGCTACCTGGCCATCGAGTCCCTGCGGCTGGGTGAGCGCCTGCGGCTGGAATGGGACATTCAGCCCGGGCTTGAGCAGCAGGTGATTCCGCCCCTGACTCTGCAGCCGTTGGTGGAAAACGCCATCTACCATGGCATTCAACCCCGGCCGGAAGGTGGCACGGTCCGGGTGGAGGTGTCGGCCAAAGGCCAGTTCGTCTATCTTATGGTGCAAAACCCGGCACCCGACGCCACGCAGAGCCAGCACGAAGGCAACCGCGTCGCCTTGAGCAACACTCAGGCCCGAATCCGGGCGCTGTTTGGCGAGCCCGCCGTGCTCAAACAGAGCCGGCAGGATAATATCTACACCGTCACCCTGCGCCTGCCCCGGCGCAGCATCAACCCCGGGAAGACTCAGCAACCACACCAGCCATGACCAATATTCAGCGTATCCTGATTGCCGACGATGAACCTCTGGCCCGCCAGCGCCTGATGCGCCTGCTGGACGCCGTGCCGGGCTACCAGGTTTGCGGTGAGGCGATCGACGGTAACGACACCCTGCAAAAAGTGGCCCAGCTGGAACCGGATATCCTGCTGCTCGATATCCGCATGCCGGGAATGGACGGCATGGCCGCCGCGGCCCGGCTCAGCCGCCTGCACAACCCGCCCGCCGTGATCTTTTGCACCGCTTACGACGATTACGCCATTCAGGCCTTTGAGGTGTGCGCCGCGGCTTATTTACTCAAGCCGGTCCGGCGCGAAGCCCTGGCCGACGCCCTGGCCCGCGCCGGCCAGTTCAACCGGGTACAGTTGCGGGCGATGACCCACGGCGCCGGCCCGGACACCGGGCAGCTGGCGGTACGCACACACCGGGGTACCGAACTGATCGATCTTGCCGACCTCATCTACTGCGAGGCAGATCAGAAATACGTGACCCTTCACCACACCGGCGGCCAGACCCTGTGCGATTACACCCTGAAAGAGCTGGAGCAGACCTACCCGCGGCACCTGCTGCGCATCCACCGCAACACCCTGGCCGGCGTCAGATACATTCAGGGCCTGAGGCGCTCAGACGATGGCCAGCACCAGCTGGCGCTCAAAAACAGCGATGTTCTGCTGACCGTCAGCCGCCGGCATGCCAGCCACGTGCGGCAATGGCTGCAGGAACACCAGCCGACCCCCTGAGAGGGAGGGTCAGGGTGCCTTCAGCGGGACTTTTTCAGCGCCACAAGGTAATCTTGTGGGCACATTTTACCGAATGACAGTGAGTGCCATGTCCAAACGAACCCTTCGCGTAGCAACCCGCACCAGTGCATTGGCGCTGTGGCAGGCCGAATTCATCAAGTCTGAGCTGGAGCGGCTGCACGACAATGTGACCGTGGAGCTGATCAAGATCAAAACCCAGGGTGACAAGATTCTTGACGTGCCTCTGGCCAAGATCGGCGGCAAGGGCCTGTTTGTGAAAGAGCTTGAAGAGGCCATGCTGGACGGCCGCGCGGACCTGGCCGTGCATTCCATGAAGGACGTACCCATGGCGTTCCCGGAAGGCCTGGGGCTGGTGGCTATCTGCGAACGGGAAGATCCGACCGACGCTTTCGTCAGCAACCAGTACCAGAACATCGACCAGCTGCCCCAGGGGGCGGTGGTGGGTACCGCCAGCCTGCGCCGCGAGTCCCAGCTCCGGGCCAACCGCCCGGACCTTCAGATCCGGGTACTGCGCGGTAACGTCAACACCCGCCTGGCCAAGCTGGATGCCGGCGAATACGATGCCATCATTCTGGCCAGCTCCGGGCTCAGGCGCCTGGGTTTCCAGGATCGCATCCGCTACAGCATTCCCGACACTTTCTCGCTGCCCGCCGTGGGCCAGGGTGCCCTGGGCATCGAGTGTCGCCTGGATGATCATGAGCTACTGGCCATGCTCGAACCGCTGAACGATCCGGACACCGCCGACCGGGTAAAAGCCGAGCGCGCCCTCAACCGCCGCCTCGAAGGCGGTTGCCAGGTACCCATCGCGGCCTACGCCCTTCTGGAAGACGACAGCACGGTGTGGTTGCGGGGTCTGGTCGGTGCCGTGGATGGCAGCCAGATTCTCCGGGTCGAAGGCCGTGCGCCCCGCGCCGAGGGTGAACGCCTGGGCCGGGAACTCGCGGAACAGTTACTGGCCATGGGGGCGGATAAGATACTGGCTGAAATCTATGGCCACACCCCAAGCTGAGCCTTGTGCTGATACTGCCGGCCTGCAGGGCCGGCGCATTCTGGTGTGCCGGCCGGAACCAGAAGGCGCGCGGCTGGCTACAGCCTTGCGTGCCGCCGGCGCCCAGGTTCACTTGCTGCCTGCGGTAACGCGCAGCCCCCTGCCCGAAACCCCTGAACGCCGTGCCCTCCTGCAGCAACTCGACAACTTCCGGCATGTGATCGCCGTCAGCCCCTATGCGGCCCGCCTGCTGCTGGATGAGATCGACCACTGGTGGCCCCAGTTGCCGGCGGGTATACGCTGGTATGGCGTCGGTTCCGGAACCGCAGCGGTCTTTGCCGAAGCCGGAGTACAAGGTGAGAAGCCGGACCAGGGCTGGACCAGCGAGGCTCTGCTGGCGCATCCCGACCTGCAGCAGATCCGGCACGACAAGGTGTTGATTGCCAGGGGCGAGCAGGGGCGGGAGCTGACCCGCCAGACACTCGAACACCGGGGGGCCCGGGTAACAGTGCTGCCACTGTACCGGCGGGCACAACCAGACTATCCTGCTGCTAAACTTGAAGAGGTCTTCCGGGATTTTCAGCCCGAAGCCATCATTGCCTTGTCCGGCGAAACCCTGACCAATCTCAGGAACCTCGCCGGGGAGTATTTACCGGTGACCGCCCATGCCCTGGTGGTGGTACCAACAGAACGGGTAGCCGATCAGGCCCGGGCGCTCGGATTTAACCGTCCGGTGATACCGGATGGCCTGTCGGACCCGGAGTTGGTGAGGAGTCTGGCCCGGTGGCTGCAACCACCCGCTGGTGACAACGGATAACCAAGTAAGGATGCCCGTGACTGAGACAAAAAAACAACTCCCTGTGCTCTCCGACCCCGGTAAGCCAGAAAAACCCCGCCTGTGGCCGGTCTGGCTGATCGCCATCATTGCCCTTGTGGCCGTGGCCCTGCTCGCCCTGTGGAACTGGCAGCAGTGGAATACGCACCAGGCGACCCTGCAGGTCATCACCGATCTGCGCCAGAGCACCAGCCGGCTGGATAGCCAGTACGGTGAACGGGGCAGCCAGCACAGCCAGCGTATGCAGGCCATGGAACAAAAGCTCTCCGAGCAGCGCGAACTGATCGCCACCCAGCAGCGTCAGATCGATCACAACGCCCGGGAATTACTGGAAGCCGGCAACCGTACCCGCACCGACTGGCTACTGGCAGAAGCCGAGTACCTGTTGCGCATCGGCAATCAGCGACTGTTGATTGAGAAGGATATCCGGGGTGCACTGTCTGCCCTTGAGTCTGCGGATGAGGTCCTGACCGAGTCAGACGATATCGGCGTTTTCCCGGTACGCCAGCAACTGGCCAGAGAGATCCTGGCCCTGGAAAGCATCGAAGGCGTCGATCGGACCGGCCTGTACCTGAAACTTGAAGCTGCCATCGCCAGCCTGCACGAACTGACCGATCAGGCCCTGATCCACGAACGCGCCCCGGGCTTTGACATGACCGGCGACGACCAGGCCCCGGCCGATGGCAGCACCATGATCACCCGGGGCTGGAACCGCTTCCTGGACACCATGAAAGAAGTCGTGGTCATCCGCCGGCTGGATGAGCCGGTCAAGCCCCTGATGTCCCCGGACCAGAGCGCCTGGGCCCGCCTGAACCTGCAACTGATGCTCGAGGAAGCGGAAATGGCTGTGCTTCGGGGCAACCAGCCTTTGTATGAGAGAGCGCTGGGCAAGGCAATCAACACCGTCAACGAGTGGTACGACAGCACCAACCCGTCCATCCGGGGCATCAGCAACACCCTGACGGAACTGGCGGACAAAAATGTCGACCCCGAGCTTCCGGACATCAGCAGATCGCTGGATCTTCTGAAACAGCGTCTGGAAGGCCGCAGCACCGACAACCAGGGAGACAGTGACTCATGATTCGCCTGCTGCTGGTCGTTCTGGTGGCCCTGCTGGTGGGCACCGGGCTGTCGCTGGGCCTGGCCTACGACCTGGGTTACATCCGGATCAGTCTTGGTAATTACCTGATCGAGACCAACTTCTGGGTAGGCCTGGGGCTGTTCCTGCTACTGCTGGTGCTGTGCGTGCTCGCGCTGGGCCTGTTCAAACGTTTCCGCCACGGTGCCGGGCTGATGGCCAGCTGGGTCAGCCGTGGCCACGAGCGCCGGGCCCGGCGCCGCACCACCCGGGGCTTGCTGGCCCTGGCTGAAGGCAACTGGCCCCGGGCCAGGAAACTGCTGGTCAGCTCTGCCGGACATGCCGATACGCCGCTGATCAACTACCTTGCAGCGGCCCAGGCAGCCTTTGAGTGCAACGACCACGAGGCGGTGGACGAACTGCTGCGCAAAGCCTATGAAAGCACGCCGGGTTCCAGCCTCGCTGTTGGCCTGACCCAGGCGCAGCTGCAACTGGCCGGCAACCGTCTTGAGCAGGCACTGGCCACGCTGCTCCGCCTGCGCAAGGAAGCCCCGCACCACCCTTTCGTCCTCAAACTTCTGAAAAACACCTATCTTCGGCTCGAAGACTGGCGGGAGCTGTCACGGCTGATCCCGGAGCTGCGAAAACGTGCGGTCGTCCCCGTGCCGGAGCTGGATGAGCTCGAACGCCTGGTCTGGCACAACCTGCTGGAGCGGGCCGCTGCGGACTGCGAGCGCCGGCGCCAGGACAACCCTGACGCTTCGCTGGAACCCCTGACCCGCCTGTGGGATGAACTGCCCGGGTTTGTCCGTCGCGATGAATACACCATTCGTGACTACGCACGGCTGCTGGCCAGGCTTGGGGATGAGGCACAGGCAGAAACCCTGCTGCGAAAAGTGTTGCGCAATCACTGGAGTGACGGACTGGTTAACCTGTATGGCCGCCTGCAGGGCAGCCAGCCGGATGAACAGCTGATCATCGCTGAACAGTGGCTGCAGGACCGCCCCAACAGCCCGGAGCTGTTGCTGGCCCTGGGCCGTCTGAGCCTACGCAATGAGCTCTGGGGGAAAGCCAAGGAGTATTTCGAAGCCAGCCTGCGCCTCAGACGCAGCCGGGAAACCCTGGCTGAGCTGAGCCGGCTGAATGCCCACATGGGCCATGAAACCGCCAGTATCAAGCTGATGATGCAGGGGCTGGAGGTCGATAACGGGCTTCCGGAACTGCCAATGCCGCGGGCCTGATCATCAGGCCCTGGGTGCGTACTCCAGCACGTCAGAGAAAAACGCGGATTCGGGCAACCCCTGCTCAAGCAGGGCATCCATCAGGGTGTACACCATGACGGGCGAGCCACTGGCGTGAACCTCAACATTCTGCCAGTCGGCCCCGGTGGCCAGTACGGCCCGTACCAGCTGTTCGTGGTGGCCACCCCAGTCGTTGTCCTCGTCATTCCCAACCACCGGCACAAAGGTGAAGGTGTCGCTGTTCTCCTGCCACTGCTGTGCCAGTGAGCGCAGATACATGTCCTCGTGCTTGCGCGCTCCCCAGAACAGGGTCAGCGGCTGGTGGTAGGGCGTTTCCTGAAGAAACTCCACCAGGCTCTTCATCTGGGCAAAACCGGTACCCGCGGCCACCAGCAGTAACGGCCGCTCGGGTGCGGCGGTCAGACACGCCCTGCCGTTCGGCAACTGCACCGTCACGTCCTGCCCCGACGTCAGGGCATCAATGACTTTACCGGCCGAGACCCAATCGGGCGAAGCCTGAATGTGCAGCTCAATATGCTCAGCCGACGGGCTGCTGGCAATGGAGAAATAGCACGGGTCGTGATCCGGCAAGTTAACCGACAGATACTGGCCGGCGTAAAAACTTACCTCCCGGCGCCTCGGCAGTTTCAGCTCCACCCGGAAAACATCGTGACTGATCGAGCGCACGTCAACGACTTTGGCCAGGTACTGACGGGGCGGATGGTTTACGGTGGCCATAAGGGCGGAGGTCTCCAGTTTCATATCAGTTTGCATCGGGGCGATGATCACGATTTTCAATGCCCAGACTATCCCAGAGGTCATCCACCCGCTGTTTGACCTCATCGGTCATGGTAATGGGAACTCCCCACTCGCGATCGGTCTCGCCGGGCCACTTGCTGGTGGCGTCCATCCCCATTTTGGAGCCCAGGCCAGAGACCGGTGAGGCAAAGTCCAGATAATCAATCGGCGTGTTTTCCACCAGCGTGGTATCCCGGGCCGGGTCCATGCGGGTAGTGATGGCCCAGATCACATCCTCCCAGCTACGGGCATTGACGTCATCGTCGGTCACAATCACAAACTTGGTGTACATGAACTGGCGCAGGAATGACCAGACCCCCATCATCACCCGCTTGGCGTGGCCCGGGTACTGTTTTTTCATGGTCACCACCGCCAGCCGGTAGGAGCAGCCTTCCGGGGGCAGGTAAAAATCGACAATTTCCGGAAACTGCTTCTGCAGGATCGGAATAAATACTTCGTTCAGCGCCAGCCCCAGGACCGCCGGCTCATCGGGCGGGCGCCCGGTATAGGTGCTGTGATAAATGGGATTTTTGCGGTGGGTGATGCGCTCCACCGTAAATACCGGGAACTCATCCACCTCGTTGTAGTAGCCGGTGTGGTCCCCGAAAGGGCCTTCCGGGGCGGTATCGTCGGGGTAGATAAACCCTTCCAGCACGATCTCGGCGCTGGCGGGCACCTGCAGATCGCTGAGGCCTGCCTGAACCAGTTCGGTACGACTGCCCCTCAGCAGTCCGGCAAACGCATACTCTGACAGGGTATCCGGCACCGGAGTCACTGCGCCCAGAATGGTGGCCGGGTCGGCCCCCAGCGCAACCGCTACCGGATAGGGCTGGTCAGGATTGGCCTTGCGGAACTCCTGATAGTCCAGTGCGCCACCACGATGGCTCAGCCAGCGCATGATCAGTCGGTTCCGGCCGATCAGCTGCTGCCGGTAAATGCCCAGGTTCTGCCGTTCCTTGTGGGGGCCACGCGTGATCACCAGCGGCCAGGTGACCAGAGGCCCGGCATCCCCGGGCCAGCAGTGCTGGATGGGGATCTGGTACAGATCTACCTGATCCTTGTCGATCACCACTTCCTGACACGGGGCGGAGCGCAGCACTTTGGGGCTCATGCGCATCACCTGCCGGAACAGGGGCAGCTTCTCGAGGGCATCCTTGAAGCCCTTGGGGGGATCCGGCTCTTTCAGGAACGCCAGCAGTTTGCCAATCTCCCGCAAAGCACTGACGTCTTCCTGACCCATGCCCATGGCCACCCGTCTGGGGGTGCCAAACAGGTTGGCCAGCACCGGCATCGTATGCCCCTTGGGATTCTCGAACAGCAAGGCCGGCCCGCCTGCGCGCAAGGTGCGGTCGCAGATTTCCGTCATTTCCAGATAGGGATCGACTTCCACCGAGATGCGCCTGAGTTCACCCTGGCTTTCGAGTTGGGCAAGAAAATCACGCAGGTCGTTGTATTTCATGGAACGTTCCGTTCTTGGTCAGCGTATGGGACGGAGAGGCTGCACACTGGCTGGCAGGCGAACGCGGAGTGCGGTATTCAGACACAGACCGGGGCCGGCTGACAATCAGACGACCCCGGTGGCAGTGCTTAGCGGCGCTTCATGGACTGGAAGAACTCGTCGTTGGTCTTGGTGTCCCGCAACTTGTCGAGCAGGAACTCCAGCGACGCGGTGTCGTCATCCATGGAGTGGAGCAGTTTGCGCAGGATCCAGACGCGCTGGATCTCGGCCTCGCTCATCAGCAGATCCTCACGGCGGGTGCCGGAGCGGCGGATGTTGATGGCCGGATAAACCCGCTTCTCGGCAATCTTGCGATCCAGATGCACTTCCATGTTACCGGTGCCCTTGAACTCCTCGTAAATGACCTCGTCCATTTTGGAGCCGGTATCGACCAGAGCGGTGGCCAGAATGGTCAGGCTGCCGCCCTCTTCCACATTCCGGGCCGCACCGAAGAAGCGCTTGGGTTTTTCCAGGGCATGGGCATCGACACCACCGGTCAGAACTTTACCGGAGGACGGAATAACCGTGTTATAGGCCCTGGCCAGACGGGTGATGGAGTCAAGCAGAATGATGACGTCTTTTTTGTGCTCCACCAGACGCTTGGCTTTCTCGATCACCATCTCGGCAACCTGGACGTGACGGGCAGGCGGCTCGTCAAAGGTCGAAGCCACGACTTCGCCACGCACGGTACGCTGCATCTCGGTAACTTCTTCCGGACGCTCGTCAATCAGCAACACCATCAGATGGCATTCCGGGTTGTTGCGGGTGATGGACTGGGCAATACCCTGCATCAGAAGGGTCTTACCGGCCTTGGGCGGCGATACGATCAGGCCACGCTGGCCCTTGCCGATCGGTGCCACCAGGTCCAGAACCCGGGACGAGAGATCCTCGGTACTGCCGTTCCCCAGTTCGAGCATCAGGCGCTCCTGGGGGAACAGGGGGGTCAGGTTTTCGAACAGGATCTTGTTACGGGCGTTATCCGGACGGTCGAAGTTGATTTCATTGACTTTCAACAACGCAAAATAACGCTCACCGTCCTTCGGCGGGCGGATCTTGCCGGAGACGGTATCGCCGGTCCGCAGGTTAAACCGGCGGATCTGGCTGGGTGATACGTAGATGTCATCAGGACCGGCGAGATAGGAGGCGTCAGCGGAGCGAAGGAAGCCGAAACCGTCCTGCAGAATCTCCAGTACACCGTCTCCGTAGATATCTTCACCGCTTTTCGCGTGTTTTTTCAGGATGCTGAAAATCACATCCTGTTTGCGCGAGCGGGCCAGGTTTTCGAGACCCATTTCTTGCGCAATGTCGAGCAATTCGGGCACGGACTTCTGCTTGAGTTCAGTAAGATTCATAGTTTGTTGGATTTTCAGGAATGGAAGTAGACAACTATTGATGTGACAGGAGTGCCCCTGAACGCATTGATCTGATTAAGCTGGAACAAAGTGCTGGCTCGATGGAGCTACCGGTGCAGATGAAATCCGGATATGTATGCTGAAGCCAGAGAGTGGGAACAATCGTTCGCCGGGCAAGCGGCATCATCGACCACCTCGGCAGCAAATGTCAAGCCCTGAGACGAAAATTAACCCTGAGGGGTTACCCCCTTCCCATAACAGGCCCCGATACGGATACTAGAGTTCATTTGATCATTTCCTATCCGGAGCACGCGCATGAGTAGTGATCGCAGCAGCGAACTGAAACCACTGAATATGGCCCTGCTGACCGTCTCGGACACCCGGGGCGCCGAGGAAGACACCTCAGGCCAGTATCTGGAAGACAGCATCTGCGGAGCCGGGCACCGGTTACTGGCCCGTCGTATCCTGCCTGACGACATCTACCTGATGAGGGCACTGATCGCCCAGTGGATCGCCGACCCGGAGATCCACGTGATCCTGATCACCGGCGGCACCGGATTCCACGAGCGCGACAGCACCCCCGAGGCCGTCGGCCCGCTGCTCGACAAGACCATTGATGGTTTTGGCGAGGAGTTCCGCCGGTTATCGGCCGCCGAGATCGGCACCTCCACCATCCAGTCCCGGGCGTTTGCCGGCCTGGCCAATCACACGGTAATTTTCTGCCTGCCAGGCTCCACCGGCGCTTGCCGGACGGGCTGGAACGGCATACTTGAAACCCAGCTCGACAGCCGTCATGGCCCGTGTAACTTCTCCGGACTGGTACTGCGCAAACCAGAGCGCCCCTTCCAGCGGATGCACGATGTGATTGGCAACCGAGCCACCAAATAAGCAGGAGACCCCATGGCCGGCCCGAATCTGATCAGTGTTGACGATGCCCTTAACCATATTCTTGCCCGTGCGATCCCGGTAAGCGGCTCGGAATCCATCAGTCTGGCGGACTGCCTGGGCCGCGTGCTGGCCGAGAACCATTATGTTCCCGCGGATGTGCCCCCGGCGGATAACAGTGCCGTGGATGGTTACGCCGTGTGCCATTCGGAGGTCCGTGACGGCACACCGATGACCGTATCAGGCAGAATCCCCGCCGGCATGGCACCAACGCCGATGCAGCCGGGCACCGCTGTGCGTATCTTTACCGGCTCGGAAATTCCGGCCGGGGCCGATGCGGTGGTGATGCAGGAACGTGTGCAGGCCGATGGCGACCAGATCCTGATTCAGGCCCCGGTGGAAAAGGGCCAGAACATTCGGCGCCGGGGCCAGGATCTGGCCCGGGGCGACCTGGCCCTGAGCGCAGGCACTCGCATCCGGCCGCAGGAAATGGGCCTGCTGGCCTCGATGGGTGCCGACCGGGTTCCGGTACTGAAACGTTTGCGGGTGGCCATTCTGTCCACCGGCGATGAACTGGTGGAACCGGGTGAACCGCTGGCGCCCGGGCAGATCTACAACACCAACCGGTTTACCCTGCTGGGCCTGCTGGCCGAGGCCGGCTGCGACGTCGTGCTGTGTGAAACCCTTGAAGACACCCGGCACACCACCCAACAGACTCTCGAACGCGCCGCCGCCAGCGCCGACCTGATCATTACCAGCGGTGGTGTGTCCGTAGGCGAAGAGGACCACGTACGGGCGGTGCTCGAAGCCTCCGGCCGTTTGTCGCTGTGGCGCATGGCCATCAAACCCGGCAAGCCGCTGGCGTTTGGCGAGGTGGCCGGAACACCGGTACTGGGCCTGCCAGGCAATCCGGCGGCGGTGCTGGTGACATTTCTGGTGGTGGCCATGCCGTACATCCGTAAACGCCAGGGCCGCAGTGCCTGGCTGCCCATTGGCGAACGCCTGCCAGCGGCTTTCCCGGTCGCCAGGCCGTCTTTTCGCCGGGAATTTGTCCGGGCCCGTAAAGACGTCACTGGCGGACAGATGGTGGTATCGGCCTTCCCGAATCAGAGTTCCGGCGTACTCAGTTCAGCCTGCTGGGGCTCCGGGCTGGCGGTGGTACCGGAAAACACCGAGCTGCAACCGGGCGACCTGATCACCTACTACTCCTTTACCGAATTACTGGGCTGACCATGAGTAACGCGACACTGACGGTTCGTTTCTTCGCCCGGCTCCGTGAAGAGCTGGGCACCGAGTTTCTGGAGCTCCCGGCCGAGCCGGGGCAGACCGTGGCCGACATTCTGCGGCTGCTGGCGGCCCGGGGCGGGAGCTGGAGCCAGCTGCAGGGCGACCAGCCGGTGATGATGGCCGTGAACCAGGCGATGGCAAAGCCCGCCACGCCGGTACAGGCCGGCGATGAGGTGGCGTTGTTTCCACCGGTAACCGGAGGCTGAGATGATTTCGATCCAGACCGATGACTTTGACGTGGGGGCCGAATATCAGGCCCTGCGGGCCAGTGGCGCCGGAACCGGTGCTATTGCGACCTTCTGCGGCCTGGTGCGGGACTCCGGTGACTTGTCCGGCGTAACCGGCCTGTTTCTTGAACACTATCCGGGCATGACCGAGACGGTGATCCAGGGGCTGATTGATGATGCATCCCGGCGCTGGGACATCCAGCGGGCACGGGTCATCCATCGGGTCGGCGCTCTGGCGCTGGCTGACCAGATCGTATTTGTGGGCGTGTGCAGTGCCCATCGGGCCGACGCCTTTGCCGCCTGCGCGTTTATTATGGATGCCCTGAAAACCTCGGCGCCGTTCTGGAAGAAAGAAATCAATGCCGAAGGCGAGCACTGGGTGGAACAGAAAGACTCTGACCTTGCCCGCAGCCGGGGCTGGGAATAAAAGGTTCAGATACTCTTCAGCTTTCCAGGTCCGTCAGGTTATTCCGGTTCCGGAACCCCTCCTCCCTCTCCGGACAATCGACCGCAACCGCTCCCACTGAGCCGGCAAAGCCCATCACCCTCCGATTGCCGGACACCAGCCATTGATCCAGTGCCGCCACCAGACTGACCGGGTATACCCCGTGCAACGGATGCTGGCGACCGTTGTGTTCGGCGATCACGGGGCGATCCGGATGGGCCTGCCAGGCAAGCGTCAGCAGGCGAAGGGTCTCAGGGGTGATACCGGGCGTGTCGCAGGGGCAGACGAGTACTGCTTCGGCCCCATAGGCTGCCGCCGCACGGAGCCCGGTGAGCAGACCGGCGAGGGGCCCCTGGCCCCGGAGTCCGGCAGGGTCCTGGAGGACATGGCCAGGGCTGAGTTTTTCGTACTCAGCCAGAGAACGGTTGGCGCTTATGAAAACCGTCGGAGTGACCGCCCTGAGGGCCTGCAGGACCCACAGAGCCATGGTCTCGCCGCACCAGGGCACCATACCTTTGTCCTGGCCGCCCATACGGGTACCTTTACCGCCGGCCAGCAGCAGGCCAATGATTCGATCGGGCTGGGTCATGGTATAAAAAAAACCGCCCGTGAAGCGGTGCTCAGGGGCGGTTTTTTTCAACAGCGGATCAGAGATTGCTGTCGAGAAAGGCGGCCAGCTGGGACTTGGACAGCGCCCCTACCTTGGTGGCGTCCACATTGCCGTTCTTGAACAGCATCAGGGTGGGAATACCACGGATGTTGAACTTGGGCGGAGTCTGCTCGTTTTCGTCAATATTAAGCTTACAGATCTTGAGTTTACCCGCATATTCGTCAGCGATTTCTTCCAGAACCGGGGCGATCATCTTGCAGGGGCCACACCATTCTGCCCAGTAATCCACCAGTACCGGAACGTCGGATTTCAGTACATCCTGTTCAAAGGAAGCGTCGGTGACATTAACGATATTTCCGCTCATTACCTTTTCCTGATTCAGGCGCTTCGGGGCCAGCGGAGCCGGCCCGGACGAAGTCGCTGTTGACTATAGCAGGCGGCGTCTACTGCCAGAAATAACCCACCCGCCCGGATTTCGTTAGACCAATACTTTACGCGATTGGCCGCCTGAATGTGAAGCGGGATGTATCCGTGAATACCTTGATACGGATCAGTATTGACCTTACTCTGCTGCTGACATGCCCTTCCCCTTCACTTATAGTACGGCGAAGTTCAGCCCATACAGGATTCCATCACCGTGACGGCCGACCCCACCGCCGATAACCCGACACCAGAGCCCGAAATGCTGGCAGCCATTGATATGGGCTCCAACAGTTTCCACATGGTGATCGCCCGCCTGGTACACGGCGAGATTCGCACGGTTGAGCGAATGGGCGAAAAAGTTCAGCTGGCCGCCGGCCTGGATCGCTATAACCGGCTGACCGAGGCCGCCCAGCAACGGGGGCTGGAGTGCCTGAGCCGGTTTGCCCAGCGCCTGCAGGGCACCCCTCCTGCCGGGGTCCAGATTGTGGGCACCAACTCCCTTCGCGTAGCCCGTAATGCGCCGGAGTTTATCGCCCGGGCTGAAGAGGTACTCGGCTACCCGGTGGAGGTTATCGCCGGCCGGGAAGAGGCCCGGCTCATCTACCTTGGCGTGGCCCACACCCTGTCTGACGACGGCGGAAAGCGGCTGGTGGTGGACATCGGGGGCGGCAGTACCGAGTTTGTGATCGGGCAGCGTTTTGAACCCCAGGCGCTGGAAAGCCTGCACATGGGCTGTGTCTCGTTCCGGAACCTGTACTTCCCGGACGGCAAGATCTCCCGGCGCCAGATGGAGAAAGCGATCACTCACGCCGGGCAGGAACTGCAAAGTATTCGCCGGCAATACCGCTCCCTTGGCTGGCAAGGTGTGGCGGGCTCGTCCGGCTCGATCAAAGCCATTGCCAATGTGCTGGCAACGCTCAAGATCACCGATGGCACCCTTACCCGCGATGCCATGGAGGAGCTGCACAAGCGCCTGATCAGCATGGGCAAGGTCGAGAAACTGGCAGAACTGGGCGTCCGCCCCGAACGC
>Ga0209075_1000268_pt1 | contig 49233 bp, 45 predicted proteins | sample Stecom2011_FD_187523 | JGI IMG/M metagenome (GOLD analysis project Ga0209075, IMG submission 187523) | Agricultural soil microbial communities from Utah to study Nitrogen management - Steer compost 2011 (SPAdes) (version 2) | ecosystem: Environmental > Terrestrial > Soil > Agricultural land...
AAATAGACATTGATAGTTGATTCTTCAGTATTTCTTTCGATGTTTTTTAATTTTGCCCCTTTTATTCCGAATAAACTTTCGATATAATTACTATTAAGCATAAGCTAAACCTCCTGTGGATATTCGTCATGGTTTATTCACTCAGTAGGTTTTCGCTTATGCTTTTCATTTCTCCTGCTTGTAACCCCAACATTTATTATAGAACCTTAAAATATGAGATTATAAGGGTGAAGGGAAAGCTTCGCCCTTTTTTTGCAGGATATATTTTAGGATAGGAGAATATCTTAACTTAAGTAGGCCTTTAGCCAAGAGAACTGCTTTATCTTGAGCTCTTTTATTGTACTAGGAGCTAAAGATGGTATAATATACTAAGGTATTGGTAGATAATTAACTAGTGACTTATCAAAGCCTAGCTGTGGAGGTCTTTTTATTGAGCAAAAAATCCTTTGTTAAGGGCGCAGCTGTTTTAGCTGTTGCAGGTATAATTGCCAAGCTGTTTGGGGCACTTTTTAGGATACCCCTTATAAATATAATAGGGACTGAGGGTATCGGTCTTTACCAGCTGGCTTATCCCATATATTCTTTCCTTCTTATTGTTTCAACTGCCGGTATACCAACGGCTATATCCAAGCTGGTGGCTGAAAAGATTGCCCTGAAAAACCATAGGGAGGCCCACAGGGTATTTGTGATTTCAGTCAAACTTATGCTGGCTATTGGTATAACAATCTTTATAATCTTTTCTGTAGGCAGCCGGATGGTCGCCAGGATCTTAGGCTCTGAACGGGCATTTTATTCTATCCTTGCCATATCACCCTGCCTGGTATTTGTATCCTTGCTATCTGCCTTTAGGGGATATTTTCAGGGTATGCAGAATATGGTCCCAACGGCCTTGACCCAAATACTAGAACAGGTTGGTAAGTTAGCCCTTGGCCTTTTCTTTGCCTCCTTGTTTATCTCAAAGGGGCCAGAGTATGGAGCAGCAGCTGCTGTAGCAGGTGTTACCCTATCTGAGGCTGGGGCCCTTGTCACCATCATTTTAATCTACAGGAAAAAGCGCAGGCAGATAATGGCCCAGATCAAGTCATCTCCTAGGGCCAGCTACAGGGAATCAGACAGGTCCATACTTGAAAGGCTACTAAAGATCGCATTCCCAGTAACTATTGGGTCCGCTATAATGCCCCTGGTGGGTGTAGCTGACGCTGTAATTGTGGTAAATAGGCTAAAGCAAATAGGTATCGAGCAGGCCAAGGCGGAGAGCCTTTATGGGATTTTGACAGGTAATGCAAACCCCCTTATAAACTTTCCTGCTGTCTTGACCATAGCCCTGGCTATGAGTCTTGTTCCTGCTATTACTGAGTCCTTTTCAGCCAGGGACCTTGGAGGTATGAGGAAGAAAACCTCTACAGGTATCAGGCTAACCCTTTTGATCGGTATACCAGCCGCAGCCGGTATGGCAGTACTGGCCGAACCCATATGTGCCCTCCTCTATAAAAGGATATCAGCAGAGGATATAAAGACAGCGGCAGAACTTTTGACCATCCTGTCTATAGGAGTAGTCTTTTTAAGCCTGGTTCAGACCCTAACAGCCATACTTCAGGGACTAAACAAAATAACAGTACCAGTTAAAAACCTAGCCATCGGGGCCATGACCAAGATTATTCTCACCTATGCCCTTGTAGGCAATTCCAGTTTGAATGTCAAGGGGGCTGCAATAGCCACTGTTGTTTGCTATGGTATTGCTGCTAGCCTAGACTTTATTGCAGTTATAAGGTATTCGGGCATCTCTATACCCCTTATGGACTTTTTTATAAAGCCTCTTATTGGGGCTGGCCTCATGTCTCTAACTGTCTACTTAGGCTACCACTATCTACTGCCTATACTTGGCACAAGCATTTCCACCCTGCTTTCCGTTTTAGTAGGTATTGTGGTCTATAGTCTCCTACTACTTTTAACTGGGGCAGTTAAAAAAGGCGACTTTGAACTCCTGCCAGCTGGCAAGAGGATCTCTAGTCTACTAGTCAAATTAAAGCTACTAAAGGACTAAAGATAAGCCTAGCTTTATTTTATGAAAGGGGTAAAGGATTTTGAAAAGAAGGTTAACAATAGTTGGTTTAGGACCAGGATCGGAGGATGACCTGACCCTGGCGGCAGTTAAGGCTCTAGAATCAGGAGATAAAATTATCCTCCGCACTGACCGGCATGGAGCCTCAAGCTTTTTAAGGCAAAGGGGCATTGACTTTTCTAGCCTGGACCACCTATACGAAAACTCAGATAGTTTTGATGACCTATACAAGGCTATGATAGACCATATTGTCTCTAGTCTAGAGCAGGCAGACCTAGTGCTTGGTCTACCTGGCCATCCCCTGATAGGTGAGCAGCTTGCCCTTTACCTGTTAAAGGACCTAGACAGGTCTCTATTTGATATAAAGATTATACCAGGCCTTAGCCAGGCTGGGCAGACCCTAGCCCTTGCTATGCAGCCTGTAGAGGACAAGCTTATAGTATTAGATTCCATGGCTACCAGACAATCATCCCTAAACCCTGATATGGATACCATGATTACAGGCCTGTCGAGTCCAATAATAGCATCAGACCTAAAGCTAAAGCTCCTAGAGGTCTATCCGGCAGATCACCGGGTATTTATTAGTCAGCAGGCTAAGGAGGGGGAGGTCCGGGTAAAGGACTTATCCCTTGAGCAAATAGACAGGCTAGGCCAATATGACCACACTACTAGCCTATATATGCCCAGCCTTGAGCTTGAAAGGCTAGACTCCTTTCGCTTTCACCATTTGGCCCAGATTACAGAGAGACTCAGGTCCAAGGACGGTTGCCCCTGGGATAGGGCCCAGGACCATAATAGCCTAAAGCAGTACCTAATAGAGGAATGCTATGAGGTCCTAGAGGCTATTGACCTAGAGGATATGGACAAGCTAAGTGAGGAGCTAGGCGACCTACTCTTTCAGGTCATGTTCCACTCCCAGATAGCCAAAGAACGCGGTGAGTTTAATATTGCAAATGTAATAACAGGGGTATCTCAAAAGATGATCCAGCGCCACCCCCATATTTTTGCCGATACCAAGGTCAAGGATGCAGATGAGGTCCTAGTCAACTGGGAGGCAATAAAAAAGGAGGAAAAGGGTCTAAAAAGTCAGAGCCAGGTCTTAAAAGATATACCCTCCAACCTACCTGCCCTTATGAGGGCTTATAAAGTGCAAAAAAAAGCTTCTAACGTAGGCTTTGACTGGGACCATGTAGGAGATGCTATAGAAAAGGTCAAAGAGGAGTTAGACGAGCTACTAGAGGTCTACAAGGCCGGCCCGGTAGACAAGGTAAATGAGGAGCTAGGGGACCTGCTTTTTGCTACAGTCAATATCTGTAGGTTCTTTGATATACAGCCTGAGCTTTGCTTAACCACCGCTACAGAAAAGTTTATCTCCCGCTTTACCTATATTGAGCAGATGGCGGACAAGCCCCTAGAGGATATGACTCTAGATGAAATGGATTTGCTATGGAATAGGGCAAAATCAACCCTTTAAGGGCTTTGGAGTGTATAAAGCAAGTAAAATATGGTAAATATAAAGGTGTGTTACATCATTATTGAGTATTTTGCTATTAAAAGCTAAAATTCTTTATAAGAAAGAAGGAATTTCTTGAATAATAGCGAAATAGCTATATGAAATACTATTAAGGAGGGTTCTATAGTGAACAAAGCTGATCTAATTACTGCTATTGCTGAAAAGGGCGAGCTGACCAAAAAGGATGCTGAAAAGGCTGTAAACGCATTTGTATCTGTAGTAACAGAAACATTGGCTGCAGGCGATAAAGTCCAGCTTGTAGGCTTTGGTACTTTCGAAGTCAGAGAAAGAAAAGAAAGAAAAGGCAGAAATCCTCAAACAAAAGAGGAAATCGTTATTCCCGCATCAAAAGCCCCAGTATTTAAAGCAGGCAAGGCTTTAAAGGACTCCGTACAGTAAAGTTAAAACCGGGTATAACCCGGTTTTTGCTTTATCTGGGCATCTTTTTTGCCTTTTAGCCCCTCTTATGCCGGCTAGATGGACCCAAACTTGTGGAGGTATTTATGCGTCTTGATAAATTTTTAAAGGTTTCAAGGATTATAAAAAGAAGAACTGTTGCCAATGAAGCCTGTAGTGGTGGCCGTGTCCAGATAAATGACAAGGTTGCCAAGCCAGGCAATACTGTAAAGGTAGGAGATATTATCAGCATACAGTTTGGCAATAGTCAAAAAAGATTTGAGGTTTTAGACCTAGTAGAAAATGCCCAAAAGGACCAGGCTAGCTCCCTATATAGAGAGCTCTAGTTTTTGGCCTTTTACTTAAATAAAACAAACATCCATTTTAGATTAAATTCTTTTCTTATATAATTCATTTATGTTCTTCCTTATTAGTCGGGCCCTTGGCCTGGCTCTTTTTTTGGTCTGTATCGGCTCTAGGTCTTTGGCACATAATAGTATAAAGGCAAAAATGCTTTACGATTGCTTAGCAAAGAACTATTTAAGGAGCCGATGATTAATGTTTAATGGGAATAAAAATAAACTAATATGCCTATTACTTGTTCTTACTATAGGCTTAGGCCTTTGCCTGTCAGCATGTAGGAGAGATAAAGGACCAGATACTGATGACAATGGTCTAGGCAGGGATGAGCAAAAGGGCCAGGACCTATCTGAGGACAAGGCAGGGGAGGGGGAAAAGCCTGCCCTGCCAAAGCAGCTAGAGGCCAAGGACAATACAGAGCCAAAGCTAAAGGTTTATATAGCCGAGGAGAAAAGAGTAAAGGAGATGGCCTTTGAGGACTATGTGGCAGCTGTAGTAGGAGGAGAGATTAAAAATGACTGGCCCATAGAGGCAATCAAGGCCCAAGCAATAATAGCCAGGACCTTTGTTTTAAACTTTATTGAGGAAAAGGGTCAATCAAAATATGGGAATGCCCATGTGTCTACAGATATTGAAGAGGCCCAGGCCTGGGACCAGGAAGCAGTAAATGAAAGTATTAAAAAGGCTATAAATGACACCAGGGGCCAGGTAATAGTCTATAAGGGCCGCTTTGCCAGGACCTGGTTTCATTCCAATGCAGGTGGCAAGACCGCAACTCCTGTTGAGGGCCTAAACTTTAAGGACCAGGCCCCTCCCTATATACAGGTGGTTGATTCCCCTGATATGACAGAGGCGGTAGAGGCCGATGCAAAAAGCTGGGAGGCTAGCTTTAGCAAGGCCAAGGTCCTAGAGGCCCTAAAGGCTGCAGGAAAACCAGTAGAGGACTTTAAAAGTGTTTCCATAGGCGAAAAAGGCCCCTCAGGCAGGGCGGTTACTATAGCCTTTGATGATACCAAGGTATCTGCGGCCGAGCTTAGGCTTGCCCTTGGTACAACTGATATGCGGTCAACCCTTTTAGATAGCATTAGCCTAGAGGGGGACAGTCTAAAGATGTCTGGCAAGGGATACGGTCATGGGGTAGGTATGTCCCAGTGGGGGGCCTACAACATGGCACAGAATAAAAAGACAGCAGAGGATATTATAAACCACTATTACAAGGATATTGACATAGTAAAGCTATGGGACTAGGCCTTTTCCCATCTTGTTTGTAAATAAACAGAGGCTATAAAAAGTCTAGCTAAAAAAAGTGTGGTGCAAAAATTGGGTCGGCCCCTTAAAAAGATCAAGCTTTAGGAATGTAAAAAAGTGCAGTCTCTAAACAAGGCCATTTTATAAGAACATAAAAAGTGCTGTCTCTAAAAAGGGTCGCCCTTAAAAAAACTTGTGCAGTTAGCACCCGCAAGGGTGCTTTTTCTTTGTCCAAAGGATGCATATCTTGTAGGGGCCAAGCATATTATCAGATATATCTGATATTAAGCTAGCTATAGGGGGGAGAAAAAATGGTAAGAGAGCTAGACGATAGGAAACTAGTCAGGAGCAAAAGTCACAGTGTCCTAATGGAGAACAGGGAAAAGGTGACCATAACAGGTGTAGAGGATGTGGATTCCTTTGATGAATCTGCAGTATTGCTTGTAACTGAGCAAGGCTTTATAACCCTCCACGGTATTGATCTGCATATAAACAAGCTAAATCTTGAAGATGGCCAGCTCATAGTAGAGGGAGAGATACTAGGACTAGAATATAGCAACCAAGAAGGGGGCAGGGGCAAGGGAGGCTTCTTTAGCAAAATGTTTAGATAAGGGGGTTAACTAGCTATGCCGTCTACCGTTAACCAGGCCTATGTTTTCTTAGCTACTGTTTATGCTGGCTTTGTGATAGGCTTTGTATATGACTTATTTAGGATGATTAGGCAAATCACTAGGCCGGGCAAGCTTGTTACGGGGCTACTTGACCTTGTCTTTTGGCTCTTGATGGCCCTTTTATCCTTTCTTGTTGTCTTTAAGGTTAATTATGGGGTAATAAGGCTATATACGATTGCTGGACTTGCTATAGGCTGGGGCCTTTATGCCTTTGTCCTTAGTCCATTTGTATTCAAGCTACTGATAGGAATATACAAGCTAGTGGCTGGCCTATGTAAATGGATAGCTAGGATAATAGCCTGGCCCTTTAAAAAGCTTTTTTTCCTGATAGGCCTTCCCTTTGGTCTGCTAAAAAAACTATTTAGGCCTATCTTTTCAAAGTCTAAAGCCCTTGTCTCTAGGATTTTTCCAAAAGAAAAGATAAAAAACATTTCCAGTTGACAGGAATTATGGTTCCTATGTAGAATATAGAATATGTATATCTGTCTACATTTTGATTCAGTTTACTCATAGATAAGTATAATACACAAAAGAAGGGTATTATTATGGCTAGGAGTAGTGAAAAAAAGCAAAAAAGGAAATACAAATTAAAGCGAAGGGCAAAAATTCTATTTGCTATGCTGATTATGGGATACCTTTTGTTTATAATGGTTGAGCAGGAGCTTGAAATTCACAAGCAAGAGCAGGCCATGGAGGACTTAAAGGCCCAAATCACCCACGTAGAGGAAAAAAACGAAATGATACGTAGGCAGATTAGGTACACCCAAACTGAAAGCTACATAGAAGAGGCCGCTAGAAGCAAGCTTGGCTGGGTCAAGGATGGAGAAATCATATATATAGAAAATAATGAATAGGGGAGGAAGTATTTCTTATATGTCTGTTGAGGTTGGACAAATACTAGAGGGAACTGTGTCAGGGATAACCAACTTTGGTGCCTTTATTGAGCTGGGGTCTGGTAGGACTGGCATGGTCCACATTTCTGAGATTGCAGATGCTTATGTAAAGGATATTAATGAGTATCTAAAGGTAAATGATAGGGTAAAGGTTAAAATCCTATCCATTGACGGCCATGACAAAATAAGCTTATCCATTCGCCAAGCAGGAGAGATCAAAAAATCCACCCGTCCTGTTGAAATAGAATGGGACAAGGAGTTACAAACAAGCACTCCTAGCTCCTTTGAAGAGACCCTGTCAAAGTTTATGAAGGATAGCGAGGAGAGGCTATCTGATATTAAAAACAGAGAGTCCAAGCGTGGCGGTGGCAGTAGCCGAGGTAGGTTCTGAACAAGTACTAGTTGACTAGTAGGGCTTTTACCAAAAAAAACTATTGACTTAATCCGTCTCATATTATAGAATATACATCGTTGTCATAAAGATAGACTTTATGACAAGTTGACGCGGGGTGGAGCAGCAAGGTAGCTCGTCGGGCTCATAACCCGGAGGTCGAGGGTTCAAATCCCTCCCCCGCAACCATATGGCGGCGTAGCTCAGTTGGCTAGAGCATTCGGTTCATACCCGGAGTGTCAGCGGTTCAAATCCGTTCGCCGCTACCAAAAAAATAGAAGTCTGAGGCCAGGAGTCAAAGGCAGTTCCAAGCAGGACATCAAGGGCCAGCTAGAATGGTACTTTTAGATTTCCGGCATCCGACTTCAACGCTTGGGAGCATAGCTCAGCTGGGAGAGCACCTGCCTTACAAGCAGGGGGTCATTGGTTCAAGCCCAATTGTTCCCACCAAAAAGGCCCTTGTGCAATAGCACGAGGGCTTTTGCTTTAAAAATCGTTTTCCATTCTTTTGAAAAATTCTACATAAAATATGGTAGATAGCTTTCATATCAGGAGGAGAGCTAATGAATTTAGCCACTTAATATCCTAAAGCTTGGCATTATGTCAAAAAGTTTTTTGAAGACCATGTATATATTGACAAGTATTTCAGCTTTGTCCTGCTATAATATCACCACCTAACTTAAATTCTTAACATACAGGTGGTGTTTTTATTTGGCACAAAGAGATCTACTAGCTGACCTTAACAGTATTCTAGAAAAAAGGACCCCAAAGAAAAAAACCAGGTCCTTAAGCCCAGGCCTTATAATAAAGGATCTATTACTAGGCCTTGTTTGCTTTTTTATAGGACGAGCTGTTTTGCTAAAGAACCTATCTCCCTTTGGACCGGTCCTCTTTTGCGTCCTCCTCTACAAGGGCTATTCAGGTCCCCTTGCCTTTATCTCAGTGGCCTTAGGCCTACTGAGCTTGGGGCTAGGTGGGCTAGGCTTTAAGTATATACTTGTAATGGTCCTTTTTAGCCTGATCTATTATATAGGGAGGTGGAAAAGCCTATCCTGGTCTACGGCCAAGGCCTCAATAGGGGTCCTCCTATCCATGCTAATAGTAAATGGGGCCTCCTATCTTTTAAAGGGTAGGCTAACTTATGACCTCCTAATGGGGATCCTAGAGTCGATTATAGCCTTTGTTATGGTCTTTATCTTTTCTAGGGCTTCAGACCTGGTAAGGGACCAAAGACGTCGCCGCATCCTTAGTGGGGAGGAGATAATATCCCTTAGCATTGGGGTCTCACTACTTATAATAGGCTGCTGGTCAGTACAGATTTTTGGCATATCCCCGAGGCTTGTCTTTTCTGTCTTTCTAATCCTGCTTTTCGCTAGCCTAGCTGGTGCTGGTGTAGGGGCATCCATAGGTGTAACCATAGGCTTTATGCTGTCTTTAAGCTCTGTTCCTGATCCTGTCCTTATGGCCAATTTGGCTGTCTGTGGCCTCTTAGCAGGTGTTTTCAAGGAGCTTGGCCGGATAGGATCCTGTATAGCCTTTATCCTAACCAATGCCCTTATGACCTACTATATAAACTGGTCTACCTTTGTGGTCCTACCCCTAGCAGACCTTCTTATAGCCTCGATTTTCCTTATGCTCTTGCCCAAGGCAGTCTTAAACTACTTAAAGCAATTTCTCGACTACTCTTATGCTAGGACCCACAACCAGTATTACTATGTAAACCGGATGCAGGACCTTATAGCCGGCAGGCTAAACGAATTTTCACAGGTCTTTCACCACCTATCAAGTGTCTTTGCCAGGATAAACGGAAGGGAAATAGCCTCAGACAAGGAGGACCTGACAAGGCTATTTGACCAAATAGCTAGCCATATTTGCTCTAGCTGTCCCCTCTACAGGTCCTGTTGGCGTAGGGACTTTTACAACACCTATGCAAATATGTTTGACATGCTAACCATATGTGAGCTAAAGGGGGCTATAGGCAAGGAGGAAATGCCAGAGGCCCTGTCTAAAAAGTGCCTAAAGGCTGATCAAATCATAGATACAATAAACAATATATACGCTAGCTATCGGACAGGCCTTAGGTGGAAAAGGCGGATTAGGGACTGCCGGGAGCTGGTGGCAGACCAGCTAGACGGGATAGGTCATGTTGTCAGCCAGCTTGCCTCGGAGATAGATATGGAGGTAAAGTTTAAAAATGACTTAGAGGAGACAGTCCGCGTAGAGCTTGACCGCAAGGGTATTAGGGTGAGGGAGGTCCTTGTCCTTGAAAAACCGGGAGCTAGTATAGAGATTAATATCACAAAAAAGCCCTGTATGGGCAAAAGGGAATGCAAGAAAAAGCTTGCTCCCATAATAAGTAGTCTAGTTGGAAAGCCCATGACTAGCTTGGAGGGGGACTGTATCCAGGCGGGCAGAGACCAGTGCTGCCTCCGCTTTATTGAGGCTAGAAAATTTGATATAGCAACGGGGGTAGCCAGGAGGGCCAAGGATGGGAATAGGGTCTCAGGCGATTCCTATTCCTTTACCCCCATAAGGAACGGTAGCTACCTCCTAGCCCTAAGCGACGGTATGGGGTCTGGGACCAGGGCCAATGAGGAGTCAAGTGCGGTTATTAGCTTATTAGAAAGCTTTCTTGAGGCTGGCTTTGACCAGCTAACAACTATTAAAACCATTAACTCCATACTCATGCTAAGGTCTAGTGAGGAGATCTTTGCAACCCTTGACCTTTGTATTGTAGACCTGGTCGATGCGGGTATGGAATTTATAAAGATAGGGGCTGTTCCTAGCTTTATATACAGGGCCGGTAGTGTGGAGATAATTAAAAAGACTGGCCTACCCATAGGGATTATAGAGGATGTTGATTCAGAACAGGTGGGCTGTGACCTAATGGATGAAGACATAATAATCCTAGTTACCGATGGTGTCCTTGAGGCCTTTTCAGCTCATAATGATCCAGCCCAGGCCCTGGCCCTATACATATCAAGCCTTAGGACAGGCAACCCTCAGTTTATGGCTGATTCAATTTTGGACAAGGCCCTGGCCCTATCAGAGGGCAGAGAAAGGGATGATATGACAGTTCTAGCGGGCAGAGTATGGAAGCCCCTCGATTAAGCATAGGATCTAGCTAATGGCCTAGGGATATTTCTATTCTTGAAAAAAGCCACATTATAGGCTACAATGTTTATATTATTATCAATAAATATCACCTGTGGGAAAACCTATAGAACGGGTGGCCTATATGCTAGAAAAAGTTAGTTCCTATGTAGATAAATACAAGATGTTAAGCAAGGGAGACCGTGTGGTCCTTGGTTTGTCTGGCGGCGCTGATTCTGTAGCGCTGCTACATGTTTTATTGGCCTTTAGACAGAGCCTGGGCATAGAGATTTTTGCTTGCCATATTAACCATGGGCTCAGGGGTCAGGCCGCAGATGAGGACCAGGAATTTTGCAGACAACTTTGCCAAAAATGGGACCTTGATTTTTTTGTCCATCAGGCTGACGTTAGGGCCTTGGCAAAAGCCTGGCAAAGGTCTGAGGAAGAGGCTGGCAGGATTGTAAGGTATGATTTTTACAACAAGCTTTTAAAGGAAACAGCCAGTAACAGGATTGCTACTGGTCATCACAAGGATGACCAGGCTGAGACAATCCTTCACCATATCATACGGGGTACAGGTATTGAGGGTCTAACAGGTATAAAGCCAGTAAGAGACCACAAATACATAAGGCCCCTCCTATGTGTGAGCCGGCTTGAAATTGAGGACTATCTGAGGGAAAAAGGCATAGCCTATCGGATTGATGCGACCAATTTAGAATCAGACTACACACGAAACCGTATTAGAAATGAGCTCCTGCCCCAGCTATTGGACTACAATCCAGCCCTAGTTGAAGGCTTATCTAGGCTGGGCTCTATAGCCTATGAGGAAAATGATTTTTTATCTAAGCATACATTAAAGCTCCTAAAGGAAAGGGCGATTCTAGGACAAGACTATATAGACTTTGACCTAAAGGACCTTTCCACCATCCATATTGCACTTCAAAAAAGGCTATTTCGTTTGGCCTTAAAAAAGCTCAAGGGAGATTTAGATGGTATAGGCTACACCCATATAGAGGATATAGTAAAGCTAGTAGCAGGTTCTGAGGTAGGTTCCTTTATAACCCTGCCTGGAGGATTGTTTGCTAGGCTTGGCTATAAAGAGCTAAGGCTGACAAAGAGGCCAGCTAGGACAGGCCTAGATTATTTTGAAGTTTCCTTAGATATACCAGGCCAGGCCTTTATAGAGCAGCTAGGCATCTATGTAGCAGGAGAATATGTTTCTAGGGACCAGGTTGTATATTCAGATGATTGTATTTTTGTGGACGGGGTAAAAATAAGGGGAAGGCTTCGCCTTAGGCAACGAAAGGCTGGAGACCGGTTTAAGCCCTTGGGAATGGCTGGCAGTAAAAAGCTAAAGGATTATTTTATAGATAAAAAGATAGCCCAGGACCAAAGGGACAGGGTACCCCTGCTAGTAGATGATGACAATATTATTTGGATAGTAGGTCATCAAATGAACGAGGATTACAAGCTTACAAGTGAAACTAAAAGGATTATAAAATTTACATTTTGGAGGTAGGCAATGATAAAAGAAGTAGAGAGAATACTGATAAGTGAGCAAGAGCTACAGGACAGGGTCAAGGAGATGGGCCGGCAAATAACTGAGGACTACAAGGGCAAGAACCTGCTTGTAGTTTCCATCCTAAAGGGGGCAGTAATCTTTGCCTCTGACCTAGTTATGGAAATAAAGCTGCCCTTGACCATGGATTTTATGGCTGTATCCAGCTACGGGGCCTCTACCAAGTCCTCTGGCGTTGTCCGGATACTAAAGGACCTTGACCAGCAGGTAGCAGACAAGGATATATTGATTATCGAAGATATAGTCGATACTGGCCTGACCCTGCACTATCTAATAGAAAACCTACAATCAAGAAAACCTAGGTCTATAAAGGTATGCTGCTGCCTGGACAAGCCCTCAAGGCGAAAGGCAGATGTACAGGTAGACTATATAGGCTTTGAGGTGCCAGATGAGTTTGTGGTTGGCTATGGTCTTGACTATGCACAAAAGTTTAGAAACCTACCCTATATAGGGATCTTGTCCAAGGAGGCCTATTCATAAGCATCCTGGGCTTTGGCTTTCTAACTCAATTGCAATTGAGAATTATCTGTGTTAAAATTGTATGATGTATTTAAACTAAGTAAAGGAGGGCTGAGTTTGAGAAGATTTTTAAGAGGCCCGGGTTTTTGGTTGATTTTGTTGATTGTTATAATATTTGTTGTTGCCATTTCTGATTTAGGCAATGATGTAGAAGAATTATCATATCCTGAAATGCTAGAAAAGATTAAAGCAGGACAGGTAAGCCATATAGAATCTAATGAGGCCAAGGTAGTAGGCCTTTATAAGGGCTCAAACAAGTCAGTAGATAGCTTTCCAGACAAGTATGACTTTGTGTCCTATATTCCAAGTACCGCCATGTTCGAAAGGGACATCCGCATTATCATAGCTGAAAAGGAAAATGCCCAAAATGGGGGAGAGTCTGTAATTACACCTGATGAAATTACGGCTGATATGTTTACCAAGTACTTTGAATGGAAACCACAGCCTGTTCCATCACCCTCAATAATTTGGTCCATACTCCCCTTTATATTTATGGTGGTAGTAGTTGTAGTATTTTGGATAGTCATCATGCAGCAGTCCCAGGGTGGCGGTGGCAGAGTAATGAACTTTGGCAAGAGCCGTGCCAGACTACACCAGGATGACAAGAGAAGGATCACCTTTGAGGATGTTGCAGGTGCAGTAGAGGAGAAAAATGAGCTCCAGGAGATAGTGGAGTTTTTAAAGAACCCCAGAAAATTTGTTGAGCTTGGGGCCCGTATACCAAAGGGCGTACTATTGGTAGGACCTCCAGGGACAGGTAAAACCCTACTGGGCAAGGCCGTTGCTGGTGAGGCAGGCGTACCCTTTTTCTCAATTTCTGGTTCAGACTTTGTAGAGATGTTTGTAGGTGTAGGTGCCTCTAGGGTTCGTGACCTATTTGACCAAGCAAAAAAGAGTGCACCCTGTATAGTCTTTATAGATGAGATTGACGCTGTTGGCCGTCACAGGGGAGCAGGCCTTGGCGGTGGCCATGATGAGAGAGAACAGACCCTAAACCAGCTCCTAGTTGAGATGGATGGCTTTGCAGTAAACGAGGGTATCATTATCCTAGCTGCTACCAACCGGCCTGATATACTAGACCCTGCACTACTTCGCCCTGGCCGTTTTGACAGGAGAGTAGTAGTTGGCGTACCCGATGTAAAGGGTAGAGCAGAGATTATAAAGGTTCATTCTAGGGGCAAGCCCTTGGCCAAGGAGATAGACATAAAGGTATTAGCCAAGCGGACACCGGGCTTTACAGGTGCAGACATTGAAAATATGATGAATGAGGCTGCCATATTAACTGCTAGACGCAATGGCAAGGAGATAAATATGGCAGACATAGAAGAAGCCATTACCCGAGTTATTGCAGGACCTGAGAAAAAGAGCAGGGTAGTTTCAGAAAAGGATAAAAGGCTTGTAGCCTACCATGAGTCAGGTCATGCTGTAGTTGCAAAGATGCTGCCAAATGCTGACCCCGTTCACCAGGTATCCATTATACCGAGGGGTATGGCAGGTGGATATACCCTGACCCTTCCCAAGGATGACAAACACTTTGTATCAAGGGGAGAGCTTATAGACGATATCACCATGCTACTAGGTGGTAGGGTAGCGGAAAAGCTGGTTCTTGATGATATTTCCACAGGAGCCTCCAATGATATACAAAGGGCTACTGAGCTTGCAAGGCGAATGATTACTGAATTTGGTATGAGTGAAGACCTAGGCCCCATTAACTATGGAAATTCCCAGGATGAAGTCTTCTTAGGCCGTGACTTTGGTCATGCAAGAAACTATAGCGAGGACATAGCCTCCAAGATCGATAAGGAAATCAAACGTATCGTCCAAGAGGGCTATGACAAGGCCGAGCAGATCCTAAAGGAAAACATAGAGGGACTCCACAGGGTTGCCAATGCCCTGCTTGAGAGAGAAAAGCTAGAGGCAAGCGAGTTTGAGGCAGTCTTTGCCAACCAACCCTTACCAGAGCTAGTTCTAGATGAAGTCCTAGACGAGGAAAAGGGTTCCGAAGGCGCTGACCAGGAAACTGGCAGTGTAAATGCTAACGATGGTGAAGGCCAAGATGCTGACACAGCAGACAATGACCAGGCAGGTCAAGATACTGACGAGGATAAATAAAGGCTCTGTGTCAATTGTTGGGGTGAACCCGAGAACGAAGAGTGAATAAAGCAAGATTTTCTAAGAAGGTGCTTTTATAAATAAGCATCTTCTTTTTTTTCTGCTTTATAAGCCCAGCATTTATTATAAAGCCAGATTAATTTTAAAACACAAGCAAATAGCTTTCAGTATTAATAAGAGTTCACCTATCAAGATAGCTACCTTTTAAATGAAAATAAAGCCGATAGATACATTGACCTAGATTCTGAAATAGCTTTTGCCCTATTAGTAGACCCTAACACCATTATATGGAACAAGGATTATTCATCTGAGGGCGCTTATTTATTCTATCTTGATAAGGGCACGCTCTATGATATGAAGCTAGATGGAAGTCCTCAATTACGGTTTAACAAATTTAAGGATAGTATTATAGTCAAGCCAGGCAACCATACCAAGAATTATTACATTATAAAGCCGGACCAGAAAACCATTATCAAGAGCACAATACCTGAATATACAGAAGAGTTTACTTTGGCCCCATATGCACCATTTGGAGAAAAGCTTTGCTTCTTTGATGAATATTCTTCAGTGCTCTATGTAATTGATACAGAATAGACTATTATTATATGAGTTATTCTCTAGTGAGATTATTATAGGACTCTTTTTGCCAAGGAGCTAAACAGCTCCTTTTTTTGTCCTAATCTTTGTACTCTTTGTTCTTTTTCTGTGTCTTTTAACCATCAAAGGGCTAAGAAAAGATATTTGATAATAGGCTTGATGCCTGTATAATAAGGATAAGATTTTAAGGGCTGGTGGTGTTGATATGAACATAATAACAAGTATAGAGCCACGAAGGAGAATGAGGGGAGCCTATGTCTTGGAACTAGATGACGGCAGACGCCTTAACCTGCATGAGGAAGTCATTGTAAAAAACAAGCTTCATGTGGGCCTAGAGCTAGACCCCAAAAGACTGGCCGAATGGATATATGAGGCAGATATAAAGCTAGCCTATGATAGGGCCCTTACCTATCTAAGCTATAGGTCTAGGAGCCGCAAGGAGCTAGCTGACTACCTGGCTAAAAAGGAATATTCCAAGAGGGTCATAGAGGCAGTTATTGAAAAACTTGTGGACTATAAGTTTATAGATGATCAAGGATTTGCCCAGCGCTGGGTCAGGGATAGGACCTCTGGCAAGCCAGTTGGCAAAAGGTACATAGAAAATGAGCTCAGAAACAAGGGTATAGACCAGGAACTAATTGACCAGGCCCTGGCCGATATAGACCAGGAATCAGAATATAATAGGGCCCTAGTTCTAGGGCAAAAGTATTTTAATAGGCACAAGGATTTGGAAAAGCAGGCCCTAAGGGGAAAGATTGGTCAGGCCTTAATGAGGCGGGGATTTGACTGGGAGACTACTAGCAGGGTAATAAACAAGCTAGTCTCCCAGCTAGAAGATGACGATTTTGACCTCTATTAATTTGGACTATGGATTTTATTAAAGGGGTTTTCAAATAGAAGAATTTAGGTTATAATATAATCAAGGTCAAAGTAAGTCAAAATAACTGAGGTGATTTATATGGCGCGCTTAAGTGATATAATAGAAGAATTTTTAAAGACACTACTTACCGAAAGTGAAGGGGAGCTAGAGCTTCAAAGGAATGATCTTGCATCCTATTTTGAATGTGCTCCCTCTCAAATAAATTATGTACTAGCTACTAGGTTTACCCTAAACCACGGTTATTATATAGAAAGCCGCAGGGGCGGTGGAGGCTATATAAGAATAACCCGTTTAGATTTAGAAAAGGATGACTACCTATTACAGCTACTCACAGAAGGTATAGGCAATGAGATAAGTGAGCAAAAGGCCCTCCAGCATATACAGTGTATGGTTGACCAGGACTATATAAGCGACCGTGACAGCCAGCTTATAAAGGCTGCCATATCGGACAAGGCCATAGCCATTCCGTTAAAGCTAAAGGATAGTATTAGGGCTAGTATATTAAAGTCTATGATAACAGCGATTTTAGCACTAAATGAAAAGTAAGAATAAATATAATTTATAGCTAGACTTTTTGGGTATATATAGTAATAGCTAGGAGGGACCAATAAAATGTTATGCCATGAATGTAAACAAAAACAGGCGACTGTTCATATGACAAAAATTATAAATGGCCATAAATCTGAAAGACACCTGTGTGAGGACTGTGCCAAGCAGCAGGAGGACTTTACTGGCATTAGCCCCTTTTCTGTAAACGATCTTATAGCTAGCTTTATGGACCTTTCAAGTTCTCATTCTGCCTTTACTGATAATAGGAGGGTAAAGTGCCCTGTATGCAATATGGACTATTATGAATTTAAAAAAAGTGGCCTTTTTGGCTGCAGAGAATGCTACAAGCAGTTTTCCAAGGAGCTTGCCCCTATACTGAGAAAGATTCAAGGCAGTACTGAGCATTCTGGCAAGATTCCAAAGCGAAGCGGAACTGACATATTTTTGCGCAGGCAAATAAGAAGCCTAAAGGAGGACCTTAAAAAGGCAGTTCAAGCCGAGGCCTTTGAGGAGGCCGCTAGGTTAAGAGATCAGATTAGGGAACTAGAAAAACCCCAAAGGGCAGGAGGGGAGGAATAGGCTATGAGTTGGATAGATGAAAAAGGCCCAAATAATGATATAGTACTAAGCTCCCGTATCAGACTTGCTAGGAATATTTCAGACTACCCCTTTCCACCAGTAATAGGGGAGGACCAGGCCCAGGAGATTATTAGCATGGTAAAGGCCGGTCTTGATCTGGAGTTTATGGATGGAGAAGATAACTTTGACCTACTTAGGATAAAGGACCTATCTCCAATAGATAGGCAGGTATTAGTAGAAAGACACCTAGCCAGTAGGGACCTGATGAAGCAGGCCAAAATATCGGCCCTATTTGTAAATGAGGACCAGCTAGTTACCATAATGGTAAATGAGGAGGACCATATAAGGCTACAGGGCATCTTGCCAGGCTTTCAACTCTTTGAGGCCTGGGAAATGCTAGACCAAATTGATGATATTGTAGAGGGTAGGTTAGACTACTGCTTTGATAGTAGGCTAGGCTATTTGACCACCTGTCCAACGAATGTGGGCACCGGCCTTAGGGCATCGGTTATGATGCATCTACCTGCCCTTACGGCTACAAAGCAGATAACCCCTGTCCTTCAAACCATATCAAAGATTGGACTTACAGCCAGGGGTCTATATGGTGAAGGTTCAGAAGCCTTAGGCAATATATATCAGATTTCAAACCAGATAACCCTAGGTCCTTCAGAGGAGGATATTATAAACAACCTTTTGGTAGCCAGCCAGCGGATATTTGAAAGGGAACGTCAGGCCCAAGAGGCCCTTTTAAAGGTAAAGGGAAGCCAGCTAGAGGATGTACTCTGGCGGGCCCTAGGTACCCTATCCCATGCAAGGCTATTAGACCTAAAGGAGTTTATGTCCCTCTTGTCCCAGCTAAGGCTAGGCGTTGGACTTGGTATGTTTTCTGGGATTAGAGTCGAAGATGTAAATGACCTAATGATTTTAGGTCAGGCAGGAGCCCTTAAAAAGAGGGCCCAAAGCAATCTAGACCGAGATCAGATAAGCTCAGCCAGGGCCAAGGCGGTTAGGGCTAAGATCAGGGCTATTATGGATAAATAATTCTAAAGTAGCTAAGAAAATGGCCAAATAAACAAAAAAGAATATGCAAATTAGAAAATAAGCTAGACCAAATAGATAAAGACTATTAGAAAGTTACAAGGGAGGTTTTACAGTATGGCGTTTTTCGGTAGATTTACAGAGAGAGCACAAAGAGCTCTTATATATGCCCAAGAGGAGGCTAGAGCTTTAGGCCATAACTATGTGGGTACTGAGCATTTACTGCTGGGCCTTTTAAAGGAAGGAGAAGGTGCGGCAGCCCAAGTGCTAAAGGAGCTAGGATTAGACATAGATACATGCAGAAGGCAGATAGAGGAATTAACCGGCAAAGGAGATTTCAACTTCACCGAGGGCTTTGGTTATACTCCTAGGACAAAAAGGGTAATGGAGCTTAGCTTTTATGAGGCTAGAAACCTAGGCCACAACTATGTGGGAACAGAGCATTTACTCCTTGCCCTAGTTAGAGAGGGAGAAGGAGTGGCCGCTAGGATCTTAAGCGACTTTGGTGCAGATTTTAAAAAGCTAAGGAGCCAGGTTCTAAACATACTCAAAGAAGAAGGAGCAGAAAACCACCAGGCCACAGCTAAAAAGGGTGGAACTAGCACTCCTGTCCTAGACCAGTATGGTACAGACCTAACCTACCTAGCATCAGAGGGTCAGCTTGACCCTGTTATAGGTAGGGAAAAGGAGATAGAGAGGGTCATACAGATCCTAAGCAGGAGGACCAAAAACAATCCTGTCCTCATAGGTGAGGCAGGAGTAGGCAAGACAGCAGTAGCAGAGGGGCTGGCCCAGCGGATACAGGAGGGCAATGTACCAGAGCTATTAAAGGATAAAAAGATAGTCACCCTGGATATGCCAGGCATGCTAGCTGGAGCAAAATACAGGGGTGAGTTTGAGGAAAGACTTAAAAATGTAATGAGTGAGATAAAAAAGAACAAGGATATAATCCTCTTTATTGATGAGATGCACACAATCATTGGAGCAGGTGCAGCAGAGGGAGCTATAGATGCCTCTAATATCTTAAAGCCTGCCCTAGCAAGAGGGGAAATCCAAGCCATAGGGGCAACTACTATTGATGAGTACAGAAAGCATGTTGAAAAAGACCCAGCCCTAGAGCGCAGGTTTCAGCCGGTTAATGTGGGCGAGCCTAGCAAGGAGGAAACTGTCCAGATACTCTTTGGCCTAAGAGATAGGTATGAGGCCCACCACAAGGTCAGGATTACAGATGGGGCCCTAAGGGCAGCGGTTGAACTCTCAGACAGGTATATAACAGACCGCTATCTGCCAGACAAGGCCATAGACCTTATAGATGAGGCTGCATCTAGAGTCAGGCTTCAGGCCTTTACAGCTCCACCAGACCTAAAGGAAATGGAATCAAGGCTAGAAGACCTCCACAAGGAAAAGGAAGAGGCTGTCATGAACCAAAACTATGAAAAGGCAGCCCAGATCAGGGATGAGGAGCAAAAACTAAAGAACCAGCTAGAGGAAATGAAGTCTAACTGGGCAAAGAAGTCTACTGTAAATACGGAAACGGTAAAGGAAGAGGAAATAGCCCATATAGTGGCAAGTTGGACGGGTATTCCCGTTAAAAAGCTGACCGAGGAGGAGGCTGACCGGCTACTTAACTTAGAGGAGACCCTGCACAAGAGGGTTATCGGCCAAGACGAGGCAGTCAAGGCAGTATCAAGGGCAATTAGGCGGGCCAGGGCTGGCCTAAAAGACCCCAACCGCCCCGTGGGTTCCTTTATCTTTTTAGGTCCTACAGGGGTAGGCAAGACTGAGCTATGCAAGGCCCTAGCCGAGGTCCTCTTCGGTGATGAGGATGCTATGATTAGGCTTGATATGTCAGAGTATATGGAGCGGCACACTGTTTCAAGGCTGGTTGGTTCACCTCCAGGCTATGTCGGCTATGATGATGGCGGACAATTATCAGAAAGGGTCAGGAGAAAGCCCTATTCTGTAGTCCTCTTTGATGAGATTGAAAAGGCCCATCCAGATGTATTTAATATACTTTTGCAGATCTTAGAGGATGGTAGGCTAACTGACTCCAAGGGGCGGACTGTAGACTTTAAAAACACGGTTATTGTTATGACCTCCAATGTTGGTGCCCATTCTCTACGCAAGCAAAAATCCATAGGCTTTGGCAGCGGAGACAATATGGCAGCCAGTGAATATCAAAAGATGAAGGATAACATTATGGAGGACCTAAAAAAGACCTTTAGGCCTGAGTTCTTAAATAGGCTAGATGAAACCATTGTGTTCCATAGTCTTGAGGAGGACCACCTAAAGCAAATAGTAAAGATTATGGTAGATAGCGTATCGGCAAGGCTAGAGGAAAAGGATATCTATCTTGAGGTTACCGATGCGGCAAAGGAATTTATGACCAGTGAGGGCTTTGACCCCACATATGGAGCCAGACCCCTAAGGCGGGTCATACAGCGACTACTTGAGGACAACCTATCCGAGGAAATCCTGGCAGGCCGGGTAAAGGTCGGAGACCGGGTCAAGGTAGACGTAAAGGATGGCAAGCTAGTATTTAACTAGTATAGGCAAGCTATAATATAGGCTTAATGAGGGCCAGAAACAAAAAAGTGTTTTCTGGTCCTTGGTATTTTATAGACAAGAGCCTAGAGGTTTTCAGGTCAGCTTATAGAAATATATGCTTATAGGCCTATTTATAAAAGCCGGTTTTTAGCTTTTAACTTAGTCCTATTCAAACAAAATATTACAAGGAGTATCCTATGTCAAAGAAAAAAACAATCTGGGTCTGCCAAAACTGTGGCAACCAATCATATAAGTGGTCAGGCTTTTGTAGCTCTTGCAATATGTGGAATACTATAGTTGAGGAAGTAGTAAAAAGTGAAACCCCCATCAGGGGGATTGGGGCCGAGTCTGGCTATACGCCAAAGCCCCTGGCTATTAGCCAGGTTGATTGTTCAAAGACACCTAGGTTTTCAAGTGGATCTGGCGAGCTAGACCGTGTATTAGGAGGGGGAGTGGTACCAGGCTCTCTAGTATTAGTAGGTGGTAACCCCGGTATCGGAAAGTCCACCCTACTAACCCAGCTAGCTTACAATGTAGCTAAAACTAGGGGCAAGGCCCTCTATGTTACTGCAGAGGAGAGTGCTCAGCAGGTACGGCTTAGGGCAGAGCGGCTAGGAGCTATGGACGATTCCTTCTTAGTGGTAGCTGAGGCAGATATGCAACTACTAGAGGACTATGCAAAAAGCATAAAGCCAGCCCTTGTTATTATTGACTCCATTCAAACCGTATATAGGCCTGATATTCCCTCTGCACCTGGTAGTGTAGTCCAAGTTAGAGAGTGTACAGCCCAGCTTTTAAGACTGGCCAAAAATACAGGCATACCAGTATTTATAGTTGGCCATGTGACAAAGGAGGGGGCTATTGCAGGTCCTAGGGTCCTAGAGCATATGGTAGATACGGTCCTATACTTTGAAGGTGAGAGGCATACCCAGTTTAGGGTCCTGCAGGCGGTTAAAAATAGGTTTGGTGCTCTAGAAATAGGGGTCTACGAGATTGGCCAAAGGGGTCTAAAGGATGTACCAAATGCCTCCAAGCTCTTTTTATCAGAAAGGCCTGTTGGAGCCAGTGGTAGTGTGGTAGTCCCTGTAATTGAGGGGACCAGGCCCGTCCTAGTGGAGGTCCAGGCCCTGGTTTCCAGCTCAACCTATCAAAATGGCCGCAGGACCACCAATGGAATTGATGTAAACAGGCTCCAGCTTTTAATTGCAGTTTTAGAGAAAAGGGCAGGCCTGCTTATGGGGACCAACGATGCCTTTGTAAAGATAACTGGAGGTGTCAGGGTTGATGAGCCTGCAGTAGATTTAGGCCTTGCTGTTGCCCTTGCCTCAAGCTACCGGGACCAGGCAGTTGACCCCTATACCATTATCATAGGAGAGGTTGGACTAGCAGGTGAGGTAAGGTCTGTTACCTATCTTGAGCAGAGGATAAAGGAGGCCTTAAAGCTAGGCTTTAAAAGGGCTATCGTACCAAGGTCTGCCCTGTCGGTTTATAGGGACAAGGACTTTGTCCTCCTGGGGGTAGAGAGCCTTACAGAAGCCCTACAGGCTGCCTTGGCAAACTAAGCTCTACTAAATGGAACAAGTTAAAAGGGACAAGTATAATTAAAGGCCAATAAAAAAAGAGTATCAGGCTTTTTCTATAGCCCCGATACTCTTTTGCTTATCTTGTTTTCTATCTAACTCTTTATTACCTTAGACCATAAATGCCTAGGGTCTTCATCTTTGTCTTTTCCTTTTCTAATATGGTATCTAGCTTTATATCAAGAACACTAGCAAGACTTGCTAAAAAGAACATCTGATTACCCATTTCCTTTTCAATGATATCCTTGCATTGGTCGCACAAGGCTCCCCTTAGGTGGGAATCCATGTATTGCTTAAGCTGTGAAAGAGAAACGTCCTTGGGCACATCCTGTTTCTTTGCTTCTATTTCAATGCAACCACAGCTGGTAACTGATTTTGCTACTGCCCTGTTAACTCGGGAGGCAGACTCCTGATATTTTGATAATATATCAAGTATACTGCGATGCCTGACTAGTTGATAATCAACTAGTTCTTGGAAATCGTCATAGCCCTTATCCTTCATCATTACATCTCCCTTAACATTTTAAATATTGACCTTACTTCAATTATGATTGATAAATACCCATTTGTCAACGGATTATGGGCCTGTTTGAATGGCTGTTTGATGGATAACCAAAATAATAGAAAGAAGCATTTTATTGTTTGACAAGTGACTTGACCATATGTTAGAATATTCGTTTACTTGACCTGAGGCCTCTTTTTTGCTATAATAGCTATATTATGAAAAGGAGGCATCGTATATGTTTGAGATAGGTGATAAGGTAGTTTACCCCATGCACGGTGCCGGAATAATCGAGGGAATAGAGGCAAAAGAGATTCTCGGTGAGACTCAACAATATTATGTTTTAAGGTTTCCTATTGGTGGAATGAAGGTCATGATACCTACTAAGAACGTTGAAAACATTGGGATGAGACAGGTTATATCCGGTGCAGAGTTTGACAAGGTAATGCAGGTTCTCAGCAATGATGGTCCTACCCTACCAAACAACTGGAATAAAAGATACCGCATGAACCTAGATAAGCTAAAAACAGGTGATATATACGAGGTGGCAAATGTTGTGCGCGACCTGATGGTTAGAGATAGAGACAAGGGCTTGTCAACAGCTGAAAGGAAAATGCTCAACAATGCCAGACAAATACTAATAAGTGAGCTAGTCCTATCCTCATCAGCAGGCGAAGAGGAGATTTCAGCTATGGTAGATAGGCTGGCCTTAAATGATGAAAACGACGCATAAAGCGCCGTTTTTTTTTGTAAACCTATTGTGAACAATTATATCTATCTATATACTCCTTATAAAAATTTGGTATAATGACTATAATATATGCAAGGAGGTGAAGGAATGCTAAAAAGGTTCTTTAGAGGCGTTTTGACCCTTATGGGGACTGGACTAGGTATAGGGCTAGGTTTTTTGGTAAACTGGTTTCTTGAAAGCTTTGAGCTTGAGCTTATTCCTAATGTACAAGAGGCAGCTCTTTTAGTGGCTTTTGCATTAATTTTCGGAATCATATTCTTTTTAATGGCCAATCGAATTATGAAGGTAGTTTCAGCCTGCTTAAAATGGGTGGAAAGAAAGCTATCAGATGTACCTGCACATGATATCTTTTTTGGATCTTTGGGTCTTGTAATAGGCCTATTTATTGCCTTTCTAATCTCAAGCCCCATCCGAGATATGAGGATAAAGCTGGTATCTATTATATTGACCTTAGCCATTTATATGCTTTTTGCTTACCTGGGTATAAATATAGCAGTAAAAAGGCGGGAGGAGCTAGCTAGTCTATTCCTGTTTAGACGACAGCCCCAAGAAAAGGCTGACAAGAAAGCTGGCAACAGGATGGCCAAGATACTTGACACAAGCGTTATTATAGATGGTCGGATCTTTGATATATGCAGGACTGGCTTTATCGAGGGCCCCATAATCATACCCTCATTTGTACTAGAGGAGCTAAGACATATAGCCGACTCCTCAGATTCACTAAAGCGCAACCGAGGCAGGCGGGGTCTTGATGTACTAAACCGGATACAAAAGGAACTTGACATAGAGGTTGGTATATACGAGGATACAAGTGATGATAACACTGAGGTTGATGTCAAACTTCTAAAACTAGGTCAAAAGCTAGGCGCCAAGGTAGTAACCAATGATTACAACCTAAACAAGGTAGCAGAGTTTCAAGGTGTCGCTGTACTTAACATAAATGATCTAGCCAATGCTGTAAAGCCAGTGGTACTGCCAGGCGAAGAAATGCTAGTCCAGGTTATAAAAGACGGCAAGGAAACAGGGCAGGGGGTTGCCTATCTAGATGACGGGACAATGATAGTAATAGACGGTGGGAAAAAGCATGTGGGACAAAGCATTGATGTCCTTGTCACTAGTGTTTTGCAGACATCAGCAGGCAGGATGATATTTGCAAAGCCCAAGGATGCAGACAAAATAGTATCATAGAGCAAGCAATCATAAAAATTATGCTTATCATAAAAAAAGGCTGGATTTATATCTCCAGCCTTTTAGTATATAATAAAGACCAAGCCTTTAGTAATTAGACTTATTCAGGCCTTTATACATTAGCCTAATTAGGGGGTTAATAAATGGAGCATAGGATATATGCCATAATACCAGTGGCCGGTACTGGCAGCCGGATGGGGGCTGATATATTAAAGCAGTATATGAACTTGGGGGATAGGCCTGTACTAGCCCATACCCTGACAGCCTTTGAAAAGGTGGACTTGGTTGAGGCAATTATTTTAGTCACAGACCCTTTAGAAGAGGGCTATATAAAAAAAGAAATTGTAGAAAGATACAATATAAAAAAGCCACTTTACTATGCAGCAGGGGGCAGGGACCGGCAGGAGTCAGTAGCTAATGCCCTATCCCTTATAAAAGATGGGGATCTGGTTCTAATACACGATGGGGTAAGGCCCCTAGTGACCCCTAGTGTAATAGAAAAGACCCTTCAGATGGCAGACAAGTACCAGGCAGCAGCTACGGGCATGCCTGTAAAGGACACGATTAAAAATATTTCTGAGGATGGCTTTGCCCTATCAACGCCAGATAGGGATAGGCTTTGGCAGATCCAAACGCCCCAGGCCTTTAGCCTCGACCTTATAAAGCTAGCCCACAAAAGGGCAGCAGAGGATGGCTATAGGGGAACAGATGATAGTTCCCTAGTTGAGAGGTTAGGCTACAGGGTAAAGCTAGTGGAGGGTGGTTATTACAACATAAAGATAACCACACCTGAGGATATAGCTTTGGCCTTACAGCTATTAAGGAATGGGGTTGATAAAAAATGAGAATAGGCTTTGGATATGATGTACACAGGCTAGTAGAGGGCAGGCCCCTTATCCTTGGAGGTATTGAAATAGCTTGGGAAAAGGGACTATTAGGTCATTCTGATGCCGATGTTTTGATCCATGCATTGATGGATGCCATGCTAGGAGCAGCCGGACTAGGAGATATAGGCAGGCATTTTCCTGATACTGATGAAAAGTATAAGGGGATATCTAGCCTTTTGTTACTAGAGGAGGTATTAAAGCTAGTAAAAAGTAAAAACTATAATATAGTAAATATTGACGCAACCATAATAGCTCAAAAGCCCAAGCTGATGCCCCATATACCAGAGATGGAGGGGAAAATCGCCTCAAGCCTTGACATAGAGCCTGGCTCTATCAATATAAAGGCTACAACAAATGAAGGCATAGGCTTTGTCGGTAGAGAGGAAGGCATTGCAGCCATGGTAGTTGTGTTAATAGAATAGTTTTCAGACAAAAGGGAGAAGGTCAAAAATGAAAAAATCTCTGCCACTATTGTTAGCATTCCTTATACTAGTAGCCAGCATCTTCTATGCACGGGCGGACAGTAGGAACGTAGTCAGTCTAGGGGCCAATCTAGATAAGGACCAGCGCCAGCAAATGCTGGACCTATTTGGAGTTAGGGAGGGTGACGCAGAGATAATTGAGACCAGCAATAAGGAGGAACGTGAATATCTCCAGGGTCTAGTATCCCAGGATAAAATCGGCAGCAGGGCGATATCTTCTGCCTATGTAGAAATTTTGGATGAGGGTGAGGGCATACAGGTAGAAACCCACAATATTAGCTGGGTGACCAAGGAAATGTATGCCAATGCCATGGTAACTGCTGGACTTGAAAATGCCCGCGTTATAGCAGCTGCACCCTTTAAGGTGTCTGGGACAGCAGCCCTTACTGGTATAATGAAGGCCTTTGAACTAGCAGCAGATCAAGAACTGTCGGAGGAGGCCAAGGAGACTGCCAATGAGGAGCTAGTTAAGACAGGTGAGCTTGGTGAGGATATTGGCCAGGACAAGGCAGCTGCCCTTATAAAAGCTATCAAGGAACGTATAGCTAGAGAAGATATCTCCTCTAGCGAGGATATACGGCGGGTGATTATTGAAATTGCAGGAGAGCTTGATATAACTCTAACAGATGACCACCTAAACTCTATAGCAAATCTAATGGAAAAAATCAGCAAACTTGACCTCGATGTTGACAAGCTAACGGACCAGCTTGAAAATATCAGTGGTCATCTTGATAATATTAGAGAAACCATTGAAGAAAACAGGGGTCTAATACAGCAAGTAATAGCAGCTATACAAAGGTTTTTTAAATGGTTGGCTGATTTGCTAAGGGGTTAGCTAGTAGAAATTAAACTGGTATGCATTTAAAAGCCTAGGTACCGACCACAGTATAGGCCAGGCATTCATTTAACGGTACCTTTTTTCTTTGCTTAAAATTAGCTTGTTTACGTTGACATTTAAATTATTCATTTCTTAAACAATAGAGTATAAATTCTATTTGATTGTGTAATTACTAACCCCATAAATATGCAAAACACAATATTATATACAAATATTACTTGAAATACTCAACTAAGGATAGTATTATATACTTAACACATATATAGTGAGTTGAACATAATAAATGAGAGATTACAGAAAAATATTCACAGCACTATTGTCACTTATACTAATACTATTTCCAATAAGTACCTATGCTGCACCAGCTGCGCCAACAGTTTCATATTATGGAGCGGGCAACTATTCAAGCACGGCACCTGTCAAACCTACAACAGGCTTAAAGTTTCATGTAGGTTATAATGCAATTAATACATATGGCTCAGTTTTTACTGCGGCTTTTGACTGGAACAAGAACTATAGTTATTGTGATGTCCATATATCTACTATTAACCAATGGCCTGCTACTAAGCGACCGGAATATTTTTTAATAGAAGGCTATGCATTAGAACCAAATAGGAAAGCGACAGTGTATTACTATAATGCACAAGGAACTCTTTTGAATGATTCGATGCAATATCCTATGGATTATTCCTCTATATACCGTTGCTCTATAGCAATAAACAAAAATCGAAATGAATTTAATATCAATGGGGTGTTTAGCACAAAGTATTTAAAGAAAGTAATACGACATGAAGTAGGGCACGTCCTTCTGCTTAAACACCCATCCACACCATATGTAGCTTCCGTTATGCACCAGAACCCCCCGAGAGACAACACTCAATACTCAGATGTCGTAACTTCGACTGATATAGGGAACATCGAATACCTATGGTATAACAAATAATTAGGCCACTATAAAAATGGAAAGGAGCATAAAAAATGAAAAGGTATGCGTTAGTATTAATCTGCTTATCACTTATACTCACAATAGTATCTTGTAGCAAAGACAGCTCATTAGATATTCCATCAGATATAGAAGTAGTTACTATAGCTTCGCATAGGCGACTATTTAGTAATCTTCAGGAGGTAGAGGAGGAGGCTGAGATTATTGTCGAAGCTGTTCCAAAGAAAAACCTTGGGCAAACTGTTAAGACCGAGTATAATGAGCTATTTGAAAAAGAACTAGCAGGATATGGGTATACAGTATGGGAGACAGAGATTGCAAAAGTCTATAAGGGTGATGTAAAAGAGGGAGACAAGATTAACCTATTACAGAGTTACTATATTTGGGAAGAAGATGATGGTAAAAAACGACTAATTAGTCACTCCTCACATAAACCTATAGAAAAGAATAAAAAATATCTTTTGTTTCTAGTCTATAGTGAGGCCCACGAGGCACATTGTGCAGTATCTGACTATCAAGGATTATTTTCTATTCCAAATGCCGAATTAAAGGAGAGGGCAGAAAAAGGAACACTTACTAAGTCTGATTTAGAACTATATAATGACGAAGCACTAAGAAATGTAAAACCTATTTACACTGAAGTGGTAGAAAAGTATTTTAAATAGGTCCTATAATATTACTAGATTATATTAGCCCACATTTTTAAAAGCCTAGGTACCGACCACAGTATAGGCCAGGCATTCATTTAACGGTACCTTTTTTCTTTGCTTAAAATTAGCTTGTTTACGTTGACATTTAAATTATTCATTTCTTAAACAATAGAGTATAAATTCTATTTGATTGTGTAATTACTAACCCCATAAATATGCAAAACACAATATTATATACAAATATTACTTGAAATACTCAACTAAGGATAGTATTATATACTTAACACATATATAGTGAGTTGAACATAATAAATGAGAGATTACAGAAAAATATTCACAGCACTATTGTCACTTATACTAATACTATTTCCAATAAGTACCTATGCTGCACCAGCTGCGCCAACAGTTTCATATTATGGAGCGGGCAACTATTCAAGCACGGCACCTGTCAAACCTACAACAGGCTTAAAGTTTCATGTAGGTTATAATGCAATTAATACATATGGCTCAGTTTTTACTGCGGCTTTTGACTGGAACAAGAACTATAGTTATTGTGATGTCCATATATCTACTATTAACCAATGGCCTGCTACTAAGCGACCGGAATATTTTTTAATAGAAGGCTATGCATTAGAACCAAATAGGAAAGCGACAGTGTATTACTATAATGCACAAGGAACTCTTTTGAATGATTCGATGCAATATCCTATGGATTATTCCTCTATATACCGTTGCTCTATAGCAATAAACAAAAATCGAAATGAATTTAATATCAATGGGGTGTTTAGCACAAAGTATTTAAAGAAAGTAATACGACATGAAGTAGGGCACGTCCTTCTGCTTAAACACCCATCCACACCATATGTAGCTTCCGTTATGCACCAGAACCCCCCGAGAGACAACACTCAATACTCAGATGTCGTAACTTCGACTGATATAGGGAACATCGAATACCTATGGTATAACAAATAATTAGGCCACTATAAAAATGGAAAGGAGCATAAAAAATGAAAAGGTATGCGTTAGTATTAATCTGCTTATCACTTATACTCACAATAGTATCTTGTAGCAAAGACAGCTCATTAGATATTCCATCAGATATAGAAGTAGTTACTATAGCTTCGCATAGGCGACTATTTAGTAATCTTCAGGAGGTAGAGGAGGAGGCTGAGATTATTGTCGAAGCTGTTCCAAAGAAAAACCTTGGGCAAACTGTTAAGACCGAGTATAATGAGCTATTTGAAAAAGAACTAGCAGGATATGGGTATACAGTATGGGAGACAGAGATTGCAAAAGTCTATAAGGGTGATGTAAAAGAGGGAGACAAGATTAACCTATTACAGAGTTACTATATTTGGGAAGAAGATGATGGTAAAAAACGACTAATTAGTCACTCCTCACATAAACCTATAGAAAAGAATAAAAAATATCTTTTGTTTCTAGTCTATAGTGAGGCCCACGAGGCACATTGTGCAGTATCTGACTATCAAGGATTATTTTCTATTCCAAATGCCGAATTAAAGGAGAGGGCAGAAAAAGGAACACTTACTAAGTCTGATTTAGAACTATATAATGACGAAGCACTAAGAAATGTAAAACCTATTTACACTGAAGTGGTAGAAAAGTATTTTAAATAGGTCCTATAATATTACTAGATTATATTAGCCCACATTTTTAAAAGCCTAGGTACCGACCACAGTATAGGCCAGGCATTCATTTAACGGTACCTTTTTTCTTTGCTTAAAATTAGCTTGTTTACGTTGACACTTAGAGATAATCATAATATAATAAATTATAGTTATTTACTAGGAATTGATAAAGGCGATGATTAGGTATAGTAGACATTAAACGGCTAAAGAGAGGAGCATTCACCGGCTGAAAGATGCTCTAGTTTAGTTTTTTGTTGAATGTGCACCTATGAGCTGCCTATCTGAACTTATAGTAGGATAGGACGGAGATACGCACCGTTACAGGCAAATGAGTAGGACATTTATGTCAAAAAGAGTGGAACCGCGGAACCTTCGTCTCTAATTGTTAGAGAGAGGGTTTATTTTTTTATAGTCTCTAAACACACAAGCATATAGAGCAAGGAGGCCTATAGATGTTTAAGCATTTAAGATATAATATTAGAGCAGTACTTGAGAGGGACCCAGCTGCCCGCAATGGCTTTGAGGTATTCCTATTATACCCAGGTGTTCATGCCCTGATTATGCACAGGTGGGCTCACTGGCTTTATAGGCATAGGCTAAAATTTATTGCCAGGCTCCTGTCCCAGTTTAACCGTTTTCTTACCGGGATTGAGATCCATCCGGGCGCCAGCATAGGCAAGGGAGTATTTATCGACCATGGTATGGGAACTGTAATTGGCGAGACGACTGTGATAGGAGACAATGTTACAATCTATCAAGGCGTCACCTTAGGCGGTACAGGCAAAGAGACAGGCAAAAGGCACCCCACCATTGGCAACAATGTGATGATTAGTGCTGGAGCTAAAATATTAGGTCCCTTCAAGGTAGGGGACAATTCAAAAATAGGGGCAGGTTCTGTTGTGCTAAGTGAAGTCCCTGAAAACTGTACAGTAGTTGGAGTACCCGGTAGGATCGTTAAAAGAGAAGATAAAAGGGTTGAGCAGGCCGAGTGCATTGATTTAGATCAGGTAAGGCTACCCGACCCTGTATTTGATGCTTTCTCTAGGATGACAGAGAGGGTTTGTGAGCTAGAAGATAAGATTAAAAAGCTGGAGGAGAGATTAAACAGTGAAGCTTTATAACACACTAACAAAGACCAAGGAAGAGTTTATTCCCCTAAAAGATGGGGAGGTAAAAATGTATATCTGTGGACCTACGGTCTATAGCTATTTCCATATAGGCAATGCTAGACCCTTTATAATATTTGATACCTTTAGAAGGTACATGGAGTACAAGGGCTACAAGGTCACCTATGTACAAAACTTTACTGATATTGATGACAAGATGATAAAGGGAGCCAAACAAGAGGGCATATCTGTAAAGGAGCTAGGCGAGAAATTTATTGGGGAATACTACAAGGATGCTGATGGCCTAGGTATAAAAAGGGCTAGCCACCATCCAAAGGCTACAGACCATATAGAAGATATAATTGCCTTTATTGAAAAACTTATAGAAAAGGGCTTAGCCTATGTAGCTGGACAGGATGTTTACTATGATACTACCGCCTTTAGTGACTATGGCAAGCTATCAGGCCAGAGGCTAGAGGACCTTAATTTGGGCTCCCGTATAGATATAAATGAAAATAAGAAAAATCCCATGGACTTTGTCCTGTGGAAGGGGCAAAAGCCAGGTGAACCTGCCTGGGTCAGTCCCTGGGGTATGGGCCGCCCAGGCTGGCATATAGAGTGCTCTGTTATGTCTACCAAGTATTTGGGTGAGACCATCGATATACATGGGGGCGGTCAGGACCTAATTTTCCCCCACCATGAAAATGAGATAGCCCAGAGCGAGGGGGTATCTGGCAAGCCTTTTGCTAGGTACTGGATCCATAATGGCCATATAAATATTGATAATAGAAAGATGTCCAAGTCCCTAGGCAACTTCTTTACCATAAGGGATATATCCAAGGAATTTGACCTAGAGGTAGTAAGGCTATTTATGCTATCCTCCCATTACAGGAGTCCTATAAACTTTAGCAAGGACCTGCTAGAGCAGGCCCAGTCTGCCCTAGATAGGCTATACAATACCAGGGAAAATCTAGACTACCTGCTCAGCAATGCTAAGGATGGTTTTAAAGAGGCTGATGAAGACTTTATTAATAGGTTACCAGCCTATAGGGATAGGTTCCAAAGGGCCATGGAGGATGATATAAATACTGCTGATGCTCTAGGTGTAGTCTTTGATATGGTCAGGGACATAAACACCTATGCCAGTGCAGATAGGCCTAAAAAGGCCATCAGGTCAGCCCTAGACCTCCTGCTAGAATTAACAGGTGTCCTTGGCCTACTTTCAAAGGGAAAGTCAGACATCGACAAGGAGATAGAGGACCTAGTTGAAAAGCGCCAGCAGGCTAGACGCGACAAGAACTGGGCCTTGGCAGACCAAATTAGGGATGAGCTAAAAGAAAGGGGTATTATCCTAGAGGACACCCCCCAAGGTGTAAAGATAATTAATAGGTCTAACTAGAGGTCAAACTAGGCTAAGGACCTGTATAAAGGAAAACACAAATAAGCATTTTATGATAATGCCACTTGTAAGTTTTATAGCAAGTGGCATTTTTCTACTATCAGAGCTAGTAAAAAACCTGTGGAAACTGACCTCATCTGCTTTTGGATGGGTAAATGGGACTAACAGGTCTAGCCTTGGTCAAGAATTGTTCAAAATTCATAGTTTATTCATAGTTTATTTAAAATATTTTGCTATAATCAATACACTGATGTTATAATATTGACTATATGTAAAGTGACTACTTTAAGGGGGGATACTCTTTGATTCAGGTTGAAAATCTTACAAAGCGTTATGGCCAGCATACTGCCATAGATAGCTTAAACTTCACAGTTGAATCAGGTGAGGTATTAGGTTTTCTTGGGCCCAATGGTGCGGGTAAATCAACAACAATGAATATTCTAACAGGATACATTTCTACGACTGAGGGTAGGGCCTTGGTTAATGGAGTGGATATTTTAGAGGAGCCAGAGACAGTTAAAAAGATGATAGGCTACCTACCCGAATTTCCACCTCTATATGGAGATATGACTGTAAATGAATATCTAGATTTTGTTTGCGATATAAAAGGCTTGAGTAAATCAGAGAAAAAGCAAAGCCAAGAAAAGATCATGGACCTTGTAAGGATAGGGGATGTACAAAAACGCCTTATCAGAAACCTTTCCAAGGGATACAAGCAGCGTGTTGGACTAGCCCAGGCCCTAGTTGGCAATCCAAAGGTTTTAATTTTGGACGAGCCTACTGTGGGACTAGATCCAAAGCAGATAATTGAAATTAGAAACCTAATCTCTAACCTTGGCAAGGACCACACCATCATTTTAAGCTCTCATATCCTATCAGAGGTAAGTGAGGTTTGTGAAAGGGTTATCATTATCAACAAGGGCAAGATAGTAGCCAGCGATACTCCAGAGAACCTATCCAAGGGCCTCGATGATGGATCCAAGATGATAGTTAGGGTAGCAGGACCGGAAAAGCAGGCATTAAAGGTTATAAAGGAAATCCACGGTGTCAAGCTTGCTGAGCTACAAGGCTCCAAGGAAAAGGGTACAGTTGATATTATAGTAGAGTCTGTTCCTGAAATAGATATTAGAAAGCCACTTTTTTATGCCATGAGCAAGGCCTCTTACCCAATACTTATGTTAAAGTCAATGGGCCTTACCCTAGAGGATATCTTCCTCCAGGTAACCAACCAGGAAACGGAGGTGCGCTAGATGCTGTCAGTTATTAAAAAGGAGCTTAGAACATATTTTACTTCAATGACAGGTTATATCTTTTTAGCATCGTTCTTATTCTTTACAGGCTTGTTTTTCACCCTCTTAAATTTAGGTGGTGCTAGCCCCAACTATAACAATGTCTTGTCAAATATTCAGTTTATATTCCTTTTAGCAGTACCTATGTTAACCATGAGGTTACTTGCAGAGGAAGCAAAGCAAAAAACTGACCAGCTACTACTAACCAGCCCCCTACCCTTAAAGGATATGGTAATAGGCAAATATCTAGCTGCAGTAGCCGTGTTTTTTGGGGCTTTGGCAATAACCTTTGTCTATCCCATAATCATGAGCACCCTAGGTGACATATCTTGGGGCGAGATAATAGGGTCTTATATTGGATTTTTCCTATTTGGCTGCGCCCTAATAGCAGTTGGCCTCTTTATTTCTTCGGTCACTGAAAACCAGGTAGTTGCAGCGGTAGCTACCTTTACCACCCTCCTACTCTTGTGGCTCTTAGATGCCATTATCCAAGGTCTACCCATAGACCGTACATCAGGTGTATTATTTGCAGCTGTTATAGCTATAGGCCTAGCGATACTAATATATTTTACTACCAAAAATATATATGTAGCAGCAGGTACAGGACTAGTTGGCCTTGTGGCTATTGCTATAGGCTATATCATAAAGGCTAGTTTTTATGATGGCCTGATGCCAAGAGTTTTCCAATGGTTTTCACTTTATAGTAGGTACAACGACTTTGAATTAGGTGTGCTTAGCCTGAGTCCGGTCATTTATTATATAACTTTCTCTTGCGCTTTTGTTTTCCTAACAATACAAATGCTAGAGAAGAAGAGATGGAGCTAAGGGGGGAAGGGAAATGAAAAAACAGAATATTCGAAGTGCTTTTAAGACTAGCAAGTTCAAATATGGAGGCTATGCAACCCTACTTACCATAATAGTAATTGCAATATTAATTGCCATTAACCTTGTAGTTGATATGGTACCCTTTAGGCTTGACTTAACTAAAAATAAGGTCTACTCCTTATCTGAACAGACTTATAACATATTAGACAATCTCGAAGAGGATATTACCATCTATACTATCAACGAGGTAAATGCCAGTAGTAGTGTTGTAGATGAGATTCTACTACGCTATAAAAATTACTCAAACAAGATAACTATCGACTATATTGACCCTGATAGGGACCCTGCCAAGGCCCAAGCCTACACAAAGGATAATCAAACCCTACAAAAGGGCGATATAGTAGTAGCAAGTGGGGAGAAATTCCAGATTATAAAGTCCTATAACTTGCTTAACTATTCAAGCTCTACCTATTCTCCTGAGTCTCTGGCAGTAGAGCAAAGGGTTACCTCTGCTATAATGTTTGTAAGTGGTGCCGAAGCCCCAGTTATATATGTCCTAGAGGGGCATGGAGAGATGGACCTAGGCTATAATGTTACCAACAAGATGGAGCTTGAAAACTTTACTATAAATAGCCTTAACCTTGTTACCACAAAAGAGATACCAGAAGATGCGGATGTTCTTTTGATAAATGGACCTAGCAAGGACCTACTAGAAGAAGAAGAAAAGCTCATCAGAGACTACCTAAGTGAGGGCGGGAATGCAGTATTTTTGATGGATCCCTTGGTTGGCGAGCTAGAACTATTTAGTTCACTATTCAAGTCCTATGGTGTAAGTGAGCAAAAGGCATATATCATAGAACGTGACCAGGCTAGCTACTATACCAATCCTATGTACCTCCTGCCAAAGTACCAGGAGCATGATATTACCGATCCACTTAATAAAGTTGATACACCCCTTATTGTTCCTATAGCCCAGGGTATAGAGATTCTAGATGCAAAGCGCAATACCCTTACCATTGAGCCCCTCCTGTCAACCTCTAGCCAAGCCTTTGCTAGACCCCTTGACAGTACTTCAAGCTCAACAGAAAAGGAAGATGGGGATATTGATGGTCCCTTTGATATAGGGGTAGTGATTGTAGACAAGGTTTATGACCTAGTAGCAAATGAGTCTTTTACATCCCAAATAATTGTATTTGGTCATGTAATCAGTAGCCAAAGGGCAAACTTTACCCAAACCGATGCTGGTATTGACCTTTTCTTAAACAGCCTAAACTGGTTAGTTGATAGAGAACAGTCAATTACCATAAGGCCAAAGCTAATTCAAGAGACCCCCTTAAAGGTTACACAGGCTATCTTTAACCTTTACGGTATTATTTCTGTGATAATAGTACCCCTTGGAGCCCTAGCGTTAGGTATAGTAGTTTGGTTGAGGAGGAGACACCTATGAGGAAAAAACGCGGCCTTATTGTGCTGGCTGTTTGCCTTGTAGTCTTGATAGGCTCCTATGCAGTACTGAGCCAGCTAAACAAGGATGAGGAAGAGCCTGATGATACACCGAGCAAAATAGAAATTTCAAAGCTTGAAATCGATGACATAGTAGAGATTAAACTGACCAATGAAGATGGAGAATTTGTCTTTAAGAAAGTCACTGACAAGGCTAGCGATGACGAAGAAAAGGAAACTTACAAGTGGATTTGCCTCAAGCCTGGTGATTTAAACCTAAATCAAAACCATATAGATAATATAGGCAGGACCTTTTCATCCCTAGCGGCAGACCTATTAGTAGAAGAAGAGGCCGAGGACCTATCTATATATGGATTAAAGACCCCTCAGGCAGTGGCTGAGGCAAAGCTCAAGGATGGTTCTACAGTCACACTAAGGTTAGGAAATAAGACTGCAAGTGGCGAGTCCTATTATCTTATGAAGGATGGAGACAAAAGTGTATATACTGTAGCCTCTTTTCATGGCAACAGGATGATCTTCACAGAATCAGATATTAGGGACAAGGACCTGCCCAAGATAAACTTGCTTGCTATGGACTACCTATATATGTACAGGCAGGGCCACGATGAAGAGGAGATTGAGGTTGTCCCCAGGGAAATATCAGAAGACGGTGTTCAATACGGCCTTAGCATATATGATCTGGTAAAGCCCTACAAGAGGGCCCGAGGTATAGACAATGCCAAGCTGACAAAGGATATGGCAGTACTCGAGTCGGGACTAAAGATAAAGGACTATATAGAGGACGATGTGGAGGACCTAGCTAAGTATGGGCTAGAAGACCCGGCCATGCACCTTATTATAAAGGATAAGGAAAACCAGCTAGAGCTTTTCCTAGGTGATGCTGTAGATGATGAGACGATCTATGCAAAGACCGGTGATTCGAACACAGTCTTTACCCTCAATAAGTCTGATATGGAGTTTATGGATATAAAGACTATGGACTTTATAGAGCGATTTGCCCTGATAATTAATATCGAGCATGTTGACAGTGTTGTTGCTGAGCTAGAGGGTAAAAGCTACGACCTCTCTATAAAGAGAAGGACCGCGAAAAATGAAGAGGGGGAGGAAGAACTAATTGAGACCTTCTTCCTAAATGGCGAAGAAAAGCCAGAGAGCCCCTTTAGAAAGGCTTATCAGGCCTTGATAAGCATGATGGTTGATATGCACCAAGAAAACACAGTCCAAGGTGACCCAGTACTGAGGATTAGCTACAAGCTAAACAGGGGCGACCAAAGGGAAGAGCTAGTAGAACTATACCCCCACGACAAGGACTTTTATGTCCTATCACACAACGGGGAAAAGGAATCTGAGTTTTTAGTTGGTGTAAACCGGGTTGAGACCCTAAAGGGTCACTTAGACAAACTTGAAGAGGCACAGCTAGATGAGGAATAGAAAAGCAAAATGATAATTGCCCCTGGCTTTGGCCGGGGGCATTATTATTGTGTTAAGCTAGGCCTAATAGGGTATAAATAAGGGTGACATACTAGTTACTATAGATACTAATATTTTATTTGAAAGGATGAAGGCTTTGGACAAGATGCAAAATAACATTATGGTTCAGGTAGGGGTTGTAGTGAGGGATATAGAAAAGACAGCCCGTAATTTTACTAAAATATTTGGTGTTGACATGCCCCATATTTCTCTTACTGATACCCGTGACAAAGCCCTGACTGAGTACAAGGGCCAGCCTACAGAGGCCAGGGCAAAGCTTGCCTTTATAGACATGGGTGGTATGCAGCTAGAGCTAATTGAACCAGATGACCATCCTAGTACCTGGAAGGAGTTCTTAGACAAGCATGGTGAGGGAATCCACCATATAGCCCTCAATGTAAAGGGTATGAAGGAGACTGTAGCCTATCTTGAAAATAACGGGATGCCCCTAGTGCAAAAGGGTGAGTATACCGGTGGTCGCTATGCTTACATAGACAGTAGCGACAAGCTAGGTATGATAATAGAGCTTTTAGAAAACGACTAAAAGTTAAGAGGATAAGTTTTATATATATAAAAAGCCTGCTTTACTTATTAATAGAGCAGGCTCTTTTTATAAGGCTATAGGCCAGGCAAGCTACTTTAAGAAAATATCTACTAGTGATATTATATAGGTGGGCTAGTATTTGAAAAAGATGGTGACTAAACAGATGAAGGGTAAAGGAAAGGTAAAAAGGTTAATAGTCTTTATAGTATTGTTGGCCTATCTACTATCGCCTCTTGCAGCCTCTTTTAGGTCCATGCTAGTGATGCTACCCTATAGCTACCTGCATCAGAGAAAGAGCCTTTTAGCTGAGGAGGGTATAAAGCTTAAAATCCCAGCGGGAATATCCACCCTAAAAAGAGATTGGTACCCCCTCTTATTGACCTTTAATGATGACAAGGGCATGTCTGATTACCTAGGCTATCCAGTTAGATTTACTGTCTTGTATAGCTTTGGCCACTATGACCTCTTAAAGGCTAGGTCCAGCTACTATGATAGGGAGTCGCCCTACTTTTCAAGCTTTTATGGCGGATATATAATAAGGCCGGAGGACCCGGACCAGGTTTTTGCCTTTAAGGATGACGGTAGTGTAAATGCCGATGACCTGTTCAAGATTACTAGCTATGACCAGCTAGAGCTTGTTATCTCCTCCCTAGGTTGCCCTCCGGAAAAGCTCAAGTTTGAAAGTAGTCAGGTCCAAATCCAGGATGATGTTGATTATCTAGGGATAGGAGGCTGGACCCTAGTAAATTCAAACATAAGCAGCAATAGCCCAGAGCATAAATATGAGTCCTTTAAGTATGCCTATATCCAATATGGTAGACCCAGGGGAATAAAGGACCTTGATGAGGATTTCCCCCTAGTAAAGCTTAGGGGAAGGGTATATGCCAGATATTTTAAAGAATACCAGGCTACAATTGTCCTATTTATAATGGGTCCCAGCTGGGCTACCATAGAAGAATGCGATAAAATGATATTGTCCAAAACCACAATAGGAAGATAGGCAGACAGCCTTTAAAAAAGGGAGGGAGACCTAGCTTGCAAAACAGGACCAAGGCCCAGATCTCGCTTGTAGATTTGTCTGGCGTAGTAGAGAGAATTACATATGTAAATGAGGAAAACGGTTATACAGTCCTTAGACTAAAAAGTAGGGGCCATCATGACCTTGTAACAGTTGTTGGCAACCTACCTGGCCTAAATCCTGGCTCAGTCCTAGACCTTAAGGGTAGCTGGAAGACTGACCCCCGCTATGGTAAACAGTTTTTAGTCTCCTCCTTTAATGAAAAAATGCCTGCAACTGCAGCAGGGATTGAAAAATATTTAGGTAGTGGCCTTATAAAGGGTATAGGGCCCGTATATGCAAAGAGGATTGTCAAAAAATTTAGGGAGGATACCCTAAAGGTAATCGAAGAAGAGCCCGACCTGCTCCTAGAGATAGAAGGGATAGGACAAAAGCGGATAGACATGATAAAAAAGGCCTGGGAAGAGCAAAAAGAGGTTAGAAATATCATGATTTTCCTTCAATCCCATGGTGTTTCTACCTCCTATGGGGTCAAAATATTCAAAGCCTATGGTAATGAAGGAATAGAAATTGTCAAGGAAAACCCCTATAGGCTAGCTGATGATATATGGGGAATAGGCTTTAAGACAGCCGATAGGATAGCTGCCAATCTAGGCTTTGATCCCCACTCCTATGAGAGGATAAGGTCAGGAGTATCCTATGTCCTTAGCCGGATGTCTGATGAGGGCCACTGCTATGCAAAACGGGACGTCATCATAGAGGAAGGGGCAAGGCTACTAGAGACAGAAGGGGCGCTAGTAAGTGAGGCCATAGACCGGATGCTAAAGGAGGGGGCCTTGATTGAGGACCTAGACCAGGCCATATACCTGCCAGTCTTTTACCATAGTGAGAGGGGGACAGCTAGGCGGATAAGGGAGATAGCAAAAGCCGAAAACCCCTTTGCCTCAAGACCAATTGGGGATGTCCTAAGGCAGATTGAAAGACAAAAGAGGATTAATTATGATGAGATCCAGCGAAAGGCAATCATAGAGGCTGCAAGGTCCAAGTTTATGGTCCTAACTGGTGGGCCAGGTACCGGTAAAACCTTTACTAGCCTAGGCATTATTTCCCTCTACAAGGCCCTAGGGGCAGATATACAGCTAGCAGCTCCCACAGGCAGGGCAGCAAAGCGCCTAAGTGAGGTCACGGGTATGGAGGCCAAAACCATACATAGGTTGCTGGAGTTTAAGCCCGGCCAGGGCTATGCCCGCAATGAGCTGGACCCTATAAAATGCGACCTACTTATCATCGATGAGGTCTCCATGGTGGACCTTATCCTGATGTACAACCTACTTAAGGCTCTAGATAATAATACAGTAGTAATACTAGTAGGTGATGTTGACCAGCTACCCTCGGTTGGACCTGGTAATGTCTTGCGAGATATTATTGATTCTGCTTGCATTAGTGTTGTTAGGCTAACCAATATATTCCGCCAAGCCAGGGGCAGTATGATAATTACCAATGCCCATAGGGTAAACCAGGGGCAGATGCCAATCTATAGGGGTAGGCAAGACAGGGACTTTTTCTTTATCCAGCAGGAGGATCCCGAAAAGGTGGCCCAGGAGATAGTAGACCTTGTAAGCAGCAGGCTACCTAAGTATTATAGGGTAGATCCAGTCAAGGATATCCAGGTCCTATGTCCCATGCTAAGGGGCAGTACCGGGGCCCATAATATAAATAGTCTGCTCCAGGAGAGGCTATCGCCCAAGGGTATTAGCGTAAGCTATGGTGGTACGGTCTACCGAAAGGGCGACAAGGTAATGCAGATAAAAAACAATTATGATAAAAATGTCTTTAACGGGGATATCGGTTTTATAGAGGAGATAGACCAGGAGGACAGGTCCATAAGTATCTCCTTTGACGGTAGGAGTGTAGACTATGATTACAGTGACCTAGATGAGCTGGTCCTATCATATGCCTGCACTGTTCACAAGAGCCAGGGCAGTGAGTATCCTATAGTAGTGGCCCCCTTGACTAGCCAGCACTATATGATGCTACAGAGAAACCTACTCTATACCTGTATTACAAGGGCCAAGAGAGTCTTTGTCCTTGTAGGAACAAAGCAGGCAATAGGGATGGCGGTTAGCAATAACAAGATAGCCAAGAGAAACACCAGGCTCAATCACCGAATAGCCGAAGAGTTAAGGGAAAGCAGTGGCGAAAATCTTTAAGAGGCTAGCTGGCTAATGTAACAAAACAGGAAATATTGACTTTGTAGAATAAAGACTAGGTGGTGGAATTAAATGCACTATAATTACAGGAAAAGCTTTGCAAGTGATAACAACTCTATAGTCCACCCTAAGGTAATGGAGGCTCTAGAAAGAGTAAACTCTGGCCATTACCTATCTTATGGGGAAGACCCTATTACAAGCAAGGTAGAAGAAAGATTTAGAGAAATATTTGGTCCCTCCTCTGAGACCTTTTTTGTCTTTTCTGGCACTGCAGCCAACCTAACAGGCCTATCAGCCCTAATGAAGCCCTACAATGCAGTTATATGCCCGGATTCGGCCCATATAAAGGTTGACGAGTGCGGGGCTGTTGAGAGGTTTTCAGGCTCTAGCCTACTAACGGTAAAAACCGCTGATGGAAAACTAAGACCCCATATGCTAGACCCATATCTTGACCATATTGGGGTAGAGCACAGTCCCCAGCCATCTGTTATTTCAATTACCCAGTCCACAGAGCTTGGGACAGTCTACACAATAGAGGAACTAAAAGCCCTATGCTCCTATGCTCATAGCAAGGGCCTATTAGTCCATATGGATGGGGCTAGGCTTGCCAATGCGGCTGCAAGCCTAGACTGTAGCCTAAGGGCCATGACCACAGATGTAGGTGTAGACCTACTATCCTTTGGGGGCAGCAAAAATGGCCTAATGGTGGGGGAGGCTGTAGTATTTACAAGGGGCGACCTAGCTGAAGGCTTTAAATATATAAGAAAGCAGGCAGGTCAGCTAGCCTCAAAGATGAGGTATATAGCAGCACAGTTTGATGCCCTCCTAACCGATGACCTTTGGCTTAAAAATGCTAAACAGGCCAACAAGATGGCAAGTCTCCTAGCAGAAGAGCTAAAAAAGACACCTGGCATAAGGATAACAAGACCCGTCGAGGCAAATGCCCTCTTTGTTAATATGCCAGCCGAGGCTGCCAGTAGACTAATGGAGACTTACCCCTTTTACCTGATGAACAAGGAGACAGGAGAGTATAGGTGGATGACCTCCTTTGACATGGTGGACCAAGATATATATGATTTTGTAAAGGCCATAAAGGGGTCCTTATCATACAAGGGTTAGGAGCCTAAAAAAAGACCTCCTAGCAGGAGAGAACAGATAAAAAAAGTCTCCTAGCAGGTGAAAAAATATAAGGAAAAGGCCCTGACAGGAGAAAATGATAAGAAAGCCCCCTAGCAAAAAAAGGATAAGAAAAAGGCATAACCATAGATTTAGGTTATGCCAATTTATTTTTCAGCACTAATTTTAATTGTCAGTTATTAAGTAGGCTTTATCTAAATAGCCTTGCTTAGATCTTGTTGTTGCAGCCTAACACATTTACTATCTTGTGTCTGACCATTTCCTTTATAGCCTCTCTTGCAGGGCCAAGGTACTGTCTTGGGTCAAAGTGGTCTGGATGATTAGCAAAGTGCTTGCGGATTGTGCCGGTCATAGCAAGCCTTAGGTCAGAGTCAATGTTGATCTTGCAAACTGCCATGGAGGCTGCCTTTCTTAGCATGGGTTCTGGAACACCCTGGGCACCGGGCATATTGCCGCCATACTGGTTTATCATTTCTACAAACTCTGGAACAACAGAAGAAGCACCGTGAAGTACAATGGGGAAGCCGGGAACCCTTTTTTGGATTTCTTCTAGGATATCAAAACGAAGCTTTGGCTCTCCTGCAAACTTAAAGGCACCGTGACTTGTACCTATAGCTATGGCTAGTGAGTCAACGCCGGTTCTCTCGACAAACTCTTCGACCTCTTCGGGCCTGGTATAGGAAGCATCCTCAGCTGATACATTAACATCGTCCTCGATACCTGCCAACCTTCCGAGTTCACCCTCTACTACAACGCCCCTGTCATGGGCATAGTCAACGACCTGCTTGGTCAGACGGATATTTTCCTCGAAGGAATGTTTTGATCCATCGATCATAACTGATGTAAAACCACCATCAATACAAGACTTGCAGATCTCAAAATCCTCGCCATGGTCAAGATGAAGAACGATTGGTAGGTCTGTATCTTCAAGAGCTGCTTCTACAAGCTTTACCAAATAGCCATGCTTGGCATATTTACGAGCACCAGCTGATACCTGCAGGATTAAAGGGGCTTGCTCCTCCTTTGCTGCTTCGGTAATTGCCTGAATGATTTCCATATTGTTCACATTAAATGCACCAATGGCATAGCCGCCTTCGTATGCTTTTTTGAACATTTCTGTTGAGGTAACTAAAGGCATTTTACAATCACTCCTTTTATTTTTATAAGACTAGTATGTATGTTGTAAATCATATTTATTTTATCAGATTATGCCTAAAAAGCAAGGAATCTTTTATCTATAGCCAGCTGCTACTTTGTATCCTATGTAGATTTTACTTTATATCTTAACTAGCTCCTATTTAATATCTAAAGCCACCTTGTTCTTATCCTGGCCTATCTTTTGCTAAAGGTCTTTTGTCTACTAGTAAAGCACTAGTACTAGCAAGGCCAAACAAGTTGACGCTAGGGCTCATATTAAATATAATAAATATCATTAGTTTATACTAGTGCTAAGGGAGCCTAAGAGTATAAGGATATTATTAAGCTATCATAAAACATAGGAAGGGGCAGACGACATTCATGACCAAAGATAAAATAAACAAGGGACCAGTTAGGGCAAGGCAGCTAGTACTTACAGCCCTTTTTACAGCCCTAACAGCAATAGGTGCCTTTTTAAACATCCCAACTGCAACAGTCCCCTTTTCCCTACAGTTTTTATTCTGTGCCTATGCAGGTATCTTATTAGGACCTAAAATGGGCCTGGTATCCCAGCTACTATACATAGCCATAGGCCTAGTAGGCCTTCCTATATTTACAAGGGGTGGAGGCATAGGCTATATTTTTCAGCCCAGCTTTGGCTTTATTCTAGGCTTTGCCCTTTGTGCCTACCTAATAGGCCTTATAGTCCACCATGTTAAAAGGCCTAGCCTGCTTAGGATAGGAATTGCCTCCCTTGTAGGCCTTGCAGCAACCTATCTACTAGGTGTTCCCTACCTATATATGATGGTAAACCGGCTTGCTGAGCCGGGGGAGGGAATATCCCTAGTAAAGGCTATAAGTTTAGGGGTGACCCCATTTATCATCTTTGACCTGATAAAGTGTGCTATAGTAACAGTCACTGCCTCGCGGATATTGCCGGCTATTAGAAAACAGGTCCACTACTAATCATTGTAATTGCTTTTTAGGCTGGCTTTCTATATAATGTATTGAAAAGATTGGTAGCAACTAGGCCAAGAGGAGGGCAGATAATCTATACCTCCCCAGTAGCCCTTAGATAATCATATAAAAGAAGGAGACTTAAAAGTGAGAGAGGGATTTATAACTATCAAAGAGCTTTTCAAGGACCCACAAGCTTATTATGGCAAGACCATAAAGCTTGGAGGCTGGATACGCAATATTAGGGATTCCAAGGTGTTTGGTTTTATTGACCTAAACGATGGCTCCTATTTCAAGAATCTGCAGGTGGTTTTTGAGGCAGATAGGATAGACAACTTTGACCAGGTAGCAAGGCTTGGGGTTGGTTCGGCCATTATAGCTGAGGGAGTACTGACTGAGTCGCCAGGGGCCAAGCAACCCTTTGAGCTAAAGGCAGACCAGATCACGGTAGAAGGTCCTAGCCCCTCTGACTACCCTCTTCAGAAAAAGAGGCATACCTTTGAATACCTAAGGACTATTGCCCACCTAAGGCCCAGGTCTAACACCTTTTCAGCGGTCTTTAGGCTAAGGTCCATCCTGTCCTATGCCATACATAAGTTCTTTATGGAAAGGGACTTTGTCTATGTTCATACTCCCATTATCACATCAGCAGATGCCGAGGGAGCAGGTGAAATGTTTAAGGTTACAACCCTAGACCCTGATAAAATGGCCAGGGATGACCAGGGCAGGCCCACTTATGAGGACGACTTTTTTGGCAAGCTAACAAACCTAACCGTCAGTGGCCAGCTACCAGCTGAGGCCTTTGCCTTGGCTTTTCGTAATGTATATACCTTTGGTCCAACCTTCCGGGCAGAAAACTCCCATACCGCTAGGCATGCCTCTGAGTTTTGGATGATAGAGCCGGAGATGGCCTTTGCAGACCTAGAGGACGATATGGACTTAGCAGAGGATATGATGAAATTTATAATTAACTATTGCCTTGAAAATGCTCCAGAGGAAATGGACTTTTTCAACAAATTTATAGACAAGGGCCTATTAGAAAGACTTGACAATGTCTTAAACTCAGAATTTAAGAGAATAACCTATACTGAGGCAGTAAGCCTATTAGAAAAATCCGGTGAGAAGTTTGACTATCCTGTAAAATGGGGCATGGACCTACAGACAGAGCACGAGAGATACCTAACAGAAAAAACCTTTAAGGGTCCCGTATTTGTAACTGACTACCCCAAGGAGATAAAGGCCTTTTACATGAGGCTCAATGATGACCAAAAGACAGTGGCAGCTATGGACCTGCTCGTACCAGGTGTAGGTGAGATTGTCGGAGGTAGCCAGAGGGAAGAGCGAATAGAAATTCTAGACAAGAGGCTAGATGAGCTGCAAATGAACAAGGAAGAATACTGGTGGTACAGGGACCTTAGAAGGTATGGAGGTACCCATCATGCTGGCTTTGGTCTAGGCTTTGAGCGGGCAATAATGTACCTATCCGGCATGACCAATATAAGGGACGTTATACCCTTCCCCAGGACTCCAAACTCGGCTGAGTTTTAGTTTGCCCTAAATTGCAATAGAAAAACTTTAAGACAAACCTATAGGAGGAATAGACATGAAAATCACAACAAAACAGCTGGTATTGACTGCCTTATTTTTAGCTATAGGGATATTGCTACCTATGGTCTTTCATTCCTTTGGAATATCAGGCCTTGTATTTTTGCCCATGCATATTCCAGTCCTCCTATGCGGTCTTGTATGTGGCTGGAGCCTAGGAGGTATTGTAGGCCTTGTCCTACCCTTTATATCCCTCCTGCTAACTGCTAGGCCACCCCTTTATCCAGTGGGCATATCCATGGCCCTTGAGCTGGCTAGCTATGGCATAGTAGCAGGCCTTTTGTACAAGGGGAAAAAGTCCAATATCTTTGTAGCCCTAATAGGGGCTATGCTGGCAGGAAGGCTAGTAATGGGTATAGCTAATGTAGCCTTATTGGGCCTTTCAAATGAGACCCTTTCAGCCTTTATAAGTGGGGCCTTTGTAACAGCACTACCTGGTATTATCCTTCAGCTAGTACTAATACCAGCCATTGTATTAGGCCTTGAAAAGGCCAAGCTAATATAGGGGCCTGGCTAATGACTAAAAATGAAGCCTTAAAAAAGCAATTTGACCCTGTCTTTACTGCCATAAATGACTTGCTAGCCAAGCAGGAGTATGTAACAGTTGCTATTGACGGCCCAAGTGGCGCCGGTAAATCCCTGCTAGGCCAGCTTATAAAGGGAAGCTACGACTGCAACATCTTTCATATGGATGACTTTTTCTTGCAGGACCATCAAAGGACCATTCAAAGGCTAGAGGAGGTCGGTGGCAATATCGATTATGAAAGATTTACTAAAGAGGTCATAGAAAAGATAAAGGGGCAGGAGGACTTTTCCTACCGGGTTTTTGACTGCAAGACAGGTGACTTTTCCCATTCGGTAAGGGTCAGCCCAAAGAAACTAAATATAATAGAGGGTGTCTATAGTAGCCACCCCCTATGGTATGATATTTTAGATTTAAAAGTTTTCCTTTCAATTGACAAGGAAAAGCAGGAGCAAAGGATCCTAAGTAGAAATGGACCCCAAATGCTAGAGCGGTTCAAGAGGGAATGGATACCCCTTGAGGATAAATTCTTTACTGCTCTTAGTACTGCCAAAAAGTTTGATATAGTAATTGATTCCTAAAACAAATCCCTTTAGGCCTTTCTTTTCAGGCTAAAGGGATTTTTCTATTTAGACTAGCTTAGGTATAAAGTTTTGAGACTACATAGACCACTAGCCTGGCGGGTAGTAGCCTCTTTAAAAAGACAATAAGCTTGTATGAAAAGCCCACTGTCACCCTGACAGGAGGGTTTTTTCTCTTTATTAACCTTTTGACTACCTTGACAACAGTCTCAGGTCCTGGCCCGTTTAGCTCATCCTCCATCATCTTTTCTACTGATTTCTGGCTATTTTTATAGGCTGATTCTTTAGACTCTTCACTATATTGGCGGTTAAGGGGAAAGCCGGTTTTAGTATCTCCAGGCTCTACTACTGTAACCTTTATACCAAAGTCCTTTACCTCCATCCTAAGGGCCTCTGACAGGGCCTCAACAGCATACTTGCTAGCACAATACATGGCCTGATATGGAATAGATATAAGGCCGGCCACTGAACCTATATTTACTATAAGGCCCTTGTTTTGCTTTCTCATAATAGGCAGTGTATTTAGTATCATCCTATGCATGCCAAAAAAGTTGGTATCAAGCTGGGAGATGGCCTCCTTGCTGGTAGTTTCTTCGATGGGACCTGCTACGCCAAAGCCCGCATTGTTAATCAGAATATTTATTTGACCTTCCTTTTTAGCTACATATTCAACAGCAGCCTTTGCTGACTCATCATCACAGACATCTAACCTTATAAGCTTGAAAAAACCGCCGGTCTCATTTTCAAAAACAACTCTTTCTTCGCCTTCCACATGTCTTGATGTACCGTAGACCTTAAGTCCTTCTTCGGCTAGGCCCTCTGCCAAAGCCTTTCCAATCCCAGATGATGCCCCTGTTATCAGGACCACATCACCATAATGTGATTGCATAAAGCATAACCCTCCTTAAATGGTATATATAATCTAGCCTACAGCTAGACCTAATTGGCCCTTTGGTAAAATTATAGGCTCTTAGTTTTAATATAGTTCTGCACCTGCCCCGCATATTCCTTCATAACTTTATCTTTCCTACAATTAGCATTCACTTTCTAAACTACAAGGGAGGGTGTATAATAAAGGGGCCAGTGCTAGACACTTAAGTGTTAGGATTTATAAGAAAAATGCTTTAGGGCAGACTAACAAAGGAACTATAAGGAGAAGAGAGAGGCTATGAAAGGACAGCTATTTAAAAAGTATAGGCATTTTTCTTTTGCTTTAGTTTTTTTGGCAATACACCTAGTATTTTTCTGGCTAGAGCTTACGGTGGAGGCAAAATACTATATGGACCGGAATATTGACACCCATATTCCCTTTATAAAGTATTTTGTTGTTGCCTACTGCTTCTGGCACTTATACGTTTTTGCTGTACCTATCTATTTTGGCCTAAAGTCAAAAAGGGACTTTTTTGAGCTTTGTAGTTTTATGGCTCTTGGTACCGCAATATGTATGGTCATATATTTCCTTTTCCCAAAC
>Ga0209075_1000269_pt1 | contig 49084 bp, 40 predicted proteins | sample Stecom2011_FD_187523 | JGI IMG/M metagenome (GOLD analysis project Ga0209075, IMG submission 187523) | Agricultural soil microbial communities from Utah to study Nitrogen management - Steer compost 2011 (SPAdes) (version 2) | ecosystem: Environmental > Terrestrial > Soil > Agricultural land...
GTTAGGTGTTTTACTGAACATCAAGATAATACTGCTGGAACCTTTGCCAACTTTGTTGCTCTATTTAATATATTTTTTACCAAGTGTAAATCACTTGGTAGTTTTAGTAGCTTCGGATTGTCTTGACACATTTTTACGAACGCGTTTTCATGTATAGGAACGTGGTATTTCCCTGCCCATATGCCTATTTCAGACAAACGATCCAAAAGAGTTATTTCACTTTCCGAAAGAGAAAACTCTATTTCTTCGGCAAGTTTAATAAGGGAATGTCCTGAAGCTCCACCGCCTCGTGTTTTCCTTTCAAGGGATCCCTTAGCGTCAACTTTAAACAGTTTATTGGCAGCTTTTACTCCTTTAAAAGAGTTCTCCACGCATAAGGCAAGTAGCAATGTCGTGGTCTTCAAAAACCCTACCGATTTTAATAAGCCCTCTTCGGTAAGACCGCGATCTTTTACGTTTTCTGAGATTGCATCTGCGACCAAATACTGCTGCTCAGCCTGCCGAATCCAAGATTCTGGATTATTTAAAGATTCCTCTAAGCTTTCATCGAGATTTTTTTCATTGCTATACCTTACAGCTTATTATTGTGCGAGTCGGAAAATGCACCTGGCAGCCTATCTTTCTTAGAGGATTTTTAGAACTCACGTATATCATGCTGTTATTTCTTTTATTAATTGATTATCGGCGTATTTTTGTAAACTTATAAAGAAGCCGTCTTACTTTCCTACAGGCAATCTATCACACCCACAAACTTGTCACTTTTTTAAAATCGCAAGAACAAGTACAGTCCAAGCTTCTTAACGAATGGAACAGCTAATTTATTTACCAATGCACACTCCCCACGGCTACTCACCTTCGGTAGAGATTGGTTTAGCGTGCTGCAAAACATGTTTGTTTGAGGGGTGAAAATTGGCATATTCTGACACCTCCTTGTCTTAAAGAAGTGCGTTAATCGCTTGTATTTACCGTAGAATATTATGCCATCGCGTTAAACGCAATCACCTACCCAAGCTAGCCACGAAGCACCTACCTAGATCCCCTGCATCCAGCCGAGCGGAGGCTTATTTTTTGGGTTGAGCGAAAGGGATTTCGCGAAAGAGCTTGTCGGGGCATGGAAGCCTCGTCAAGCCGTGCCCCAAAAATCGGCCGGAGCGAGGGGACCCGTTAGGGCTGGGTTGCCGGTGGTGGCTTTGACGTGCAGGATGCACTAATGCAGTGAGCGCAGGACGCGCAGGAGCTGCCTTGGTTACTTCTTTACCATTAAAGAAGTAACTCGCCCGCGCGGCGACTGAGGGCAACCAAATTGAAGACTACACAAAAGTAAGCCGTTTAATCTAACTTTATAAACGAAGTTACCAAACCCAAAGACACTGGGTCGGCTCCGCACTCCCTAGCTACCGCCGACATTAGCGCCTCATGCACGTCATCCCGTGTCGCTGCTGCGCTATGCACGGGATGACGATTAAAAGAAATTCTGGCATACATGTACTTCAACACTTTTCATAGCAACCAACCAAAAAACAGCGATAACCCAACCTTAAACTTTTAATCTAAAAAGTATAAAGTTTTAAATAAAGCCACAGTGCATCTACTCCTCACCACCTGCCTTTGCCGTTTCCTCTCGTACTTGGTAATACACCTGCTCTGACACTTTATGCCAAGCATCGGCCTTGGCTTGGAAGGTTTTGTACGATTGCCACACTTTGTTAAACACTGGGTCTTGCGCGGCTTGCTCGATAAACACTTGCTCGGTGATGCGGCGCAGTTTGTTGAGCACATCGTCGGGGAGGCGGCGCAGTTGCACGCCGTGGTCGTTGACTAGGGTTTCTAGGGCGGCGTTGTTGGTGGCGGTGTACAGATCGAGCATGTCTTGGTTGGCGGCGCGGGCAGCGTGGGTGACGATGGCCTGTAGATCGTCTGGCAGGGATTCGAAGGCGCGCTTGTTGACGATCAGCTCGAGGGTGGAGCCGGGCTCTTGCCAGCCGGGGTAGTAATAGTATTTGGCCACTTGGTGAAAGCCAAAAGCTAAATCGTTGGCGGGGCCAACCCACTCGGCAGCGTCGATCACGCCGGTTTGCAGTGCGGTGTAAAGCTCGCCGCCGGGGATATTCACCGAGGTGCCACCGGCGCGATTAAACACCTCGCCGGCCAACCCAGGGATGCGCATTTTTAAGCCGCGCAAGTCGTCTAGGGTGTTGATCTCTTTGTTGAACCAGCCCGCCATTTGGATGCCGGTGTTGCCGGCGGCAAAGGGGATTAAGCCAAACGGCTCGTACAGCTCGCGCCACAGGGTGAGGCCGTCGCCGTGGGTAAGCCAGGCGTTCATTTCCTGGGCGTTCATGCCAAAGGGTACGGTGGTAAAAAACTGGCTGGCTGCGGCTTTACCGCGCCAGTAATAGGCGCCACCGTGGCCCATCTCGACGCTGCCGGAGGAGACGGCATCAAACACGCCCATGGCGGGGACTATCTCGCCGGCGCCGTGTACGTGGATGGTGAGTCGGCCATCGCTCATGCGGTTGACCATACCGGCAAACTCTTCGGCGGTGGTGCCAAGGCCGGGAAAGTTTTTTGGCCAGGTGGTGACCATGCGCCATTTAAAATGCTGCCCCGCCATAGCTTGGCCTGCAACTTGGACGCTGCCTTGCTGTGCTTTGCTCATCACCAAGGCGGCAAACAGCGCAACGCACAGTGCGATAAGGGCGAGAATCACTAAAGGGGTAAAGCGGTGGGGGCGCGTCGGGTGCATAGTTTTTATTTTTACTAAGACGAGGGATCAGACGCAATAGTAGCAGAGCGAAGCGCAAGCGGCGAGCAAGGCGAATGCCCGCCCGCCGCCTGCGTTACAGGTTAGATGGCCTCAAGTTTGGCGTATTTAACCACCAGCCATTTAACGCCTTCGTCGGCAAAGTTAATTTGCACTCGTGTGCTTAAGCCCGAGCCTTCAAAGTGGACGATAAGGCCCTCGCCGAACTTAGCGTGGGTGACACGCTGGCCCAAACGAAACCCGGTATCGGCACCTGAGTCGCTCAAGCGCAGGCCTTTGGGTTTGGCCGGTGCTTTACGCGCGGGGCGCGTTACTGTGCGCTTAATGCGCACCTCTTCTAGGTGCTCATTGGGTATTTCTTTCACAAAACGCGACAGTGCGTTATAGGTTTCGCCGCCGTGCAGGCGCCGGGTTTCGGCGTAGGTGATAAAGAGTTTTTCCATGGCGCGGGTGATACCCACGTAGGCTAACCGGCGCTCTTCTTCTAGGCGGTCTGGGTCCTCTACCGACATTTTATGGGGAAAGAGGTTCTCTTCGACACCGGCCATAAACACCAGCGGAAACTCCAAGCCTTTGGCCGAGTGCAACGTCATTAGCTGCACCGCGTCTTCAAACTCATCGGCTTGGGCATCGCCGGCGTCGAGGGCGGCGGTATCCAAAAACTGCTGCAGTATCGATTGCTCTTCCTCCGGGGCGGTAAACTCGCGGCACGCGGCTACCAGCTCGCCCAAGTTTTCGACCCGTGTTTGGCCTCGCTCGCCTTTTTCTTTTTTATGAAACTCCAACAAGCCGGTGGTCTCGAGCACCGACTCGGCCAGCTGCTCTAGGGCTAACTGGTCGCTTTGCTTGGCTAGGGTTTCTATCAGCTTAAGAAATCCGGCCACGGCGTTGCCGGCGCGCGCGGTCATCACGCTGTTGGCGATCATTTGCTCGCACGCACGCCACATAGAGCACTCGTGCTCGCGGGCATAGGCGCGGATGTCTTCGACGGTTTTACCGCCGATGCCACGGGTTGGGGTATTAACCACGCGCTCAAATGCCGGATCGTCGTCGCGATTAACCGCCAAACGCATATAGGATAGGGCGTTTTTAATTTCTAGGCGGTCGTAGAATCGTTGGCCACCGTAAATGCGGTAGGACACGCCCTCGCGCAGCAGGGCTTCTTCTAACACCCGCGATTGGGCGTTAGAGCGGTACAAAATGGCGCAGCTGTCTTTGCGGCGGTCTTTGGCAACCCACTCGTTTATGCGCTCGACAATAAAGCGCGCCTCGTCTTGCTCGTTAAAGGCCGCGTACAGCGAGATAGGCTCGCCGTCTTCACCGTCGGTCCACAGCTCTTTACCCAAACGGCTGGGGTTGTGCGAGATGACCGCGTTGGCGGCGTTTAGAATATGGCCGGTAGAGCGGTAGTTTTGCTCGAGCTTAAAGGTGGTGGTGCTGGGGTACTCTTCGCTAAAGCGACGAATGTTTTCGACTTTAGCCCCGCGCCAGCCGTAAATAGATTGGTCGTCATCGCCCACCGCGGTGACAAAGCTGGTGTCGCCCGCTAAAACGCGCAACCAGGCGTATTGCACCGAGTTGGTGTCTTGGAACTCATCCACTAAAATGTACGGGAAACGCTCTTGGTAGTGCGCCAAAATAGCGGGGTTGTTAAGCCACAGCTCGTGGGCGCGCAACAACAGCTCGGCAAAGTCCACCAAGCCGCCGCGCTGACAGGCGGCCTCGTAAGCGGTGTACACAGAGGTCATGGTGCTGGTAAAAGGGTCGGAGCTGGCCTGCAGGTGCTGCACCCGCAAACCTTCGTCTTTTTTACCGTTGATAAACCACTGGGCTTGTTTCGGTGGCCACTGCTCGGTGTCCAGCTCAAGGTTTTGGTAAACGCGCTTGATCAGTCGCAGCTGGTCGTCGCTGTCGAGGATCTGAAAGTTTTGCGGCAGGTTGGCGTCTTTCCAGTGGGCTTTTAACAGGCGATGCGCCAGCCCATGAAACGTACCCACCCACATGCTGTGGGTGTTAATGGGCGTGCCACTGTCGCGAAAGCTCTCATCCAACCGCGCACGCATCTCGCGTGCCGCTTTGTTGGTAAAAGTAACCGCTAAAACGCTGTAGGGGGACACGCCTTGGGTTTGTACCAACCAGGCGATACGGTGCACCAGCACGCGGGTTTTACCACTGCCGGCACCGGCGAGAATAAGCTGGTTGCCTGGCTCGGCGGTAACCGCCTGGCGTTGAGCATCATTTAAATTTTCGACGAGTTGAGAAGCATCCATGGGTGAGTTCTGGCATCTTAGTGTATGGTAGGGCATTGCCCTGACGAATAGGACATCATACCATTTTACTGTAAATTTACACAGTACAGGTAAAACTGGTATACAATTAGCCTCTAATAATGGCTATCCAGCGGAGCAGTAAGCACATGGATCTTCAGCATCATATTCGCCTGATGGCTGGCTACAATCAGCGCTTAAATCGCCAAGTGTTTGCCGCCGCAGCAACCTTGGATGCCACCGCGCTGGCGGCCGATAGCGGCGCCTTTTTTGGCTCGATCATGGGGACTTTAAACCACCTATTGGTTACCGATTTGCTTTGGCTGGCGCGCTTTGCCAAGCACTCGGACACCTATACAAGCCTGCAAGCTCTTGCTGAGCTGCCCGCACCAGAGCGCCTAGACCAACAACTGTACCCAGCGTTTGCGGCCTTAAACGCCGCCCGCACCTTGGTGGATAACGCCATTATCGAATGGACCGCCGAGCAACTGCAAAGCACTGACTTACGACGCTCACTGATTTATCATAGCAGTAACGGCGAGCGTGCCGAGCGCAATTTTGGCGAGCTGGTGATGCATTTGTTTAACCACCAAACCCATCACCGCGGCCAGGCCAGCACGCTGTTAAACCAACGCGGGCTGGATATTGGCGTGACGGACTTTTTAAGCGACATCCCGCTGCTAGACGCAAGTGCTTGATGTTAGCCGCACGCCTTGAATCTGGCCGATCCGCCCCCATAAATTATGCAGTGCCTTTGCGATAGGCCCCACCAACCGTGACAGTTAGTGAGTTATGACTGAGGTATACCTTCTGCAAAACCAAGATAAGTTGTTTTTAAGCAAACAACGCACTTGGCTCGATGGCCGCGACCCGGCCAGCTTGTACCGCAGCGCCTATAAAGACGAGGCGGTAAACGAAATGTTTGAAGCCAGCTCTAAAGATTACCGCCAGCGCATCGCGCTGGTGTCGTGCCCACTAAACGAGCGCTGCAACCCCATTATCGACCCGGATATGTTAGCCCCAGTGCAACCTAAGGCGCGCCCCGAGTGCGCCCCCGAGCTGGAGCTAGAGCCCCCTACAAGCGCCCCCAACCCAGAGCCCGAAGCAGACGCCGTGGACACGCTTAAAACGTGATAACCCGTGGCCGAGCTTACTTATTTTTACGTCGCAAAGTGACCGTCGCGGTAGCGACGGCTGCAGCAACTGATTACACTCAACACTTTACAGTTTAGCGCCTGGCGCCACTACCGCGCCCGCAGAGGGCCGCAGAGGAAAACATTTTGTCTCAATTTGATGCGCAGTATCAAGCGCTGTCTGGTGTCACAGCCAACCAAACACTGCGCGGTATCCTGCGCGGGATCGAAAAAGAAAGCCTGCGGATTACCCCCGAGGGGCGCTTAGCGCAAACCAGCCACCCTGCGGGGCTCGGCTCGGCGCTTACCCACCCGCACATCACCACCGACTTTTCAGAGGCGCTGCTGGAGTTTATTACCCAGCCGCTGTCGTCTATTGATGCTCTGCTGGGCCAGCTCGATGACGTGCACCGCTACACTTACAGCCAATTAGACGGCGAGTATTTATGGCCCGCCAGTATGCCCTGCGTGCTGGCCGGTGAGAGCGACATCCCGGTGGGCCGTTACGGCAGCTCTAACAGCGGCACCATGAAAACCGTCTACCGGTTAGGCTTGGGGCACCGTTACGGCCGCGCGATGCAAACCATTGCTGGGGTGCATTACAACTTTTCATTGCCGGACGATTTTTGGCGCGAGCTGGCCCGCGATATGGGCAACACGCAGAGCCTACAAGATTTTAAAACCGACCGTTATTTTGCTTTGATTCGTAACTTTAGGCGCTACTTTTGGCTGCTGGTGTACTTATTTGGCGCCGCCCCGGCGGTGTGCCGCAGCTTTGTGCGCGGCCGCGAGCACAGCCTTGAGCCGTTTGGCGCAGACCAAAACACCTTGCACGCGCCCCACGCCACCTCTTTGCGCATGGGCGATCTAGGCTACCAAAGCGATGCGCAACACTCGTTAATCGTGTGCTATAACAACTTGGATAATTACCTGCAAACCCTATCCGGTGCCATTATCCAGCCCCACGCCGAGTATCAACATATTGGCCTTAAAGATGCCGACGGGCAGTATCAGCAGCTCAACACCAGCTTGCTGCAAATTGAAAACGAGTTTTACAGCACCATTCGCCCCAAACGCACCGCACAATCGGGCCAGACCGCGCTGCAAGCCCTAGAGCTTGGCGGGGTAGAGTATGTCGAGGTGCGCTGCGTCGATTTAAACCCCTTCGAGCCGCTCGGCGTGAGCGAGTCGCAACTGCACTACTTGGATGCTTTTTTGCTTTACTGCCTGTTGCAAGACAGCCCAGAGGCGACCAACGAAGAGTACCAAACGCTGCAAGAAAACCAGGCGCGCATCGTTTATCAGGGGCGCGACCCAGAGCTTGCCTTGCTGCGCAACGGTGGCGAGACAAAAATGCGCGCTTGGGCCGAAGAGATTCAGCAAGGGGTAGAGCGCTGCGCACTGCTGCTAGACCAAGCCAACGGCGCTGTGGCGTATCAAAACGCCTGTGCCAAGCAGCGTAAAAAGCTCACCGGCGAGCAAGTCACCCCCGCAACACAAGTGCTCAACGAGCTGGCCGAGCGCCAGCAAACTTACTACGCCCACACCTTACAGCTGGCCGAGCAACACCGAGACTACTTTGCCAGTCGCCCGCTCGATGCCCAACAACAGGCTTATTTTGCCCAACTGGCCGAGCAATCCCAACAGCAGCAGCGGGATATAGAGGCCGAGGACCACCTCAGTTTTGATGAGTTTTTGGCTAACTACTACGCGCAGTACCGCCGCTACGAGGATGCCGACGCTACTTCTGCACAATTAGGTTGTTAAAATAAACCTCGAGCACGCCGGCCTCGGCCTGCTCGGACTCAAGCTGCGCGATTATCTCGGCTTTGGCCATCTCGCGCAGCAGGGTAATGCCTTTTTGGGTGGTGATGGCGTCTTCTGACTGACGGCTAAACAGCATCACCATCGCATTGCGCAACAGCGGCATATGGTGGCGCACTGCCGCTGCGGTGTGACTGTCATCGACCCGCACAGACAGCTCGGTTTTTAAATACTTTAGCCGCCCCTCACCACCGTAATTCACCACCAGCGCCGGCTGCATCGGGATATAAATGGCCCCGCCGCCCTTACGGCCAGATTCACTTTTAGCTTGCACCAGCAATGCCAGCGCCAGCAACAGCAGCAATAACAACAAGCGGACTAGTGTAACCGGACGAATCATTGGGGCACCTAACCATTGGGTGGTAAGCAATTTTTAAGTTTACCTCGATCGCGCCATTGGCGCACAACCTACCTACCGCTATCGGCCAGTATTTATGTTACTTGAAACCCGTCTCACACAAACACACTGCAGGTGTTGGGGGCACGCGGGGAGATCGTGCTAAGATTAAATCACTCTGGGTAACAGGTAGTTGGAAAACGTCATGTTAAAAAAACACCAACAGGACAAACAGCGCTGGGGCGGTACCAATCAGGCGATCGACCGCTGGCTGCTGGGGCGCCAAGAGCTGCTGGTGCAGTACTGCGCCTTATCGGCCGAGCAACAACACAGCCACGAGCGCGCCAACACCCTGCGGCGGCTATGTCAGGTGATGGTCGATTACGTCTCGGCTGGACACTTTGAGATCTACCACCGCTTAGTCCACCAGGGCCGCGAACAAGACGACCTGCAAGGGCTTAATGAGGCCGCCGAGCATTTTAAAGTCGTGGATGCCACCACCGAGCCAATTCTTGATTTTAACGACAAATACCTAGCAACTGACGATTTATCAAGCCTCAACGACGACCTCTCTGTGCTAGGAGAAACCCTCGAGACGCGCTTTAGCGGTGAAGACCGCATGATTGCCGTACTGCACGATGCCCATAAAAATTCCGTTGTTGCCGGTTAACATTACCCCTGTGGCCGGTTGGCGACTTTGCTGTTGCCGGCTTTGGGCAACAGCAAAGTCGCTGTTGTTAGCGGCGCTGTTGCTGCCGCTTATAAACGCCTGCAGCCCAGCTCCCGAGGCCGAGCTGAAAGTGGCCAGCCGCAGCCTGCAATCGGCCAGTTTATCTCGCGACGGCCGTCACGCGCTGATCGGCTCTACCCACCAGGGCGGCAGCTACTGGCAAGTCGAGCCCGGCGAGCGGCTCTATAATTGGAACCACAGCGACGATCACTCCGGCTTACTGCTGCACAGCGCGATTTCCAGCGATGGCGGCTGGGCCATTACCGCCGAGCAACAAACCCTCGTATTATGGAACACCAGCAGCGGCGAGCCGGTGGCCTACTGGCGCATCAGCGCCGAGATCCGCGCGCTCACTTTAGGCCGCTTTGGCAATGTCGCGCTGCTGGGTTTAGCCGACGGTCGCGCGGTACTGTACGACGTGCGCCGCGGCGCCACGCTGGGCACATTTGAGCACGACAGCCCGGTAAACGCGGTGGCCCTAAGCGATGACTTAAGCCTTGCGCTGACCGGCAGCGACGATCACATGGCCCAGTTGTGGCGCTCACAAACCGGGCAGTTATTGCAACAGCGCGAGTTTGCCACCTCGATCCAGCAGGTTAGCCTTAGCCCAGATGGCCAGCGCGCGTTAGTCAGCGCCCGTTACGATCGAGTCGAGCTGTTTAACAGCGCCAGCGGCGAGTTAATTTGGCAGTTGCCACTGGGCCGCGAGCGCACCAGATTGGGCATTACCTTAAGCGCCGCGCGCTTTAGCGATGACGGCGATTACCTGTTAACCGGACGGCCCGATGGCCGCGTGCAACTGTGGGATATACAGGCGCAACAGGAGCTTTACCACTGGCAAATGCCCAAGCTTAACCCATGGCAGCCAAACCCCACCTCGGTGCTAGAGGTAAGTTTTACCGACCACCCCGAGCGCTACCGTGCGGTCAGTGGCAACGGTTTTATTTACACCCTCAGCTATTAGCATCGGCAACACAAACGCCAGACGAAAAAAAACCGAGCTAATCAGCTCGGTTTTTTTACCTCAGACTCACCGTTACTCGGCGGCTTCGGCGGCCTCAGCAGGCTCAACTTCCAACAGCTCAACCTCAAAGATCAAGGTGGCATTGGGTGGAATACCCTGGTTGCCACCGGGGCCATAGGCTAAGTCAGATGGGATGTACAACTCGTATTTAGAGCCGGTCTTCATCAGCTGCAAGCCTTCGGTCCAGCCGGCGATCACCTGGTTTAAGGCAAACGTAGCGGGCTGCTCACGGGCGTACGAGCTATCAAACTCGGTGCCATCTAACAGCTTACCGCGGTAGTGCACGGTTACTGTGTCTTTGGCGTTGGGGCTTACGCCGTCGCCTTCTTCAAGCACTTTGTACTGCAGGCCACTGTCGGTGATCTGCACGCCTTCTTTGTCGGCGTTGTCAGATAAAAAGGCTTCGCCCTCGGCTTTTTGCGAGTCGGCTAACTCTTTTTGCTTTTGTTGTTGCAGCTCCATTTGTTGCTCTTGGAAGGTCTGCATCACGCTTTCCATTTCCTCTGGCGTCAACGCGGGCTCTTTGTCATCGCGTACATCGGTAAGTGCTAGAGTAAAGGCGTCCACCTCGATGGGAACCTCACGCTGCTTAAAGTTAGAGGCCATATTCAAACCAATGGCGTAGTTAACCTTTTGCTCTAACGTGGTCAGGGTGATCGAGGCATTAGTGGCGGCGGCTTTATCGCTCGCCTCTGAGCTGTCTTTGTTACAGCCTGCCAACACGGTTGCCGAGCAGATAATGCCGGCCATCAGTAAACGCTTGTTAAACATACAATACCTATATTATTGGAGTGTGTTTGTTAGTTCGATTGCAGCCGATATTACCCACTGCAGCTCACCGGCCTACCCGGCAAAAAAAAAGCCTGCCCATGTTATACCAACTACGCCGCGCTGTGGACGTTTAGGTCGATAAATGCGAATTCGAGCGCACCTATAGTCGTATTCATAAAGCGTTATTGCAAAAACCCTCTGGTAAATTGCTAATTTTGCGCCCACGGCGTACACAAGTTACCCTCTAGGGTCTACAATATCTTTCCGCATAATCCCTTTTCAGCATCACTTGTACTTGTTTATACGTAGGGTCTTATTATGGCTGCCAAGAAAAAACCTGCTGTGTCCATCGCGCAACTTGAAAAAGACATCGCGGCGGTTAACGCCAAGCTCGCCGCGGCGCGCAACAAAAAACTCGCCGATGCCGACAAGGCTTTGGCCCGTGCATTAAAACAACAACAGGCGGCGCGCAAAAAACTCAGCAGCCTGCGCACCCGTAAAGCCGCGGCAACAAAAGCGGCCGCGGCGCAAGCCCGGGCGACTGCCGCGGCTAAAACACGCTTGGCAAAAGCCGATACCGCCTTCGCCGCTCAGGCGAAAGTGTTAGAGACCGCCGAGGCACAACTGAGTTCCGCAAAAACCGAACAAAAAAATGCCAAAACCGAGCTGGCGCAAGCTAAAGCCTTTGAGCGGGCACAAGCCAAAGCGATAAAAGCAACGGTAAAAGCCGCACCTAAAACCGGCGCAAAAAAAACGCCCACGGCTAAAAGCCCAGCGGCAAGCGCGAAAAAGCCAACCGCGAGCGTAAAAAAACCAGCGGTTGCAAAAAAAGCCGTCAGCAAAAAAGCGCCTGTGAGTAAAGCGCCCAGCAAAGCCGCTGCCACCAAACCGGTTTACACAAAACAGACGACGGTTAAAAAAGCGGCAAAGCCTGCGGCGAGCAAAACCCGCCAGCAACACTCGGCGCCGGCGCCCAAGCCACAAACCGAGAGTGTACCCGCGTTAAGCACACCGCCAGCGGCGGCCGAGCCGACGCCACACAGCCCATTGCCGGCCACTCCAGCGCCCGAGGCTAAGCCGCAGCCGAGCACTCCTGAGCCGGCTAACCCAGAAACAACCACGCCAGAGCCGAGCCCCAAGCCGCTGCCCAATCACATTAGCACCGGCATGATCGAGCCGCGCGACAGCGACACCTTAAAACCCACCCCAGTGCCAGACACTCCTACGGTACCCAGCAGCGGCCGCTTGTTTGACGACCCTTAAAGCAAAACCTTACAGCGCGCCTTGCAGTAAAGCCAAGGCGCGCGCAACGAGCGGCGGCGCCACCTGACTCGTGGCGAGATAATCCCTTAGCCGCGGCAATTGCGGCGCGGGCGCCCCCTGGCGCCAGCCGCTGGTCTGTTGCTCTAAGCGCTGCAGCTCCCAGCGCTCGGCGGCCAGCTCGGCGGTTTTGATTTGCTCGCGACACTCGGTTTGTAACTCGTCCAGCGGCGCCTGCAGCTTTATCCAGCGCCGCGCTGCGCGCAGCGGCTGCACCACTTGCTGGTGCCAAGCGGTGGTGCTACCAAGTAGTTTGGTTAACGCCTCGGGGGCGGCGGTTTTACCGTTGCAGTCCAGCCAACAGATAAACAACAGCAGTGTAATAGGGACTTGTTGCTCGTCTTGCAGCTGCAAACACAGCGCCTCGATGCCCGGCTGGCAATACAAATTGACCGAAAACTCCCATAACGGGCAGGCTAACTCGCGATTCATAACCCAGTGACATCCTCTGGTGATAGGCTTTAGCGCCGGCCTTAGATAGAATGCGCGGCATGATTACACTACAGCAAATCAGTTTACAGCGCGGCCCTAAGTTTTTGTTAACCGAAACCGACCTGGCTATTTTCCCGGGGCAAAAAATTGGCCTTATCGGTGCTAATGGCTGCGGCAAATCGTCGCTGTTTAAACTTCTGTTAGGCGAGCTGGGGGCCGACACCGGCAGCGTGTCTTTACCCAGCGACTGGCGCGTTGCGCATATGGCGCAAGAGATATTTGACACCCACCGCACGGCTCTGGATTATGTGCTCGACGGCGACGAGGCACTGCGCGCCCTTGAGGCCGAGATTGCCGCCGCCGGCGACAACGGCGACAAGCTCGCGCGTTTATTTGGCGCGATGGAGCAAATCGATGCCTATACGGCCCCGGCTCGCGCGGCGCAACTGCTAAACGGTTTAGGTTTTGTTGGCACCGAGCTGCAGCGCCCGGTCAGCGATTTTTCGGGCGGCTGGCGAATCCGCCTTAATCTGGCGCGAGCGCTGATGTGTCCGTCCGACTTACTGCTGCTGGATGAGCCCACCAACCACTTGGATTTAGACGCGACTTTGTGGCTCGAGCAATGGCTACAACGCTACCCAGGGACACTGCTGATCATCTCGCACGATCGCGACTTTTTAGACAATGTGATCGAACGCATCGTCAATATCGAAGCGAGCAAACTGGTGGCCTACACGGGTAACTACTCGGCCTACGAGCGCCAGCGCGCCGAGCGTTTATCGCAGCAGCAGGCGGCTTTTACTAAACAACAAGAGCGCGTCGCCCATATCGAAAGTTATATTCGTCGGTTTCGCGCCAAAGCCACCAAAGCCAAGCAGGCGCAAAGCCGTATTAAACAGCTCGAGCGCATGGAGACTATTGCACCGGCCCATGTAGACTCGCCCTTCACTTTTACCTTTACCGCCTCCGATAAAGTCTCGGACCCGTTGATCGTGCTGCGCGAGATGAGCATTGGTTACCCCGGCCGCGAGGTGTTGAGCGCGGTGGATATTAATATTGCCCCGGCCACACGGATTGGCCTGCTCGGCCCCAACGGCGCGGGTAAATCCAGCTTAATTAAAACCTTAGCCGGGACTCTGGCGCCACTAAGTGGCGAGCGCGTGACCGGCGAGCATTACAAACTGGGGTATTTTGCCCAGCACCAGCTCGAGGCGCTGGATTTAAACGCCTCGCCGGCGCAACACTTACAGCGCTTAAGCCCCTCGGCCCGCGAGCAAGAGGTGCGCAATTTTTTGGGCAGTTTTGATTTTGTCGGCGAGCGCGCCTTCGAGCCAATCCATCACTTTTCCGGCGGCGAGAAAGCGCGCTTAGCGCTGGCCATTATCGCCTGGCAAAAACCCAACGTATTGTTGCTGGATGAGCCCACCAACCACTTAGATTTAGAAATGCGCCAGGCGCTGACCATGGCGCTGCAAGATTTTGCCGGCGCAGTGATAGTGGTGTCTCACGATCGCCACTTACTGCGCAACACCGTTGACGAGTGGCTGTTGATTGCCGACGGCGCGGTGAGCGAGTTTGACGGCGAGCTGGACGACTATCACCGCTGGCTACTGGAGCGTAAAACCCGTGGCAGTAAAACCGACAGCGAGCCGAGCCCGACCGAGACACAAAAACCGACGCAGGATAAAAAAGCGTTGCGCCAAGAGGCCGCAGCAAAGCGCGAGGCACTCAAGCCGCTGACCAACCGGATTAAAAAGCTCGAAGCGGAGCTGGAAAAGCTGCAACAAAAAAGCGCCGCCCTTGAGACGCAGCTGGCCGACACCGAGATTTACGAAGAGCAGCATAAAGCCCAGCTGCAACAATTATTGCAGCAGCAAATCGAGCTGCAACAACAAACCGATCACTGCGAAGAGCAATGGCTCGAGGCGCAAACCGAGCTCGAGGCGCTAGCGGATTAACCACCCGCTAAAGCGCACACCCGCCCCTTTGGCAATAACACCCCCAGCGCGACAAAAATGCACTAAGCTTTCGGTGGCTTTATTTTATTGCCGGGCAGGTTAACCTTCTGCCGCCCCGGCACAACACACAACAGGTGGTCGCGATCGTGTATTTTATGGCGTTTGGTCTTATGCCGCTCGCTCTGGCGGCGGTTGTTTATAGCCAGTATCGGCTGCCGTATCATATTGCCAACAGCGCTCAACTGTGGAGCGTGCGTGCCACTTTAATTGCCGTGGGGTTGGGCTTTGCCTGGGTCACCCATCAAAGCTATCAGCTTGAAGGGGCCCTGCAGTGGGTCGTGCTGATCACCTCGTTTAGCATTACCCATGTACCTTCGGCCTGTATCCTTTTTTTAAAACGCAAACGGCGCGAGCAACTTTAAGCCACTCGTTTTCACGTTTTCAGGTGGGCGACAAGCCGCCCTGAGCTGCACACTTAGCGCTAACAACACCTCGTCTGACCAATCTCTGAGTTTTTTCTAATGATCGCAAAATGCCAACTGAGTAATGGCAGTTTGACCAGCAAACGGCTACTGTAACCCTCGAGCAATGAGATGATGCTGCCATTGTGCGGCTATAGCGCCACTACCAGAGCTAACTGATTAGCCAGTGGCCATCAATGCGCTAACGCGCACACCTAAAATAATAATGCCCCTAGTAAAATAGGATGTTTGCTCATGCACGTATTAAATACGCTAAAAACTCTCGGCAAAATGACAGCGCTATCGGCCGCATTAATAGGCTTAAACGCGCAAGCGGCCGACAAAGTGGTCGGCTATATTCCGTCGTACAAAAACATGACGGCGGTCGTCGATGCGGTGGATCTTAGCCAGTTAACCCACATTAATGTGTCGTTTTTAAATCCCAATGCCAATGGTGTTGTGGCGGTGGCGGGAGACCCGGTTTGTATGCCCGGCGCCTTCGGTGGTAACGCCACTGGCTCGGAGCTGAGCTACGTTGTTAATAAGGCCCATCAGGCCGGTGTTAAAGTGCTTGTGTCTGTTGCCGGAGGTGTTATCCCCAGCTGCTCGGGCGACTGGCAAACGCTGCTAACGCCGGTTAACCGCGCCACGACCGTTAACAATCTGCTTAACTTTGTCAGCGACCATAACTTAGACGGTTTGGATATCGATATCGAGGGCGTGGTATTAACCGCCATCGATAACGCCGGCAACTACACACCGTTTATTCAGGCGCTGCGCAACGGCTTACCCAATGGTAAATTACTGACATCGGCGACCGCCTCTTACCATGGCGGTATGGTGCCAATTTCATCGCTGCCGTATTTTGATTTTGTCACGATTATGTCCTACGACGCGATAGGCCCAAGCTGGGGCCCTGCTGGGGTCGAGCACTCCACTTACGCGCAGGCGCAAGAGCAAATCAATACCTGGAAGTCGCGCGGCTTAACGGCCGATAAACTGGTGCTGGGCGTGCCTTTTTACGGTTACGGCTTTGGCGGCTATGCGCCGGATTACACCATGGCCGATATCGTGGCACAGTTTGGCAGCGCCGCAGCGCAGCAAGATGTTATTGGCTCCTTGTGCGCCGGCTGCAGTTACATTACCTACAATGGCATTCCGACTATTAAAGCCAAAACTCAACTGGCGCTACAACAGGGCTCGGGCGTCATGATCTGGGAGCTATCCCAAGACGCCAGTGGCGCTAACAGTTTGTTAAGCGTTATTGGTAATGAGATAGACGCGTTTCATAACGGCGGTGGCTCACCCGGCAATGGCGGTGATGGTGGCAATTGCCCCGCTTGGTCTCAGGGTACACCTTATGAGGCGGGCGATCTGGTGCAGTACCAAGGCGGTCACTATATTGCCGCGCATGCCAACCCCGGCTATAGCCCCACCATTAGCACCTACTTTTGGCACCCCACCAGCGCAGCCGCCTGCGGTGATAACGGCTCGAGCTCTTTTAGTTTGCACATCGAGGCCGAGAGTTATTTTACGATGAGCGGCGTACAACTGGAGGACACCAGTGATACCGGCGGCGGTCAAAACGTTGGCTGGATCGATAGCGGCGACTGGATGGCGTATCAAGCTATAAATGTGCCGGCGGCAGGTACTTATCGCGTCGAGCTGCGCGTTGCCAGCCCCAATGGCGCACAGGTGTCGCTGGATTTAAACGGCGGCCAAACTCATCTAGGCACTCTGGAGGTACCCGCCACCGGCGATTGGCAAAACTGGACCACCATTAGCATGGACGTGTCATTGCCGGCAGGCCCATTTAACTTTGGCGTTTATGCGCCCACGGGGGGTTGGAACTTCAATTGGTTTAAATTGACGCAGCGGTAAACCCAATTGTTGTATTGGCAACTTTTACATCAGCGCCAACCTTAAAGTTACCGCTTAAGGTTGGCGCTGTGCTCTGCGTACACCACTGCCGCTTTATTAACAGCCAATGGTATTGGCGCGAAGGTTGCGCCGTTATCGAGCCCGTCGCTGTGGCGATGATGCAGGCCTTAAGCGTTAACTCAATAAACACCAAGACCCAAAACGCGGGTAACGCTTTGGCTAACGGCAGCACAACCTGGGCCTCGGCGGGTAACAGTCATTGACCGGCACGGCATGATTGAGACCGGATGCTAACGCAAGCCACCGGCCCAAAGGTGGTGCCGGTGGCTTGGCGTTGCGGCTGGATTGTTAATCGGTGCTGGGCTCTGGGTTTGGCACGCTCAAAGAAAACGGCATAAGCGGTAGGCCACTACGGTTGGTGACGTTGGCCCTGTCGGGAAAATCGGCCCAAGCGTAACGCACTTGAGTGGGCGCAGTTACCGCGTCACTCCACACGGCAATATGATCCCCCTGCAGCTGGGCGTCGGCCCAAACAAACTCACCGTCATTACCGGCAACAGCAAACCCGCCGGGTTTACCTTGGCTGATTAAGCCATCGCGGGCGTGGGCCACACTGATCAGTATTTGCTTGCCCTCGATGCTCATGCGATAGGCAGCGGGGCTGTCGGCGGCGAGTTTTTTCTCACCGTACACCAGCTTGCGCGCCGCCAGTGCCAAGCGCGCCGCCACGTCTTTTTTGTTTAACGGGTGGATGTCGTTCCACTCACCTAAGTCTATGTTTACCGTCAGCGCGGTATTGGGCTCGCCAAGCACATGGGTTTGCGAGTCGCGCATTTGCGCCCAGTCGCTCGGCTGGTTAGCGTCGTCGGTTAAATCGCCAAAACCGGGCAGTTGCGCCACAATAAAAGGCAAGCGCGGGCTTTTAAAATGCTGGCGCCAATCGCGCACCAGCGCCGGTAGCAGTTGCGCGTACTCGCTTGCAGCGCCAACGTTAGACTCCCCCTGATACCAAATCACACCTGTAAGCGGCAGCTTAAACAGCGGTGCCAACATGGCGTTGTACATACCTATAGGCTGCAAAAAATCCCAAAACTGGGTGGGCGGTGTGGGCGTGTGATTAACCCCAACCCGATACTGCCACTGGCCGGTTAAATCGATGGCTTGGTCGGCCAGCTCTAGCGCATAGGGTTTATCGGGCACCAAGCCGCCGTCGTTGTTATTGACGATTAACCGCACGGTGATCTCGTTGGCACCGGCTTTAAGCAGACCTTGCGGTACCTGATAAATACGCGGCGGGTACTGGTAGGTGATGTTGCCCACTTGCTGGCCATTGATGTAAGCCGTGTCGGCATCGACAATGCGCCCTAAGCGCAAAATGGCCGCTTGGCCGGCGGCGGACTCTGGCACGTTAACGGATTTTTTTAGCCACACCACGCCGTTGATTTTACCCAGGCCGCGCTCAGACCACAGGCCCGGCATCTGGACCTGCTGCCAGTGGCTGTCGGGTTTTGCCTCAAGCCAGTTTTCTTTAAGGCCTGTGTCCTGCTCATGGATGTAGCTGTACCACTGATCGCTGGCGTTGCTGTCGGCGGCTTTTTGCTCCGCCACATAACCTGGCGTGGCGTTTTGCTCGGCTTGTTTTAAATAGTGTGGAAAGGCCTGCAGCGCTTCGGGGCTCATCCACGATTGCGCGGTCGAGCCACCGTAAGCGGAGACGACGATGCCAATGGGTACGCCCTCCGACTGCTGCAGCGCTTTGGCAAAAAAGTAGCCCACCGCTGAAAATTGCGGCAGCGCCTCGGGTGCGGCGGCCAGCCAACTGCCCTCGGGCAGATCGCTTTGTGCGGCTTGGTAATCGACCACTTTAGGTACATTAAATTGGCGGATACGGGGATTGGCCGAGGCGGCAATATCGCTGGCGTATTTTTCGGCCACCCGCGCCATGGGCAGCTCCATGTTGGACTGCCCAGAGGCGAGCCAGACATCGCCAAAATAAACATCGCTTAGCTCAACGCGGTTATGGCCGACTAAGGTCATCTTATGCGGCCCGCCGGCGGCGTAAGCCTGGCCGTTTAACTGCCATTTACCTTTCTCGTCGGCCTGGGTTTTGGCCACAGTCGCGCCATCGACGCTTAACGTGATTGCCTCGCCCGGCTCGGCGTTGCCCCACAGGGTTAAAGGTTGCTCGCGCTGTAAAATAGCGCCGCTGGATAACACTTTTGGCAGGCTAATATCCGCCAGCGCCGGCAGCGTGGTAGCGGTGACAATAACCGCCAGCGAAGCGGTTGATAACAAGCGTGCGCTAATCCGTTTATTCATAAACGATTACTCATAATATTTATAATGGTCTGCAAGACTATAACAAAGGATCAGAGCGCCCACTAGACAAGCGGGGTAATCTTAATCGGTTGCCATCCATCCTTTATAAGCACCCCATCATACGGTATCGCCACGGTCTAAAAACAGGCCGCAGCCAGATAGGCCATGGTTAACAATCCCCTAACAATAGCGTGCACGGCATTGGCGTGCCAGCGTTATTGGCTGCCGCTGCGCTGGTGCACAATGCGCTCGAGGCTATTGATGTTGCGCTGCAGCTCGCCGCTGGGTTGCTCGCGGTACAAATCCCGCAGCAGCGCGAGGGACTCGCGGTAGCGCTCTTGGTTGATCAGCGTTTGCGCTTTACCCGTTAGCGCTTGCTGGCGGTAGCCGGGCAAGGCGGCGGCGCGCGAGTAAAGCATCTCGGCCTCGGCGTAGGCTTGGGCATGGGTTTTAAGCCGCGCTAAGTCGATAATGGCAGCGGCAAAGCCGGGGTCTAGCTCGATGGCGCTTTGCATGGCGGTCATGGCGTTTTTTTGCTCGCCGCGATGCTCGGCCAAGCGCGCTTGCAGGTGCAAGCGGCGGGCGTTATCGCCGCTGTTGAGTTTACTTTTTTGCGCCTCGATACTTTGCAACAACTGGCCGGCGGCGCGCCACTGCTCTTCGCTCATCATCCAGTTAGCCAGACGGCTTAAGTAGCCCATGTTGACGTCGCCGGCGGCGAGGTTTTTATCCAACAGCTCAAGTGCACGGGTAAAGTTACCCGATTGCATATGCAATTGCGCGGCGGCTTGGCGATTGTTGTTACTCACACTGCCCAAGCGCATGGCCACCTCTAAACTGCTTAGCGCTTGAGCCAAGTGGTGCTGGCGCAGCTGCACTTGGGCACGCTGCAGCCACAGGGCGCCGTCACTGCTGCGCTGGTTGATTAAATCGCCCAGCAGCGCCTCGGCGCTGTCGTACTGACCCGATTGCGTTAGCGCGTACAACAAGCCCGACTGCCAGTCGCGGTTATCTGGCTCTAGCACCAGCGCCTGCTGGTAGGCTTGCGCCGCAGCAAAGCTTTGCCCCGCTTTTAAATGGATGTATGCCAAATAACCGTAGGTGGTGGCGTCGGTAATGCCTAAGCTAACCGCGCGCGCCAGCTCTGTGCGCGCCTCGCGGTAGCGCTCATCGGCGATGGCCAACAGCGCCAAAGCACGGTGTGCGCGAGCAAAATCGGGCACACTTTTTAGCGCCTCGCGGTAGCTTTGCGTCGCCGCCGGGTGATCTTTTAACTGCTGTTCAATCTGGCCGCGCAGCAGCCACAAAGCGGCGCTGGGTTGGTCGCCCTGGTGTTTTTTTAACAGCGCCAGCGCCTCTGGGTACTGCTCGGCTTGCAGCAGCGGGTGCAGCTGCAACGCTAACGGTTGCTCGCCGGCGGCTAAGCTCGACTCGCGCTGGGCTAAAATCGCCGTGCCGGCGGGCAGTTGCCAGTTGGGAGGCGCTATATCGATACTGATGCGCGGGTCGGTGCCGGCGCTGGCCGTGACCTGGCCGGCTAGGCCAAAGCCACCGGCGGCCAGCAGTGATAACAACAATAAACGGATCTTCATTTGGCAAACTCCACGGGCCAAGTAAACACGGCGCGCACCGGCTGACCTTGTTTGGTCGGGCTGGTAAAGCGGGTTTTTTGCACGACTTTTTCGATTAATGGTTGCAGCTCTGGGTAGGGGTTAGAGCGCACGCCACGTAAGCTAACGCGGCCGTCCTCGTCAATCATGACATCCAGCTCTACCGTGGCTTGGCTAATCCCCCGACGCACTAAAGCGTTGGGAAACACCGTGCGCGGGCTGCTTAGCACTTGCGGCAACTGGTCCAGCTCGGCCAGGCCAAACGCCTCCCAGTTAACCGCAAGCTCGGTATCCCACTTGGGCGCATCGGCCAGTTGCGGCGCTTCGGGCTCGGCCAGCTGCAGCTGGCTGTCCAGCTCTGGCACGCCCAGCTCGACACTGGCGCCGCTGCCGGCGATGCTCAGCTGCACCGCGGTGTTGGTGCTCGATTGTTGAGTTTGCGGCTTGGGTGGTGGTGGCGGTGGCGGAGCCGACAGCTCGATGCGGCGCACTTGCAGCTGCTCGGACTGCAACAGCGGCCGCTGTTGCAGCCATTGCTCGGCACCGATCAAGATCGCCACCAGCAGTACCCCAAGGCACAGGGCCATTATGCGTCGCTGGGTCGGCTTCATTTTTGTGTCGCAATATTAACGCTGCTGGCACCGGCGAGTTTGGCCTCGTCGATCACCTCGACCAACAACTCGGTGGGCACTTGTTTATCGGCCTGCACCACCACCGGTGGCATTTTGTTTTGCCCCTGTTGCGCCAGCGCCGCGCGCACTCCGGCCACCCCGATGTTGGTGCCGTCGTACATCACCTCGCCGGCGCTGGTGATGGCGATCAGCATCACTTGTTTTTGCAGTTGCTCGCTGGAGATCGCCTGGGGTTTGTCCACCTCGACGCCGGTTTCGCGCACAAACACGGTGGTGACGATAAAAAAGATCAGCAAAATAAACACCACGTCCAACAGCGGCGATAGGTCGATGCCGACCTGATGGGTTTCTTCTAGACGCTGGTGCAAACTTGGTCTCACAGTCGTGCCGCCTGTACCCGGCTCCAGCTGGTGGCGCGGCGGCGTAATCCGCCCAGCAGCATCCAGCCGGGCACCACCATCAACAAGCCTAACTGGGTGGTTAACAGGGCATCGGCAATGCCGCTGGTAAGCAGTTGTTGTTGGTCCATCTGGCCGCTGGCCATGCCTTTAAAAGTCACCAATAAACCGGCGATGGTGCCAAGCAAGCCCAACAGCGGCAACGCCGCCAACATCGGGTTAAAGGCCGCTTGCCAGTGCTGCACTTGTTGGTGCCAAGCATGGCTTTTAGGCTGCAGTAATAAATCCAACATTAACCCGTATACCACCACCGCCAAGGCGATGATTAACCAGATAATGGCGTTATCCCAATGTAGGTTCAAAGCTGTACTCCCGTGGCGCTTGGCGCTGTTTCAATTTGACTAAATTTAATGGCGTCGGCCTCTAACTGGCTGTAGTAAGACTTTACCCAGCGCTGCAAAACCGCGTGCAACAACAAAGCAGGAATGGCGACGACTAACCCCAGCTCGGTGGTGATCAGCGCCTCGGAGATACCACCGCTGACCACCGACGGATCGCCGGCGCCAAATAGAGTCATCATTTTGAAGGTTTTGATCATGCCCGAGACAGTGCCCAGCAGCCCTAACAGCGGCGACACGGCGGCGGTAATAGCGATCGCCCCCAGCCAATACTCCAGCCGGTGTTTGTGCCCCAGCAGACAGGCAAACAAGCGGTCGTCACGCTGTTGCGAGCTGGCGCTGGCGCAAACGATCTCGACCATCTCGCGCTGGGCGCCCTGGGTTTGTTGCGCCAGCTTGATCAGCGCCGCGCCCTCTTGGTGGTTAAGCAGTTTTTCACAGCGCTCGGCCAACGCCGGCAACAGTTTTGGCTCGCGCCACAGTTGCAGCGCTTTGGCCAAAGCAATCACCAAAGCAAACAGGGCAAAAGCTAATATGGGCAATACCCAAACGCCGCCTTTGGTGAGGTGATCGAGCAGCGACTCTTGGTTTTTTGACAGCGCCAATGCCCGGTTTAGGGTTGGATCAAAACTGACGTTGCCGCGCCCATCGCGCTGCAACTGCTGCAGTTGCTTTAACTCGGCGCCGCGAAACTCAAGGGCCGCCAGCGGCAGTCGTTGCTCGTCACTGTGCTCGAGCAGGCCACCGCGCTCGGCATCGTTTTGTAAGTACCACTGCACCGGGCCCATTTTAATCTGTGCGGCGCTGACCACCTCGCCCTCGGGGCTCACCAACGATCCGTTCTGCCACTTGGGGTACAGCTGTTGCTCCATGGCTTGCAAGCGCAACTGCAGCCAGTCGAGCCCGGCGCTAAAGCTCTCGCGCACTGGTAAGTCCCGCTCCGGGGCACTGGCCAGTTGTTGATGCTGACTGGCCAACAAGTTGTGTTGGTAACGCCCCTGGTTGCGCCACTCGGTTAAGCGCTCGCGCAGCTGATCTAGGCTTAAGGTTTGCTCATCGGCCAAACGCCGTGCAACCGCTGTCTCTTTGCGCAGCTGGCGCACTTGGGCGTTTAAATCGTGCAACTGTTTACCCAGCGTGGTGCGCTCGGATGTCAATTGTTTTTGTGTGCTGGCAAGGCGCTGTTGCGCGCTTTTAATATCGGCCACCAGCGAGCTTTCGACGTTGCTGGGCAACCCTTCGGCACAGACAACCGCCGAGCACAACAGTAACGGCAGCAAACGGCGCAGCGCTTTATTGATCGCGCTCATTGCCCGCCCCCGATACCCGTGGTTAACGGTGCGGGCACCAGGGCGGGCTCGCGCTCGCCTTTTAGCATGGCCACTATCGCGCGCACATCGGTTGGGTTTATAGCCGCCTGCTCTTGCCACTGCCAGCCGCTGGCGGTGGCGCCGCCGCGGCCAAAGTATTGGTTGTCGGCGCTGATGTACCAGCCTTGGGCAACGCCCAAATAAACTTGGTCGGCTAACACCTCGCGGCCATCGGCCAAGGTCATAGCGGTGGTGTTTAGCGCAACGCGCCGATCAAAACGGTCAAAGTCGGCCACTAAGCTCAGCAGTGCTTGCAGCCGTTCGCTGCTGTCGAGGGCGTCGGAGCCCAGCTTAGCCAACGGCTCGCGCCACTTAGCCGCCAAAGGCGGCGGCAACTGCGGCGCGAGCCGCTGCACTTGGCGGTAGGCGCGCGCCAGTTGCGCCTCGAGCGATTGCTGGTCGGCTTCCATTTGCTCTTGCTCTAGCAGCAATTGCGCACGGGTATCATCCACTTGACTGCGCTCGCCTTTGTTGGCGGCCAGCGCCGAGGTTAGCTCTTTTTGCTCTGCCTGTAACAGCGACACCTGCTGCTTTAAAAGCGCCTGGGTGAGGGTCCAGTCGGTTTGCATTTGATGGCGTTGCTGCTCGAGCCCAACCCATTGGGATACCAGTTGCTCGGCGGTTTCAGTGGCAGGCTGCGCGGAGCTCGCAGAAGCCACTGCAAAAAGACTCGCGCAAAACAGCACGCGGCCCAATGACGGGGGAAGAGTCATAAATAAAGTCTGTCCGAATTAACGTAGAGGTTATTGCTCATAATATTTCGCTAATAGTAACGCAAACGGTTTCTATTTGCATTTACTTTACGTTACCATAATGAGAATGAGTCGCATTATGGCGGCTGTATCAACCACCACCCATCCATCGTTAAATAAAAGGATATGTTGTATGAGTTATCGTCACCTCCCCATTGCCATCGGCGCGTTTCAGCGCTGTGCCGTTGCCAGCGCTGTGGGTTTTGCCATCAGTAGTACCGCCTTTGCACAAACCCCTGGGGAAGGTGCTGTATTAGAAACCACCCGCATAGAAAGTAGCGATGAACGCACTTATAAAGTGGACGCTCTTAGCTCACCGAAACGCACTCAGCCGATTCTCGATACCGCGGCGACCCAGTATGTGTTGACCGAGCAAATCATCAGCGATCAAGGCATCGACTCGCTGCAACAGGCGCTGCGCAACGTGCCAGGCATTACCTTGGCCGCGGGTGAAGGTGGTACCAACCCTGGGGACAATTTAAGTATTCGCGGTTTTGACAGCAGCCAAAATATTTACGTTGACGGCGTGCGCGACACCTCGGTGTACCAGCGCGATGTGTACAACTTAGAGCAACTCGAGGTAACCCTCGGGCCATCGTCTAGTTACAGCGGCCGTGGCTCTACCGGCGGCTCGGTTAACCTAGTGACCAAAACCGCTAAGCTCGACAGCAGCTCGCGCGCTACCGTTAAAGCCGGTAATGCCGGCCAGTTGCGCGGCACGCTGGATATCAACCAACAGCTTAGCGACAACGTCGGCGGCCGCCTTAACCTGCTGTTTGAAGACAGCGGCACCCCAGGGCGCGATGCGGTAGAAGATAAATCCTTTGGTGTTGCTCCGTCGCTGGCGATGCAGTTGGGCGAGGTCACCCGACTCGACTTATACGGCGAATATTTAAGCCAAGACAATATTCCCGATTACGGTATTCCGTTATTCACCAAAGACAACGGCGATGTGTACATCCCCGACGGCATGGCCGATAACTTTTACGGCTTTAAAAACCGCGATAAAGAAGAGATGGATGTGGCCAGCGTATCGGCTAAAGTCACCCACCACTTTAGCGACACCACCACACTCACCAGCTTGCTTAACTACAACCAGAGCGAGCTTTTTTATGTGCGCACACCGCCGCGCATGAGCCGCACCGATCCGGATAATTTTGCCCGTCGTGATGACATTAAAAGCAAATCACAAGATCGCGATAGGCTCGCCAGCCTGACCGATATCCGCACCCGCTTTAACACGGGCAGCGTTCAGCACGATCTTAACGTGGGGCTGGAGCTGTCTCGCGAGAGCTTAGATCAATTTGTCGTCAACATAGAAAACGGCGACTACCCGATCGATGCACCGTTATTTGACCCCAACCCCAACGACACTTGGGTGGGCAAAGTAAACGTGGATAAAAACCAAGTGCGCGCCTCTGAAAGTAAAACCTACGCCGTGTATGTGTTTGATACCCTTACCCTAAACGAGCAATGGAAGCTGACCGGTGGCTTGCGCTTAGAGCAGTTTGATTTAACCTATGGGCAAAATTACACCAGCGATTTTCGCGGCACGGTAACCGCACCGTTTGAGCTGGACAGCAGCGATACCATGCTTAGCTGGAACACCTCGGTGGTGTACAAGCCCGCCGCCAACGGCTCCATCTACTTAGGCGTGGGCAGCGCTTTTACCCCCGCGGGTAACGGTTTAACCCTAAGCACCAACACCATGGATCTCGATCCAGAAGAGGCTCTGAGCTATGAGCTAGGCACTAAATGGGATCTGTTTGATGGTCGTTTACTGGCCTCGGCAGCGCTGTTTCGCACGGTGCGCACCCATGCGCAAACCACCGATGCCGACGGTGAGGGCATAGTGCTCGATGGCGAGCAACAGGTTGACGGTATCGAGGTATCGCTAACCGGCAATGTCACCGATGCATTGCAATTGCAAGTGTCGGCCGCGCTGATGGACTCAGAGGTAACCCGCTCTAACAACCCCGACGAGCAGGGCACCGAGCTGATGCTAACACCCGACAACAGCCTTAGCGTGTGGGCCAAGTACGCGTTTACCGACAGCCTAGAAGTAGCCGCCGGTGTGCAACATATGGGTAAGTACGCGGTGCGCGATACCGTGACGGTACCCAGTTATCAGCTGTTTCAGTTAATGGCTTCATACCAAATCAACGATGCCGTATCGTTTCAGCTAAACGGCAACAACTTAACCGACAAGCGTTATATCTCGGCCTCGCGCCCCGGTGGACACGCTTACGTTGGCGATGGACGCTCGGTAACCTTAGGGGCAAATTTTAGTTTTTAATCCCAAGTCATTAGCGTCAATGTTAGACGCTAATGACAGAGTCAAAAAACAGCTCCGCAACGGGCTGTTTTTATTTTTTTTGATCGAGGATCTTTTATGCTGCACCGCATTTCAGGGTTATTAAGCAAAGCCCAAGTCCAACACGCGCGCGAGCGCTTGGCGGCCAGCGAGTGGATTGATGGGCGGGTGACGGCGGGGTTTCAATCCGCCCAGGCCAAGCACAACATTCAATTGCCTGAAGCCTCACCCGTGTCCCACGAGCTGGGCGATATCATCATGACCGCGCTGGGGACTAACCCCCATTTTATGTCGGCCGCTTTACCCAATAAAATATTTCCGCCGTTGTTTAATTGCTACCGCGAGGGCCACAGCTTTGGTGATCATGTGGACAACGCCATCCGCCCAGTGCGCGGCACCGCCGTTAAAGTGCGCACCGATTTATCCATGACGCTGTTTTTATCCGAGCCGGATGAGTACGACGGTGGTGAATTAATCATGCAAGACACCTACGGCAATCAAAGCGTTAAACTCGAGGCGGGTGATTTAGTGTTGTACCCCTCCACCAGTTTACACCGCGTCGAGCCGATCACCCGGGGGCAGCGCATCTCATCGTTTTTTTGGCTGCAAAGCATGGTGCGCAGCGACGAACAAAGACGAATTTTATTTGACCTGGATCAATCGATTCAGGGCATCACCCGCGACTACCCACAAGACCCACGGTTGGTGGCACTGACGGGCGTATACCACAACTTGCTGCGCCAGTGGGCCGAGTGTTAAAACGCACCGTTAACGACAGCGCAAATTTTTGCAGTGCTGCGCATTGCTAACGATTTGTTAGGTGTATTTTTTGCCGCGTAAATTCGCCAAGAGCCACTTATGTACATTACTTTACTGACCCACACCACCGAGCTTAATAAAACCAGCAACACCGGACAATTGGTGTTGCAGCAGTTAGCACAGCAGCAATCTGTGGTGTGTGAGCGGGTGATCTGGCAACGCAAACAGCCCGATGCTAATTTGCTGAAGCGCATTGACAGTATGCCCAGTGCGCTTTTGTATCCGGCGCCCTGTGAGCGATCGTCGCTATCGTTAAACGAGGCTTTACCCAAGCATATTATTTTGCTCGATGCCACCTGGCAGCAAGCCCGTAAAATGTACAACCACAGCACTTACTTGCATGGGCTTGGGCATATCGAGCTAACCCCACAGCACATCTCGCAGTACCGGCTGCGCCGCAACCAACGGGATTATGGTTTGTGCACCAGCGAGTCGGTGGCCGAGCTATTACGGCTTGATCACAAGCCAACCTTAGCCGCGCAACTTGATGCCGCGCTGGTGCTAAAGCAAGCTCAGTAACTGTTGTAACTGGCCGCTTAGCTTTTGTGGCCTGCGCTTGACTCGTCTTTGTCGCTGGGTGTATCGGCGCTGTCCTCTGGCGGGCGGGTTAACGCCTCAAAGGCAAAGTAAACCGGCGTTGCCACCGCTAACGGAATTAAATAAAACACACAGCGATACGCAAACAAACTGCCCAGTATGGTGCTCTTATCCACTTGTCCGGCCAGCAGGGCTAAAAATACGGCCTCTAACACCCCAAGGCCACCGGGGATATGGGTAATCACCCCCGCCAAACTGCTTACCAATAACACCGCAAACACAGTGGTAAAGTTTACCTCGTCGGCCAAGAACTGGTAGATAACAGTGGCCATCAGCGTCCAGTGCAAGCAGGCCACCAACAGTTGCAACAGGGCGATCGACACCGACGGCAGGGTTAGAGTTGTGTTGCGCAGCTGAAATTCGCGCTTGCTAGAAAACGCGCACATAGCCAAGTAGGCCAACACCAGCGCCATAAACACCGCGCCAATAATTTGTAAATGCGTGGCGTTAACCGACCAATTATCGGGCGGATCGATTTGCCCCGAGACAAACAAACCACCTGCCAATAAAATATAACCCAGCCAGTTGGTGGCAATACTGATACCCAAAATTTTTGTCACATCGGCGGCCTTAACGCCCAGCCGAGAATACAGCCGATAGCGAAACGCAATACCCCCCACCAGTGAGCTTAAATTTAAATTAAACGCATAGCTTAACCAAGCGACAAACCAAGTTTTTGCCATGCTGACTTTTAACCCAAGCAAGTAGCGGCCAAATAAATCGTAGCTGGCGTACACAAAGTAACACAGCACTCCTAAACCAAGCCCCGCAGCTAATGTTAACAGCGAGGTGTTTTTTAGTGTCTGCCACACTTTGTGCCACTCAATGGTGGTGGCTTGCTGGTACAACAAATAGGCGACCAAACAAAAAAACGCCACCGTGGCCAGATTTTTTACCCAGCGCCAGTTTATCCAACGGCGCAGGCTGTGCCATTTGTCGTTTATAAGGCGGTGACGATTGTGCAGTACTTGCATTATTTAGCCTCTGGCTGCTGCGCTTCAATATCGGCAATGGTGTCGTAGTCTTGCTTGCGAATCACGCGCCGCGCATTTTTTGACTCTGGGTACTGACGCTGTAAACCGGCATCGCGGGTGCGACCCTGCGAGGTGGCAAAGGTGCGTTTTAGCTCGCGTATTTTAGGTGTGTGGGCGGGAAACAAACCGGCAAACGTAGGAAAGTGGCGCAGCGAGTGGTACATAAAAAAATCTTTTACTAAATAATACCAACGGCGATGCTTAACCCAATCGGCGGCAATTTTTTTGCTGCCTTTTTCTAACCCTTGTATCTCGGTGGCCAGTTGCGCGTTAAAGTCTCGGTCGCAAACAATAATATTGGCCTCGAGGTTAAACGCCAAACTTAACGGGTCGAGGTTGCTCGAGCCTATGGTGGCCCACTCATCGTCTATCACGGCAATTTTTGCGTGCAATGGCCGATCGAGGTATTCGTAGATTTTTACACCACTGCGAATCGGCACATCGTACAGAGCCCGCGCCATAGGTAAGGCAAACGGAATATCCGGATCGCCCTGTAACACCAGCCGCACATCGACACCGCGCTTGGCCGCTTTGCGCAGCGCGCGCACAAACCGATAACCCGGAAAAAAATACGCGTTGGCAATCCACACCCGCTCGCGCGCCTCGCGGATACCCGCCATGTAGGCTTTCTCGATATCGCTGCGGTTACGGCGGTTATCCCGCGAGACAAACGCCATTGGCGTTGCGCCCGGTTGGGCTGGGTTTTTTAATGCGCCGAGCAGCTCGTGTAGGTGCTCGTCTTTGGCGTCGCGTACATAACTTTTACACAAGGTGCGCAACTGATTAACAATGGGCCCTTGCAGCTCAACCGAGTAATCTTGTTTGCCCTCTGGCCCACTGCTGATCATGTGATCGTGGCACATATTAATGCCGCCAATAAAACCATAGGTTGCATCAACCACCGCCAGCTTGCGGTGCAGCCGGCGAAACAATTTTGGCCGGCCGTTGTACCAGCTAGGCTGCGGATCGTAAATTTGAAACACAATGCCGGCGGTGGTTAGCGCCTCGATATACTCGGAGTTTAAAAAATGGCTGCCCCAGCTGTCGGCGGTTACACTGACCCAAACGCCGCGCTCGGCTGCGGCAATTAGGGCCGCTTTAAGGTCTTCACCCACCGGGTCGTCTGCCAGGATAAACGTCTCTATGTATATCTCGCGTTTAGCCTCGTTAATACGTTGCAACAATTGCGGAAAAAACGCCTCGCCATTGACCAGCAAGCTGAGCCGATTGCCCTCGTAAAAATGGCCTTTAAATTGTCGCAATCCAAACATGGCAAGCTCCGATTAAAATTTAACTTCGGCCAACAAAGGGGCGTGATCAGACAGTTTTGACCAAGGCTTACTGGCTAACACGATGGGCATATGGGTCTCGGCGCCGCGCACATAAATCCGGTCCAGCCTTAGCATAGGAAACAACGCCGGAAAGGTGCGTGGCGGTTTGCCGTGCGCCTCGGTAAACACCTCTTGCATACCGGCTTTGTGTTTTAAAATTCCCTGCGACTTTTGTCGCCAGTCGTTAAAGTCTCCTGCCACTATCACCGTCTCGTTGCTGGGGATGCTGTTAACGTGCTCGCACAATTGCTGCAATTGGATTTGCCGGTGGGGCTCGCGCAGACTTAAGTGAACACAAATGGCGTGCACTGTCTGACCGTTTTGTGCATCAATTTGGCAGTGCAACAACCCGCGTTTTTCAATTCCGTTTAACGAGATATCCCAGTTATCCCAGCTTTTAATGGGGTATTTACTCAGCAATGCGTTGCCGTGATGGCCCTGTTGGTACACCGCGTTGCGGCCGTAGGCGTAATCTTGCCAAATTTCATCGGCAAGAAACTCATACTGCGGCTGCTCGGGCCAGACCCCAGCATGACGCTCAGACCAGCTTTGGTGCTTGCCCTGGACCTCTTGTAAAAAAACCAAGTCGGCCGACACTAAGCGCACCGCATCGCGCAGCTCATGCAGCATAAATTTACGATTAAACGTGGTAAAACCTTTGTGCGTATTTACCGTTAAAATTCTTAGATTGGTCACTCTACTCCCCTAGTGCACGGAAATCTTTACACGTGTATTGCAAATAACACACGTTTTACGTGCCATTTAAGGCAAAAAGCCCTACAGCAAATGCTATTGCAGGATTAATGCCGATAGATTGGAAACACTCGTTTGGCGTGCTTTACACTGCCAGAGCGGCCGCCATTAAGCGAAACAATTGTGGCTAACGGCGTTTAGACACAACACCAGCCAGGATGCACAAGTGTTTTGGTCGAATAAGCTTCGACAGCTGAAACAGGCGCAAGTTAGGTGCGGCAAAGAAAGGGGAGTGGGCAGGACGAAAACCAGCAATAAAAAAGCCACCCGAGGGTGGCTTTTTTATCGATCGAGACGCTGTGGTTACTCCATCTCTTCCAGCTCTTTGCCTTTGGTTTCTTTGACCATAAAGATCACAAAGAACACCGACAGCGCGGCAAAGAAAGCGTAGATACTGTAAGCGGCAGACAAACCAATACCCGCCAACATAACCGGAAAGCTCCAGGTGATCAGGAAGTTAGCCAACCACTGGGCCAAACCGGCAATGGCAAGACCCGAGCCGCGAATTTGGTTGGGGAACATCTCGCCCAACATAATCCACACCACCGGACCCCACGACAGGTTAAACAAAAACACATAGATGTTGGCACCAAACAGAGCCATGATGCCGGCATCGTCTGACAGCTGTAAGTTGCCAGCGGCATCGACTGGCGCGCCAGAGAAGGCGTAAGCAACTACCGCTAAACTAATGGCCATACCCGCCGAGCCAAACCATAACAGCGGTTTACGGCCGATTTTGTCCACCAAAAAGAAGGTGATAAAACAGGCGGCAATACTGATACTGCCCGACAGTACGTTTACCAGCAGCGCTTGGCTTTCGCTAAAGCCGGCGGCCTCCCACAACACGGCGCCGTAGTAAAACACCACGTTAATACCAACAAACTGTTGCAAGATCGCCAAGCCTAAGCCGATCCACAGCACTGGGCGCAAACGGCTAGAAGCTTTGGCCTGAATGGCCTCTGGCGATAAAGCCGGCTCGCTTAGCAAAGTTTTTACCGGTATGACTTTTTCAATTAAGTCTCTAAAACGCGGACGGTGCTGATCCGAGGCCATCGAGTCGGCAATCTCAGTCAGCTTAGCGGTACCGTCAACCGAGCCATACAAACGCACCAGTACTTCGCGGGCTTTTTCGTTTTTGCCACTGGCCACCAAAAAGCGCGGGCTCTCGGGGATCACCAACAGGGCAAGAAAGAAGATGCTGGCAGGCACCAGCTCAACCCAGAACATCCAGCGCCAAGTCTCGTAGCCCAACCAGAACTCGACGGTCGAGCCACCGGCTGATTCGGCTAAAAAGTAGTTACTGCAAAACGACGCTGTAAGACCGGTGATAATGGCAATTTGCTGTACCGAGGTCAGCATACCGCGGTAGCGCGCCAGCGCCACTTCACTGATATAGGCCGGCGCCATCACCGAGGCGGCACCTACTGCCAAACCACCTAAAATACGGTAAAACACAAACTCGCCGGTCGAGCCGGCAACGCCCGAGCCCCACGCCGAGATGATAAACAGCACCGCGGCTACAATCAGCAGCGCTTTACGTCCGTAACGGTCTGCCAAGCGGCCTGCAAACAAAGCACCGGCCGCGCAACCGAGCAGCATCGACGACACACTAAAGCCGGTACCTGCTGATTCTGACTCAAAAGCGATCTGTAAGCCTTTAACGGTACCGTTAATAACGCCACTGTCGTAACCAAACAGGAAACCGCCAATCGTGGCGATGACACTGATAAAGATAATAAATCCTGTACTGCCCTGCTCAGAGCTGACTGAATTATTCATGGAAAATACCTAATTATTAATTATGTTATTAACGCAACATGGGCATCGCGTTGTGTATGGCTCGGGCCGAACCCTCCGGCAAACACGCAACGATCATAAACACTATGGATTCATGCCACAAGCGGATATCGCCGTAAAACATCCGCTTGAGCCAGATACAACGCGGTTATAGTCAATAATACCCTAAGATGGTGGGCATTGAGTAGGGGCTAAGGTTAGATAGTTGCGGGCGAGGGCTTTGCGGCGCTTTGGCGCTGGCGCTCTGGACGCTGATGCCGCCACCATGGGCTTTTACCCAAAGCCATGGCAGACGTTGGGGCAACACCGTTTAACCTCAGACCCTGTTTAAAAAACAGCGTAGAATACCAGCGGTAGCGGGTTAATGGTGTAACGTAAAACCCTTTACAGCTACTTTTTAATGCCTTAATAGCCAATACCAGCCTGCGGTCGTTGTTGTTAACAAGGCTAAGCCACCGCCACGAGGTAAATATGCGCATAATTGTTGGGGTTGTCATCGCCGTGGTGTGTAGCGCCTTAGTGCTGGGCGTGCAAAAGTGGCGTGGCCCGGTGGTAACGGGGCTCGCAGTCGAGTTTATGCCGCTTGAGCTGCGCGTGGTGGCCAGCGGTGAGGTGCGCTATCAATCGTTAGCGCGGATCGGCGCCGAGCTCACCGGCACTGTAACCGCACGCCACGTTGCCGAGGGCGACTGGGTTAAGCCCGGCGATTTACTGATTGAGCTAAACCCCAGCGAGCAACAAGCGCGCCTGGATCAGGCCAAAACCCAACGGCAGCAGCTGCAAAACGTCAGCCGTCCTCAAGCCCAAGCGGCACTGACAGAGGCCCAAGATAATATGCGCCAGGCCAGCCGCGAGGCCAAGCGCCGCGAAACCCTAGCCAGCGAGGGGGTGATCTCGGCCGAGCAGCTCGAGCAAGCTAGGCGGTTAGCGCTAAACGCACAAACGGTGCTAACCCGCGCGCAATTGGCGGCCCAGGCCATGGCGGCAGGCAGCACCGAAGAGCAGCTACTGCAACAGCGGGTGGCAAGCGCCGAGGCCGAGCTGGCCAAAACCCGTATTTACGCCCCTTTTGCCGGCCGGGTGCAAACGCGCAACGTCGAGCCGGGCGATCTGGTGCAACCGAATAAAGTCCTGCTAGAGATTGCCCGCAGCGATGGTCTAGACCGCAACGGCGCCCCCAGCGATGGCCTAGAGGTGGTCGTCGCGCTGGATGAAAAAAACTTTGCCCCACTGCAGCTGCAACAGCCCGTACAACTGATTGCCGACCCCTGGCCCGAGCAAACCATACCCGCCGTGGTGAGTTTTATTGCGCCGGTGGTGGACAGCGGCCGGGGCACCATCGATGTGCACATTAGCGTACCACCCGATGCCGCCGATCAGCGCCGCAAGCTGCTTAACGGCATGACGGTATCGGCCAATATTATCGTCGCCCAGCGCGAGCGCACCCTGGTATTGCCCAACGATTACCTGCACTTTAGCGCCGATGGCACGCCACAGGTGCTGCACTGGAGCAACGGCAAGGTTAACCTGATAGAGGTTCAGCTGGGTTTGCGCAACACCACCCACAGCGAGATAATAGCCGGCCTGCAGCAGGCCGATGTGGTGCTGCAAACTGACGACGGTATAACGGACGGCCAGCGTGTGCGCGTGCGCCTAGAGCAGACCCAGCATGTTATCCGTTAACCCCTTGGCGAGGTTTGGCCAGTCGCTCTGGATCGAGTGGCGCATCGCGCTGCGCTTTTTAGCCGACAACCCACTGCAAACCTTTTTAATTAGCGTGGCGATCTCGGTCGGTGCGGCGGTTATTGTCTTTATCACCGCCCTTATTATGGGGCTGCAAAGCAACACCATCGATAAAACCTTAGGCACCCAAGCGCACATTCGGATCGAGGCGGCGCGGCAGCACAATATTTTGTCGCCCAAGGGCAAAAATCAGTACCTGTGGGTGCTAGAAAGCCCCCGCGCCCAGCGCCTGCAAACCATTAACAACTGGCAAGAGGTACGCGACGCATTGGATCAGTATGGGGTATTAAACACCGTATCGCCGCTGATCTCTGGGCCGGCTTTTGCCCAAAACGGCACGGCGCGGGCCTCTATTGCCCTGATGGGCATCGATCCGAGCCGTTACGGCGGCATTATCCAGCTGCCCGATTACCTGCTGCAGGGGCGCTTTAGTGTGGGCGCCGGCGATGTCATGATAGGCCACCAACTGGCCGAGGATTTAGGCCTGCGCATAGGCGATAAACTGCGTTTAGACGCCGGCGATAACCGCCAAGCGGTGACCAAAGTGGTGGGTATTTTTGAGCTTGGGGTGCGCGAGCTCGACAGCCGCTACGTTTACACCGATCTAAAACAAGCGCAAACCTTACTTAACCTACCCGGCGGGGTAACCATTTTAGAGCTTAAATTAAACGATGTATTTGCCGCCGAGCACTGGGCGCAACGGTTTAAAAAACTCACCGGCCTACACGTGCAAAGCTGGATGGAAACCAACAGCCAACTGCTAAATGCGCTTAGCTCGCAAAGCATGACGACCCAAATGATTCGAGTGTTTGTGGCTTTATCGGTTATTTTTGGCATTGCCAGCGTACTCGCCGTTAGCGTGGTACAGCGCACCCGCGAGGTGGGTATTTTACGCGCCATGGGCGCCTCACAGCAGCAAATCTTGCGCGTATTTTTACTCCAGGGCGGCCTACTTGGTTTGGCTGGATCTGTATTAGGGGTGTTGGTGGGCTACAGTTTAGTGCAATTATTTAACACCATGAGCGATCTGTTGTTTGTGATTCAGCTAGAGCCCTCGATGCTGTTATCGGCTATTTTTATCTCAACCGCAGCGGGGGTTATTGCCGCAGCGGTACCGGCGCGGCGCGCCGCGCATTACGATCCCGCTGTGGCGATCCGCTATGTTTAACCGTAACGTAACCGCCCATACCAGCGCCGAGCGTAGCGTTTTGCAGCTGCACCGGCTCAACAAAATTTTTAACGCCAATACGCCACTGCAAAACCATGTGTTACACGACATTAGCTTGCAAGTAAGCCCGGGCGAGCTGGTGGCGTTAATCGGCACCTCGGGCTCGGGTAAAAGCACCCTGCTGAACATGATGGGCTTATTGGATGTGTCCACATCGGGCGAGCTGCGCATACAGGGCCATTTGGTTCAGGGCATGAGCGAGCAACAACGCACCCAGCTGCGCAGCGAATCGATTGGTTTTGTGTTTCAGTTTCACCATTTAATCAGTGCTTTTAGCGTGCTCGATAACGTACTGATGCCGTTAATGCTGCGCTTTGGCAAGCCCTCTAAACTGCAATCCGAGTACGCCCAACACCTGTTAAACGAGGTGGGTTTAGCTAAGTATAAGGCGCAACCCACCAGCCGCTTATCGGGTGGCCAACAACAGCGGGTAGCCATTGCCCGGGCGCTGGTAACCCAGCCGGCGCTGGTGTTAGCCGATGAGCCCACCGGCAACCTAGACACACAAACCGCCGACGAGGTGTTTACCCTGTTTGAGCACTTTAATGCAGAGCACCAGTGCGCCATTGTGATTGTCACCCACGACCCACGCCTAAGTGCGCGCTGCCCCAGAACCATCCGCCTAACCGATGGTCGTATTGTTTACGATGGCCCCTCGGCCGAATTACCCAGCCTATTAACCACGCCGTTATAACGCCGTGGCGGCAGCCGCAACACAAACACCCAGCGCGCAAGCCAGCCGATTAAACACCATCACAAAAGGGCTACCCAGTGATACCCAAGATAACACTAGAGCCGCTCAACCCCGATCATGCGCAAGCGCTATTTGACCTAACCCGAGCCAACAAACAGCATTTAACCCAATGGATTCCCTTGTTTGATTTAATAAACAGCTACAGCGATATAAAAAACTATATCGCCTCTAGCGCCACAGACCCTGCCAGCGGCGCGGCGGTTAACTTTGCCATCCGCCAGCAAGGCGCGCTCTGCGGTATTGTCGGTTTTCACGAGATCATAAAAAAGCAGCAGCTCGGCTCCCTGGCCTACTGGTTGGCACACGAGCAACAAGGCAAGGGCATCATGACTCAGGCCGTTAATAAGCTGCTAAACATTGGCTTTACCGAACTGCATTTAAACAAAGTAGAAATTCGCTGCGCAGTGGACAACCGTAAAAGCCGGGCCATACCAGAGCGCTTGGGCTTTTTGTATGAAACAACCCTACAACAGCGCGAATGGCTTTACACAAAACACGTCGACCACGCGGTTTACTCGATGTTAGCGACCGAGTACCAAGCGTAAGCAAACCCTTCAGGCAATGCACTTTTACTGCAACTGCGCCAACAAAAACTAACCGGCGTATACAAAACAACCAAAACAGCCAGCGCATTTGTCGCTGCCCCCCAGCACCGGGAAAAACATCGACGGCAACTGTTCCGCCATTGGGTTTCGGCTGCTATGATCAAAGGTAAACAAAATTCTGTCAGCAAGGTTTGGTGTTAAATGCATACGACCTCAACCTAAGACGCAACCATTAGCTGGGCGCAAGACCAGAGTTGTCACCATCGGGCGTCCGGAGACTCGTGCGATCACTTAATGTCGCACGAGCCATCTAACCCCACGTTTTCTAGCTGTTCGATTTTTAGGGGGTGCCGTGTTTTCACTGAAGCGCAAGGGCGATTATCGCTTACAGTTAGTCCGCACACTAAAACAGCCTGGACAATATAGGGTCGAGCTTTATTTATTTACTCCCCACGAGGGGCGCTTTTCGCCCTGGACTTTGGCTGAGCAGCAATTCTTTTTTAACTCCATAGAGCACCGCTTTGCGCTGCTAGGGCTGCCAGAGAAAGACCGCCTCGGCAAAGCCGATAGCTCTTTTGCACTGCTGTCGCCGCACTACGAGATCATGTACGGCTCTTGGCTGTTTCAGTATCGCGCCTCCATGAGCCGCCTACGCCAACAAGCACGTGCCGCCGATCTTACCAACGAGCCGATTAAACGCGCCCTGCGGCTAACCAAAAACTTTGCCCAACGGTTGCGCAAATCAACCCCGCAACAAAGCAGTCAACAGCGTTACTATCGGTTGGTTGATGTGTACTTTTCTTGGTATGCCGAGCAGTTTTTTCTCGAGTGCATGACGCTCGAAGGCTACGATGAGCTGGAGCAAGAGCTAAAAGACACCATCCAAGAGTTTTTACAGCAAGAGTATCAACTGCGCCGCGAGATGAAGTACCAGCGCGATTTTCGCGGCACCCCAACACGGCTTTGGAACCGCATGAGCTTGTACCTGCGCTTGCTGGATTTTCCGGTCGTGTTGCGCTCACGGTTAACCGAGCTGGGCTCGGGCACACGCAAACTGGTCAAGGCCGCGTCGACCATGTTGATCATGTCGTTGTTCACCTACTTTTTATTCAACCTGCGCGCCGGCAACCAGCAGTTGTCGCTGGCACTGCTGTTGAGTATCGCCCTGATTTACGCTCTGCGCGATGTGCTGCGCGACGATATGATCAACAGTGTTACCAAATGGCTGCGCAAAGGCAGCCCACGCTGGAAGCTGCGTTTGCTGATGCCTTACACCAATACATTATTGGCGCAGCAAAGAATCTGGCTCGATTACAGCAAGCTGCCCGACCTGCCAAAAGAGGTCATCGATAGCAGTGAAAAGTGGACCCTCTCAAACGATGAGCGGCAAATCATTTGTTATCGCTCGGTGTTAAATCTGGACAAAGACACCCTAGAGAAAGACCAAATTCAAGAGCGCATCAGTTTAAACTGCGAAGATCTGTGCGAGATGATCCAAGCCACCAGAAACAAACTGTTTGCCTGGGAGGATCCAGACAACCCGTCTGCAGTACAGGCCCATCAGATCGATAAACAGCACGACTACAACTTACTGCTGGTGTGCACCGAGCAAGGCCACAATTACTCGACCGCACAGCGCTGGCGCTTGCGCTTAGGCGTTAACGGTATTGTGCAATGCGAGGGTAAAAAAACCTATTGGCCAAGCCGAGAAAAGCAACAAGACAAACAAAGCGGGCAAGGCTTTAGCCGCTTTTTACGGCGGCGTTAACGCTTAAAGCACACAGGCTTTTTAATGCGTTAAAACCGTTTAGACGCGCAACAAACTTTTATAAAACACATCGGATAATTTTCGCTTAACGGTATTGTGCTGCTTAAAGAGTTTTTAAGGTTTATTGTAAAGTCTCTAAACCCCGGATCGCGTCCGGGATGACGGCAGGCTGGAGTCATTTTTAATACCAAAATGAAAAATACAATCTGATCACGTTGGCGTTAAAATTGTACAACGGCTCCTCTGCTGCGGCGGCGTCTGGGTCTAAGACGTTGCGAAAGTTATCGTAGTCAAACTGAAAATGATCCCAGTAGAGGTTGACTGTGCTTTTTTCAAATACAGAGGTCCAATCTGGCGGCAAGTTGTAGGTAACACCTAAGCCAAAACTGTTTGAGCTAAACTCGCTCAGCTCTTTATCCCGCGCTAAAAAGTTTTGCGCGTTGCGGTAAGGAAACAAATCCGAATAAAAGTCCGCTTGGGATTGACGGTAAAGTCGGTACTTGGTTTCGATCAGCCAGTCTTGCCCTATGCTGTGCAAGTATCGCAGCTCTAGGTTGGTGGCCAGTATGCCCCAGCTGTCATCGTGGTAGCGCGCATCGGCCCGTATCGAGGCGCGCCAAGGCAGGTAATAAAGAGCGCGCACACTAAAGGCATCCGAGTTGCGGGTAAGCGGGTACACCTCACTTTGATAACTGTAACCCCGTGGCGCATTGCTATTTTTATAGCGCACTTGGCGGTACGGGTTGTGTAAAAAACCCTCGTCGATAGCAGTCTCGGCACTGACCTCGGCGATTAACGATTGGCTTAATACCTGCGACAGACTTAAACGGTACCGATAGCTGGTGGCGCCTGCGCCAAACTCCTCGTTGCCATTAATGCCGACATAGTTTTTGCCAAACACCAAACTCATGCTAAGGGTGGTTAAGTCGCCAAACAACGTCTGGCTAATGGCGGTGCTGATGGTTTCGGCATCATAGTCGTTTTCGGTGCTGTTGCTGTAACCAACACTCATCAAAGTGTTGTCGTGTAGGTAGTCTAAACCCAGTGAATACTCGGTGCGTGTTTCAGAGTATTCACTGGCGGTGGCAAGCACATCGATCGAGGCGCTAGAGACCATATCAACATAATACCCTGCCGACACAGAAACGGTATCGGCAATGTTTTTGCGCACCAAGATGGATGGCCCATCGATGTTAGCACCGCCGCCATCGTAGCTGTGGTACATCACATCAACCCGCTGCGGTGGCAGTACCTCGGCGCTTGCCCAGCAGGGCAGCAACAATAAAAAAACACCCAATGCGCGCCGGTTAATTGCAACCACAACCACCTCCGCTGCCGCCGTCGGCGCCACGGGCTGCCTCGCGCGCCTCGTACACATGGCCTAAGTAGCTGGTGGCGATCGGATCGCGATCAAAGCTCATCACCGGATCGGCCAAGTGCTGGCGCTGGTAGGGTTTTACCCAGGGCGTGCAGGCGCAAACGCTCAGTGCCAGTATTATTAAGCTGACCCGTAGCAGCGGGGTTTTACTCATTGGCGAATCAACTCTTTTATTTGCTCGCGGTACTTTTCCTCGTCGCCGCTGCGGTAACCTCGGTTGATGTAACGAATGACTCCGTCACGGTCAATCACCACGGTGGTGGGCATAGCGTTAACGCCGTAAGCTTTGCTGGCGATGCTGTCGCTGTCGTATAAAACGGGAAAGCTGACCTGCAAATCTTTAATCAACTTGTCTCCGGCGCTCGCATCTGGCTCGACGTTTACGCCATACAAAACAAACCCGGCGCTTTGGTAGCGCTGATACAGCTCATCTAACAGCGGCATTTCTTTTCGGCAGGGGGCACACCAACTGGCCCAAAAATTTAACATCACCACTTGGCCGCGCTGTTCGGCCAAGCGCACGTTCTCGCCCCGATTGCTTTTTAGGGTAAACCCTGGCGCGGTTGCGCCCACCGAGTTGTCGGCCGCTTGGGCAGGCACAAGCATTGCGCCCAGTAACAATAGGCTTAAGCTAAACCTATTAAGTGCGCTGGCAAAGAATTTTTTTGTCGCTGTCATGTGAGACTCCTAAAAAAATACCGATAGACCAAGCCGGCCTTCAAAGTTATTGGTTTGTCGGCTGGCGCCAAACAATTGGTGATTAAACAAATGATCGCGCATACCAATATCCACTGCAAAAAAATCGCTAAGGTATATTTTATACCCCGCACCCAGTGTGTAAGTGGCGTAGCGGTTAGCGGCAAACTCGGTGTTGCCCACCCCTGCGGTTACATAAAAGTGGGTGTTAAAAGCGAGCTTGCGGCTTATAAACACTTGCCCCGGAAGCACCTTATAACCCACCGCTAAGCTGTAGTAGCTAAGCTCGCGCTGGTCGTCGGTCAGCAGCTCAACCGCGCCGCTTAACAGCTCGTAGCTGGTTTGTCTGGCTTCGCTAACACCATAAATAGCCTCGACAAAAAAATCTTCGTTTATGTGGTAAGCAAGGCTTAAACCCAGCACGGTGTTGCTGCCAAAATCCTCGATGCCAAGGGCGCCCACGTAGCCGCCTAGTTCAAAGTTTTCGCTGTCGAGCATGTCCTCTTTAATAGTGCGACGCTTTATATCGGCCGCGACCATCGGCTCGAGCGGATCATCCGCTTGCGCCAGCGCCGAGCCGACCGGCCACAGCAAGGCGGTACACACAGGCACGATTAAAAAAACGCGTTGAAGCCAACTCGCCATTCAGAAACCTCTTCATTCGTTTTGCGGGTGGTCAATAGGTGGTGGTTAATGTATTCGGCGCGCAGAAAAAACCGCCGCGACAAATACACATACACCCCCAGGCTCGCCTGGAGCACCGAGTCCTCTCGATCTTCAGTATCCACTAAGGTGGCGCTGGGGTTAACGTTGATGACCCCCGCGCCCATGCGTAAAAAAGGGGATACTCGCCACTCGGGAAACGGTTGGTGCAATAAGCCGGCGCTGAGCAGCTCGCTGTCAGAGTACTGGCCCGCTTGCTGCTCGTAGCTCGCCTCTAGGGTGAGGTGGCGGGTAAAACGGTAACCCAAGCTCAAGGTTACCGAGTCGGCACCGCCAAAGCGGCCTAATGCGGCGCCCAGCTCAAAATGATTGACCACCGCATCGGTGCGATACTCGTCGGTAAACTCTGGCACTTGGCCGTCGGGGCCTAAGGTGTACTGCATGTCCTCGCGCTTGATCCAGCCCTCAAAGCCACGGCCAGTGGCGACTTTGATCCAGCCGGCACGGCTTTTTAACAGGGTGATGGGCTCGCCATACTCGAGCGCATGGTGAATAGGGTAGCCGCGCCCAGGGCCGCTATAGACATCGAGGTAGGCGCTGCTAACCGTCACTACAATATCGGGCTCTGAGCCAAACCAACCCGCCTGCGCTGGCGCCGAGCACACGGCGGCCAAGATCCAGACCAAAGCCGATAACCAAGCCACAGGGGGCGATACAAAAGCGCGCTTAGGCATTACTCGGGCACATCAAATGGGTTGTTATAGTATTGCGCACCGATATCCAGCCACTCGGCCAGCAGTTTGCGCTCGGCATCGTTCAACAGGCCGCGGTGATCAAAGGTATCTGCCATAGGGTCGAACTCGCTAAAGCGGCCAAAAAACCGGCTGCTGGCAAGGGCGCCACTGGGGGACATAATCCGCTCGAGCGGGATGCGCTGGAAAACAGGCATCGGGTTTCCCTCGGCATCTAATATCAGCTCGCCCACTTCGTTGACTTGGTACTCGCCGGTGGCGATCAAACGCTCTTGTAACACGCCGTTAAGCAGCTCTAGCTCAAACCGTGTGCGCAACAGCTGCTGATACGACACCAGCTGCCCGTCGCTGGTGTCGGTGGCGCTTAAGTCTAACTGGCCGGCGGGAATCTGCACAAGGCCATCGGCATCGGTGGGGCCGTGACAGCCGCTGCAGCTGGCGTCTGTCAGTGCACTGTCACTGTCTTGCAGCGGGCGCGGCAACTGCCACAAAGGTTGAATATGTGTGGGGTAATTAACAGTGACGCGGCAGCTGGCGTTCCACTGTTGTTGGCACGCGGCACTGGTTGGCACCCGCGCCGGCTCTGGCGGCTCGGCCAGCTGGCTGTAGCGCACACTAAAGCTTGGGTCTTTGGCGCGCACCGCCGGGTCGGTCCAGATATCGCGGTAAACCAAGTCGACTTGGGGCCTGGGGGCACCGGCAATGCGGGCGTACACCTCGGCCATGGTCTCGCCCATCTCGGCCACTAGCTGCGGCTCGGTGTGGGCAAACGGCAGGCCGCTGGTGGCGGCGCCGGTATTTAATGCCGCCGGGCCGACATCGAGCCGGCCGTGGGGCGTTTGCGAGTCGCGCTGATGGCAGCCATTGCAGCTAAAAGTCTCGCCGGGGCGCAACTGCAGCCAGTTTTGATGGCGCGGGCTAATGCGCATGCCGTTGCCATCGAGCACCGCGAGGGTAAAAGCAATATCCGCCGGCACTAAAGCGTGCACCGAGCCATCGGGCGCGATCGGAACATAACCGATAATCTCTTTCATGGCCTGCGCACCGCTGACGCCAAAGGCGCTGCCGGGCACAGGCTTAATAGTGCGAGGTGGCTGCGATACCGCGGCCACTAAACGTAAAAACCGCGCCGGACGATCGGCCGCTAAGGTTTGCTTTGGGTCGCGCAGCGTGTCGATGCCCACACCGCTTATGTCCACACCGTCTAGATCGTAAACGCTGCGGATGTCCAGCAACCCTAAGCCCTCTTTGGCCAGCGCTGGGTTGGTGGCGCCACCGCCGGCGGCGGCAAGGCGGCGCGGACTCAAGGCCACTAAATCTGTGTAGACGGTGTCCTCGCTGGGGACAATCACCGGCAGTTGTATGTTGTCGTCTAGGTTGTACAGCCACAGGCCGTACGCCGGCGGGGCCGCCTCGTAACCGGCGGCCAGGTTGGCCTCGGTACAGGGCAAGTAGCGCGGGCTATCGTCGGGCTCCTCGGGGCGCTGCACGCGGCACTGGCTCCAGCTGACCAACAGGCGGTTGGTGCCATCAAACAAAGGCGTTAACGCCGAAAAATAACCGTGCCGCGAAATGCTGCCGTCGATCATCACAGGCAAGATCGTCAGCGACTCCAGCGCGCTGGCCTCGGTGCCCAGCAGCGTTTGGTCGTCTTCTACGTACTCGCTGGTATCGATGGCCACCATATCGCCGCCCGGCAGCTCATCGCGCGGTTTGTAAATGCCCACCAACCGGCCATCGGGCATTAGCTCTGGGTTAAACAGCCAAGGCGTGTCGTCTGCCACACGGGTGTGATAACCGTAATGAGGCCTTACATCGGTGCCGTTGGGGTTGCTGGTGTAGTAGCTCACACGGTTGTTGCCAAAGCTGTCGGCGCGGGTGTACAGCAGACGGCCATCGGCGCGCAGCAGTGGATCCCAGTCGTGCCCCTGATTAAACGTGAGCTGGCGAAGGTCCTCGCCGGTGGCGGTCATCGAGTGCAACACAAACCCCGGCTCGGCATCGGTTTCGCTCTGCGCGGCAAATTGCGGTTTGTTAGAGTCGAGCAGTAAAGCGCGGCTGCGCACTTGGCGGGTAGAGGCAAACACGATGCGCCCGCCGGGCAAGTATCGCGGTGAGATATCGTCGCCGGCCTCGGCGACTATGTCGGAGCTGATCACCCGGCGCAATACCCGGCTGGGCAAATGGTACTCCCAGATATTCCAGCTGGGTTGCTCCTCGGCGGGGGCGTCTTCGATCTGCGGTGCGCGCATGGCAAACAAAACCCGGCTGCCGTTGGGGTGCGAGGTTAGATCTTTAACATCGTACTCGGCGCCCTCGGCAAACGCTGGGTCGGTCACGTTGATGATGGGGGCATCGTGGGTGGCACGGATTTTAATCATCAAGCGCGCGCCTGGGTTAAAACTGTTGCGCTCGGCAGGGGTTAAAGGCAGCAGCTCGCCCTCGTCATCGCGCGCCAGCGAGCGCTGGATATAGGCGATGGGAATATCTTTTACCACCGGGTCGGGCGGCTGCCCCGAGCCGGTAATACGGCCGCCATCGCCACTGCCACAGCCGACCAACAGCAACGCCACACACGCCCCCGCGAGCCGACGCCGCAAAAAGGTTTGCCACAGAGCTTTTATAAGCGCCAACTGCCGCCACGTTACAACCTGTGTTGTCATTAACTATCCTAGGCTCGCTCTGAGAAAATCCATCGTGTCTCTGCACAGGTAAAACGTGCAAACATTAAGCGCAACGCAAACACCAAAGCCCAAACGACGACCAAAGCGGCATTGTCCAACAACCCTGGCAATAAATCTTGGTGGCCAGTCACGCTGTAACAGCACGCGCGCAGTAGGCGCTCCTATTTAAGCCGTCTTTTGTTATGATCTTGCTAATCTGTGATTGGGTAGACACCCGGACACAACCGAATTGCGCAAGCTAAGCGGCAAAGCCACTTATAATAAACCTTCAGCCCGCTTGATCCGGCTCACCAGCGTTAGATAATACAGGGATACAGCAATTAAAACACAAACCCGGCAGCCGCCACAGCATCAGATCACTGGGAGCTTGGCATGAGGCTTGGCTCGCACTTGAGCTTGCACCTTGGCGCTTTGGCGTTAGCCCTAAGCCTGCTCGCGGCCACCGCCAGCGCAGGCCCGCGCGAGCAAGCGTTAACCATCCACTCGCGCATTGCGGGGGTGCCGCCCAGCGCATCGGTGTTAAAGCAAATGAGCCAGCTTATTAGCAGCGGCGATACCGCTCAGGCGGTGCGCATCGCTATGGACAACGACGGCTTTTATCGCGCCACTTTAAAAACCTGGATTACCCCCTGGAGCAACCGCGACATGAACCCCTTTGCAGCGCTAAACGACTACACTGCAACGGTGATGGGGCTGATCCGCGACGAGGCGGATTTTCGCGATGTGTTAGTGGCCGATGTGGTCTACACCGGGGCCGACAGCCTTGGCTTGCCCCCCTACAACAGCAGCGACAACGCCCACTACCAAGCACTGCAAGACAGTTCCGCCGCGCTTGGCGGCTCGCTGGTGCGGCGCAGCCAGTCGCAGGTTACCGACTTGCCGGCACACGCCACCGCCGGGGTGATCACCAGCCGCGCGGCGGCCAAAGCGTTTTTTTACGCCGGCACCAATCGCGCTATGTTCCGCTTTACTATGCTCAACCATCTGTGCCGCGACTTAGAGCAAGTGCACGATGTGACCCGCACCCCCGACCGCATCCGGCAAGACATTAGCCGCAGCCCCGGCGGCGACAGCCGCGTGTTTTTAAACAACTGCGTCGGTTGCCACGCGGGGATGGACCCGCTGGTGCAAGCGTTTGCCTATTACGATTACCGCTACGACCCCGAGGCCGACCCAGACGCCGAACACGGCGCAATTGCCTACAACCGCGCCAGCGATACCGACCCCCTTAGCGGCAATCGCACCGTGGCCAAGTACCACATTAATGCCAGCACCTTTGCCCCCGGCTACATAACCCCCAACGACAACTGGCTAAACTACTGGCGCGAGGGGCCCAACGCCATTTTAGCCTGGGACCCAACCCTAGCCGAGCACGGCAGCGGCGCCAAAAGTTTGGGCCGCGAGCTGGCCAACAGCGGCGCTTTTGCCAGCTGCCAAGTCACTAAAGTGTTTAGCAAAGTGTGTTTGCGCAAACCCGGCAACGCCGCCGATCGCGCGTTTATCAGCAACGCCACGGCCGCTTTTGCCGCCAGCGGCTACAACTTAAAACAGGTGTTTATCGACACCGCCGATTATTGCAAAGGTGAATAACATGGCGGCAACGATCACCACACTGTGTCGCCCGACCATACCGCGCGCGCGTTGCTGGCTGACGGGCTTATTAACCCTCGCATTACTTAGCGGCTGTGGCTCGGGCAGCGGCGAGGCCACCCGCGCCAACGTCAAACCCGACGACGGCAACAACTCCAGCGCCCCCGGCGTGGTTTACAACGGCCCGGCGCCACTGACCGAGGACATCCAAAACTTTAAGCTTTACCTGTGGGACAACCTAGCACTGCACGATCGCTGCGGCGCCTGCCATGTGGCCGGCGGCAACAGCCCGATGTTTGTGCGCAGCGACGATATCAACCAAGCCTACCAGGCGGCGGTGCCGCTGGCCGATTTGCACACGCCGGCGCACTCGGCGATGGTCAGCAAAGTGGCCGCCGGCCACAATTGCTGGCTCGCCAGCGACACCGCCTGCGCCGATATCATTACCGGTTACTTAACCGAGTGGGCCGCCGCAGCCGGCAGCATCAACACCGAGATCGTCCTCAACGCCCCCGAGATCAAAGAGGTGGGCGGCAGCAAACAGTTTCCGGCCGACAACAGCGCCTACGCCACCACGGTATACCCGTTGGTAACGCAGTTTTGCCGCAGTTGCCACGCTCAAAGCGCGTCTTTAGCCCAGCCGCCCTATATTGCCAGCGCCGATGTGCAAACCTCTTACGAGGCCGCCCGCAGCCGTATGCGGCTTGACGATCCGGGCCGTTCGCGGCTGGTGGAGCGGCTCGCGAGCGAGGCGCACAACTGCTGGAGCAGCTCGTGCGCCAACGATGCCCAAGCCATGGCCGATGCCATCCGTGCCTTTGCCGCGTTAGTGCCCGAGACCGAGATCGACCCGGCGCTGCTCACCAGTAAAGCCCTGCAACTGCAAGACGGCAGTGTCGCCAGCGCCAATGGCCGCCTTGATAACTACACCATTGCCCGCTACGAGTTTAAAACCGGCACAGGCGCCATCGCCTACGACACCAGCGGCCTTAACCCCGCCGCCGACTTGGCCCTGTATGGCGACGTCGATTGGATGCCCAGCTGGGGGCTGCGCTTTAACAACGGCAAAGCACAGGCCTCTACTCAGGCCAGCCGTAAACTGTTTGACCAAATCAGCAGCACCGGCGAGTACTCCATCGAGGCTTGGCTAATACCCTCTAACGTCAGCCAAGAGAACGCCCGCATTGTCAGTTACTCGGGCAGCACCCAAGTGCGCAACTTTGCTCTCGATCAAAACCTTCACAACTACAGCTTTTACCATCGCAGCTCTAGCACCGATGGCAACGGCATGCCGGCGCTTAACACCCTAGACGCCGACGAGCGCGCCAAGGCCAGCCTGCAACATTTAGTGGTCAGCTTTGATCCGATCAACGGCCGGCGTATGTACATCGATGGCGAGCCTACCGGCGACACCGACCCGGTCACCGCCGGCAACCTTAACGAATGGGATTCCAGCTACGCGCTGGTGGTGGGCAACGAGGTATCGTCCAACCGCCACTGGAGCGGCGCACTGCGCTTTTTAGCCATTCACAACCGCGCCCTGTCGCCCGAGGCCGTTGCCAGCAACTTTGCCGCCGGCGTGGGCGAGACTTATTACCTACTGTTTAGCATTGCCGATTTAATCGACCTCGCCGACGCCTACATCGTGTTTCAGGTACAGCAGTTTGACGATTACAGCTACTTATTTAGCGAGCCCTTTTTTACCCACCTAGGCGACGGCGCAATCCCCACCGTGCCCATTAAAGGCATTCGCATTGGCGTTAACGGCCGCGAGGCCATCGTCGGTCAGGTGTTTGCCGCTCTTGACACAGAGCTTAGCGCCGCCGAGTACGACCACGGCAGCCAGCCGTTGTCGCGCCAAGGGGCGGTGATCGCGCTAGAGCAGGGCGGCGAGCTGGACAGCTTCTTTTTAACCTTCGAGCAACTGGGCCAGCATCGCTTTGCCCGGGTCGAGGCCACGCCAACGGCGCCACCACCAGCGGCGGATATTACCGACCAGCCCCGTTTGGGGATAAAAAGCTTTGCCAGCATCAACGCCTCGCTCGCGGCCATGACCGGCATTAGCCGCAACCACCCAAGCGTGCAGGCCACTTACGCCAAGGTCGAGCAACAACTGCCCACCACCAGCGGGCTGGATACCTTTGTTGCGGCGCAGCAAATGGGCATCACGCAACTGGCGGTGGCTTACTGCAACGCATTGGTAAGCGACGCCAGTGCCAGCGCGGCGTTTTTTCCGGGCTTTAACTTTAACGCATCG
>Ga0209075_1000270_pt1 | contig 49057 bp, 32 predicted proteins | sample Stecom2011_FD_187523 | JGI IMG/M metagenome (GOLD analysis project Ga0209075, IMG submission 187523) | Agricultural soil microbial communities from Utah to study Nitrogen management - Steer compost 2011 (SPAdes) (version 2) | ecosystem: Environmental > Terrestrial > Soil > Agricultural land...
TCATTTATACGAAAATCCAGGACTATATGACATCACTCTTAAAGTTTCAACTATAATTGGTTGTGTTAGCACATTAACATTAACGAAGCCAGAATTAATTACAATAGCGCCTTCTCCAATTGCCGCGTTTTCTATTAACCCTGAAAATGTAACAATCTTCGATTCAGAGGTAACCATTTCAGATGAAAGCACTGATAGTCCACAACATTATTATCAATTGACACCAGAAATGGATACGACAGACCGAAACATCACATTAAACATTACAGATGGAGGTCATCATAAGATTTATCAAGTAGTAAATAATGCTTATGGATGCAAAGACTCTACGTACAGAATTGTTTTTATGGAGCCATATACGACCCTATATGTTCCGAATGCTTTTACCCCAGATGAAAATCATGTAAATGAAATATTTCAACCGATAGTACACGACGTCTCCAATTACAGCTTTGAAGTTTATAATCGCTGGGGGAAATTAATTTTCAGAACTACAAACACAAAAGAAGGATGGAATGGTCAGTTTAAAGGATCACCATCCCCTGATGGTGTATACCTATGGAAGGTTGAATACATGAACCATCTTTTTATTAATGAGGAACATTACGGAAACTTCTCATTGATTCGATAAATCATTCAATAAACAACATAGCAGCAATGTGATCAGCTTGTAGTTTTCCTTTCTCTGTAAGTAAAATCACGCCTTCATGTTCTACAATTAAACCATTGATTTTGAAATCTTCTAATTGACGATAAAACAACTTTGTCAAACAATGTTTAAAAGAAAGAGTTTCTAAATCTACACCCCACTTTGTTCTTAAGCCTGTTAAAAGCAACTCATTAAAACGATCTTTCGGAGTAAGAATTTCTTCTTCATGATAAATCCCTCCTGTTAGAACTGACTTAATATAAGTTTGATTATTAGAAACATTCCAACGTCTACTTTCTCCGTCATAAGAATGTGCAGAAGGACCAACTCCAATATACTTAACCCCTTTCCAGTAATTAGAGTTGTGCTTAGAGTAAGCTTCGTCTTTTGCGAAGTTTGAAACCTCATACTGTTGGTATCCAGCCTCTTTAAGCTTATTGACCAAAACTTCAAATTGATCTGATTGATCATCCTCTTCCACTATTGGTAATTCACCTTTTTGAATCAATTGATATAAGGCTGTTCGTTTTTCAACTGTTAAACAATATGCTGAAATATGATCTGGTGCTAATTCAACTAACTTGTCAATATTGCTTTCCCAATCAGCAAGTGTACGATTGGGTAAGCCATATATTAAATCTACTGTCAAAGAAAAGCCGTGTTCTTTGGCAAGAAGAACAGCGCTGGTTGATTCTTCAGCAGTATGGGCACGATTCATCCAATCTAAATCTTCTTGTAAAAACGATTGGAGACCAATACTCAAACGATTAACTCCAATAGCTTTCCATGCTAAAAGTTGCTCTTCATTAATATCATCAGGATTCGCTTCTAATGTAAACTCAATTTCTGGAAGTACTTTATAGTTTTTATAAACAGCATCTATTATGCTTTTTAATTCATCATGGGTTAATAAAGAAGGAGTTCCCCCACCAAAGTAAATTGTAGCTATTGATTCATGATTTAGATATCCAATACGGGTCTCTATTTCTTTAATTAAAGCTTGAATCATTTTGCTTCTATATGCATTGAAAGTAGTGCTAAAGTGAAAGTCACAATAGGTACATTTCTGCTTACAAAAAGGGATGTGAATATATATGCCAGCCATACTTCAAAGTTACGTTTAATTATAACGATTTAAAACAAAAAAATAGACTGCTCAAAAGTGAACAGTCTATTGCTTTAAATTTCGCAAAGGTTATTCAACAATTAACTTACGAGTAACTCTATTGTTTTCATTAGAAATGGTCAACACATATATTCCATTGGAAAGTTGAGATTCATTAATCTGAAAAAAGTTATCCGTCACCTTATAACTTCCAACTACTTTGCCAGCAATATTCGTTAGGGTAATTTCCTTTGTTCCTGAGAAATCCATTGCTATATTGAAAATACCTTTTGAAGGATTAGGATAAATACTTACTTTATTTTCCATTTCGTTTAAAGAAACAGAAGCATTATTTATACAAAAACTAAAGCTTTTGGAAGAACCGAAGTTAGCTTCTGCAGTTGTTAAAGAAGCTAAAAGTGTATTATCTGCTGTTTGGGTTAAAGACATTCTTCCATCGTAATTACAACCTACCTGGTTAGAGCTATAAACACCATCGCCATGACTATCTTTTAAAGTTAATGTGTAACAGCCATTAGGTAAGCAAAAGTCTTTTTCATCAAGAAAATTAGAGTTGGTTGGACTAGGATAGTTTCCACCAGAATATAATATATTTCCAACATTATCTTTTAACTCCCAGGAATTCTCATCTGGGAAGCAGCCCATGTAAAATTTAAACAATACAGATGCACCATCTATAGTAGCATTATAAGTATATTCAATTAGGTTGTCAGACATATCATCATCAATCAGACCGTTTGGGTCTGATAATTCAACAGAAATTTCATTGCTACCATTTTGACTACTCATCCATGGTAAAGGAATAGTTTCATATCCATTCGAAATTAAACTACCTGTCCAATTTAAAGTTTGTGTTGCAGCCCCATTATAAGTATAATTTACTTTCAGAGATGTTATTTCTGTAGCACCACTATTGTGAATAAGAATTTCTGGAATAAACCCAGGTAAACAACTTGCCCCTTTGTGACCCGACAAATTAGAAACTGTTACATCTAATGCCAAAGGCGTAGCGTAAGGATCATATCCAACAATTGTTGAGTTTCCTATACCTGCAGGGTCTAACCAATGTTCTAGTTGTCCGGAGTTTGAACTTCCTGTTGGGTTCCATGAACTATATACACTACCATAAAAATCTTCACCATAGGTTGTGTTTGAACAACCAGCATCACCTCCCCAAAGCTGACCTATAATTACTCCATTTGAATTGAATAAAGGAGAACCTGAAGAACCGCCCTCTGTAGTTGTATTTCTATCCCAGGAAACCTTCCATGTCCCTTCTGGATCACTCGTTACAGAGCCACTCGTAAAAGTCGAGGCAATTGCTGGGTCATCATCAAAAGAAATCTTTTTAATATCTCCTGATGGATGGTGTATTCCGAAAGTTGATGTCGGCGCATACTTCCCTCTATCCCAACCTGAAAAATAAGGATTGTGGGTCGCGGGTACTTTATCATCAATTGTAAGTCCACCAGTAATTTCTAACAATAAAAAATCAGATTTAATTCTTCTCGCTCTTAATGATGAGCCTGAAAGAGCTCTATAGGTGGGTGTACTTGGGGGATTACCACAAGTAGATGATTGCCAGTTAAAACGGAATACCCAACTGGCAAGATTATTATCATAGCAATGATTTGCAGTTAAAACATAAGGAGTACCATCAAAATTAGTATTGTTTATCAATGCTCCCGAACAAAGACCTGTACCAGTAGAAATAAGCATAACACTGTTTTTTTGATTCTCATAAGGCAAACCGTCTGGGCAGTTCACATTCATATTGCAGCTTCCTGATGAACCGAAAGCCTTGACCTGGTATTCTTTTGTGGAACGGTATCCATGCGTAACTAAAGTAACCTCTACGTTCCCAATATTATTGGCATTAGAAAAAGGAACGAAATACTCTACAACTACTCTATGGCCAGGAACAAGCTCTGTTCCCAACTCACCTTTGTAGATATGGTTTTCTGTAAATTTCCCTAAAACAAAAGTTCCTTCTGGATTGTAAACATACAACTCATTTCCGTTAGGAATTTTAGTGTTAGAAAAAATCAAATTTATGGTTTTTGCTTCCTCAGAAGAGACCTCCATAAGCCATACCTTATCGCCATTTTCTTTGGTGATCCACACACCTGCATTTAATAAATCTAAAGAGGTATAATTTCCATATCCATATCTCCAAGGTCCCGTTTGAAGAGAATCGTTAATTTTGTCCTCAGCACGCAATTTTTCAATATTGGGACGTTCGAAAGAATAAATCGGTATTTCAATTTTAGAATTAACATATTCTTCAAATCCTCTTGGACTACCTCCATCTCCTTGTTGACCAAAAGAGAACATCAAACTTGCTAAAAACGAAAGGATTAAAATATATTTTTTCATGTTGTTTATTTATTAGACGTATAATTTAGCGCAAACGTAAGTGGCAATTTACAAAAAAACATATAATTTATTCGTTTATAGATTACGAATCACGGTATATGTATAATTATATACCAAAAAGTAAAAATGAAAAATTTGCGATGAAATCGAGCTAAATAAAGCATATTTCATTAGTTTTAATGAAATATTCCCTAAAACTATTCGAATATGAAAAGATTTCTTTTGATTCAAACCAGTGTGTTTTTTTCACTTATCGCCATAGCTCAAATTGAGGTAACCAATGGTAAATTTCCGTTCAAGCAAATGATTGAATGGCCAGAGAAAGGAACCTTACTGCTTGGTGATGATCCATCAGAAAGAACAGATGAAATCAATATAAGCCTATTCAATAATGAGGGGGAGGTTTCATGGAATCGCTCTATCTATCCTAAAAATAAAAACACACACCTTATTGTTTCGGGCATGTCAGACTACATATACTTTGTGGATGATTTAAAACCAGTAAACAATAACATTCGTTATAATCAAATTAATCAGAGTGGTAGTATTGTTCCCACAAAATTTGATCTACTGGCAGTGATTCGCAGTTACCGTTACACTACTCCATCAGATTTAGAATTAAAAGACATTATCAATACATCAAAAGCTCTCGTTTTTTATTTTCAACTACCTGTAAAAGAGAAAGGAATAATCGAAAACTTTTTTGTCACAATTACACACCACAACAATAGGGTTTATCATTATCAAGGACCTGCTTCAAATATGAGTTTACTCAAGGAAGGAAAAGAAGGTCCATTAATTTTTGCGGGTGCTGATGAGTCAACTATTTGTTTTTCGCGATTCGAATATTCCGATAAGAAACAAAATGCAAGATATTATCCATTCTCTCCAAAAGCAGAACCAATCGGAAGGAATACAATAAACTTGACTGATTTCTCTCCCATCTCTTCAACCATCCAAAGTGTTTCTTTAAATGGAAGTTATTATCTTGAAAAAGAGACTAAAACTTCAATTGAAGCCAATGGGAAAGGCTTTTACATGGGAGGAAAGTATTTTTATGCGGTTAATGATGAGAAAGATCGCTGTTTAAAACTGTATGGCCGAAATGATGAAGGAGAATATGAAGTATTGAATGAATGTGAAAATCAAGCAGAAACTTCCAGAAGATACAAAGCTTCATTGGTGTCGATACCGATGAAGGACAAAGTCATTATAATCAGCAATATAAATGACAAATCAACAGCCTATGAAGTGAGTTATAACACCATTAATCGCATAGATGCTGAAGTGATAAATTCCGAAATGATTCAAATAAATCCAAGTTCTTTCAAAGTAGAAAATAAATCTGCTAATTTTGTACACTTTATAAATGACATTCCTTATTTCTTCAACAACACGGATTTAGGAAAAACTGATAAAATTATTTTTAAGCAATAGAATTATGGTAATTGGAATTTGTGGAGGTAGTGGGTCTGGAAAAACAACATTGCTGAACCGCTTAGCGGAACATTACAGTCAATACAATCCTTCTGTTTTCTCCATGGATAATTATTACAAACCAGTTGAAGAGCAATCGTTGGATAAAAACGGAAAAGTTAATTTCGATTTACCAACAGCGCTTGATAAAGACAGGTTAGTTGATGACCTCACCCGATTGATTAGTGGCGAAAGTATTGAAGTTTTTGAATACCAATTCAATGCGGGGAACAACAGAAATGTTTTAATCACTATTGCTCCAACAGACCTAATTATTGTAGAAGGATTATTCGTTTTTGAATATGAAGAGGTACGTCAATTATTAGACTTCAGTATTTTTGTAGATGTAGACCCTGCTATTCAATTAGACCGTAGAATATACCGCGATCAAGAATCAAGGGGGTATTCGCGTGCGGAAATCCTTTATCAATGGGAAAACCATGTTACTCCTTGCTACAATGCTTACTTAGCTCCTCACGAAACAAAGGCTGATTTTATATTTCACAATGACAGTCGCTCTGAAAGCGATTTTGTTCGCTTAACCAACGTACTTGAGGTGGTACTTCCCAAAGAAAAAGTAGATTAAGTTAACTGAAAATAATTAGATTTGTTTGTAATGAGATCCATTTCAAACAAAGTCCGTTGGCTAATTATAGCATTCCTAAGTGTAATCCTTTCATGGGGAGCATACAATATATTCTATAACACCAACATTGAGCAAGAACAGCAACGTTTTCAAAAAGATTTTACAGCATTAGAGAAAAAGCAAAAAGCTTTTAAAAGTTCACTCACCAAGGTAGTAAAAAACAACTCCATTGATGATTTATGGGCACTCAAAGACTTACAAAAGAATGACTTTTCTGTTCATATTTATAAGAACGACTCGTTGGTTTACTGGAACTCTAATCAAGTAAATATAAAAAAGAATTTTTCCAGTAATTACACTCATTTTGTAGGTCGTTTTTCAAACGGTTATTACTTAGTAGATGTTTTCAATGTTCTTGATGTTCAGGTGTACGTGAGCAGTAAGGTGAAAAATGATTTTTTTTACCAAAACAACGCCTTACAAAACACGATTACAGAACATTTCCGAACAACAAATGAAGTTCAGATAAATTGGGAGCAAACAGAAAACAACTTCCCTATACTATCGTTTGAAGGGGAAAAATTATTTTACCTCACCATTTATAAAGAAAAATCAATTGGTCCATATCAACAACTCACAACTTTTTCTTTGTATGCTTTTGGTTTCCTAAGTCTATTTGTATCACTCACGCTAATCATTAGACCGTTTGCTAAAAACAGAATATGGGTGGTTTTCAGTTATCCCTTAATCTTATTAACGATTCGTTATTTTTCTATTCGTTTTGTATGGATTAAACTTTTTAATGAATTTGAATTATATGACCCTATTTTATATGCCAACAGTAGCTTAATTCCTAACCTGGGAAGTTTAATACTTAGTTTAATTATTGTTTTCATTATAATTTGGTGGGTTTTATACTTTTTACAAAACTTAAAAGCAAAGGCTAAAACGAACACATTTATACTTCTTGCTTGTTATATCGGATTAATACTTTACTCACTATTTGTTAGTCATATATTTGAATCGCTAATTGTTAACAGTTCAATCTCATTAGTAATCGATGAAGTTTTCTCGCTTTCATTATATTCTATGATTGCTCTACTTATTATTTCTTCACTCTTTCTTTCCTATTACTTACTGATTCGCCAATTGAGTTTGAAACTTGTGAATTCAAGTATTCGTTTGAATGTGTTGGCATTGGTGTGGTTCTTTAGTGGAGTATTATTTATTAGCATAGAGTTAATCTACTTTCAAAACAATGTTTTCAATGCCCTATGGCCAGTATTGCTGAATGCTTTGTTCTTTTATTTAGCATCTAAGAAACACAACTTAAACGATCTAAAATACCACATTGCAATAGTTATTGTTATCGCATTTTATGGAGCTATTATTTTATTTGAAAATAATGAATCTAACGAACATCAAAAAAGAGAATTATACGCCAATCAGCTCATTACCGACCAAGATCCTTCAATGGAAATTGAGTACGCGTCAACAATAGAGAAGTTAATTGACAATCCAGAGTTCTACCAGTTAATTGCGGGTAAAAATTATTTTACTGCTCCAAACTTATCATTAGAAATTGAAAACTGTTGCTTTGGAGAGTTTTGGGAACGCTATGAAATGAGCTTTTTCTTTTTCCAACCCGACGGAGCCCCATTATTGGATTATATCAGCAATCAATCTAAAACTAGAGAAGATTTAATTCACCTTATTGAACATCACTCATCAGCTTCATCGATTGCGGATGAATTGTATTTTGTAAATGACTACTATGATCAATTAAGTTATATCGGACACAAAAAGATATTGAGGGATGATTCAACTCAACTGGACTTTTTCATTCTCTTCAAATCAAAGAAAATTCCTGAAAAAATTGGGTTTCCACGCCTCTTGATGAATGAAAAGTCTTATGCGCTTCAAAACCTCGAAGATTATTCAATCGCACGATATTCAAATGATCGATTGGTGATGCGCTTTGGAAGTTATAATTACCCAACATCCATAAAATTTTTTAATGATAATTACATTAAAAAATCAGGTTTTGTCACAGCAAAAGGAGTAAATCATTTGGTTTACAGGCAGGATGATGGACAATCGGTTATTATTTCAAAACCTGAAAAGCGATTTATTGAACAGTTGAGTACATTTTCATATTTGGTGGTTTTCTTTGGGTTGTTTGCGTTATTGGTGTTGCTGTTTTATAATTGGTCTTCTGTATTTCCATTAAAATCGCTTCAGCTTTCTCTCAAAGTTCAAGTTGTTCTAATTGGAATGGTTGTAGGTTCTTTTATCCTCTTCGCAATCGTTGCAATACAAAACGTAACGAGTCAGTACAGTGTTTATACGCATGACAATTTGAAAGAGAAGATTTATTCAGTTGAAATTGAAATAGATCAGAAAATAGGAAACAGAGAAGAGCTTATTCCGACAATGCATGGAGATTATATGAATTATATTCTCAAAAGACTTTCTAATGTTTTTGTAACTGACATTAATTTTTATTCCACAAATGGGGAGTTATTTGCCACATCTCAGACAAAGCTTTATGATAAAGGAATTAGTACGTCTCAAATGAATAGTCGTGCATTTTACGCCATGAATTTCAATCAACGAAGTGAGTATATTCATTTGGAAAAGTTTGGAGAATTATCATTCCTTTCAGCTTACTTACCCTACAAAAATCATGAAGGAGAACTCTTAGGATATATTAATTTGCAACATTTCTCTAAGCAAAACACCTTTGAACGACAAATGAATGAATTTATCGTTGCCGTGATTAACATTGCTGTTTTGCTTTTAGTAGTTACAGTCCTGTTGGCTATTTTAATTTCAGGTTGGATTACAGCGCCCCTTCGATTAATTCAACAAAGCTTTAGTAAAGTTGAATTTGGAAAAGAGAACCAACCCATTGCTTATTCTGGAGATGATGAAATTGGAGCATTGGTAAAAGACTACAACAATAAGTTAATAGAGCTTGAATTAAAAGCAATGCAACTTGCGCAAAGTGAACGTGAAACGGCATGGAGAGAAATGGCAAAACAAGTGGCACACGAAATAAAAAACCCATTGACACCAATGAAATTAAGTGTTCAACATTTTCAACGTTCTTTTGATGTGAATGATCCAAATGCAAAAGAGAAAATGCAACGCACTGTAAACTCATTGATTGAACAAATTGATGCCCTTACAAAAATCGCTAACGAATTTTCAAACTTTGCAAAGATGCCAAAGGCGAATGAAGAAAATTTAAACTTAATTTCATTGTTAAATAACATTGTAGACTTCTATTCTTCAAGAGAAGTTCAAATTCACTTAGAACTCAATGAGATTACAGAAATAAATGTTTTCGCAGATAAAGATTTAATATTGCGTGTATTTAATAACTTGATCAAAAATGCAATTCAGGCCACTAAGGAAAGCGAAGCTACAGAGGTTGAAATTTCAATAAATATTGAAGAACAAAACTATATCATTGCGGTAAAAGATAATGGCATTGGGATTTCAGAGGAAATTAAAGAAAAGATGTTCTCACCTAACTTCACCACTAAAACAACAGGTTCAGGATTAGGACTTGCTATGGTAAAGCAAATCATTACCAATCACAATGGACAAATATGGTTTGAATCTAAAGAGGGAGAAGGAACTACATTTTACATTTTACTTCCAAAGGTGGATGTGAAACATGTTTTTTAATCCTGTATAAGCACAACTATTGAATACACTTTTGTAGATTTGCAATATGGTAGTTTATAACGTAACAATTAGTATTGATGCAACTGTTGCTGATCATTGGTTAGAGTGGATGAAAGAAACTCATATTCCAGAAATCATGGCAACTGGACATTTTAGAGACAGTATAATTTGTCGTGTACATGGAGAAGAAGAAGGTGGAATCACTTTTGCCGTAATGTACACTGCATTTACTGAAGAAGATCTAAACAGTTACCAGGCAGAACATGCGCCTCGATTACAAACAGAACATACCGAAAAATTCAAGGGGAAATTCGCTTCGTTTAGAACGCTACTTTCTGTTGTTCAAGAGTTCAAATAGATATGAGCGTACAACCTAAAAAACACCTCGGACAGCACTTTTTGATAGATCAAAATATCTGCAGAAAAATTGTCAATCAATATACCAATTTCGGAGGTACAAATAATGTTTTAGAAATTGGTCCTGGAATGGGTGCAATAACTCAATATTTTTTAGAAATAGAAAACATTGATTTACACGTCATGGAAATTGACAGAGACTCCGTTGCTTATTTAGAAGATGCTTTTCCAGCATTAGAAGGTAAGATACATTCAAATGACTTTTTAAAAACAGATTTATCTCAGTTTTTCGAAGGACAACCTTATGCCGTAGTAGGGAACTTTCCTTACAACATCTCCTCTCAAATTTTATTTCATTGTATAGACTATAGAAATCAAATTCCTGAGGTTATGGGAATGTTCCAGAAAGAGGTTGCAGAACGTGTAGCTGAGCCTCCAGGATCTAAGAAATATGGAATTCTTAGTGTATTAATGCAGACATATTACACAATAGAGTATTGTTTTACGGTTAGTGAAAACGTCTTTAATCCACCCCCAAAGGTAAAGTCCGGAGTAATACGCTGTTTACGAAACGACAGAAAGCAACTTCCTTGCGATGAAGAACTTTTTAAGAGAATTGTAAAATCTACCTTTAATCAGCGAAGAAAAACAGTCAGAAATGGCTTGAAAGTTATTCTGGATGTTCAAAATTTACCAGAGCATCCTTTCTTAAAACAAAGGGCCGAAACTTTAAGCGTAGACGATTTTATAGAGCTAACACAACTCGTTGAAAAAACTATAGCAAGTAATTTATAGAGAGATAAGAATTTTCTTTTATTTCTTTCGTAAGTTTGCACAAATCATACATTATGCAGTTCGAATTAACACGGGAATTTTTAGATGAAATCAGAGAGATGATTGCAGAAAACAACACTGCTTTCATTGAAGAAGTCATTCATTTGCACCCGGCCGATATTGCAGAAATTCTTGATGAATTAGACAATGAAGAAGCTAAGTTTATCTACGGACGATTAAACCAAGACCTGCAGGGTGATGTTTTAATGGAACTAGAGGATGACGTTCGTCAGCGATTTGTCGAGACCTTTAATATCGAACAGCTTGCCCAGCAGCTTGAGAATCTAAACTCTGATGATGCAGTAGATATCCTTGGAGAAATGTCAATTGATAAACAATTGGAGGTCATTTCGAAGATGGACAGTGAAAACGCTTCTGATTTAGTTGATCTTTTAAACTACGACGAAGACACTGCTGGGGGATTAATGCAAACTGAGTTTATTCGTGCGAAATTAGAATGGCCTATTAACCGATGTGTTGTTGAACTGCGCAGACAAGCGGAAGAGGTTGATAAAGTCCATACTATATACGTTGTAGACAATGATGATAACCTTGTAGGATTGCTTTCCCTTAGGGCTTTATTGGTTGCCAATGCAAAGGCTTTGGTAAAAGATGTGTATAAAAACAAAAACATGGTTTATGTATACACCAATGAAGAAGCAGTAGAAGTGGCAAGAATAATGGATAAGTATGATTTGGTTTCTATCCCTGTTCTTAATCTACAGAAGAAGTTAGTGGGACGAATTACCATTGATGACATTGTTGATGTAATACGTGAAGAAGCAGACAAGGATTTACAAATGGCTTCTGGTATTTCTAAGAGCGTAGAACCTAATGCAAGTATTTGGAAAATGTCGCGCGCTCGACTTCCATGGTTAATGATTGGTTTAATGGGTGGTGTTTTAGGCTCACAAGTAATTGGAAACTTTGAAATACAAATTGGGAAGATTCCTTCTTTGGCATTTTTCATCCCTTTAGTTGCAGCGATGGGTGGAAATGTTGGTGTTCAATCAAGTGCTATCGTTGTTCAATCCATTGCAAATGGCTCTAACCAATTCAGTAGTATTTTTGATAAAGTAAAACGAGAAGCGAGTTTGGGACTTCTCAATGGACTAATTTGTGGAACATTTATTTTCCTTGTAACTTGGTTACTTCAAGATATAAAGCTTGGAATATCAGTAAGTATCGCCTTATTTATTGTCATCATTTTTGCTGCAATATTTGGAACTTTAATTCCACTTGCATTGCACAGATACAAAGTTGATCCAGCTGTAGCTACCGGACCTTTTATTACCACTTTAAATGACGTTGTTGGGCTGTTCATCTACTTTGCTGTAGGAATGATGGTGTTTGATTTATAAGCGCCTTAAAAGAACTCTTTTGAGAATACTGAACTTTGTTGTCTTTCAAATTTACAGCACTGACTTCGCCATTAAGATAAAGCACTATATCTGTGCAAGAGATAGAAAGTAAATAAGTTTTTATTCAACACATCAAACAAAAGTAAGCACAAAGTCTTATAATCAAATATAGAAAAAGCAAGATCCTTTTTTTGAGAACAGGTTGAACAAAATTTAATTGAACTGCTTATCTTCCTGGAGTAAAAGACGATCCTGATTTTGTTCCTTCGATTATCTGAATTCCATTTTTAAAATTCATGTCCTTAACTACCTTCCCGTCTTTATCAAAAACCTTTGCTTTCCCGTCTTTTCGACCGTTTTTATAGTTGACTTCAGAGATGATTTGATTTCCTCTAAATTCGAAAGTCTGCATCTTTCCATGCAACTCGCCTTTCTTATAATTAGCTACTACCGCAGGTAAAAGTCCACCTTTATGGTAAGTGGTCCATTTCCCATGTTTCTCACCATCTTTGTATTTCCCTTCCTCTGTTTTTGAAAAGTCTTTTTGAGAATAAGTTACCGATTTACCATGTTTTATAGAAACTCGATTCACTCTCCCTTTCATTGGACCGTATTTCGTTTTAGATTTTTGTTCTACGACTTTGTAATTCGTAAGATCGCTGGGCAGGCCATTTTTAAAAAACTCAGTCCATTCACCAGACTTCTGTCCCATGTCATAATTCCCTTTTGATAAAGGAGTACTATTGGAATAAAAAGATAGCCATTCACCATTTAGCTTCCCCTTTTTAAAATCTGATTGATTTTTCAATTGTCCATTTTCCCAGTAATTCTTCCAAGTTCCTTCTTCAAGATCATTTTTATAATCTCCTTCCATTAAAACCTTTCCGTTTTCATACCAAGTAGTCCAGTTTCCATTTCTTAGATCATTTTCAAAGTGACCCACCTTAAATTTCTTACCGTTTTTGTAGTAATAAGTCCATTTCCCATCTTTCTTCCCCTCTTTGTATTTTGCACGATAAGAAAGTTTTCCTGAAGGATAATTGTATATCCAAGGTCCATGCTGTAAATCATTCTTAAAGTTTCCTTGCATGTCTATCACTCCAGAATTTGTAAACCAAGTCCATACTCCATTTTTTTGACCATCTTCGAACAGCCCTTTTACATTCACTTCACCATTATCAAAGTAATAGATGTAATCACCATCTAAACTTCCGTTTTTATAATGTGTTATTTTTTCTAAATCTCCAGTATAGTAATAGTACTCCCATTTACCATCTGGTAGATTTTCTATAAATGAACCCTTCATTAAATAATACCCATGAACCGAAGCTTCTTCGAAATCACCATGACGCAATCCGTCTTTATAATTATACCAAGATTTTAATCCTCCATTGGTATAATAATCTGCCATTTCTCCATTCCCATCCTTTACGGTTTGTGTATGAAGCGAATCAGCAGCATAATACTCCCAGATGTATGAAATACTATCCACTACCTCCTCTACTGTCTTTAAAGCACCATCTCTGTAGAAATAACGCCAATAACCAGTGGGTTCACCTTTAAAGTAATACCCAACTTCACTGGTGTCTCCGCTGACATGAAAAGCAACGTATAGACTATCTTGCAGGTCATTATTAAAGTATCCAATATTCTTTAAACGGTTTTTTCCAAAGTATGATTTCACCTCGCCGTGAAGCTTGTTCCTATTGTAGTTTCTTTCTTCAGCGATCTCACCCTTCTCATTAAAAAAGGTCCACTTACCATGCCTTTCTGTAGTTTCTCCAAGTTCATCAACGTAATAATAACCTTGACTCTCAATTTTGGTTTTATTGATAGGGTCGTAATAGAAGAGTTGTCTCTTCGATAAATTATTGTCATTTTTATTTTGACTGTATCCATGGAAAGTCAATACTAAAAAGAAAACGAATAGAATGTTTTTATACATAGCGTTGAGTAAATTCATATTATTATAACACCAATTTTTTATTTGTTACAGTTTATCTTAACCAAATTACAATGCTGTTGATTACCAAAAACACGCCAAACCCCATAAGGATAGCGCCTGTAATTCGATTTAAGGAACGTAAAAGATTGGCTGTAATGAAAGGACGTAATTGTTTTGCTCCTGCAATTTTCAGGACATCAATTGTAAAAAAGGTAAATAGAATCATGACAATGTAGATAAACATTTCAAAACCAGTTAACGGATCTTCTGATCTTGAATGCCCCAATGCCATAACTGAAAACCAGTAAAAAATAACTAAAGGATTGGCTAAATTTAAGAGTAAACCCTTAATAAAAAGTATCCAATAATCTTTTGAATCTGCACTATATGCTCTGGTTTTTTTAATTTCTAAAGTTCCTACTTTTTTAAAGAAAGTGATGTACCCATACACCAAGAAAAGCGCTCCACCAATGGCTCGAATCAAAGCATTGTCACCGCCCTTTGAAAGGTCTTCAATTTGCTGGATAAATACATAAGCAATAATGATGTAGATGATATCACTAATCAATACTCCAGCATCAAAAGCTAAAGCTGCGCGTATCCCTTTTTTGATACTTGTTTCTAAAAGCAGAAAGAATGCTGGACCAAGCATTACACTTAGTATAAGACCCGTTACTATGGCTTTTAGAAGTAGTTCCGTCACGCTTTTTGTATTCCTTTAATTAATCATTGAGTTTTAATACAGCTAAAAACGCCTCTTGTGGGACTTCTACTCTTCCCACCTGACGCATACGTTTCTTCCCTTCCTTTTGCTTTTCTAAGAGCTTTCTTTTTCGGGAAATATCACCACCATAACATTTTGCAGTAACGTCTTTACGCAAGGCTTTAATAGTTTCACGTGCAATTACTTTTGCTCCAATACTGGCTTGTATAGGAATTTCGAATTGTTGACGTGGAATCAATTCTTTCAATTTAACACATATCTTTTTTCCTAAATCAAAAGCATTATTTCTGTGAACTAGTGCTGAAAGAGCATCCACTTGTTCGTGGTTTAATAATACATCCAGTTTGACTAAATCAGAAGATTTATAACCAATAGGATGATAATCAAAAGAGGCGTATCCTTTAGAAACCGATTTCAAGCGGTCGTAAAAGTCAAAAACGATCTCTGCCATTGGCATATTAAAGGTAATTTCTACCCTGTCTTGAGTTAAGTATATTTGGTTCTGTAATTCTCCACGTTTCTCAACACATAGTGTCATAATTTGACCTACATATTCAGATTTTGTAATTACTTGAGCTTTGATATAAGGCTCTTCAATATCTTCAATAATCGATGGATCTGGCAATTCTGAAGGGTTGTTTACAATTACGCGTGTCGTAGGATCCTTTTTTGTATAACAGTAATAAGAAACGTTAGGAACTGTGGTAATAACAGTCATCTTGAACTCTCTTTCTAAACGCTCCTGAATAATTTCCATGTGAAGCATTCCTAAGAATCCACAACGGAAACCAAACCCTAATGCTGCTGAAGATTCTGGTTCAAACACCAAAGAAGAGTCATTCAATTGAAGTTTTTCCATGGAATGACGCAATTCTTCATAATCATCTGTGTCAACAGGATAAATTCCGGCAAAAACCATTGGCTTCACATCTTCAAACCCTTTTACTGCTTCCGCACAAGGATTATCAAAATTAGTAATGGTTTCCCCAACTTTAACTTCTTTAGCAGCCTTAATTCCTGAAATAATATATCCAACATCTCCAGCTTTTATTTCCTTTCGAGGTTGAGGTGTCATTTTAAGAATTCCAATCTCATCTGCAAAGTATGTTGCTCCAGTATTTACGAATTGTATTTTATCACCTTTCTTTATAGAACCGTTCATTACTCTATAGTATGCTATAATCCCCCTAAAAGAGTTGAAAACAGAATCGAATACCATTGCTTGTAATGGAGCATCAGGATCTCCTTTTGGTGCAGGAACACGAGACAATACAGCTTCTAATATTTTATCTATCCCAAGCCCTGTTTTTCCAGAGGCTTGAATCACATCAGATGGATCACAACCAATGAGTTCAACAATTTGATCTGTTACTTCTTCAGGTTCTGCTCCTGGCAAATCCATTTTATTTAAAATTGGAATAATCTCTAAGTCATGCTCTAAAGCGAGGTATAAATTAGAAATTGTTTGGGCCTCAATTCCTTGAGAAGCATCAACAATAAGAAGAGCACCTTCACAAGCTGCTATTGACCGTGAAACTTCATAAGAAAAATCTACGTGACCCGGAGTATCAATTAAGTTAAGAATGTATTTCTCACCATCAACTTCATACTCCATTTGAATAGCGTGACTCTTAATCGTAATTCCACGTTCTCGCTCAATATCCATATCATCAAGCGCTCTGCTTTGCATATCCCGATCGGAGATAGTGCCAGTTGCTTGTAATAATCTATCAGCCAAGGTGCTTTTACCATGGTCAATGTGTGCGATGATACAGAAATTACGAATATTCTTCATTTACGTGCTTTTATTACTCTTGTTTGTTGTTTAATGAGCAATGTGCGAATTTAATGGATTTTAGTCAGTTTTCAACCTATTTTACAAGATTTAAAATTGGATAATAACCCTTATCAATTCAGTTAAATATAAGAAAAAAGAAGTGGACTTTTAGTTTCATATTGATTTAAAAAATAATTGGAGATAAAAGCGGGCGCCTTTACCTCCAATCAAACACTACTACTTATGAAACCTAACACTACAAATATAAGTAATATTTATACTCGAAAACACTTACCTAGGTATTTAATCTTAAATAAATGTTAATTTTTTAATTTTATTTTTATATTGCTGGATTCTTAGAAAAACAGTCTCCCATTAATCCATTCTGGATACAAAGTAGCACCAATTGATTCATAAAACTTAATCGCAGGTTCATTCCAATCCAAAACTTGCCAGTCCATGCGCTTAGCATTCATTAACTTTGCTTCATCCACTAACCTTTGAAACAATAAGCGTCCAATTCCACCTCTTCTGTAATCGGGTTGTATATACAAATCTTCTAAGTACAAGCACCTTCCTCGCCAAGTAGAGTATGAGATATAATATATAGCTATTCCCCTTATAACACCATCAACTTCATAAACGAAACATTTACATATTTCATCATCAAACAAATCAATTGCCAATTGTTCTGGACTATTAATGACTTCTTCAGGTGCATTTTCAAAAACAGCCAGTTCATGAACAAGTCCCATGATTTGTTGCTCGTCACCTCGTTGAGCTGAGCGTATATTTTTTATATCAACCATAAAATGCGGTTTTTAAATTATAGACCTCCCAAATTAAACCTCAGACGTATACCGGAAGAGATATTCCCAGTTATATAAGATGTTGCAATCACAGGATTGTTTAACTGCTGATCGTAATACAAGGAAATGGTAAGGTTCTTCCCGATTAGATAATCAGCACTTGATCGAATCGAGAACACACGTTGACCTGCTGTGGCCTGAGTGGTATTCTCAACGATTTTTCTAATTACTGTGAGGTTGTCGCGAATAGAAAAATCAATTCTAATATTCAAGTCTGAAGGTTTAAGCTTCGCCCCTTGGAAAGTTAATGGCAATCTAAATTTGGTGAATTTATACCCTGTTCCAATAACGAATTCTGTACCATTCATTTCTGTTAATTGGTTATTCGCCAAAGAAAGTGATGCCGAACGTTCCTTACTGAATTCAAATTTGGTCAGTAAACCATTCCCGTTTACTTTCCAAGTTGCATCAAACCCAATTAATGGTGAGAAACGTTCTGAAATCGTTACGTTTTGTACCTGTTGGTTGGCTATAAAGTTATTGTTGATGTCTCGTTCAGTTAAATTACCATTAGCATCTTGCTGAGAATTCAAATTTGTTTGCATTCCACCAACGTTTACAGAAGATGTATAACCGTGACGCAAAGTAAAGTTCTGAACAAACTTCTTAAAGAAAGCAAACTTTGTAAGTCCATTATAAGATACCTGCCAGTTGGGCAATGGAATATTACGCAATGGTGAAATGGATTTACTATTTACTTTATTCCCAGTAAAGGTTGTTAAAAACGCTCCAATTATAACATCTTGCTGACTTGGGTTGTATCCGTCGTAATAACCTGAACTGTCCGATGTACTGTAAGGATTTCCTTCTCCCAAAAACGTTGATATTTCACTTCTTTTTTCTCTAAGTGTATTAAAAGAAGGTGAGCGGTAGTCTTTATCCAAACTTTCAAAAGCTGAACGAATAGAAATCGTAGAATAGGAAACATTTGTACTCTTGAATCTACTTTGGCTTTCAAAACTTTGTAAACTATCTGAAAATCTATAAAACTCAGAAGAATTCTGTGTGAAATTCCTATTCATTGTAAGGTCAATTTTCAAATCTTTAATTGGTTCTAAGCTTGCACGTAAATTATAGTTTTGAGCGTGCATCACAGTATGTTGGGTATTGAGTCCACTCGTATCTACGATAAATCCATTATTCCCTAAGTAAGGCGCATATTCAAAACCTTTTTCGTTTCCAAATACTGTTCTTTGTTGCTGACCTGCGGCAAAACCACGTATTTTCCCATTGCCAAAAGTGGTTCCATTCATTCCGAACAAATGAGCTTCTTCATTAAATCCTGGCAATAGCATACCGTCGTTTTGGCTATACGTTCCCGAAACCGTTCTTACGCTCATTAATGTTCTTGCAAAGAATCCAGTTACTGGATGATAAGGTTTACCAAATTTTTCTTGTAGCTTTTCCTCACGCTCTTTTTGATCAGCAATTCGTTCGTTTTGATTTTCTAAACGAGGCTCTTTGTTTTCAAGTTTACGCTCTACTTTATTTAATTCCTTTTGATGCTCTACAAGTTCTTCAGGACTTAAAGTATTGATATCTACTTTATCAAGTAAAGCTTTCTTTTGCTCAAGTTCTTTAACCTTTTTAGCAAGCTTACTGTTGTTATTTGGTTTGTTTTGATCGTTTGCAGCGCCTCTGCTCCCACCTCCAATCGAACGTCGTGCTGTAGGCCTTCCTCCACGGCCTTCGTCAATAATTTTCTTTAAAAAATCAGACTTTTTATAGAGCGTTAGCATATTCAATTGAGCAGTAGTGTTAATATTTCTACTGTTCTGAATGGTATTCCCAAAGGCTTCTTGTCCTAAATTCGGTCGTGTCCATTCATAAGAACCACTGTACCGTATGTTTGAATTAATAAAGTCTAATGCTGGGATTTTATTGAATGGAATGTTATAAGTTACATTGTAAGTTTGATCATAACGCATTGTTTTCCCAAGCGTTTGAAGTTGCGTCCTTACAGAATCTTGGAACTCTCTATACAACGTAGGATTCTCACTTCTGCTTATCTGCCCTTCAGGCTCATCAATGATTGAACTGTTGTTAGCTGAAAAATCAAATTTCAAATTCCTTGTTAAATCATACTTAAAGTTGAAGTTTCTATTCCATACAAAGTTCTTCAGATATATCGGTTGGAACTCAAAGCTTGTATTAGGAATATTGTTCTTGATTTGACGTTCGTTGTAGTTTCTAATCACGTTGTTACGAACACTTATATTCTTCGGACCTAAGTATAGATTAGTCGTTCTTACAAGCTCCCACCACCTGGATTTACGCATAAACTTAACGTCTTTAAATGGCTCCCATAGTGTTGGAGATCCGTTATAAACATAGTCTACTCCTCCTTTCCAAATTTTTGTTCTATCGTAATTTGTTCTAAAATCTCGGTGCAAATCTTCACTGTATGCAAAGTTAAGAGAGAAGTTGCTAATGTCCCACAAGTGAGGGTCAGCACCCGGTTTCCTTTGACGGCGAACATTGGTAAAGTTGTAGGACTTCCTTTCGTTAAAATCCTGTCCTTCTTTCATTCTTTTTCGGCGCTCATCAGCATCATAAGAAGAGAGTTCTATGTCTGGATTGTAAGGATCAAAACGTGGATTTACAGTTCCAACAGAATAAGTATATAAAAATGGAATATCTATTTTCGCCTTTTCTCCAAGCAACTGACCTGCTTGAACATTTGCAGAAACATCTAAATTTAAACGCGTGTCACGTTGGCGATCAGCAACTCTACTATCAATACTTCCCCAGTTTAATCCGCTATATGCTCCTGCTACCTGAATATTTGCAAAATCTGCGATTTTTAACTGCGCTTGTGCAAGGGCTGCAGAACCTCCTTCATTTTGAAACTCTGTTAAACGCAACTCATTCACCCATACCTGAACACATTTTGACAAACCATCATCTGGTTTCCAAGGATGGTTTGCATTTTGGGCAGGGTTTCTGACACCAATCATAATTGTTTTCACATCGGTTAAGGTTGGGTTTCCTTTTACCTTCATCATCCTTTGTGGATGATTTACACTGCTGTTGTCAGACTTTCCTGGTTGGTGATCTGTTGCTTTTGCATATTCAACATTATAAGCAGCACCTGATCCCGGTTGTTCCAAAGCATTATTTCTCTCCTTCTTTAAGGCAATTAATTCATCAAAGACAATTCGTAAATTATTTTCTTCAGGCCATATTTCAGTATCTCCTGTTGCCCCCCATTGAGTTATCTTCATGGGTACTTCGTATTCATAATAGTTTTCCCTGAAATCTGTACCCAAACGAATGAAAACAGTAACATCATTATCTGCCAAAGGTTTGGTAGGCTCTATTTCTTCCGCATGTAGGAACATTTCTAAGTTCTTATACATGATCATGTCCATTCCAACGTTCTTAGTGGCTGCACGTGCATCTCCATCCTTCAAATCACAAACCTCAATGGTCATAGATTGCTCATTTAATTGTCTTTGGAATTGTTGAGATGGATCAACTTCACGCAAAATTCCTGGAGGAATCACATATTTAATCGGTTCTCTTTGGTCATGTTCTTCAACGTTTACAGCTCCAATATCAAAACTCGTTAAATCAGGATCCGTTTGTACTCCATCAGTTGGTTGTGTTAAGCTTTCTCTGAATTTTCTCCATTCACTGCGCACAAGTTCTAATTTTGCAAACCTTAGTGTTGTTGTCTCCTCAAACGAACGCATAAACATTCTCATAAAACGAATAGAACGGAAATCAGAAATACCATTCACTGCTTTTTCTGGGTTTCTAATTGGAATTCTAAACTGGTACCACTTAAAATCCTTACTACCAACCGAATATTCTCTTGTATTGATAATGTAGTTTTTCCCTACCTGCAAATCAGCTTTTTGAAGCGAAACTTTATATTGATAATAACTTTCTGTTTCACTCAAGTTATTGTCTCTGTTCACATCCTCCATATCAGGAGAGTTTGTTGCTTGGGTATTGTATCCTGCGCTATTTATCTTGGCTGACATCTCTGGAGTGGGAGAGTTCCCTTCATGACCATTCCAAAACTTATAACGTTCAGCAATACCCAACTTTTGTTGATCATAACGATCATCTCGGTAATAGGTATAGTTATCATTTGAAACGTCTGCAAGGAGTTTGTCTTTAACCGCTTGAGAAAGCACACTATTGTTTGTAACCCAGCTCACGTAGTTTGTGTAAGCCAATCGTTCCTTTTCATCATTGTATCCATCTAAACCAACATCTTGCGCTGCACGTGTTTCAGGATCATTATCAAAAGCATTGACCACTACCTGTTCTGTAGAAATTCTGGCCCAATTTGTTTCATCGATATTGTCTGTATTCGAATACTCTCTGGGCAATCCATTTTCAAAACTTTTTCTTGAATCCGGAAGTACATCTTCAGAAAGATTTCCGAGGTTGAAGTAAAGGTCTCCACCCGTATGGTTCGTGTTTGGGTCTTGTGCTTCTTGATCTTCATTAAATGGATCCAACATCCAAAACTGAATGTATTCAACGTTGGTTTCTTCAAAGTTGGTTGTATTCAATGAACGCATAACTCCGGCCCATCGATCCTGAGGGTTTATAAATTCACCATCACTATTTACAGTATTGGTGGTGTCATAATTATACATCCCTCTTTCAGTTGGATAATAGGTCATATCAAATGTTGGAAGGTTTGTTATCTCTCCCAAAGCCGGGTCATTATTGGGGAACAACTGTGATTTATTCACATACGCCACATTCATGTTTTCTTGCAGAGATGGATCTTCTGCAATATGCTTTGGAGTTGTTGCTGTATTCGTATGGAAAGTTGAATAATCTATCACATACCATGACAAATGAGATCGGTTAAATCCTGCAGCTAAATTATTTTTAAGTGAAGCTTCAGGAAACAAGTCGGTTTGTCCTTGAGGAATAGAAGCAATCTTCCAAGAGGTAAAGTTCTTCAAATCTATTGTAGATTGACTTCCTTCAAAATCATCTACATAAGAGATTCCTTCTTTAGAGATTGCACGTGGTGTTCCAGGAATTAAATGGGCTACTTCTGCATTCAAGGTCAGCGTAGACATTTGCTTCGTTGAAATAGTAGGAATAAAGTTAATCAGTTTCGTAAGAAACGGGATGTCTTTTCTTAAAGATACATTCGCACCAATAATATTATTTTTAAATGGTTCGTCTCCAATGTCTACCTTTTGTGTAATTGGTTTTTCCGTCATTCTCATCCATGTTGCTCCTACATTAAAGTCAGGATTAATCATGTAGTTTAAATGAGTTCCCATCAAGGATTTATTTTGGAAACCAAAAACCGAATTACTTTCAATCGCAATTTTAATATCTGCATTGGATTCCAAAACAGCGCTATTTAAAATCTTTACACGACCTAAGTTATAATCTACCGTAAAATCACTTCCTTCTTGCAAACGGATCCCTCCAGCTGTAACAACAACAGAACCTTCAGGAACGTTTAATGCATTTAATGGAATTTCATCACTTACGGAAGACTCATATTTTCCAACAAAGTAGAATCTGTTTTTCTGTGGCATTTGTTGCGCGGCAATTTTCGTTGAATCATAAAGCTCTTTAAAAGCTACATTTCCTGCAACTTGAGGCAGACCTGCAGCAATCATCTCCTTTTCAACCGTTTCTCCAAATGGCTCTATGGTACTGAAGTATATTCTACCATTTCGGGTGTTTATCGTTCCTCCATTCGTGGCTCGGTTTCCTTCAAATGTAATGGGCATAAAGTCAAAAACACCATCTTTTTGCGCTCGATTGTTCTGATTTAATCGATCCATTCCAACAACATCGATTACTTGACGATCATCTAATCCCGGGTAAGGAAGGAAGTTCACCAACAAACTATTGTTTGGGTTATTGTATAAAATATCCAATCTAAATCCTTCTTGACTTACCTGATAAGCTCCGATAGAATAAACGTTCTTCATCATCAAATCCCAAAGTTTATTTTTAGGATTCGTAATCGTTGGTTTCAATAATTTCAAAAACAAAGCGTCTGTTCCAACAATTCCATCTGTAGACAATTCACCCACTTGGTAAGTTCTACCAGCATAAGTGTACTCATAAGCTACAGCGAGCACCTCATCATTGTTTAAAGGTAAGTTCACAGAGATAAAACCAAGCTGAGCGTTATAAGAAAACTCTTGCTCAGTTAATTTCCTTGCGTTTTCAACTTTCTCATAGTCTGTTGCTTGCTGAAAAGGACCAGGGCTTGTTAGTTCTGACTCTAAAGCAACAACTGCATTATTAAAGCCACGAACAGTTGGATTGTTTTTTGCATAACTATACAATCCGTTGGAGTTATTATGAGGCAATTCATTGGAAGAAGCGTTTCCTGGATTACTCGACCAGTTACTTGTTTTAGATTCTCCTAAATCCGTAAAAGCAATGATATTTCTTGTGTCTTCAACTTTATTGGTTTGATTGGTTACCCATACTTCAATACGTGTAATGTTTACCAACGAACTCACTATTGGAACGCTCTTCATCGCATCATCGTAATGTTCACGGTGATAGTAGTTTAAGAAATAGTGACGATTGGCTTCGTATTCATCAGCCTTCAGCTTAAAGTCTTGAACTTGCGCCCCTCCTTTAATATTAATTTCTTGTTTTTGTCCTTGTGAAGTTGAGGCAATCGCATCAATGGTTAATCGCCCAAATTTCATTTTTGTTTTTACACCAAATAACGTTTGAGACCCTTCAATCAATGAAGTCTCTAAAGGCATAGATACGTTACCTGCTTCTATTTTCTGAAGGATTTGATCTTCATTTCCTGTCCATTCTAATTTCGTAACGTTATCAAAATTAAATGCTGCTTCTGTATTATATGATGCACCAAGTTTTAATTTATCTCCAATTTGACCCACCAAGTTCAGTTGAATTTGTTGTTGAAAATCAAATCGAGTAATGCGTCGGTCCTTCTCAGGAATACTTGGGTTATCGTAACGTGCAGAATTCACTCCCATTGATAATTCCACACTTCCCTCTGGACGAATTTCTATTTCATCAGATCCAAAAATATTAGCGAATAGTGGACTATCAATTTTAAGTGGCGGAATTAAGCCTTGTTCTTCTTGAGTTTGAGAATCAACTTTTTCTTTCCAATAGTTTTGCATGTTTTGTTGACGCTCATACTCAATATACTCATCCAAGGTCATCATAGAACCTCTTCTATAATCTATTCCACCAATAACTTCTTTGAAAACATATTTTCCTGTTATTGGATCATACACAATTGTTCTTTGAACACTTGAAGGATCGCCAATATCGAAACTTTGCTTTTGGTTTCCAGTAGGGTCGTAGGAGTTATTAATTGGGTATTTCAACTTTGTTGAATCTGGATTGGTCTGTGCAGCAGCAGGAAGAACTATAGCACAGAGAATCAGGGTTAACAAAAACCCACTCCATATTGTATTTAGTGTTTGTGTATTCACTGTTGAATTTTCCAGTTATAAAACCTTTAACGCATCCTTAATTAAAAGCTCAACGGTACCTTGTTCTTTCATTACTTTATTTATGGCCTTTTCAGCTGACTTTTTATCAAAGCCAAGAGAAACCAATGCAGTTAACGCTTCAAATCGAAGAGTATTGTTTGGTGATGTAATATTATCTCCAGAAACCTCGAATTTTAACATTTTGTCCTTCAAATCAACGATTACACGTTGGGCAGTTTTATTTCCTATTCCCTTCACGCTCTTTATTGTATCTACATCTTCGGTGGAAATTGCCAATGCAATCTCAGCAGGAGAAAGTCCCGAAAGCATTAATATCCCAGTATTCGGTCCTATCCCAGAAACAGACACCAATAAATTAAACATTTCACGTTCTTCTGTATCCATAAACCCGTAAAGGATCTGAGCGTCCTCACGCACAACAAACTGTGTAAATATTTTAATGGACTCTCCACTTCCTATAGCTGAATAGGTATTTAATGAAATTCTTACTTCATAACCTATCCCACCACACTCAACAATGAGTGCAGTAGGAGTCTTTTCAACAAGTCGACCATTAAGGTATGTAATCATATCTATTTATTTTGAGCATCAACAACCGCAACCTTAACCATATTAACAATTTCTCTTACCGAAGCTCCTAACTGCAGTACGTGAATTGATTTATTCAATCCTACCAATACAGGTCCGATTGCTTCGGCCTCAGTCATTTCTTGCAATAATTTATAGGCAATATTTCCGGCAGATAAATTAGGAAAAATAAATGTATTCACATTTTTATTCGCCAACTCTGAAAAAGAGAATTTATCCATCATCAACTCATTGTTCATAGCAAAGTTCGCTTGAACCTCTCCATCAACAGTTAGGGTTGGATATTTATCATGAATAATTTCTACCGCCCTTGCCATTTTCTTAGCATCTTTTCCTTCAGCAGAACCAAAGTTAGAATAAGAAAGTAAAGCGATTTTTGGGTTTACTTTAAATTTACGAATGGTCTTTGCTACATGATGTGTCATATCAGCAATCTCTTCAGCCGTAGGATCAAAATTCACTGTTGTATCTGCTAAGAAAATTGGTCCACGTTTCGTTACGAGAATATACATCCCCGCTACACGGTCAACATCTTTTTGAGCTCCTACACACTGAAGTGCAGGACGCAATACATCACTGTATTTTCTTGTTGCTCCAGAAATCATGGCATCAGCATCACCTGCTTGAACCATCATTGCCCCGAAGTAATTACGTTCTCTCATTATTTTAGACGCTTCATACTCTGTAAACCCTTTGCGTTTTCTCAACTCAAAGAAGTCTTTTGCATAACGTTCTAATCTATCGTTTTCTTCTGGTGCTTTTGGATCTAAAATCTCAACATCTGGGAAATCCATGCTGTATTCTTTGATCATACTTAAAACCTTTTCTTTTCTACCCAATAAAATTGGAATAGCGACACCCTCTTCCAATGCAGTCTGAGCAGCTTTTAGAATCTTGTAATTATCTGCTTCTGCAAACACTACACGTTTAGGATTGCGCTCTGCTTTTTCAGTAATGGTTCTTACCAATTTATTATCAATTCCCAATCGGTTTTTAAGTTCTGCTTCATAAGCATCCCAATCTTCAATTGGAGCACGTGCAACACCAGAGTCCATTGCTGCTTTAGCCACTGCAGGTGCAACGTGGTAAATTAAACGGGAATCAAGTGGTTTTGGAATAAATTGATCGCGACCAAACGTAATACCTCTTTCTCCGTAGGCTTCACTAACTTCTTCTGGAACTGTTTCTTTGGCCAGGTTAGCAATTGCATATACAGCAGCCAATTTCATTTCCTCGTTTATACATTTAGCACGTACATCTAATGCACCTCTAAATATGAAAGGGAAACCCAATACATTATTCACTTGATTAGGATGATCTGAACGACCTGTTGCCATAATTAAATCATCACGAACAGACATTGCATCTTTATAAGGAATCTCTGGATCTGGATTTGCTAAAGCAAACACAATTGGATTCGCTGCCATGGATTTCACCATTGCTTTTGAAACAACTCCACCTCTGGAAAGTCCAACCAAAACATCAGCACCTTTTAATTCTGTTGCTAAATCGGATGTTTTTTTATGGTTTTTCGCAAAGTAAGCTTTGTTCCCTTCAAGGTCTTTTCTGTCTTGACTCAATAGACCTTTACTGTCAAACATAAAGATGTTTTCCATTTTCGCCCCTAATGAATTGTACAATTTAGCACAACTCATAGCGGAAGCTCCAGCTCCAGAAACAACGATTTTTACATCTTCTATTTTCTTTTCTGCTAATTCTAGAGCATTCAATAATCCAGCAGAGGAAATAATGGCTGTTCCGTGCTGATCATCATGCATTACTGGAATATCCAGTTCAGCTTTTAATCTTTCTTCAATTTCAAAAGCCTCTGGTGCTTTAATATCTTCTAAATTAATACCCCCAAAAGTTGGAGCAAGTGCTTTTACTGTTTGTATGAAAAGCTCAGGATCATTTGCATCTAACTCGATGTCAAAAACGTCAATATCTGCAAAAATCTTAAAGAGCAATCCCTTTCCTTCCATCACAGGCTTTGAAGCCAATGGACCAATATCTCCTAATCCTAATACAGCTGTTCCATTTGAAATTACACCAACCAAGTTTCCTTTCGCCGTATATTTATATACATCATCTGGATTCTTCGCGATTTTCAAACATGGTTCTGCTACTCCTGGAGAATAAGCCAATGATAAATCACGTTGCGAACTGTAAGGTTTCGTTGGGACAACTTCAATCTTCCCTGGTTTACCTTGTGAGTGGTAGTCTAATGCATCCTGTTTTCTTATCTTAGCCATAATATGTTTTTTTAAATCTTATGCAAGAGCGTAAATTTAACAAAAACCAACACATCAACAGAATTAATGAGTTCAAAGTATGACAAAAGAAAAAATAATTGTGTTTTCGGGAGCTGGAGTGAGCGCAGAATCAGGTTTAGGGACATTTCGTGACAATGAAGGATTGTGGGAAAAGTACAACATTGAAGAGGTAGCCACACCAGAAGCATGGAAAAAGGATCCGGAAATGGTTACGGACTTCTACAATATGCGCCGTAAGCAATGTTATGAATCACAGCCCAACGCAGCACATTTTGCGATTGCAAAACTTGAGGAGAAATATGACGTTGAGGTAATTACACAAAATATAGATAATCTTCATGAAAGGGCAGGTAGCACAAAAGTGACGCACCTACATGGAGAAATTAATAAGGTGAAAAGTTCAGGACCTAATGCGGAAAACGAATATTATATTCAAGAAAATTGGGCAGTAAAAAAAGGAGATGTGTGTCCCGAAGGCTACCAATTGCGTCCCCATGTAGTTTGGTTTGGAGAAGAAGTTCCTATGATGGACCAAGCTATTGATCAGATTTTAAAAGCAGACATTGTTATTGTGGTAGGAACGTCATTAAATGTTTATCCCGCTGCAGGAATTGTTTCTTATGCGCCCAAGAAAGCAAAATTTTACCTTATTGATCCAGGTGTGGTAAACGTTCCTTCTTCTTTTACCGTAATTCAAGCACCCGCCTCGATAGGTGTTCCTGAATTGGTGGAAAAATTAATCAATAAAAAAACCTAGTCTTTTCAGACCAGGTTTTACTATATAACGTAAATAATATTCTATTGTTTAATTAAGCGTTGAACTGTGCTTTTTGTACCATTTTGATCATAAACATTTACAAAGTAAACCCCTCTTTTTAGTGAACTCACATTGATTTGATTATTAGCTGCTGAAACAGAAGTGCGTTTGATTTCTTTCCCTAAAGCATCTAAGAAGACAACAGTACCTCCATTTTTAATTGCTTCTCCTTTTATAGTGACAATATCTTGCACTGGATTAGGATAAAGACTGAACTTCAAATCTTCATTTTTCTTAACTGAAGCTGTGGAGGTGAACATTACTGTTAAAGAATCGATTTTGTTTGAATCTGAAGCATCCAACACGAAGTACTTCACTTCTGCAGTTCCAGAAACACCCATTAATGACATCTGTGGTTTAATTTCCATTGCGTCTCCTGACTGAATAGTTCTAACAGGTCCAATCCAGTACTCACCTGTGGTATTCATACATATCCCATCTAATGGAGACCCTCCCACTGGACCGTCGCACAACTGTATCATAAAATCGTTACTTGATTGACTTACAACAGTTCTACTCCAGCGAAATTGCGTTATCGAACCTGTATTCTTAACATTGAAAGCCTTAGAAATCTCTTGATTACCTCCTGAAATATAAACAGTATCGCCAGCGTAGTTTACATTATCATCTGGTCCATTTATTTCTACAGTTTGACTAAAAACCAAGCCAGAGAAAAATATTGTTCCAATAATTGTATATAGTATTTTCATAATCTTTTATTTAAATATAGTAAAAAAACTGTTGCTTACAAAAGCAATTCTGTTTTAATTCTGAAAATATGATTTTAGAAAGCACATCTTTATCAAAACCAAAGTGTGCTTTCTAAATCATCTTCATTTCTATTTAACAATTAAATGTTTAACAAATGCTCCTTCTGAAGAAGAGAATGAAATTACATACTCTCCAGCAGTTAATTCACTGGTATTAATTTGAATTTGTTCTCCTGAAGCAATTGCATTATAGCTTTCTGTTTTAACTACTTGACCACTTAGTGTATATATATTCATTTCAACCTTACTATTCAATGAATTAGAGAAAATAACGTTTACATGATCACTTGCTGGATTCGGGAACAGTTTAAAACTCCTATTTAATTCACTTTTACTTAAGCCAGTAGTTGTTGGAATAATTGTTTCAGTTGCATTTACAATAACCCCTGTGTTCTTATCAATCAAAAGAGCAACAATTGAAGAGTTTGATGGATTGATAGAAGTTGGCACTGTATAGTTAAATTCATATGTAAATTGATCTGCATCGTTAATGGTTGTTGGAACACTTCCTGAAGCACCTCCATACCCACCAATCAATGCACGACCTACACGATCATAAGTGATATCGCTCACAGAAGAAGGTTTGTTCTCAAAACCACCCATAGGTCCTGATCCTCCTCCAGCAAAGTAATTAACTTGACTCCATCCATTTCCTGAACCGGTCACATTGTCTTCAACTACAACTAAAGACAAACGAAAGTTAGCATTTGAATACTTCGAATAGAACTCTGAAGTTACAGTGGCTGTCATTTCACGTGAACTTTCATTGTAAATAATTCCAAGATCAAGCTCAGCTATAGGTACAATGTTCTTTAATACGTTATAAACTTCTACCCACCTGCCAGAAGATACGCCATCTTGTAAAACAAGACGATCAACATTAGATTGTGGGTATCCAGTAAAATTAGCGCCATTATCATATGCTGAAACAGCCATTGGATCAGCATTATGAACTGCTATTCCAATAAAGTTAGGATAAAGAGTTGGATTGTCATACATGTGTTCCATGGCTACAACACCACGTGGGCACCATCCACACCAAGTACCTGTCCCTTCCTCAAAAACTACTTTTTTAATTCCCAAAGTACTAACTGTACGCACAGAAGTTGTTTTTTCGTTAGAAGATGGGTTGGTATCAGCACCTCCATTCACATTAGTAATATTCACAGTTATATCGTGCTTGCTTGCTGTAGCAAAGTTTAATGGTGTTTGAAGGGTTACTTCTTCAACTGCGTATGGTGTAATGTTTAATCCTGTATATTCATGTGAATGTGTGTTTACACCGTCAGTCCATTCAATGGTCGCAGAAGTAACATTATTCGCTCCAGAATTTTTAACATCTACTTTAATCGATTGATTAACATTAATTTTAAACGTTTCAGCCACATTAATCTTACTGAGTTCAACATCATTGTCTAACAACTCCATCACTTTAATGTTATCAATAACAAGCAAAAAATCATCAACTGCAACATTTCGGAAAGCAATATGAATATTCTCTCCTGCATAATCATCTAATAGAACTCCACGTGACGTCATTTGACCCGGTGAAACCTCTGATAAAATCGGGGCATCTGTAAAGTCTTGAATAGTATTTCCTGTTTTCGATACCAAAACTTCGTAATTATCTGGATAGTCTGGATTATATGCAGACACATCATAAATCAAAACTAAACCGGAATTATTCGGTAAGGTAATCTCTGGAGAGACCATCCAATCATCAGACTGTCCAACAGGGCTGTAGTAAGATGTACTTATCGCAGCGTTTCCATTTTCAGCACTATATCCAATAACTCTCCAGGCTTTAGTACCCATAAAACCAACGTTGGCAGCAGGAGTACGTCCATCTTCGTTATAAAGCGTCCAAGTTGTTGGCACATCACCTAAACTAGGTTGAGTTTCAGGTGACATAGTTACCCCTTCAAAGTCTTCAGAAAATATAGGTGTTTGCCCAATTGCACTTAAAGTAAAGGCAAACAAACCTAATGAGAATAATATTTTTTTCATAATTGTATAATTTAACATAGTATCTTCCAAAATTAGTTCAATTATTTATAAAATTTCTTTAATACCTTTCCAGATTTGCTATGATTATTGGAATCCCAACCTTCACTTAATTATAATTTTAATGAATCTTTATCCCTTGCAGAACCTAAGCGATAGTTCATAAGGAAGAAATGATCCCAAAATACCTAAAACGAAGATTTTATAAAAAAACTCATTTCAAGATGGTCATCAACTTTTGGAATCCAAGAGTGAGTAAATTATTTTGTCGTTATTTTTCACTTAATTCCATACATTTGAAATTCAAAAAGCGTATTGTGCGAAATATGCTTGATTATGTTAAACTATATAATTAAAACTATGAGAAAAACAATACTTCTTTTGATTTCGGTATTTTCTTTAATGATCATAAACACACATGCACAAGAAGGTGACAAGGGTATTTTCGACAAAGTACTTCCTGATATGCAATTAAAGGATACAGATGGAAAAACCATACACACAGGAAAGTTAGAGAACAATGGGAAACCAATGATCATATCTTTCTGGGCTACTTGGTGTACACCTTGTAAAAAAGAACTCAATGCAATTCATGACATGTATATTGATTGGCAAGATGAAACAGGGGTGCGTTTAGTTGCTGTTTCAACTGACGACCAGCGTACTGCAAGCCGGGTTGTTCCTTATGTTGACTCAAGGTCATGGGAGTATGAAATACTTTTAGATCCAAATGGTGACTTTAAGCGCGCAATGGGTGTAAATAATATTCCTCACACTTTCCTTGTTGATGGAACTGGAAAAATCGTTTACTCTCACAATAATTACGCTCCTGGTGATGAGTATGAATTGTATGATCAAATTTTAAAATTAACAGCGAAGTAAGAATAACCTTAGGACAGTCTGATTACACATAGCTTTATGAAAATCTCAAAAATACTCACCGGTACGTTTCTTTTATTTGCAGGTATAAACGCTTTTACGCAAGGTTCAATCTCAGGAAACATGGAAGCCAATTATCAATATTTGCTTTCAGACGAAAAAATTAATGCCATTCAACCAGATGAAAAGTCACTACTCAACTCTTATATAAACGTAAACTATCGCAACAGCGGTTTTAAAGCTGGAGTTCGATTGGAAGCTTATCTCCCCAGAACATTAGGTTATCCAGATCGGTTTGATGGAGCTGGATTAGGATACCGTTATGTTGGTTATGAAAATGATTTGGTTGATGTTACCGTAGGTAATTTCTATGAACAGTTTGGTTCAGGGCTTATTTTTCGTTCTTACGAAGATCGTGCATTGGGACTCGACAACATGATGAATGGAATCAGTTTAAATTTACGTCCATATAAAGGAGTTACCATTAAAACAGTTTATGGCCGTCAACGCTTTTCATTTGTAGAAGGTAGAAACCAATACGGTGCAGGAATAGTAAGAGGTGCAGATTTAGAGGTGAACTTTAATGAATGGTTTCCCACCTTATCAGAAAATGACGTAAGGATAACAGCTGGAGGTTCTTTGGTTTCAAAATACCAAGAAGACAACAATACGCAGTTTGTATTGCCTGAAAACACTGGTTCATACGGGGGTAGACTTGAATTGGCTTATAAAAAATTCTTTATTAATGGAGAATACATCATTAAAGAACAAGATCCGTCTCAAGACAATGGATACATCTACAATTATGGAAAAGGAATGATTGTAAATGCAGGGTATTCTCAAAAAGGATTGGGGATTGTTCTTTCTGCAAAATCAATAGACAACATGAGTTTTAGAAGTGACAGAGATGCTGCACTTCAAGATTTAACCATTGGTTTTATTCCACCATTGACAAAAACACATACCTATAATTTAGTGGCAACACTTTATCCTTATGCTTCTCAACCGAATGGAGAGGTAGCTTTCCAAGCAGATGTTATTTACAATATAAAAAGAGGAACTAAATTAGGTGGGAAGTATGGAACAGATATTTCGTTGAACTTTTCTACGGCCTATGAACCTTTGAAAAAGACTTCAGGAATAGACCCTTTAGACTCTTCTCGCGTCACCTATGAATCAACGCTATTTGACAAAAGTGATTTACTGTACTGGAGAGATATTAACCTAAGCATCAAAAGAAAAGTTCATAAAAAATGGACGATTGAAGGAAGCTATTACAACATCTCAATGAACGATGATGTTTTGCAGTTAACCGATGAACAGGGAGTTATACAATCGCACATTGGAGTTTTAGATGTTGAATATAAGATCAACAGAAAACATACCATTCGTGCAGAGGTTCAAGGCTTGTGGACAGTTGACAATAAAGATAGGGGAGCTTGGGCTACAGGACTGATAGAGTATACGATTTCGCCAGATTGGTTCTTTAGCGCGATGTTACAGTCGAATTATGGGAACCCTGTAAGAGAAGACCGGGTAAATTACCCCATGGTATTCGTAGGTAAAATTTGGGGCGCTACTCGTGTTATGGTTGGATATGGTCGTCAAAAGGAAGGATTGTTCTGTGTAGGAGGAATCTGTCGATTTGTTCCTGCATCGAATGGTTTATCTTTAACGTTTACGCATAGTTTCTAAAATATAAAGTAATGAGAAATTTACATAAAATACTATTCTTTTTAAGCGGAACAGTTTTATTTCTATCCAGTTGTGACAAAGTTGACAACCCGTATGAAAAAGTTACAAGTACCACTTTAGATGCATCACTGTATCCAAATGGAACGTGGGATGATTATTTGGAAAATGAATATCCGACGTTTACTCAAAACAATAACACGAATGTAAACGTGCTGATTGAGGATTTTACGGGGCATAAATGTACCAATTGTCCGCCTGCTGCAGATTTAGCTCACAGTATTCATGTTAGTAATCCCAACAGAGTTTTTGTAGCCTCTATTCATGCAGGTCCAGGGAATAACATATTTCAAAAACACTATCCTAACGATACTGAATACTATACAGACCATACCAATACAGACGGAACCACATACGGTGAGAAGTTTAAACAGGGTTACAATTTTTTTGGAAATCCTCAAGGAACAGTAAATAGAAAGACAATTAACGGAGAATTGTTTGCATTTACAGGAACATGGCAAAGTAGGACAACAGATATTCTCAATGCCAATGATTTAAAAGTAAATATTCAATCGGCTTTCAATTACTACCAAGAAACAAATGGTGGATTCTTACATGTTGAAATAGAGAAAAAAACAAGTGATGCAATTGAAATGAATGTTGTGGTTTACGTAATTGAAGATTCATTAGTAGACTGGCAATTGATGCCGAGTGGCACGCTACCACCAGATAACGAATTTTACGTTCACCGCGACAAACACTTAGGAAGTATTGATAATAATCCTTTTGGTTTGAAAGCGTTTGATGCTGATGCGTCAGCAGGAGATAAGATTATTTTAGATTATTCTTATAAACTTCCAGCAGCCTTAGACAAAACAAATATGCATTTCTTGATTTATGTGTATGATAAAGATACCTATGAAATTCTTCAGGTCATTAAACAGAAGGTAGAAGAATAAGGAAATCGAATAAATAGAAAGAGAGCTGCAAGAAACTGCGACTTTTTTTTGTGCACTTTTTTTCTTCCCTGAACTTTGTGCAGTCTCCGTGCTCTTTGTGGTTAAAACTTTACTATTTTTGGACTAATTAACTCAAAAACATCCTCCATGGGCAAAATTTTAGTCATAGACGACGAAAAAAGTATTCGCAGAGCACTTAAAGAAATTTTTGAATTCGAGAACTTTGAAGTAGATGAAGCGGAAGATGGGAAAGAAGGCTTAGAAAAAGCTACATCTCAATATTATGATGTTATTTTTTGTGACATCAAAATGCCGAAAATGGACGGAATGGAAGTCCTTGCTGCGCTTCAAAAAGAGAACGTAGATAGTCCAGTGATTATGATTTCAGGACATGGAAACATTGAAACTGCCGTAGATGCAATTAAGCTAGGTGCGTTTGATTTTATCGAAAAACCTCTTGACTTAAACCGTATTTTGGTAACCATTCGAAATGCAAGTGAAAAGAACAATTTGGTTGAGGAGAAAAAAGCATTAAGAAAAACAGTTCAACGTTTTAAAGGTTCTTCTATCATCGGAGAAACAGATCAAATCATTCAGATTAAAGAGATGATTGAAAAAGTTGGGCCAAGTGAAGCACGTGTTTTGGTTACAGGAGAAAATGGTACGGGAAAAGAGCTTGTTGCACGATCACTTCATGACAATAGTCCGCGTAAAGAAGAGCCATTTATTGAGGTGAACTGTGCTGCAATTCCAGCAGAGTTAATTGAAAGTGAACTTTTTGGTCACGAAAAAGGAGCTTTTACTTCTGCCGTGAAAACGAAAAAAGGGAAGTTTGAATTGGCGAAAAGTGGAACCTTATTTCTTGACGAAATTGGTGACATGAGTCCTGCTGCGCAAGCGAAGGTTCTGCGGGCACTACAAGAAAACGTAATTCAACGTGTTGGGGGAGAGAAAAATATTAATGTTAATCCTCGCATCATTGCAGCAACAAATAAGAATTTACGTAAAGAAATCGAAGAAGGAAACTTTAGAGAGGATTTATACCACCGTTTGAGTGTGATTTTGATTCATGTTCCAACATTAAATGAAAGAGAAGAAGACATTCCATTACTTGCTGAGCATTTCTTAACAATGACGTGTGCCGAACATGGTATACCAAGAAAGAAATTCACTGACGATGCTTTAGAGGCACTTAAAAACACCAATTGGAGTGGAAACATCCGTGAATTAAGAAACATTATCGAACGTATGGTGATTTTATGTGATCATGAAATCACTGGATTTGATGTGACTACTTTTTCGAATCCAAGGGGATAAGTAAAAAGAGTGATAATGAGAGCAGAGAACGGGTGTAAACCTATTCTCTAAATAATTTAAAATATAGGAAATAGATGTTTTTTAGGTCATTATTCGGTAAGAAACAGGAAGAAGAACAAAATATTCCAACAGAGATGAAGTATTTAATTGTAGGATTGGGAAATCCTGGTGCGAAGTATGAAAACACACGTCATAATATAGGATTCAAAGTGGTTGAAGCATTTGCAGAAGAACGCAATGCACCTTTTGAAACAATAAAATTGGGAGATGTTGCCAAAGCAAAATGGAAAGGCCGTACGGTACTTCTTTTAAAGCCTTCTACATTCATGAATCTTAGTGGGAAAGCTGTAAACTATTACATGCAAAAGGAAAAAATAAATCCAGAAAACCTATTGGTAATTACAGATGATTTAGCCCTTCCGTTTGGAAAGTTACGCATGAAAGGAAAAGGCAGTGATGGAGGTCATAACGGATTAAAAGACATTCAAGCTGTTTTAAATACTTCAAATTATGCAAGACTTCGTTTTGGTGTAGGAAATGAATTTGGTCAAGGAAAACAAGTAGACTATGTGTTAGGAGAATGGGACAATGAAGAAAATAAAACTATAGAAGAACGCATAAAAACAGCAACTGAATTCATCAAGGGTTTTACTACAATTGGACTGAATCAAACCATGTCCAATTGGAACAATAAATAAGTTTAATAACAATCCATTAAAATCTTATTGCGATCAATTAGTTTTTCAATAGGATCGAGCTTTGCATCTTCTAAGATTACTTTTAAAGCTTTTAAAACTCCATCTCTCATTTTAACAGACCCACATATCATAATTGTTCCTTTATTTCTAATCAGATTTAATACTTCAGTTTTATGTTCGATCACTAAATCCTGAACGTATTTTTCTTGACCTTTAGTTTTGGAAAGTGCAAAATGAAGTGTATTAAATAAATCAGTGGCTTCGTTTTGTTGGATTATTTTATGATAAAGTTTAAAGCTTAGCGGATTTCTACCTCCTAAAAAGAATGTTTTCTTTTGCTTAGAATACATTGAATTCATCCCTAAAAATGGTGCAATTCCTGTTCCATTGGCAATCATTAAAACATCTCCCTTCTTCGGTAAATGAAAGCCTTTATTCTCTTTTATATACCCTGAAATAACATCACCAATATTTTGTTCTAGCAAATAGTTAGAACACTCCCCTCCAATATGCTTTTTAACGCTTAAGAGTATATTTCCTCCCTCTACACTACCAATTGAGTAATAACGCACCTGATCGTCGCCTGGAGGAGCTATTGCAAGTAAATCTCCTGATTGAAATTTTAATTTTTCTGGAGGTTTTAATTCTAACGTGAAAGTTAAGGCATATCCATCGTCAACGATTTGTTTTTGCTGAACTACAAACTCAGAAAAAACTTTAGGTTTTCTTTGGTCTTCATTGGGCAATTCAAGTTTGATCTTATGACGTTTTCTCCATTCTTCAATTGACAATGCAAAGCTCATGTATGATTGTCCATCAATCAAGGTTGGTAGAGCATCCAAGTCGAAAGAGTTCGTTTTCTCTAAAACTGCGTAAACATCTAAGGCATATTGGCAAAACTTAGGATAAATCATAGAACCAAACCCAACAACATGAACTTTAAGGCGATTAGGTTGCGGAATACTTTTAACCTTTGTAAGGAAATTCCTGGCCTTAAACGGCGCCTCTCCATCTCCGTAAGTTGAAGTTAAAATTATCAAATGTTTTGCTTTTGGAAACACTTGATAGTTGTTCATGTCAGTTATAAAAACCTTATTCCCTCCTTTTATTAGGGCGGAGTGAAGTAAGTTTGCAAACTTACGGGTAGAACCATTTTCAGACCCCACCAATAATATAAACTCTGCAACTTCAGAACTCATTTTATTGTGGGTCTTAGAAGCAATTCTTTTCCATGCGATTTTGGTTCCTGAATAAATAAAGTATAGCAAATTAATAGAAATCAAACCCAATACTATAGACCAAAGCCATTGTCCGCGTCCCGTATGAAGTGTTATTGAAAGTGCTGTCAATTTTTGAAACCAAGTATCGTTTTGTATAAACAGAACATCACCCGTATATTGATGTATTTTTAATTTTTGATCTTGTAACTCCAATTCAAAATAATCTTCTTCATCAGAAGAGAAAGGAAAATTAAGGGTTTTCACCTGAGCCAGTGTTATTTGCTGAAAAATTGGAAATTCACTAACATCAAGCCTTTTGGTTTTCAATGCTTCTAACTGAACAACTGGATTTAATTGAGTTTTGAATTGTGTATTGACAAACATCACTGTCCCTCCCAAAGCCATGATAACAATTGGAATAAATGTCAATCTGCCAAGAACAGTATGGTAATATAAGGCGTTGTTTTGCTTTTTAATCTTTGTAAAAATGTGTTGTATACCTTTTGTTCTTTTAATAACCAATGCGATTCCAGAAGTGGCCATCAGAAAAAGCAAGAACACTGTAATTCCCATTATTACTCTTCCGGAAGTATGCATAAAAAGAGAACGGTGCAAGGTTGTTGTCCAAGTATAGATTGCACTTTTTTCGGGAAGATCACCTAACTTTTCTCCTGTACTGGGATGAATAAAAAACGTACCGTCTTTTTCCTCATCGAAACCAATAACATCAACTTTAAGTGCTTTTTCTTTATCTACAGACAAAGAAAAAACTTCAATGTACTCCTCTTTCAATTGAGGAATAATTTGAGCCAATTGAATGGTATCAGCCGCTATTCGGTCGCTTGGTGAATTAACATAATCAGATACTGGCTCAGTCGAAAGTATGATTCCAGTAACCGAAGCAACAATGAGAAAAACACTGGAGAACAGCGCCAAAGTGAGATGACTGTACCTCCAAAAATTACTTAACATGTTATTTATTAACAGGAATTAATCTTATTTGACGAATGTACCCTTCTTTACCTTCGTACTTTCCAAGGTTTAGCTGTTCACTCGTTAGTTGAACAACAACATCTTTTGAATGATAGTTTTTATCTTCAACTGCAGACTCAAACCTTAAAGTATACCCTTTATCTATGTATTTTTCATCAATACTAAAAGAAACAACAGAGCGTTCTCCACTTCCGATAGAAGCTCCAGTAACACCATCTAAACGCGGTTGATGTCTCTTGCTTTCTCTAAAAGAATACCAAGTTGAAAGATCTGGATACCATTCGTGATCATCTCCTAATACACGCAAGGTTTTCTCATAAACACCTTTGGAGTTAACCAAAGAGACAATTACATAAGCTCCTTCACCTTGATAATTCTTTAATTGGATTAAACATTTATAATCTCCTCCAGTTTTTTGTGCAGTACTTACGAATGAAGTAACAGAAAACATCAAAACCAAAACGCTATATACAATTGTATTTCTCATAGTATCAAATTATTTTAAAAACTCTAAATTTCCTTCTAAAAGCTCATTACTTTTGGCCAGTTCGTAAATCGATTCATCAAAATCGGTAACGACATTTTTATCGGCTCCTTTGCCAATTAAAAATTTAATGAATGAAGGGTGATCACCTTTCATTGCTGCTAATTGTAAAGGAGTAAGTCCTTCTGAGTTCGTAGCATTAATATCAACACCGGCTTCGGTTAATAAGTTTACTAAAGTCTCGCTTTCTTTTGAGGTGGCTATATGAAGGGTGTGGTTCTGAACGGCAACATTCTTTGTTTGCAAAACATTAAAATAATGGGTGAAATAGTCTAAAGAATTATCCTTATAAGTTGCTACAAGATGAGTAATTAAATTGTCTTCTTTTTGATCTACAAGTGTGAAGTCAGCGCCATCTTTTAAGCTTCGTTCTACCAAGCCCTTGTTTTGGCTTCTTAGACCATAAGTCAATAAGCTATAACCTTCAGTGTTTACTAAAAACTTCTCTTTCGTTAAATCATACAGTACTTCAATTCCGATTTCGTTATTTCTAATCGCTGCATTCATTAATGGCGTATTTCCATAGTTATTTACTTTTTGAACGTCTGCACCCTGTTTGATTATAAACCTAAATACAGAAGGATCAGTATTGTTTATGGCAACAGCATGTAATAAATTATCTCCTTGCTTATTGGTGAGCGTTGCATCTAAACCTAATTCTGTCAAATATTGGATGTATAAGGATTGACATTGAAATCCTCTTTTTCCTCGAGCTGCAAAGAATAAAATATGCTCATTGTTATTGTTACGCGCATTCGGATCGAAACCTGCACTAATTAGTTGTTCTATTAATTTCATTTTGCCTTGTGAAGCAGCATAATGTAAAACAGTATTGTTGTCGTTGTCCTTAGCAGTAATATCAAGTCCTTCCGAAATGAAATAGTCAAAATCTTTAATGTCCTCAACATTCTGTGCTAAATAATGAATGATTGTTCCTCCTTTTCGATTAGGAGCAGATAATTGTAATCCATATTGCTTATAGAGTTCATATATTCTCGGATCAAGTGTTCCGCCCATCGCTGTGAAGGTTTGAAGATTGTTTCCCTTATCGTCAAGAATATGAATGTCGGAACCTTTCTTAATCAAACTTTCAACCAATTCGAAGTTTCCTTTGTTTCCTGCCCACATTAGGTAATTCCTGGCATCATGCGTGATTTTACTTACTTCATTGCCCTCAATTTTCAAAAGGAACTCAATCGTTTCTAAAGGTGAGTTATTAAGAATCGCATAAGTTGTTGCGTCAAAATTAAACGCATTGAACTCGGAAGGGTCGTTTCCATTTTTAATTGCGGTCTTCACGTCATCAACCGAAGTGGTTTGATCCCAAAACTTTCCGCTAAGAAATACATTGCCTTGTGCGTTTACATTTAAAATTCCTATTAAAAGGAGGGTGCTTAATATCGTCTTCATTACTAATTAGAATTATTCTAAATAAAAGCAAATGTAGAGAATTTATCATATTTAATAGCAACAAGAGATTGAATTAGCAGCAAAATACCATGAAAAGGGTAGTTAAGAAAACTACGAAGTAAAGATGATGTAAGGTGTTTTCTAAAACTCTTTAAAAGTTATTCTAATAGAGGTATTCCAAAGAAGGTCATCCATTATTTTTACTTCTCCTTCATAATTATCAATAATGGTTTCTATTAAATCCATTCCAAAGTTGGAGGAATAATTATCCTTACTTATACCAACTCCATTATCTTTATAATATAATTCATACATTTTGTTGCCAATAGTGCGCATTGTAATCTGAATTTTAGGTTGATCAATTGCCGGCGTAAAAGCATGTTTAAATGAATTGGTAATGAGTTCATTCAAAGCAATTCCAATATTGATTAAAGTTTCTATTTTGAATGGAATTTCTTCAGAATCAACATCAATTAAAATGCGGCTATCCCCTGTTTTTCTTAAACTGACAACAAGTTTTTCAAGGTATGTTTTAGAATTAATATCACTGAATTTTTCTTGTCGGTAAATCACATCATGCACAATTGCCATGGCATTAATACGGTTAACAGCTTCTTCAAAATTTAACCTCAACTCTTCGTTGTCGAAATTATAAGATTGTAATCTCAACATACTCGACACAATTTGAAAGTTATTTTTCACTCTGTGGTGAACTTCCTGAAGCAGTAATTTACGTTCTTCACTTTGTTTTGTGATGTATTTATTTTTCTCTCTAGAAGCACGCAAACGGAAATAAATAATTAACAATGCAGCAACTAACAATAAGAATACTACTATAGAAACAATGTAAAGGATGTTTTTTCTTTGGTGTTTTTTTTCAAAAATCAAAGCTTGTTCCACCTTGTTTTTTCGCGTCATCAATATATCGTTTTCTATTTTTAAACGAAGTGTTTCCTGTTCTGCTATTTGCTCTATTGTACTCTTTTCAACCGCGTCGTTTAGTTCAATCAACTGATTTTGATGCAAATATGCAGCCTTCCAGTTTTCAAGTTTCTCATATATTTTAAGTAGAATTTTCAAGGATTTAGATACTATTTCATCGCTTTCAACAGACTCTCCTATCTTCAAGGCTTCTGACAAAAGCTCAATCGATTTATTATAATCATTTGTATGATAATAATACCTTCCTAGACTTATTTGTGCAAAAGCTATTCCCTGTGGAATATTATTTTCGTTGACGATTTCTAATGACCGATCGAAGAATTCTTTTGCTTTCTCATAATCATCGGTTTCTAAATATATTACCCCAATATTATTTAAAACTCTTGCACGTCCTAAATCGTCCCCTTCTGATTTAGTAAGTGATAAAGCTTCTTTGTAAAGCACCAAAGACTCTTCAAGTTTACCTTGCTCTTTATTGAGTCCAGCCATCGCATCAATGATGACACTTTTTAAATAATTATTATCTATTTTACGAGCTATCGCTAAGGCTTTTTCTAAACTTTCCTGTGTTCTTTCCAGATCATTTTGCTGCCTATAGATTCTTGCTAAAAATGCATAGTTTGTTGCCATTCCAGATGAATCATTTAACTCAGTATAAATTGCAATTGATCGATGGAAGGATTTTAAGGCTTCTATTTTATTTCCAGTACTCAGATAGATTACAGCTTTACTACTTATACAAATTGCTACTTTCGGCTGGTTGTTAAGTATTTGATAAAGATCCTGAGCATTAGTAAATTCAATAATTGCATCTTTAAACTGCTTTTCGTTAAAGGCGTTATTCGCTAAGGAAAAATGAATTTCAGCTCCCAACTCGAGGATATCCTTAGGGATCTTTTCAAAGGTGTTGATTTTTTTACACAGCAGTTTTGCTTCTAGAATATAGAATCGAAGACTATCTTTTTCTTGAATAGAGTCGTAATAATTAAGTCTGTCAAGCGTTTTTTGAAGTGTCTTTGTATTTAGTTCAACATTTGGAACATTAGTCTCTAAAGCTTCATCCTGCTGAGCCAAAGACATAAAAGTCAGTTGAAAAACGAACATTAGCAAGCACAATTTATAAGTTTTTCGAGCCATAAGTTAAGTTTCAGGTAGTACAAACCTTAAGCAATTTAGCAGAATAATTCTGTTTAACAAAACCTATTCAGGTGTTACTTCGTTTTTATCCTCTTTTTTCTCCTTAATAGACAATGTTGTTTTGACTTCCCAATTGGCTCTAATTGTAGAAACATCTGTAAACCATTCGATTTGTTCGGCTGCTTTTTCGAAAAATATAGAGCCTGTGGTCCACTTTCCATTTTTATCCTCGTCATATAAATAATGGAAATTATATTGTCCGGGTTGTAAAAAATCTATACGGTGACTCACTTTATCTATTCCATCAAAACTTACCTCAATGGTTTGCTTGCTCGAAGCATTGGTAATATACAATATTCCGTATTCCGGAACCGTATCAAACTCAATAATCATTGTGCCTGTTTCCTTTTCTTTTTGAAGTGTAAAATCTAAATTCAAACTATCTTGGAGTTCATAATTTTGTCCGGCTATAGCAGAAGGTGGAATATTTAGAAATATTTTTTGTTGATTATCACGGTTGAAAAGCAATCCCATTTTGAGAGGGGAAATGGTATCAATGACGTAGGCTAAGTCTTGTTTTATGGAATCTCCCTCCTGAATTGACAACATCTTAATCAACTCGTTATTAATGAGTTGAAAAGGCTCGTTTAAAATTAACTTTAAGGTATCATTAGCAAGTAATTGTTTATTTACCAGATTGGTTTTCACTTCTAACTTCACCTTCTCTTTAAAGAAATACTTCTTTGAAATTGTGTCAATAGTTTCGGCTGTGTGAAGCTCACCAGTAAATACACCTGAATTCTTTGTGGACTCATAGAATGCGGTTAAAGAATCTCCTGACTTATTCCAAATTACTCGGTTTGGTAGGGGTGTTAAAAACTCAAAGCGTTCATCCTTATTTAAAGAACGGTTAAACCCTAAACACCAACTTGCTGTTGGAATAACTTCATTACTTACAATTTGAAGTGTATGAGAAGGTGATGGCATCAATCGGATAACTGGTCCTACGGTAACAGCAGTATCCAAAATGGCTGCGCTCCTTAAACCAGCTCTTTTCTCGGAAGCATCTAATCGGTTGTTTCTATTTTCATCATTAAATGCATATATAAAAAAATCGGAATCTTTGATGTTCTTAAAAATTGCTATCCCTTCTTTATTAGTAGATGCATAGTAACGTGGTTCTACCTTGCTAGTGTCGTCAAGCAAAGGTGAGTTGTATAATCCTACAGTAATTCCATCTACAGGTTTCCCCGTATAGGCGTCATTGACCTGAACCGCGGTTTGCAGAGAATCTAAGAAGTCACCCGTTGAAAAAACATAGGCAATAATGGAATCGTTAGACTCAGTAATGTCTTTGACTGCATGATTCAGGTAAATTGTATAGGTTGTGTTCGGCATCCATTCCCCTTCTTTTACCTTTAAAACAAGAGATTTCCTTTTGATAGCATAATCTAGTTTTACATCTGAAGGAGTAATTTGAATATTTTCAGCTGGTTTATTAAGCTCTATGTATTCTTCAAAAGGAATAATGATTTCTTGGGGAGCAACATTTGTACTTCCAATGCGTGGTTGAACTTTATCTAAAATAATTCTGGGTGCAGTAACATCTTTTTCTCCACCAGTAATGGTTCCTACTTGGCCACAAGAGGTCATCAATAAAAGACTGGCAAAGACAATTATAGAATAGATACGAGCCATGTACATATCTTGTTTAAGTATTTAAAATCTACCTCATCAAATGCTTTAAGCACATCGTGATCAAGGTCAAAAACGCCGATTACTTCACCGTCTTTGATTAAAGGAATAACAATTTCAGATTTAGACTCACTGCTACATGCAATATGTCCAGGAAACTCATCTACATTATCTACAAGAATTGTTTCTGCCCTTTCCCATGCAGTTCCGCAAACACCTTTTCCTTTTTTAATTCGAGTGCACGCAATTGGACCTTGGAATGGACCTAAAACCAGCTCATCCTCTTCAATAAGATAAAAACCTACCCAGTAATAATGAAAGGTTTGTTTAATGGCTGCAGCGACATTAGCAAGGTTTGCTATTTGATTGATTTCTCCTTCACACAGTGCTTTTAATTGAGGAAGAAGTATTTTGTACTTTTCCTCTTTAGAACCAATAGATATGTTGAGATCCTCAGCCATATACTATCTGTTTCTTGGTGTTTTCTTTCTGCCTTTATGCATTTGTGCCATACGCATTTGGTTACGTGAAGCGACCATTCCCATTTGTTTATTCATGGTGCTCAATTGTTCTTTAAGCATATTGTTAGCATCTAACTTTTTTGCTTCAGCAAGCAACATCTTTGCTTCGTTCTTACGTCCCGTCTGCATACAAATACCAGCCAGTTGCATATTTGCTACAGCTTGGTCTTGTTTCGTTCTAAGTCCCATGCTTAATCCTTTACGAATTAATTGCTCACAATGTGCGAAACCAAGTTCTTGTTGCAGTCCCAACATTCCTTTCAAATAAAGAACATAAGCATGTTGTTTTTTTGGCAAAAACTGTGGTGACTTAATTCTATTCAGTGCCTTCCATGCTTTTTCTTGTTTTCCTAAACGCATTTGATAAAGTGCCATAATCACATTCTCGTTTCGCCAAAAGCTCAACCAAATAATAGCCAAAGGGAAAATCATTGTAATTCCCCATCCCCAAGAACCTGAGTAAAATAAGTAAACATTAAAAGCCAATGCCGATAAGGCAACGATAACTCTAATAATAAATCCAATCATAACTTTAATTAATCAATTGTTGCAATACATTTTAATTCAATAGCAATAGGAGTCGGTAATGAAGAAACTTCAACTGTAGTTCTACACGGTTGATTTTCTGAGAAATACTCTGCGTAAATCTTGTTATAAGTGTGAAAATCTCGTTTCATGTTCACCAAGAAAACTTGAACATCAATTAACTGATTCCAACTCGAACCTGATTCATCTAAAATCGCACGAACATTATCAAAAACCTGACGGCATTGCGCTTCAAAATCGAAGGTGATAAAGTTTCCGTTTTTATCCAATTCCAATCCAGGAATATGCGAGTCAGAAGCATCTGACCCGGCAGTTCTTGGTCCTACACCAGATAAAAAAAGTAAATTCCCTGCTCTTCTCGCATGTGGATATAAACCCACTGGTTTTGGAGCTTTGTTTGTACTGAATTTCTCTTGATTTGACATATCCTTTTTCTTTAATTGCACAAATATACGGAATTGAAGTGGCTTGCATGAAATTTATTGAAAAGTTGTGACCTAGACGTCGAACAATCATATTTAATAATCCTTTTTAAAACTTCCTATATAAGGTGTTATTGACAAGATAACTGTTAAAAACATAATTTCAGTCTACTAAAAAAAACATACCCTAAACTAGGTATTTTCACCTCTAACACAATGAATACCTACATTCTGGTATTGTCCTTCTTTCACCTCCTACGTAATTTCGCAAGCGTTATCTTTAATTAATCTAAATAAGAACAATGAAAAAAACTATCCTTTTTACAGCACTTCTTTTAACAGGAAGTCAGTTATTAAATGCACAGGCAGTTACAGAAACTGTAAGTATAGGTGCAGGATATACAAATGAAACATGGTACAGTCTGGAAACCGGAGATCAAAACTCCCGTATAGCAGCAGATTGGGACTTATCATTTGACTTAACAGGAATCGGAACTTCCATCAGAACAAACAGTGGGAACGGAATTCTACTTTACACCTATCCCAATGGAGCTGTTTCTGATTGGTCAACTGTAGATACAACAGGAATAACAAGTTGGAATGAAATGTATAATGCTGATACTTCGTGGAGAATTGGAGCATTGGATCAAAACATCAATCCAAACGATCCTTTTGATGTGGGATGGGGAACTTACAACATGATAACGCATGTGATTTCAGGAGATTCTATATTCATCATTAAACTAATGGATGGCTCGTATAGAAAGTTACGCATCGACAACATGGCGAGTGGAGTTTTTAACTTTACATTCGCAAATATTGATGGAACAAATGAAATTCAAGCTTCTGTCGCTAAAACTGATTATGCCGATAGGCTCTTTGGGTATTATTCATTACAAAATGAAACTGAACTTAACCATGAACCTATTGCTCTTGAAGATTGGGACTTATTTTTTGGTAAATACACCGGATTTATACCCACTCCATACAGTTTAACAGGGATTATTGCTGGTCCAAACACTCAAGTAGCTAAAATAAGTGGAGTAACAGACGTTTTAAATTACAATGATTGGTCAGCAGCACAGCTTACAACTGAAATCAATACCATTGGGGCAGATTGGAAAGAATTTGATATGGGAACCTACACCTATACAATAGCAGAGGACCGTGTATATTTTGTAAAAACACATGTTGGTGATATCTGGAAAATAGTTCCTACTGGGTTTGGGGGTAGCTCAAATGGAAACTTTGAGTTTACCAAAGAAAAACTATCCACGCTCTCATTAGATGAAGACGTTCTAGGACAAGCGCAGGTTATTGTTTACCCTAATCCAGCATCAGAGAATGTATCCATGATCTTCAACAATATGGCAGCACAATCGGCTACTGCCCAAATCACAAATCTGAAAGGACAAGTGGTAGCTGAGTATCACCTTAGTGGAAATTCAAACTTTGAGGTGAAAAACATACCTGTACATGAATTTGAAGCTGGAGTTTACATTGTGAACGTTAAATCTGGCAACCAACAATTCAATCAAAAGCTAATTATAAAATAAAATATACAAAACAAAGAATTATGAAAAAATTACTCCTCGGTGCTCTTATTTTAACGAGTACATTAACTTACGCACAAAAAGACAAAAAAGAACTCGACCGTAAATCCATATTAGAAATGGAAGGATGCTATAAGGTTACCTTTGATTTCGCTGAAACATTCTCTCCAGATACTGCTTACGTAAAGTATGATAATTATTCGTCGCACGGTATTGAGTATATTTTTGCAATTGAGAATGAATCTGACTTCATTTCTCTTCAGCATATCTTAGTGGTAAATGATACGTTTATCGTGAAGCATTGGCGACAAGATTGGTTATATGAAAATCAATCCATTTTGACGTTCGACAAAGACAGAACTTGGAACAACACTAAGATTTCTAAAAAAGAAGCCAAAGGAACATGGACACAAAAAGTCTTTCAAGTTGACGATAGTCCACGCTATGAAGGATATGGAACATGGGTTCACGTAGACGGAAAACATTACTGGGAGTCTATAGCTGATGCTCCATTGCCTCGACGTGAGTTAACAGTGAGACAAGACTACAACGTTACAAAACGTCACAGTCGTATGGAATTGACTGATAATGGCTGGTGGCTTGAACAAGACAATGAGAAGATTTATCGTGATGAAAATGGAAATGACGAACTAATCGTTTGGGAAAAAGGTCATGAAATATTTACTCGCGGGGAGTACGATTGTCAACCTGCTATTGATTGGTGGAAAGAAAACCACAAATTTTGGGCTGATGTGAGAACAGTATGGACAAAAACTATTGCAGAAAACAAGACACTTAAATTCGAAAGAAAAGTAGACAAAAAGTTAATGTATGAGCAACTGTT
>Ga0209075_1000271_pt1 | contig 48984 bp, 50 predicted proteins | sample Stecom2011_FD_187523 | JGI IMG/M metagenome (GOLD analysis project Ga0209075, IMG submission 187523) | Agricultural soil microbial communities from Utah to study Nitrogen management - Steer compost 2011 (SPAdes) (version 2) | ecosystem: Environmental > Terrestrial > Soil > Agricultural land...
CTGAGCATGCAGAGCATAGTGCTTCAGGCGGCCCAGCAGAGCTTCGTCAAGACCAGCAATCTGAGTCTGTTCAACTTCCTGCGCTGAACTTCCCCGGCCCTGGGGTAGACTATCCCCTGACTCCAGGGCCCGGCAGGGCTTTGATTTCCCTTAATATTAGATTATTCTAATTTAGTCTCTTGAGAAGCAGATCATGTCATTGAGTGCAGAGGACATCGAGCAGTTCGCCGAGGGGGCAGCACGTGCCGCAGCACTGCTCAAAGCGGTGGGTAATGAGCACCGCCTGCTGGTGCTGTGCCTGCTGGTCGCCCACGGTGAGCTGACCGTAGGGGAGTTGCTGCAGCGCATACCACTGAGCCAGTCGGCTCTGTCCCAGCACCTTGCGCGCATGCGTGAGGAGGGGCTGGTGGCTTTCCGGCGCGAGTCGCAGACGCTGTACTATCGCATCGCCGACCCCAGGGTCGAACGCTTGCTGGGCACTCTGAAGGAGATGTTCTGCCCCTGACACCACGGGAGGGAATATTGATGTCTCTGAAATCCGTTTCGCCGCAGGCGGCCAGGCAATTGCTGGACGCCGGGGCTGTACTGGTGGATATCCGCGGTGCGGATGAGTATGCCCGGGAGCATATCCGTGGTGCGCGACACCTTTCGCTCGATCAGCTGAATGCTGCCGGCACCGAGCTGGTCGGCAGCAAGGCCGTCATCTTCCACTGCCGGGGCGGTCAGCGCACCCGCATGAACGAGGCCCGATTGGCCGGCTGCGTCAGCTGCGATGCCTACATGCTCGAAGGGGGCATCCAGGCCTGGAAGGCGGCCGGTCTGGAGGTGGAGCAGGATCCGACCCAACCGCTGGAGCTGCAGCGGCAGGTAATGATCGCCGCCGGCAGCCTGGTGCTGCTGGGCGTGCTGCTGGGCTACGCCCTGTCGCCCTGGCTGTTTCTGCTGTCGGGATTCGTCGGCGGCGGGCTGATCTTCGCGGGTATCAGCGGGTTCTGCGGCATGGCTCTGTTGCTGCAGCGCATGCCCTGGAACAGACGCCTCAATCAGCCCTGAGCGTGCCGCCGGGCAGCGGCTGGTCATCGGCCAGTCGCTCGAGAATCGGACAGTCCGGGCGATCATCACCCAGACAGCAGCTGGCCAGCTCCGCCAGGCTGGCGTGCATGGCCTGCAGGCCGGCGATCTTCTCCTCCAGCTCCTGCAGGTGCTGGCGGGCCAGCTGCTTGACCACGGCGCTGCTGCGTTCCCGGTCCTGCCACAGCGCGAGCAGCTGACCTATCTGCTCAATGGAAAACCCCAGGCTGCGTGCCCGCTGGATGAAGCGCAGGGTATGGATATCCTGCTCGTCAAACAGGCGGTAGCCCGACGCGGTACGACGGGTGCCGCGCAGCAGTCCTATCTTCTCGTAATGCCGGATCATTCTCGGTGTCAGACCGGTGGTCGTCGCTGCCTGGCTGATGTTCATCATGTCGCTTGCTCCGGCTGTGCAGGGGCGCTGCAGGGAAAGCTAATTCTCGGTCTGGCGGGTCAGCTTCAGGCCGATCTTCTGGATCCAGCCGTCCTCCATCTCGGCGACTACCCAGGTCAGCCCATGCCAGACGATGCTGTCACCGATATCGGGGAAGCCATCGAACTGCCTTACGAAGAGTTCCGCCAGGCTCATCTCGGCCATATCCTCGGGCAGCTCGAAATTATACACCTGGGCCACATCCTTCACCCGGGCGCCGCCGTCCAGAATGAAGTCACCGAAGAACTGACGGTTGTTCAGGTGCTGCCGGGTGGAGGTGGTGCTGAACAGGCGTGACAGCGCCGGCAGATCCCGGCCACGTCCGACTACACAGAGAACGTCATTGAGCTCCAGTCGGGTGCTGCCGGAGGGGTGAAGCAGTTTTCGCTGGCGAAACACCGCTGCAATACGGGTATCAGGCGGCATCTTCAGCGAGCGCAGCTGGGTCCCCACGCACCAGTTGGCCTGGGACAGCTGGTAGACCATGAGTTCATAGTCGCTTTCCACAATGACGTCCAGACTGGTGCGGTACAGCGGTTCGGGCGTCGGGGGTATTTCCACCTTGCACAGCCGAGCGGCCAGCGGCAGGCTGGCGCCCTGCAGCAGGAGTGACAGCAATACCACGATGAAGGCGGCGTTGAACAGCAGCTGGGCCTGTTCCAGCCCGGCTACCAGCGGAAAGATCGCCAGCATCACCGGAACCGCGCCCCGCAGCCCCACCCAGCTGATGAACAGGCGCTCCATGGTGGAGAACCGGAAGGGGGCCAGGCACACCAGAACCGCCACCGGTCGTGCCACCAGCATGAGAAAGACAGCCACGGCCAGCGCCGGCAGGGCTACATCCAGCATGGCCGAAGGGCTGACCAGCAGACCGAGCATCAGGAACAGGCCGATCTGGCTCAGCCAGGCCATGCCGTCCTGCATGTGCAGGATGTTCTGCAGGCTGCGCAGGCGCTTGTTGCCCAGCACCAGGCCGGTGATGAAGATGGCCAGAAAGCCGCTGCCGCCGAGGATGTTGGTCAAGGCGAAAACCAGCACCGCACTACTGGTGATCAACAGGGGGTAGAGGCCGCCCTCCAGGGTCAGTCGATTCACCAGCCAGACGATGCCCAGGCCTCCGACCAGCCCACAGAGTCCGCCTATGCCGAACTGCTGGACCAGCAGACCGAGGAACGACCAACTGAAGGAAGTCTGACCACTGGCGACCATTTCCACCAGGGTAATGGTCAGGAAGATCGCCATGGGGTCGTTGGAGGCCGATTCCATCTCCAGGGTGGCGCTGACCCGGCGCTTGAGATTCAGCCCCTTGCCCTGCAACAGGGAGAACACCGCAGCAGCATCGGTGGAGCCGACGATGGAGCCCAGCAGCAGGCCTTCCAGCCAGTGCAGGCCAAGCAGCCAGGTGGCCGCCAGGCCGGTGAGCAGGGCACTGACCAGAACGCCGAAACTGGCCAGGGTCAGGGAAGGCCAGAGCGCTACCTTGAAATTCTCGGCGCGGGTACGCATGCCCCCATCCAGCAATATGACCGCCAGCGCCAGGCTGCCGAGGACATAGACGGTATCCACGTTGTCGAAGGCAATGCCGCCAGGGCCTTCCTCGCCGGCCAGCATGCCGATCACCAGGAACAGCAGAAGCAGGGGAATGCCCAGGCGGGAGGACATGGAACTGGCCAGAATGCTGATGGACAGCAGACCGGCGCAGATCACGAAGAGGGTATTCATTACATCCATGGATCAAAGCTCTGAGCGGCCGGGAGCCCATCCTACCATCACTGCCGCGGCGATAGGGGGCGTCCCCGCTTGGTTTGGCGCAGCGGCTCCAGCAGAGCCGAAAGGCCGTTGTGATCAATCTCCTGCATCAGTTGCAGCAGGCGGCCGATCTCGCCGGCGGGGAAGCCCTCGCGGGCAAACCAGTTCAGATAGTGGCCGGGCAGGTCGGCGATCAGCCGCCCCTTGTATTTGCCGAAGGGCATCTGGCGGGTAACCAGCAGTTGCAGATCTTCAGGTTGCATGAAGGGTCTCTTGCAGGTGGTACCGGGACAGTATACCGACGCCGGCCGGCCAGCGCTCGTCGGCAGGGGGATGGCCGATCCCGCACATGCCGGTTTGGTTGCAGGAGAAGAATCGGCTTGTAACTTGCGGGCAAGCCGTTACAATAGCGCGGCCCGCATCAGTCGGGTTCGTTATGGCGACCCTGTCGGTCCCCTCGCAACGATTCGCCGTGAACCCGGTCAGGCCCGGAAGGGAGCAGCCGTAGCGGTACCGTCGTGTGCCGGGGTGTGGCTGGCAGGGTTGCCACCCTTGTTCCCCCCCCCTCTGTTGTTTTGCATTGGTCACCCCTTTCTTCGGATTCTGCCCTGCGCCCAGCCGGTCACAGAGCATTCTGCGTCTTTCGGTAGTGATGATACATTTCTGCTGTTTGCACAATGGTGCTTCAGCATCCAGAATCATCCTGCTGGAATACTCCAGTCAGATAACAACAAGAAGAGGACATTTTCATGAGAAGTACCGCATACCTGCGTAGCGCAGGGCTCGTTCTGGGTCTTGGCATGGCAGCGCTGCTGGCCGGCTGCCTGAGTGGTTCCGGCTCCAGTTCGGGGAGTGGACTGCTGCCTGGGCCGTCCATGCCGGACATACCCGAGGAGCGGGTTCTGCCATTGATCTTCGTGCATGGTACCGCCGGCTCGGCATCCCAGTACCAGACCCAGGCCATGCGCTTTTCCAGCAACGGTTATCCTGACGACCACATTCTGGCCTTCGAGTACAGCACTGCAGGTATCGGCGAGGTGACGCGGGCGCTGACCGGTGAACTGAGTCCGGATCTGGACGCCTTCATCGACCAGGTGCTGAGTGATCTGGACGCTGACCAGGTCTATCTCGCCTGTCACTCGCTCGGTACTGCGGTATGTGGCTACTACCTGACTGATCCCGCGCGCGCCGCCAAGGTCGCTGGCTATGTCGCCATTGATGGCGCCACCGGCGAGAACTGCCCCGGTAACTCCAACTGCATGGGCATCTTTGTCAGCGAGGAACGGCGCCTGGGCTCCAACAATGCCTACTTCCCGGATGAGACCCACGTTCAGGTGGCAACATCGGAAGCCTCCTTCGCTGCCCAGTTCGAATTCTTCACCGGGGTCGAGCCCGAGCGCGTGCGCATTCTGCCCGCCCGCGGTGATGTGAATATTTCCGGACGGGCGGTCTACTTCCCGGCCAACAGCGGTGCCGCCGGTACTGAGCTGCAGATCTGGGAAGTGGATGCGGACACCGGGGAGCGGCTCGGAGACAGTTCGCTGGCCAACTTCAATATAGGCACCGACGGTCGCTGGGGACCGGTCCGTCTCGACCCGGAGGCGCACTATGAATTCCTGCTGCTGCGCCCGGGCAGGGCCGATCATCACTTCTACCGCCAGCCGCTGATCCGTGACAGTCATCTGGTGCGGCTCAATACCTCGCCGGCGGGGTCCGAGATCGAGCTCAATACCCATGTCAGCGATGACCATGCCGCGCTGGTCATCAGTCGGGACATGGAATGGTGGGGCGACCGGGGTGCGGACAATGATGTGCTGGAAATCTCCACCACCAGCGCCTCCGGCGATCAGGCCGCCGTGGATATCATCAGCAGTGCCATGGGCAGCGCCAATATCGGCATCCATGTGCATGATGATGAGGCCACACCGCTGCTGACCAGTGGCGAGCCGCTGCCGTACTTCCCGGACCAGCCGTTCCAGTGGGGTGTGGATGTCTACATGCCCGCCGCTGAGCCGCCGGATGGCACCATCTCGATTGTCAGCTCGCCCCGCGGCGACACGGCCAATCAGCAGATACTGAACGTGCCCAATTGGGCCTCCTCGGGTCACCGCATATCGTTGATCTTCAACGACTACCAGCAGGACTGAGCGGGTCGGGGCCCGGTGGCGTGCATCTCGCCTTCACCGGGCCCTTTAAGGTACAGTAGCTGCCTATAGTTGACACCGGATAGCAGCCCATACGATGAGTTACCAGGTATTAGCCCGCAAATGGCGTCCGCGCCTGTTCCGTGAAATGGTCGGCCAGACCCACGTGTTGCAGGCGTTGATCAATGCCCTGGACCACAACCGGCTGCACCATGCCTATCTGTTTACCGGTACCCGTGGGGTGGGCAAGACCACCATAGCGCGGATCCTGGCCAAGTGCCTTAACTGCGAGGCGGGGGTCAGTTCCGAGCCATGCGGGGTCTGCTCGGCCTGCCGGGAAATCGACGAGGGGCGCTTCGTTGACCTGATCGAGGTCGACGCCGCGAGCCGTACCAAGGTCGAGGACACCCGCGAGCTGCTGGACAACGTGCAGTACGCGCCGTCCCGCGGTCGTTTCAAGGTCTACCTCATCGACGAAGTGCACATGCTCTCCGGGCACAGCTTCAATGCCCTGCTCAAGACCCTGGAGGAGCCGCCGGCACACGTGAAGTTCCTGCTGGCCACCACGGACCCGCAGAAGCTGCCGGTCACCATTCTGTCGCGCTGTCTGCAGTTTTCCCTGAAGAACATGCTGCCCGAACGGGTGGTCGAACATCTGCGCCATGTGCTGGCCGAAGAACAGGTACCCTTCGACGAGGAGTCCCTGTGGCTGCTCGGCCGGGCCGCTGACGGCTCCATGCGTGATGGCCTGAGCCTGACCGATCAGGCCATCGCCTTCGGTAACGGCCAGCTGCGGGCGGCAGAAGTGCGCGCCATGCTCGGGACCATCGATCAGGGGCAGGTATTCGATCTGCTCAACGCCCTGGTGGCCAATGATGCCCCCGGGCTGCTGGCCGCAGTGGCCGAGCTGGCGGAGCAGGGCGCGGACTTCGCCGGCGTGCTGGCCGAACTCATCACCACCCTGCAGCGTGTTGCCGTGGCCCAGGTTCTGCCCGAGGCGGCGGACAACAGCCTGGGCGATCAGCAGCGGGTGCTCGAGCTGGCGGGCCGCGTCAGTGCCGAGGACGTTCAGCTGTTCTATCAACTGGCGCTGCACGGGCGTCGGGACCTGCCGTTGGCACCGGACCCCCGTGGCGGCTTCGAGATGGCGCTGCTGCGCATGCTGGCGTTCCGCCCCGGCACCCTGACCCATACCGGGCCGACTGCTCCGGCGACGGAGCTGTCCCGGCAGGCATCTGCGGTACCGCGCGCCCAGACGGCAACCCCGGCCCCCCCGCCGCAGCCCGATCCGGAACCGGTGTCGGGAAAGTCGACGGGAGTCAGCCAGGCCAGGCCTGATTCCGATACACAGCGGCCAGCAGCACAACCGGTGGCTGCCCCTGCTGTTGTCGCGGCGCCAGCGATCACCGAGGCTTGCGTTGATGCAGCCACGGTCACCGACGTGCCGGCGCCTGGCGAAGCCCGGTCGGGCATACAGCAGTCTGGCCAATCCGAGGAGCCTCCCGCCTGGTTGCAGGAGGCGCCGCCGGATGACGACTTCGAGGCCGAGAGCGAAGATCAGGACGTTGATGTCAGCCAGTACATGGATGGCTGGGAGCCGGCAGAGCCCGCAGCCCCTGTGGCCGATACAGCGGATGAAACCAGCGATCTGCCCCCTGCCACCGGGCTGGCAGCCCGCTGGCTGGATATCTACCCGGGTCTCGGGGTGGCGGGCCTGACCCAGAGCATTGCCGCGCATTGCCAGCTGGTCGCCGTCGAAGGGGATCACTGGCGCCTGCACCTGGACCCCGGTCACAGCGCCCTGTACAACGAGAACCATCGTCTGCGGCTGCAGAATGCCCTTGTCGAGCTGGAAGGGCGTCCGCTCACCCTTGAAGTGCTGGTAAAGGCACCCGATCAGGAAACCCCCGCGGTGGCAGCGGCACGCCGTCGGGCGGCGCGCCAGCGCCAGGCCGAGGAGAGCATCCAGGCCGACCCGCTGGTACAGGCTCTGATCACCGATTTCTCTGCGCAGGTCTACCCTGACAGTATTCGCCCGATAGACGCGTAATCAAATCCATACCGAGGATACCGACATGATGAAAGGTGGCATGGCTGGCCTGATGAAGCAGGCCCAACAGATGCAGGAAAAGATGCAGAAGATGCAGGAAGAACTGGCCAACGCGGAAGTCACCGGCCAGTCCGGCGCCGGCCTGGTGTCAGTGGTGATGACCGGTCGCCACGACGTGCGCCGGGTCACCATCGATGAAAGCCTGCTGACCGAGGACAAGGAAGTGCTCGAGGACCTGATTGCTGCAGCGGTCAACGACGCCGTGCGCAAGGTGGAGAAGAACAGTCAGGAGAAGATGGCCGGCATGACCGCCGGACTGAACCTGCCTGACGGCTTCAAGATGCCCTTCTGAGCAGGCCGACCGAGCAATGAGTTTCAGCCCGCTGATCCGTCAGTTGATCGACGCCCTGAGGGGCCTGCCCGGGGTAGGTCCCAAAACCGCACAGCGCATGGCGCTGCACCTGCTTGAACGCAACCGCGAGGCGGGGCGGCAGCTGGCCCATGCACTGGAAGCGGCGATGGATGGGGTGGGTTACTGCTCGCGCTGCCGCACCCTGAGCGAGACCGAGATCTGCGAGCTTTGCCGTGATCCGCGTCGGGATGACAGTCTGCTGTGCGTGCTGCAGAGCCCGGCGGATGTCTGGGCGGTGGAGATGGCCGGCAGTTTCCGCGGGCGCTACTTTGTGCTCAAGGGGCACCTGTCGCCGATCGACGGCCTCGGCCCCGAAGAGATAGGCGTGCCGGCGCTGCTGGAGCGGGTGCAGGGCAGTGACGTGGCGGAGGTGATTCTGGCGACCAACCCTACGGTCGAGGGTGAGGCCACTGCACACTATGTCGCCGGGCTGCTCAAGCCGCTGGGTATCAGCGTATCGCGGATTGCCCATGGGGTGCCCCTGGGCGGTGAGCTCGAATTCATTGATGGCGGCACCCTGGCCCATGCCCTGGCCGGGCGCACCCGGATCGACTGATCAGGTGAAACGGCGGTGGCCCGGACGGGCATCACCGCTCAGATCTGCAAACGGAACCCCAGCTGGTCAGCTGGGGTTTTTCTCCCTCAGTTCCTTGATCACGCGGTCGTAGGCTTCGCAGGCTCCATGATCACTGCGGGTCGGATCGCGCTGTTGCAGCTCGATCAGCTGATTGTGCAGGCGTTCTGCCTTGGCGGCATCCCCGGCGGCAATCTCATTGATGGTGATGGCGGTTTCTTCCGCCTTCTTCAGGGCTTCTTCCGGGGTGCAGACATAGGGCGGTGTGTCAGTGGTCTCGACGCTTTCTGCCGATACCAGTGTGGCGAAGCCCAGCAGGGCGACAAGAATCAGGGGAGAACGCAGTTTCATCATTTACCTCATCGGACCCGCGTGGGTATAAGGCCATCTATATTAGTCCCTTGTCCGCCGTACTCCAAGCATCTCGGTCCGGGTGCGTCACCCGGTAGCAGGTGGGACTCAGAGCGTTTCCCGCAGTTCGCGCAGCAGTTCCGGCGGAACATCCCGGCGGTGGGCGAGGCTGGTATCACCGGTCTCGGGATGGAATACGATCAGCACTTCGCTGCGTTCGATCTGCCGGCGCAGGCGCTCGACCCGCTGCTGCAGGGTGGCCTCGTAACCGTTGTCGGTGCCGTCGCGGGTGACGAAGTCCTCCAGCAGGCGCTGCAGGGTATCGGGGTCGAGCAGGGTGTGGGGTATCAGCATGGTGTCTACTTCCCGGATGACGGACTGAACAGGGGGAACCCACGGGCGGGGCTACGCGTCAATGATACACTGTCGGCTTTTCCATGCCTTTGCGGTGCCCATGCTAACTGATCCCCTGTTCTATCTCTGCGCCATCCCCGCCGTGCTGCTCTACGGCATAGCCAAGGGTGGTTTCGGCGGCAATATCGCCATACTTTCGGTACCGCTGATGACCCTGGTCATGCCGCCCCAGCAGGCGGCGGCGATACTGCTGCCGATACTCTGCACCATGGACCTGGTGGCACTGCGGACCTTCCGCGGGCGCTGGAGTCTGCCCAATCTGCGCATCATAGTGCCGGCGGCGCTGGTCGGCACGGTGCTGGCCTGGGTGGGCTTTCGCTGGATGAGCGAGGCGCATATCCAACTGATGATCGGCATTATCGCGCTGGTCTTCACTCTGAATATCTGGCTGCGTCGGGGCGAGCCGCCGACCCGTGGAGTGAGCCGCTGGCGCGGCGGCTTCTGGGGTACCATCGCCGGTTTTACCAGCTTCAGCATCCACGCGGGCGGGCCGCCGATCAACGTCTATCTGCTGCCACAGAAGCTGGACAAGACCCTGTTGATGGGCACCATCGCGGTCTTCTTCGCCGTGGTCAACTTCGCCAAGATTCCCTTCTACATCCAGTTGGGGCTGTTCGACACCAGCAACCTGCTGACTGCCCTGGTGCTGCTGCCGCTGGCCCCGATCGGCATTCGTCTGGGGTTCTGGATGCTGCAGCGCACCAATCAGGAACTGATCTACCAACTGTGCTACGTCTTCCTGTTCTTCACCGGCTGCAAGCTGCTGTACGACGGGATCACCAATCTGCTGGCCTGAGTTCAGCGGCCCCGGATCAGCCGGCGCAGCATGAAACGCGTCGGATGTACCGCTGCCACCACATCTGCGGGCAGGGGCAACGGCTCGTCGTTCAGCCAGGCGGCGATCAGCTCGCCACTCAGCGGGCAGCTGATCATGCCTCGCGAGCCGTGACCGGCGTTGATGTAGAGCCCCGGATACCAGGGGGCCGGCGCGGTCGGCTGGCGCGAGGCATCCTTGGCCAGCTCTGCGTAGCGCTCGCGGAAGGCCTGGGCATCCACCACCGGGCCTATCAGTGGCAGGTAGTCCGGTGAGGTGCAGCGCAGGGCGGAGCGTGCCGGCAACCGGTCGGCGTCCAGCGTCTCGAGCTGCAGGTGTCCGGCAAGCTCCGGCGACAGCTGGCCGATCAGCTGCAGGTTGCTGTGGTTCTCCTCGCTGCTCGGCTCAGTATCCAGGCGATCGAAACGGAAGCTGGCACCCACATGGTGTTCGTCATGACGCGCCGGCGAGATATAGCCTTCGGCGCAGAGCACCGTCTTCAGCGTCTTGCTGCTGCTGGTGGCCGGCAACTGGGTGACCTGGCCGCGGATGGGCTTGAGTGGCAGTTCGGCGGTCTGGGCAAAGCGCTGGCTGTCGTTGGCCGAGCAGATAACGGCGACGCTGGCCCGGGCCAGTGAACCCCCCTTTTCATCCAGTGCCTGCCATTCGCCGTCCCGGTGTTGCAGAGACATGGCTTCGCTGTGGGTGAGCAGACGAATGTTGCCGTGCTGCAGCATGGCCCGGCACAGACTCGGTGGATGCACCCAGCCGGCGCCGGGGAAGAACAGACCCGGTCGATTTACGGCCACGCCCGCCAGCGTGCTGGCCTGGTCGGCATCCACCGCACACAGGAAGCTCTCCGGATAACCCTGTTCGGCAAGGGCCAGCTGCCGTTGACGCTCCCGGTCATCGGTGCACAGCTGCAGTACGCCGCAGGCCTGCCAGCTGTCCTGGCCCTGCGGCAGGATCTGATGCAGCAGGCGCAGGCCGAAGGCATAGCTGGCCTGAACGTAGCGTGACAGGGGCGTCTGATGAGCCGAGAGCTTGCAGTAGAGAATGCCCTGAGTATTGCCGGAGGCTTCGGCCGCGGCCCGGTCATGCCGTTCTATCAGGGTCACCTGCCAGCCGCGTCGTGCCAGGGCCAGGGCGGTAGCGCAGCCGGCCAGTCCAGCGCCTACGATCAGCGCGCTGCGCTCGCCGGCCGGCGACTCGGGTCGGGCCAGCCAGGGGGCGCTCCAGTCAGCGGCGCCGGCGCCAGCGCCGGCCAGGGTGCCGCAGAGCATTTCCCGCTTGCGCCCGTAACCCTTGACCTTGCGCATCTCGAAGCCGACCGCCTGCAGGCCGCGGCGGACCTCGCCGACGCTGGTGAAGGTGGCCAGGGTGGCAGACGGGGCAGACAGCCGGGCAAGCTGGGCGTAGAGTGCCGGCTGCCACATGTCCGGGTTCCTGGCTGGAGCGAACCCGTCCAGGAACCAGGCATCGACCCGGGCATCCAGCTGGGGCAGGGTATCCAGGACGTCGCCGATCAGCAGGGTCAGGGTGACCCGTCCATCTGCCAGATTGAAGTGCTGCCAGCCGGGCGCCAGGTCGCTGTACTGGGCCAGCAGCTGGTCGGCCCAGGGAGTCAGCTCTGTCCAGAGTGCCAGGGCACGCTGCAGATCCTCGCGGCGGAGGGGATATTTTTCGCAGCTGACGAAATGCAGCCGGGCATCCGCCGGTGCCAGCTCGTCCCAGAGTTGCCAGGCGCAGAGAAAGTTCAGGCCGGTACCGAAGCCGGTTTCACCGATGCAGAATCGGGTTCCGGGGGGCAGGGCGCGCCAGCGCCGGGACAGATCATTGTGCTGCAGGAACACATGGCGGGTTTCCGCCAGCCCGGACTCCCGGGAGAAGTACACATCATCGAAGCGGGTGGAAAAGGGCTGACCGTCTTCCGACCAGCTCAACTGGGCAAAGGGGGGCGTATTCACGGTTACTCCGGCGCACACTGGGGCGCGCCATTGTAACCGGAAAAGCCTCAGCCCATATTGGGCAGGATCAGCAGCAACCAGGTTGCCAGGAAGATCAGGGCAACGCTCGGCAATTTCGCCTGAATGGAATATTTCATGGACACACCTTTTATTGTTCTGATTGCAGGCCCGTCGCGGACACGTCCAGTCACTTCGGCGCGGGCGAGCATGGGTCCGACTATCCGTTGTTCACGTCCTTCTCACAACGTCCATCTGTAGTATCGCCCGCTTTTCATACTATTCCAGAAGCTGACGACCGTCTTTTAGACGAATTGGCTACATGGCCGACGGCGCTTGTCGCGAAGCTACTGATACTTCGCGGCTATTAACGCCACGCGCAGGACCTTACAATGGACGCTGCCTTTCCTCTTCGAATCGAGAAATCCCCATGCATGTCACATCCGGTCGCTGGTTGTACGGATTCCTGTTGGCGTTGACCACCACGCTGCTCTGGGGCGTGCTGCCGATCATGCTCAAGCAGGTGCTGCAGGGCATGGATGCAGCGACTGTCTCCTGGTATCGCATGCTGTCCTCGGGGGTGGTGCTGCTGATCTGGCTCGGCGTCCGTGGCCAGCTGCCATCCCTGCGGTCGCTGTCCCCGGCCAACCGCTGGCTGCTGGCGGTCGCGGTGCTGGGGCTGGGCTGCAACTATGTGCTTTACGTTCAGGGGCTGGATCGCCTGACCCCCGGCACCATGCAGCTGATGATCCAGTTGGCGCCCATCATGCTGATGTTCGGCAGCATGATGGTATTCGGAGAGCGCTTCGGTATCGGTCAGCTGGCGGGTCTGGCAATACTGCTGCTGGGCTTCGTGCTGTTCTTCAATCAGCGGCTGGAGGAGCTCTTCACCCAGCTCACCGACTACACCCTGGGCATTCTCATTACCCTGGCGGCGGCCTTCGCCTGGGCGCTGTACGGGCTGGCCCAGAAGCAGCTGCTGACCGTCTGGTCGTCGGTCAGCATCATGCTGGTGATCTATCTGGCCTGCGCGGTACTGATGCTGCCGCTGGTGACACCCAGCCAGATCCTGCAGCTCGACGCGCTGCAGTTGTGGATGCTGCTGGGCTGCTGCCTGAACACCCTGGTGGCCTACGGCGCCTTTGCCGAAGCACTGGTGCACTGGGAAGCCTCCCGGGTCGGCGCCACCGTGGCCACCACGCCATTGTTCACCTTCGCCCTGGTTGGCCTGGGCTCCGCACTCTGGCCCACCGTTATCCAGCCCGAGCTGCTCAACAGCCTGGCCTATCTGGGGGCCCTGCTGGTGGTGTCGGGCTCGGCGCTCATCGCCCTGGCGCCGACGCTGCTGCATCAGTGGCGGACCCGGCGCCTGCGGCAAGGGGTCAATCGCTGAGCGGGTCCGGGTTGCCGAGCATGGATTCGGGACGCACCGCCTGATCGAAGCTGGCTGCATCCAGATAGCCCAGCGCCAGGGCTGCCTCGCGCAGGGACAGTCCCTCGGCATAGGCCTTCTTGGCGATCTCCGCCGCCCGGTCGTAGCCGATGACCGGATTCAGGGCCGTCACCAGCATCAGACTGTTGTCCAGGTGTTCACGCATGCGTTGGGCATCGGGCTGCAGCCCCTGCACGCAGTGCTCGCGGAAGCTCCGGCAACCATCGGCCAGCAGCCGCACGGACTGCAGCAGGGTATGTATGATGACCGGCTTGTACACATTCAGCTGCAGCTGGCCCTGGCTGGCGGCCACCCCCAGGCTGACATCATTGCCCAGCACCTGACAGGCGATCATCGACAGGGCCTCGCACTGGGTGGGATTGACCTTGCCCGGCATGATCGAGCTGCCCGGCTCGTTGGCCGGCAGGCGCACTTCAGCCAGTCCGGCGCGCGGGCCGCTGCCGAGCAGGCGCAGGTCATTGGCCAGCTTCATCAGGGTGACTGCCAGTTGACGACAGGCTCCATGCAGCTGGACCAGCGGCTCATGCCCACTGAGCGCGGCGAACTTGTTGCTCGCCGAGGTGAAGGGCAGGCCGGTCAGCGCCCTGAGCTTATCCGCCAGCCGTTCGGCAAAACCGGCGGGGGTGTTGAGGCCGGTTCCCACCGCTGTACCGCCCTGGGCCAGGGCGCAGACCGCCGGCAGCGCCTGGCGCAGCGCGGCGATGCCCATGTCCAGCTGTGCGACAAAGGCCGACAGCTCCTGGCCGAAGGTCACCGGGGTGGCGTCCATCAGGTGGGTACGACCGATCTTGATCAGCTGCGCGTGGCGACGAGCCTGCGCCTCGAGGCTGTCGCGCAGTTCACTGACGGCAGGCAACAACTGCTGGTCTACCTGAATCACCGCCGCTACATGCATGGCGCTGGGGAAGGTATCGTTGGAACTCTGTGAACGGTTGACGTGGTCATTGGGATGTACCGGCGTCTTGCCCCCCAGGGGCTGGCCGGCCAGTTCGTTGGCACGGTTGGCCAGTACCTCGTTGACGTTCATGTTGCTCTGGGTGCCGCTGCCGGTCTGCCATACCGCGAGGGGAAAGTGTTCGTCGAGACGGCCGGTCAACACCTCATCCGCTGCCCGGGTGATGAGTTCCACGAGGGCACTGTCCAGATTGCCGAGCTCGCCGTTGGTCAGGGCGGCGGCCTTCTTGATCAGTGCCAGGGCATGCACGACCGGGAGCGGCATGCGCTCTTCGCCGATCGCAAAATGCTGCAGCGAGCGCTGGGTCTGGGCGCCCCAGTAGCGATCTGCCGGGACTTCGATGTTGCCCATGCTGTCTGATTCGATACGTGTCTTCATCGTGTTGGCCTGTAACTGGAGAATGGCGTTCCAAGCTGCCAGTATAGTTAGCCCGACCTTCACTGGACCTTTCGTCATGCGCCCGCTCTGCCTGTTGCTGCTCTGCTGCCTGTCGATGTCATCCCTGGCGCTGGCCTCCGAAGCCGGTCACCGGGCAGCCGCCGAGCGTTTTCTCAAGCTGGCCAGGGCCCAGAGCATGACCGCGCCCCTCTATGTGCAGACCGACCAGCTGCTGGTCGCTCGCTTTGCCCAGCTGGGCGGCTCCATGCAGCACGAGACCCTGCTGCGCAAGTACCGGGAGCGTGCCAGAACGCTGCTGGACAGGCAGCTGGCCTGGGAAGCGATCCGCGACGAGCTGATCGAGCTGTATCTGCCGGTCTTTTCCGAGCAGGAGTTCGAGGAACTGGCCCGATTCTATGAGTCGGAGGTCGGCAGCAAGCTGCTCGAGCACCTGCCGGAGCTGACCCGGGGCTCCATGGCCATCGCCCGGGAGCGGGTCGAGGAGGTGCTGGCGCCGCAGCTGGAACAGCTGATCGAGGAGATGGGGCGCGAGCTGGAACTGCACCAGCTGGGGCCGACCGACGGGTGAATGCAGGGTACAATGCGGGGCATTGCCTCAGCTTTCCGGAGAACTGCCCATGACTACTACCCAAGCCGCCCTGGAACGAGCGCTGCAGAGCCTGGCGCCGGTGCATATGGAACTGCTCAACGAGAGTCACATGCACGCCGTGCCGCCGGGTTCGGAATCCCACTTCAAGCTGGTGATCGTCAGCCAGGAGTTCGAGGGGCTCAATGCGGTCAAGCGCCACCAGGCCGTTTACCGCACCCTTGGCGACCTGATGCAGCAGATCCATGCCCTGGCCCTGCACACCTACAGCCCGGCCGAATGGCAGGCGCGCAGCGCCGCACCGGACTCGCCGGCCTGCATGGGCGGCAGCAAGGCCGACCATTGACCGTTTGCCCGGCGGTACCTCGCCGCCGGGTATTTCCTGCTAGAATCGCCACCGCGCAGCACTGCGCTCTTTCAAGGTATGCCCTTTACGCGGGCGTCTACTGAACAACGAGGTATGCATGTCCAATATTGTCGTGGTGGCGCTGTACAAGTTCGTCACCCTGGAAGACTTTCAATCCCTGCGCGAGCCGCTGCTCGATACCATGAACCAGCATGGGGTCAGGGGCACCCTGCTGCTGGCCCTGGAAGGCATCAACGGCACCGTTGCCGGCACCCGCGAAGGTACCAGCGCGCTGCTGGAGTGGCTGCGCCGTGATCCGCGTCTGGCGGATCTGGACTGGAAGGAGTCCTTCTGTGACGAGATGCCCTTCTACCGCACCAAGGTCAAGCTGAAGAAGGAAATCGTCACCATGGGCATTCCCGGTATCAGCCCCAACGAGCGGGTGGGTACCTATGTCGAGCCCAGGGACTGGAATGACCTGATCAGTGATCCTGAGGTGCTGCTGATCGACACCCGCAACGACTATGAGGTGTCCATAGGCACCTTTGAAGGGGCTATTGATCCGCAGACCAGGACCTTCAGGGAATTCCCCGAGTACGTGCGTCAGCAGTTCGATCCGCAGAAGCACAAGAAGGTCGCCATGTTCTGCACCGGCGGCATCCGCTGCGAGAAGGCGTCCAGCTTCATGCTCAAGGAAGGATTCGAGGAGGTCTACCACCTCAAGGGCGGCATTCTCAAGTATCTGGAGGAAGTGCCCGCCGAGCAGAGCAAGTGGCGAGGCGAGTGCTTCGTGTTCGACAACCGGGTCACCGTACGCCATGACCTGGCGCCGGGCACCTTCGACCAGTGCCATGCCTGCCGGCATCCGGTATCAGCCGAGGACATGGCTTCCCCGCAGTACGAGCAGGGCGTCAGTTGCCCGCATTGCTATGACAGCCTGCCGGAGAAGACCCGGCGCCGGGCGGAGGAGCGTCAGCGGCAGATCGAGCTGGCCAAGCGGCGCAATCAGCCTCATCCCATAGGCCTGGCACCGGAACTGGCCAGCCCCAACGCCCGTTAGGCCGGAGAGCAGCGCATGTCCCAGCGCCTGATCTACATAATGGATCCCATGTGTTCCTGGTGCTGGGGCTTCGCCCCGGTGATCGATGCGCTGCAGGCAGCTCACCCACAGTTGCCGTTGCATCTGGTGGTCGGCGGGCTGCGCCCCGGCGTCACCGATCCGCTGTCCGAAGCCACCCGTCGCACGCTCGGCGAGCACTGGCAGGCGGTAGGCCGGACCAGCGGTCAGCCGCTTTTGACGCCCGATGCCCTGCCGGACGGTTTCATCTACAACACCGAGCCGGCCTGCCGTGCGCTGGTCGTGGCCCGGGAGCTGGATCCACAGTGCGTCTGGCTGCTGGTCAGGGCCATTCAGGCTGCCTTCTACACCCAGGCCCGGGATGTGACGCAGTGCCAGATCCTCATCGAGCTGGCCGAGCAGGTGGGCTACAACCGGCAGCGCTTTCACAGGGCCTTCATCGCCGAACAGGCGGTGACGGCAACCGCAGCGGATTTCAACTGGGTGGCGGATCTGGGGATCAGTGGTTTCCCCACGCTGCTGGCCCAGCGCAACGGCATGCTGGCACTGCTCGCCAACGGCTATCAGCCGGCGGAGCGGATACTGCCGCTGCTGCAGCGCTGGGTGGAGGCGGGCTGAGAAAAACCCCCGCCAGGGCGGGGGCTTCTCGGACTCAGTGGCGCGGGTCGAGCAGGGCCGGGCGGCCTTTCTCTTCGGGGGCCTGGAACAGCAGGTAGAGCTGGGTCAGCACGTCGGGGATGTGGTCCAGCATGTCCTGTACCATTTCCTCGTCCTGGGCGATCTCGGCGAACTCGGGCTGATCCTCGAACAGGCCGGAGCCGACCATGATCGGCAGCAGCAGTTCGCTGACGGTTTCCTCGTCCTGACGGAACCAGTCTTCCTCGCGCAGGAATACCCCTTCCAGAAAGCCCACGCACCAGCTGCGCAGATCCGACAGGTCCGGCTCGTCACCCAGGGTGAGTTCACACGGCGGCTCCAGATCCTCGTCACTGGCCAGGGTCCGGGCGATCTGCGCCTTGAGCTCGCGCAGGGCGGACTCGATATCGGCCTTCTGGGCCTCGTCAACGTAGCGGGGCTCCTCGGCGAACAGCTCGAACATCCATTCCTGTTCCGGCACTTCAACCGGGGCGATGGACAGGGCGGTCAGGTAACCATGCCCGGCTAGATAATCGAGAGCTTCATCGTGCAGGTCGTCGGCATCAAGGAACTGCTGCAGGCGCTCGAGTTGGTCGGCAAAGGACATGGCACACCTCATCATGGATAATGGGTCGCATTGTACGCATCTGCCGGGCGTTTTGCCAAAGCATTGGCAAACCGGCAGTGTGTCCGGGCGAACCCCGCCTGGGCTGATATACTCGCCCCTTTCATGCCGGTCTCAACCGGCTGCCCGAGTGCAATCATGCAAGGAGAACCATGCGCGAGCAAGCCTTACAGAAACTGCGGGATATTTTCGGTTATGGCGAGTTTCGCGGACAGCAGGCCGATATCATCGATCAGGTTGCCTGCGGCGGTGATGCCCTGGTCCTGATGCCCACCGGCGGTGGCAAGTCCCTGTGCTACCAGATCCCCGGCCTGCTGCGCCCCGGGCTGACGGTGGTGGTGTCGCCGCTGATCGCTCTGATGGACGATCAGGTGGCCACCCTCAACGAGCTGGGGCTGCGGGCGGCGGCGCTGAACTCGACCCTGGACGAGCAGAGTCGGCGGGATATCGCCGAGCGCCTGCGTCGGGGTGACATGGACTTTCTCTATCTGGCCCCGGAGCGCCTGCTCAAGCCCCGCACCCTGCAGTTCCTGCAGAGTCTGGACATTGCCCTGTTCGCCATCGACGAGGCCCATTGCGTATCCCAGTGGGGGCATGACTTCCGCCCCGAGTATCTGCAGTTGGGGCAACTGGCCGAGCTGTTCCCCGGCGTGCCGCGCATGGCGCTGACCGCCACGGCCGATGAACGTACCCGGGAGGAGATTGCCCAGCGACTTCGCCTGGAGCACGCCAGGCGCTTCATCTCCGGCTTTGACCGGCCCAACATCTTCTACCGCATCGTGCCCAAGGACCGCCCGCGCCAGCAGCTGCTGGCCTTTCTCAGGGACCAGCGCGGCAATGCCGGTATCGTCTACTGCCTGTCGCGCAAGAAGGTGGAGGACACCGCCCAGTGGCTCAGCGAGCAGGGCTGGCCGGCCTTGCCCTATCACGCGGGGCTGCCGCCGGAGCTGAGGGCCACCCACCAGCGGCGCTTCCTCAACGAGGAGGGGCTGATCATGGTGGCGACCATCGCCTTCGGCATGGGTATCGACAAGTCCAACGTGCGTTTCGTGGCGCATCTGGACCTGCCCAAGAGCATCGAGGCCTATTATCAGGAAACCGGTCGTGCCGGACGTGACGGGCTGCCGGCCGACGCCTGGATGGCCTACGGGCTGCAGGACGTGCTGCTGCTCAACCAGATCATGGCCAGCTCCGAGGGCGACGAGCGACACAAGCGCATCGAGCGGCACAAGCTCGACGCCATGCTGGCATTGTGTGAGCTTACCGGCTGCCGGCGGCAGTCGCTGCTGGGCTATTTCGGTGAAACCCTGGAAGAGCCCTGCGGGCACTGTGACAACTGCCTGGAACCGGCGGACACCTGGGACGGCAGCGAGGCCGCCCGCATGGCCCTGTCCGCCATCTACCGCAGCGGACAGCGCTATGGGGTGGGGCATCTGGTGGACATACTGCTGGGACGGGATAACGAGAAGATCCGCAGCGCCGGACACCAGCACCTGTCCACCTACGGGATCGGCAAGCAGCTGAGCGAGCAGGAGTGGCGTTCGGTATTCCGTCAGTTGATCGCCCGCGGGCTGGTGGAGATCGATCTCGACGGCTTCGGCAGCCTCAGACTCTCTGAGAGCTGCCGTCCGCTGCTGCGTGGCGAGCAGACCCTGGCCCTGCGCCGGGATATCGCCAGAACTGCACCGCTGCCGGCCCGCGGAGGCGACAAGCCGGTGATTGCCGAGGCCGATCGTGCCCTCTGGGAGCAGCTGCGGGCGCTGCGCAAGCGCCTGGCCGAGGCCCATGGCGTTCCGCCCTATGTGGTATTCGCCGACTCCACCCTGGTCGACATGCTGCGTCTGCGTCCCACCACCATGCAGGACATGGCCCAGGTCAGCGGTATCGGTGCGCACAAGCTGGAGCGCTACGGTGCGGACTTCCTGCAGGTGCTGCTGGCCGATGGCGAGGGCGGGGATGCTGTCCCGCCGGTGCACCAGGCCCAGGAGGTTCAGGCCCTGGCGCTGGCCGGCATGGAGCCGGCGCAGATTGCCGCGCAGACCGGCATGCCGATAAAACAGGTCTATCTGAAGCTGGCCCAGGCCATCAGTACCGGCCAGCTGGAGCTGCACCATGCCGTGGACCTGCCGCCGGGGCAGCTGGAGCGAATCCAGGATCTGTTCCTGAACGAGGCCGAGGACGACCTTCCGGGGGTGCGCGCCGTGGCCCGGGAACTGGATGAGCCGGTGGAGGAGGGCGTGCTGCACTGCATCCGGGCGGCCCTGGTGCTGGAGATCAGCGGCTGAGCCGGGGCGGACTCAGAAGGTCTGCCCCAGGTTCATGTACAGCGCCCGCTCGCCTTCCTCGTTGGCGCCTATGCCCAGAAACAGCGGCCCGAGGAAGGTGTCCATGCCCAGCAGCAGGCTGGCGGCGCCCATGTAGCCGGTATCCAGCTCATTGGCGCCACGGTTGTAGATGCGCCCGTACTCCAGGGTGCCACCCAGATACATGGGAATGGTCAGCGGCATGCTGCTGGGGTTGAGCCGGCGGTAGTACACCGCCCTGGCCAGGTTGTAGTTCTGGCCAGCCAGAGCGTTTTCCCGGAACCCGGAGAACTTGCCCAGCCCGCCCAGGATGAAACTGCTCTGGGCTACGTCCACATCATCATCCGTACGCCCGATGGAGGCGCCCAGTTGCAAGCTGTGCGGACCGCTGGCGAAGGCCCGGCTGGCGCGCAGCTCGACCTGCTGGTAGCGCTCATCGGCACCCAGGCTGGGCTCCGACTGTCGCCACATCAAGCGTGCCGAATCACCGGAGCGGGGGAAGTTGACGTTGTCCAGGGTATCGCGATCGACCTGCAGGGTGTAGAAGGCCTCGTTGAATTTCAGGGTCGGCTGATCCTGATCGCCCACCCGGATCTCCGCCTCGCCGTCGTAGCGGGAGATGCCGAAGCGTACCTCGCCGTTGTTGGCTATCTGTCGGCCCAGGTTGATGCCGGCGCCGTAGCGCTGCTGGCGATAATCGGCCACCGGGTCGTTGTCCAGGATCACTTCCACATTGCGCGCTTCGGCGTCGATGAAGGGTGCGATGAAGTAGCGCGAGCCGTAGTCCAGCGGCTGGTAGAACTCGCTGTACAGCTGCTGGTGCTCGCCCAGCTGCAGTCGGGTCAGCCACTCGGCGCCCAGCGGGTTGACGCCATTGACCCGGAAGCTGGCGCCTATGGTGAAGCGGCTGCCTCCCTCGAAATCGTCGGACAGGTTCAGCCCCAGGCGCAGGTAGTCGGTGCCGGTCTGGCGGCCATGGGTGCGGATCAGCAGGGTATTGCGCTCGCCCTCATGCACTATCTCGTAATTGACCTGACTGAAGTAGTCGGTGCCGTAGATGGTGCCCATGTCCTTGGCCAGGTGGTCGGGGTTCAGCGGCTCACCCAGCTGCTGGCGCACCATGCTGCGTACTACCTCGTCGGCGACCTTGCCGCTGTTGATCACCCGGATGTCATGGATGATCGGCTGGCGGTGGGGGCGGGCACGGGCCAGGTTGCCCCCGGTGCGGTCATCCCGGGGGGAGGAGTAGGCGTGCAGCAGGGGTGATTGCAGCAGGCTCTGTTCCCCGGCAGCTATGGCCTCTTCCGCCTCGGCAAAGCTGCTGAAGGCGATATCGCCCAGTTCCGGCTGCAGCAGCATGTCCGTACCGGTCAGTGTGGCCAGCTGCTCCTGGGTGTTGTGTCGGGTCAGCAGGGTGGTGGTCTGGTCCATCACGTCGAGAATGGTGGTCATCTGCTCCGCCGGCTTCAGCGGAGTGGCGATGTCCACCACTATCACCCGGTCCACGCCCATCTCGCGGGCCACGTCCACCGGCAGGTTCTTCGACAGCACGCCGTCTACCAGCATGCGCCCGTCGACGGTCACCGGGGCAAAGAAGCCGGGCAGGGCGATGCTGGCCCGAATGGCCTGGGGAAGGTGGCCTCGATCAAACACCACGGCGTCGCCGGTGGCAATGTCGGTGGCCACGGCGCGGAAGGGAATGGGCAGCCGGTCGAAGTCGTCTATGTCGTTGGTATGGACCAGCAGGCTCTCCAGAACCAGGCCCAGGTTCTGGCCCTGCAGCAGGCCCAGCGGGAAACTCAGCTTGCCGTCCTTGAAGGACAGCCGCTGCTTGACCAGGAAGTCCCGGTCGTCCTGCTTGCGGCGGTAGGGAATGTCCTCGCGCTGGGGTGAGTCGCTCAGGGCTGCCGGCCAGTCCATTTCCAGGGCGATGCGTTCCAGTTCCTCGGCGCTGTAGCCGGCGGCGTACAGACCGCCGATCACCGCGCCCATGCTGGTGCCGGCGATCGCGTGAATCTGGATATCCATCTTCTCGATCTGCTTGAGTACGCCGATATGGGCCAGGCCGCGGGCGCCTCCGCCGGACAGTACCAGGCCGGTGCGGGGTTCGCTGGCGGTGGTGGTATCGGCCAGACTCGGCAGGCACAACAGCAGGAGCAACAGAATGAGCGCGGATCTGAACATGGTACGGCCTGAAGAGTGACAAAGGGGGCGAACGGATTGCGCCATAGTATACGGGGCAGGAGACCCGGGGTGCACCCGCCGGCCCGGGGGGAGTTGTTTCAGCGCCGGCACCCGCCGGCGAGTGCTCAGATGATGACCTTGTCGCGCAGCTTGCGCGCGGCCAGCTCCAGGGCCTTGACGATCTCGTCCTTGTCGTAGTTGCGAATGCCGTTGGTGTCCAGGTACATGGAGAATCCCGGCAGCTCGTGCTCGACGAAGGTGGGGGCGGCCCCCAGATCCCGGCGCAGACCGACCACCTGATAGATCTGCATCGGCCGGCTGAAGCCCTTGACGTTCAGCTGGCCCTTGTCCCGGCACATGACCAGATCCTTGGTCAGCGACCAGGTTTCGTGGGAGATCAGAATCTCCCCGGCCTCGGCGGCGCTTTCCAGACGGCTGGCCAGGTTCACCTCGCGGCCGATGATGGTGTAGTCCATGCGCATGTCGGCGCCGAAGTTGCCGACGGTACAGTAGCCGGTGCTCAGACCCATACGGATCTCCAGCGGCTTGGTGATGCCCTGGCTGCGCCATTGCTGGCGCAGCACCTTCATGTGCTTGCGCATGGCGATGGCCATGGATACGGCCGCTTCGGCGTCCTGCTTGGCGCCGCGGCTGACCGGGTCGCCGAAGAACACCATCATGCTGTCACCGATGAACTTGTCGATGGTGCCGCCGTATTGCAGGGCGATGCGGGACATCTCGTTCAGATAGTTGTTGAGCAGGTCGGTCAGTGCTTCGGCTTCCATCTCTTCGGCCAGCTCGGTGAAGCCGCGGATGTCGGAGAAGAACACCGTGAGTTTCTTGCGTCGGGTTTCCAGGGTGACCTTCTGGTTGCCGGAGAAGATGGATTCCCAGACCTGGGGTGACAGATACTTGGCCAGATTGCTGGCCAGGGTGGCCGCCTTTTCCTGTTCAGCGCTGATCACCTCCTGCGCCTGTTCCAGATGGCGGCCCTGACGATAGATGAACATGGCCATCACCACGGTGAAGATCCCGCCTCCCGCCAGGCTGCAGAACGCCAGCAGCGGGCTGCTGGCAAACTGCGGCTCCGGCGTCAGCAGGGCGGCGGACAGCATGGTACCGGTCAGTGCCAGCAGAAGGGCGGAAAACAGATACAGCGGCCCGCCGATGATGATGGCGGTGAAGCTGATCAGCAGCAGGAACACCAGACTGGGGACCATGCTGAACTGGCACAGGGTGATGAACACCCCGGTGTGCACGGCATCCAGCGCGAGCAGCACCAGATTGAACTGGCTGCGCTGCCCCTTGTTGCGCCAGCGGGCGATCAGGCGCATGAGATGGGGGTAGATCAGGGCGTAGAGGACCGCGCCACCGGTTATCGGGGTCAGTCCCTGCTCCCGGGCCAGCGCGGCAAATACCAGGGCCACGCACAGATAGGCCATGACCCGGGAGTAGTAGCCCTCCAGCGGTGGGCGAACCGGTTGCGTTCGAGTATCCAGATTCATGATCAGTCGTTCCCTGGCCTTGGCGTTTGCCGGCCTGATCTCTGGGACATGCCCTGATCGGACCGGACGCCGGACCGATCATAGTACGCATGTATCACCGGGAAAAGTACCGCCCCGTGCTGCAGGGGGCGCATCAGAAGCGGATACGCCCGGTCAGCGCGTCGCGCAGCATGACCCAGTCACCCATGAAGCTGTACAGCGGGTACTTGAAGGTCGCCGGACGGTTCTTCTCGAAGAAGAAGTGGCCTACCCAGGCAAACCCGTAGCCGGCCACGGGCAGTGCCAGCAGCAGCCAGAAGTTGGCGCTGATGAGGGCCCAGGCCAGTATCGTCAGGACCAGCAGGCTGCCGACGTAGTGCAGGCGGCGGCTCACATCATTGCTGTGTTCGCTGAGGTAGAACGGATAGAACTCGGCAAAGGAGCGGAACTCGCGGCTGGCGGCGGGCTGCTGGATGCTGGTATCGGACATGGATGTTCTCCTTTGTTGTTATGGGTTTGTTACTGGATCCTGCCCGCCGGTCGTTGCCGGGGGTTTGCTATGATCCCCAACTCATGTTTCTGGAGTTGGTCTGATAATGAATGCATTGAGTGCTTTGCACAACCGTGTTTCCATGCCAAGGCTGACCGGTCCGGCACCGACCGCGGAGCAACAGGAGGCCATGTTCCGCGCCGCCCTGCGTGCACCGGATCATGCCTGGCTGCGGCCCTGGCGTTTTCTGGTGCTGGAGGGGGCGGATCTGGAGCGGCTGGGCGAACTCTTCCATGCAGCGGCGCTGGCTCGCTGTGGAGACCCCTCGGCCGAGGAAGTGCAACGTGCACGCAAGCTGCCCCTGCGCGCGCCGATGATCATTGTTGCCATCTGCAGTCCCAAGGTGCACCCCAAGGTGCCGGCTCAGGAGCAGGAAATGTCCTGTGCCGTGGCGGTGGGCAACATGCTGCTGGCAGCCCATGCGCTGGGACTGGGGGCGGTGTGGCGCACGGGTGATCCGGCCCGGGATCCGGTGATACGTGAGGGTCTGGGGCTCAGCGCCGAGGAAAGCATCGTTGCCTTCCTCTATGTCGGTCAGCCTCTTGGGGAGCCCAAGCCGGTGCCGCTGCTCGATTCGCGGGACTTCTTCCAGCGCTGGCCCGACAACTGAGCATGGCGGGGCAGGCTGATGCGGGCGCGCAGGCCGCCTGTATCGGTCAGACTGAAATCCAGCGTGCCACCGTGTCTGGCCACCGCCCGCCGGGCGATGGCCAGCCCCAGACCATGGCCTGAGTCGGCGGGCTGGCCGGGTACCCGGGCGAAGGGCTCACCGAGGCGCGACAGCCACTCCTCGGGAACCCCGGGACCCTGATCGCTGATTTCCACCTGATAATCACGGCCGGTGGCCTCCAGCCTGACCATCACTTCTCCTCCTGCCGGGGAAAAACGCAGGGCATTGCGCAGCAGATTGTCCACGGCGCTGGCCAGCTGGTCCGACCAGCCGTACAGGGTGCCGCCGGTGGCACCTTCCAGCCTGAGCTGCCGATCACCGGCAACGAAACGGGCATCCTCCAGGATGTCGGCAACCAGACTGTCCAGTTCGAAGGGGGCGGGCGGGATGTCCCGCGCATCCAGCCGGCTGAGGGTCAGAATATCCCCGATCAGACTGTCAAGGCGGCTGCATTCGCGGTCCAGGCGCTCCCAGAGAGGATTGTCCGCGCTCAGCCCCTGCTTCTGTCCCAGCGCCAGTCCGATACGCAGCCGCGCCAGCGGCGAGCGCAGCTCATGGGAAATGTCTCGCATCAGCTGGGTCTGACTGTTGAGCAGGCTCTGCACCCTGTCTGCCATGTTCTGGAACTGGCGCGACAGCTGGCCTATCTCGTCCCGGCGGCGCCCGGTCCGGGCCAGGGCAGTGGCATCGAAGCGGCCCTCGGCCAGATCCTCGGCGGCGGCGCCGAGCTGGCGCAGGGGAGCCGTCAGGTAGCGGCTGAGCAGCAGACTCAGTGCGGCCAGCACCAGCATGGCGATGGTGATATTGGTCAGCATGGCAAAGGGCGTGCGCTGCCAGCGGAACAGTTCGGGGCCGGGTATGTGCAACAGCAACTGGTAGGACGCCTGATCGGAATCCCAAGCCAGCTGGAACAGGCGGCCATAGCGCGGTCGCGGGGGGGAGGCTTCGTCGCTGGCCTCGCGCCGGGGCAGGGTGGGCAGGGTGCCCTGCAGCAGTCGCTGGCCCTGGTCATTGAACAGCTCGGCGCGCAGACGGTACTGCTGCAGCTGCTGCTCCAGCCACTGCTGCGCGGCAGCCGGACCCTGCTCCTCATAGACGCCAACCAGCTGCGAGCTGAAATCGCGCAGCTGCGGATGGAACTGCAGCAGGAGCCAGTCCTGCTGCAGGGCGCGGCTGATCAGAAAGCCCGAACCACCCACCAGCAGGGTGGCCAACCAGAGAACGGCGAAGACCTTCCAGAACAGCCGCATGGGCGGGGTTACTCCCGGTGTCAGTTAGTGTCGGCGTCGCGCTCGGCGCCACGGCCCTGGCGACGCTCCTGCATGTGCTTGCGCATCTCTTCGCGGCGCTGCTCGCGCAGTTCCTGCAGTTTGCTGCGCTGCTCCTCGGTCAGCACCGCGTTGACCTGCTCCTGGCGCTGTTCGCGCAGGGTGCGCATCTGTTCGCGCTGCTGCTGGTGGATGTCGCGCAATTGTTCCTGCTGCTGTTCGGTCAGCTGCAGTTCGCTTGCCATGCGCTCCATATGGCGCTGGTGATGCTTGCCCGGTGCCTCGGTGGCGGCCAGTGTGCTGGTGGCCAGGGCGGTAGTCAGGGTGAAGAGACCGGCAATCAGAATAGGTTTCATGGACTTGCTCCCGTTATGACGACCGGGGAATCCGGCCAGTGATTGACAGTCTAGGGATGCCAGTGTCAGCCAGCGCCAGTGTTGGGTAAAGGCTGTGTAAAGTCATTGCCGCGGCGTCCGGAAACGGCATCAGCCATACAGATAGCCGCGCCCGCGGATCGACTGTATGCGGTTGCGCCCGTCGGCAAAACTGCCGAGCTTGCGTCGCAGATTGCTGATATGCATGTCCAGGCTGCGATCATAGGGGCCCAGCGGCTTGCCCAGTGCCTGCCGGGACAGGGACTGGCGATCAACCAGCTGGCCGGCGTGCTCCAGCAGGGTCCTGAGGATCAGCGCCTCGGTCTGGGTCAGGGGCAGCAGCTCGTCATCCTGCCAGCACATCAGGCTGGCGGTGTCCATGCGCAGGTCGCCGACTTCCAGTACCGGCGCATCGCTTCCTGCGGCGGAGCGGCGCAGCAGTGCTCGCAACCGGGCCACCAGTTCCCTCGGGTCGGCGGGCTTGGCCAGATAGTCGTCGGCGCCCAGCTCCAGACCGAGGATGCGGTCCACCGGCTCGCCCCGGGCACTGAGCATCAGCAGCGGCGTGTTGCAGCTCTGACGCAGGGCGCGCAGCACCTCGAGGCCATTCATGCCGGGCAACATCATGTCCAGCACTATGGCACCGTAGTCACCGTTGAGCGCGGCCTCCAGGCCCTCGGCACCGTCATGTACGGCGGTCAGGCTGAAACCCTCCGCCTCGAGCCAGGAACCCAGCAGATCGCAGAGTTCCCGGTCGTCGTCGATCATCAGGATATGCTGTTTCAATTCAACCACATATTGCGTTTGCGACCACCACCCAGACGGCCCAGCAGCCAGCCGGCCAGCAGGCTGAGCGCCACAGTGGCACCGCCGACCGTGAACCATTTGCGTTGTTCTTCGCTGCGCTGGGTGTCAACCAGTTCCTCCATGACCGCCAGACGGTCACGCAGGACTATGTTCTGCGTACTCAACTGCTCGATTTGCGCAGCGTTGTCATTGCCGCTGCCGGCCAGCTGGTCAGCCAGGCGCTGGCGCTCGGCTTCGATCCGGGCCAGCTCGGCCTGAAGGGTGCCTATGTCCTGTTCGGTCTGCTGTTCGATGGCAGACTCATCGGCGGGCGTGTCGGCAGACTGCGCAATGCCGGTCTGGGGAAGCCAGAGTGTGGCCAGCAGAGCGAGGATCAGGGGGCGGTTGGACATGTGGATTCTCCGGTCATCAGGCTGGCAGTACGCGTTTGAAAGGTTTTACCACGACCTGCGAATACACCCCGGCGCTGACATAGGGGTCCGCATCGGCCCAGGCGCGTGCTTCCTCCAGGGAGGCAAACTCGGCGACTACCAGACTGCCGGTGAACCCGGCTTCTCCGGGGTCGTTGGCGTCCACCGCCGGGTGGGGGCCGGCCAGCAGCAGGCGGCCGGCATCCTGCAGCTGCTGCAGGCGCTCCAGATGCGCCGGTCGGGCGGCCAGTCGGGCCTGGAGTGAGCCAGGCGCATCGCTGGCGATGATGGCGTAGAACATGGGTTCTCCTGATCGGTGAAGCGGGTCCTGGCGCCTACGTTATGCGATTCGGTTAGGTGTTGTCAGCGCCCAGGCGGCATAATAGCCGAATTCTCTTGCCGGATGACCGGAGACAGGCGTGTTGGTTGATCTTCATATGCACAGTACCGCGTCGGATGGTGCCCTGGCGCCGGCCGAGCTGATGGCCCGGGCGGCCGAGGCCGGTGTCGACCTGGTCGCTCTGACCGACCACGACTGCGTGGACGGTCTGGATGAGGCCCGTGACGCCGCTGCCCGGCTGGGCATGGCGTGGGTCAGTGGCGTCGAACTCTCGGCCCAGTGGCAGGGCCATACCGTGCACGTGCTGGGCTATGGCTTCGACCCTGTCGCACCGGGGTTGCAGGACGCCCTGGGGCAGGTGCGCCAGGGGCGCTGGCGCCGGGCCGAACAGATTGCCGAGCGATTGGCCGCCAAGCGCATGCCCGGCGCCCTGGAGGGCGCGCTGGCTGCCCAGCGCGCCGCTGGGGGCGACCCCGACAGTCCGCCGGCACGGCCGCATTTTGCCGACTGGATGGTGCAGGCCGGCCATGTCCGGGACCAGGGGGAAGCCTTCCGCAAGTGGCTGGGCGCCGGCAAGCTGGGGGATATCAAGCAGCACTGGCCGACCCTGGCCGAGGCGGTGCAGCAGCTGCGTGGGGCAGGAGGGGTTGCGGTGCTGGCGCACCCCTGGCATTACGGCTTCACCCGGGCCCGGCTGCGGCGCCTGCTGCGCGACTTCGCCGAGGCCGGCGGGCGCGGTCTGGAGGTGGTCAATGGCAAGCAGGCCCCGGAGCAGGTCGGGTTGCTGGGCCGGCTGAGCATCGAGTTCGGCTTTCTGGCCAGTGTCGGCAGTGATTTCCACCATCCTGCGGCGCCCTGGATGGCCCTGGGGGCCATGACGCCCCTGCCCGGAGACTGCCAGCCGCTGTGGACCGACAACCGATTTACCGATGCGGTTGTGATGCATGGCCAATAAATCCTAAACTCCTGCTAAACAACGCGAGATTACTGCCGTGAGCCAATATTTCCAGATCCACCCGGACAACCCCCAGCCGCGGCTGATCAGCCAGGCGGTGGAGATCATCCGTGCGGGCGGGGTGATCGCCTATCCGACCGACTCGGCCTATGCACTGGGCTGTCATCTCGGCGACAAGAACGCGCTGGAGCGCATTCGGCGGCTGCGGCAGCTGGACGACAAGCACAACTTCACGCTGGTGTGCCGCGACCTCTCCGAGCTGGGGGTCTACGCCAAGGTGGACAATGCCACCTTCCGCGCATTGAAGAACAACACCCCCGGGCCCTATACCTTCATTCTGCACGCCACCACCGAAGTGCCCCGGCGCCTGCTGCACCCCAAACGCCGCACCATAGGCCTGCGGATTCCCGGTCACCGCATCACCCAGGCGCTGCTCGAGGCCCTGGGCGAGCCGTTGATGAGCGTCACCCTGATGCTGCCCGGCGAGGATCTGCCGCTGACCGATCCGGAAGATATCCGCGACCGGCTGGACAAGCATGTGGATCTGATCATCGATGGCGGCGCCTGCGCCATCGAGCCGACCACTGTGGTGGCGCTGCTCGATGGCGAGACCGAAGTGCGCCGCATCGGTCTCGGCGATCCCGAGCCCTTCGGTGCAAGCCGTGACTGAAGCCATGCCGGCCGCCGACCAGAGCGTTGGTGGCCGGCAACTAACCGACGACTGCCAACCCCTATGAACTACCAGACAATCAGGAGTATCCCTTGAGTTCCGTTGAATCCCGGCACCGGGTCGTATCCGGCATGCGTCCTACCGGACGCCTGCATCTTGGTCATTATCACGGTGTGCTGAAGAACTGGGTGAAGCTGCAGCATGAGTACGAGTGCTTCTTCTTTGCCGCCGACTGGCACGCCCTGACCACCCTCTACGAGAACCCGCAGGACATCGAACAGAACGTCTGGGACATGATGATCGACTGGCTGGCAGCTGGCGTCAGCGGCACCTCCGCGACCCTGTTCATCCAGTCCCAGGTGCCGGAGCATGCCGAGCTCAGTCTGCTGCTGGGCATGTCCACCCCGCTCAGCTGGCTGGAGCGGGTACCGACCTACAAGGATCAGCAGGAAAAACTGCGCGAGCTGGATCTGGCCACCTACGGTTTCCTCGGTTACCCGCTGCTGATGAGTGCGGACATCCTGATCTACCGCGCCGGTCTGGTGCCGGTGGGCGCCGATCAGCTGTCCCACGTGGAGATCACCCGGGAGCTGGCGCGCCGCTTCAACCATCTGTATGGCAAGGAGCCGGGGTTCGAGGACAAGGCCCGTGCGGCAATCCAGAAGATGGGCAAGAAGGCTGCCAAGCTCTACAGCAACCTGCGCGCCGCGTACCAGGAGCAGGGCGATGCCGAGGCCCTGGAAACGGCTCGAGCGCTGTTGCAGGAGCAGCAGAACATCACCCTGGGTGACAAGGAACGCCTGTTCGGTTACCTGGAAGGCGGTGGCAAGGTCATCCTGCCCGAGCCGCAGGCGCTGCTGACCCCGGCCTCCAAGATGCCGGGGCTGGATGGGCAGAAGATGTCCAAATCCTATGGCAATACCATCACCCTGCGCGACACCACCGACGAGGTGAGCGAGAAGGTGCGTCGCATGCCGACCGATCCGGCCCGTGTGCGGCGCACCGATCCGGGTGATCCGGACAAGTGCCCGGTCTATCAGCTGCACCTGGTGTATACCGATCAGGCCACCCACGACTGGGTCAATCAGGGTTGCCGCAGCGCCGGCATCGGCTGTCTGGACTGCAAGAAGCCGGTGATCGACGCCATCTGCGCCGAACTGGGCCCGATCCAGCAGCGGGCCGTGGAGTACGAAGGCAATCCGGATGCGGTGCGCCTGATCCTCAACGAAGGTGCCGAGCGCGCCCGTGATGCGGCCCGAGACACCCTCAACGAAGTGCGCCAGGCCATGGGCCTGAGCTACCGCCGCGGCTGATGAGCACTCGCGAGCCGGAGCAACTGACCGCCGCTGCCTCGACGGCGGCGCCGCCGGTTGCTCCGGCTCCGGTGCAGCATGAGCTGCCGCTGGCCATCGTCAACGGCCAGCCGCTTACCGAACTGCCCCAGGATCTGTACATACCGCCCCAGGCGCTGGAGGTCTTTCTTGATGCCTTCGAAGGGCCCCTGGATCTGCTGCTGTACCTGATCCGCCGGCAGAACCTGGATATCCTCGACATCCCCGTTGCCCAGATCACACACCAGTACATGGGTTACGTGGAGCTGATGAAGGCCGTGCGCCTGGAGCTGGCCGCCGAATACCTGGTGATGGCGGCCATGCTGGCGGAGATCAAGTCGCGCATGCTGCTGCCACGCCAGGAGACCCAGGGTGACGAGGAAGAGGACCCCCGGGCGGAGCTGATCCGGCGGCTGCAGGAATACGAACGTTTCCGCCAGGCCGCCGAGCAGCTGGACGAGCTGCCGCGAGTGGGTCGGGATATCGCCCTGGCCAGCGCTGCGCCGCCGGCCCTGCAGGCGCGGACCGCCCATCCGCCGGTGAGCATGGAGGAGCTGTTGCTATCGCTCGCCGAGGTGCTGCGTCGGGCGGACATGTTCGAAAGTCATCAGATCAGCCGCGAGACACTGTCGACCCGAGAGCGCATGACACAGGTACTGGAGCGGCTCAAGGGCGGCCAGTTCGTGCCCTTCAGCGGCCTCTTCACTCCCGAGGAGGGGCGGCTCGGAGTGGTGGTGACCTTCATGGCGGTGCTCGAGCTGATCAAGGAACAACTGGTCGATCTGGTGCAGAGCGAGCCCTTTGCACCCATTCACGTCAAGGTAAGGACAGATGTCACAGCCAGCGCTTGAACGGATTCTCGAGGCGGTGCTGCAGGCGGCGGGCAAGCCGCTGAGCCTGGAGCGCATGCGTGAACTCTTCGACGAGCACCTGGCGCCCTCCGCGCAGGAGCTGCGCAGCGCGCTGACCCGTTTGCAGGAGGAGTATGCCGACCGGGCGGTGGAGTTGCGCGAGGTGGCCGGTGGCTGGCGTCTGCAGGTGCGCAGTGATTATGCCGAGTGGGTCGGTCGGCTCTGGGAGGAGCGGCCGCAGCGCTACTCCCGGGCACTGCTGGAGACCCTGGCGCTGATCGCCTATCGCCAGCCTGTAACCCGGGGCGAGATCGAGGAAGTGCGGGGCGTGGCGGTGAGCAGCCAGATCATCCGCACGCTGCTGGATCGGGAATGGGTACGGGTGGTCGGCCATAGGGAGGTGCCGGGCCGACCGGCCATGTACGCTACCACCCGGCAGTTTCTCGACTACTTCAATCTGACCAGTCTGGCCGAGCTGCCGCCACTGGCGGAGCTGCGTGAACCCAGCGAGGTGCTGGAGCACCCGCCGCTGGCCGATGAGCAGGCACCTGACGGCACGCAGCCTGCCTGGCCGCCGGCCGACGGCGGCGAGGAGGAGGTGGAGACCGGCACCGACTTCCATACCCTGCTCGAAGAGCTCAATGCAATGGAGACCGGCCTCAAGACCGACTTTGCCGACCTGCCGCCACCGGGGATGGATGTCGAGCCCGAGGACCCGGACGAGCAGTAGATCCCGCTGGCTGCTGCGCGGGCAGGGTGCTATTCTGCGCACCCATCCGTTCATTTCAGTCGCAAACACACCGGGAGGTGCCCATGACAGACCAACCCATCAATCCCGAACTGCAGGAAGACGTGCCTGCCGCCGGGGAAAAACTGCAGAAAGTCCTGGCCCGCATGGGGCTGGGTTCCCGCCGCCAGGTCGAGGAGTGGATCTCCGCCGGTCGGGTAACCGTCAACGGTGAACCGGCACGTCTGGGTTGTCGCGTGGACAGCCTCGACCAGATCGCCGTCGATGGCCGCCCGCTCAAGCGTGACCTCAACACCGAAGTGGTACGCCGGGTGCTGATCTACAACAAGCCCGAGGGCGAGGTGTGCACCCGTGACGACCCCGAAGGGCGCCCGACCGTGTTCGACCAGCTGCCGCGGCTCAAGCAGGGGCGCTGGGTCAATGTCGGACGACTGGATATCAACACCACCGGGTTGCTGCTGTTCACCACTGATGGCGAGCTGGCGAACCGGCTGATGCATCCGTCCTGGCAGATGGACCGCGAGTACGCGGTCCGCGTGATGGGCGAGGTGGACGAAGAAATGATCGAGCGGCTCAAGGAGGGCGTCATGCTCGAGGACGGGCCGGCGCGCTTCACCGACATCGTCAGTTCCGGTGGCGAGGGTATCAACCGCTGGTTCCATGTCTGTCTGCTGGAAGGTCGCAACCGCGAAGTGCGACGCCTGTGGGAATCCCAGGGCGTGCGGGTCAACCGTCTCAAGCGGGTACGTTTCGGGCCGGTGTTCCTGGGCGCGGAGGTGCCGGTGGGGCGCTGGCGTGAGATGAACCAGCAGGAGCTGGATGTGCTCAGCGCCGAGGTCGGACTGCCGCCGGTGCGTCTGCCCGAAGTCAGCGTGGCGGAGAAGGAAAGGCAGAAGCGCCAGTCGCGCAAGCCCTCCATGCATCAGGCGCGCTCGGTACGCCAGAGCAAGCCCAGGGACAGGGATCGGCGCCGCTGATCGATCTGAGGCCCCGGTTCGCCGGGGCCTGTCATTTCAGCCCCGCGCGTCCAGCGCCTGGCCGTTGACCTTCCGGCTGTCGGGGCCCAGCAGGTACAGGAAGGCCGGCATGATATCCGCCGGTTCGGGGTTCTTCTCCGGCTCCTCGGCGGGGTAGGCTGCCTTGCGCATCGCGGTGCGGGTCGCGCCGGGATTGATGCTGTTGACCCGAATCTCGCTGGTACCTTCCTGCTCATCGGCCAGCACCTGCATCAGCCCCTCCAGGGCGAACTTGCTGACCGCATAGGGGCCCCAGTAGGCCCGCGCCCGGCGACCGACGCTGGAGGACACGAAAATCACCGAGGCATCCGGCGCAGCGCGCAGCAGCGGCATCATCGCCTTGGTCAGCGCGAAGGGCGCGTTGACGTTGACCTGCATCAGCCTGAGCCAGTCCTCGTTCTTGACCTGATCGAGCAGGGTGCGCGGGCCAAGCTGCGCAGCATTGTGGACCAGGCCGTCGAGCTTGCCGAAGGTATCGAACAGCTGGTCGGCCAGGTCGTTGTAATCCTTCTCTGCCGCCGTCTCCAGATTCAGCGGACAGATCGCCGGCTGCGGATACCCGGCTTTCTCTATTTCGTCGTACACCGCCTCCAGCTTGGCCAGGGTGCGGCCCAGCAGCACCACGGTGGCGCCGTGGGCGGCACAGGCCAGGGCGCAGGCGCGACCGATGCCGTCGCCGGCGCCGGTGACCAGAATGACACGTCCTTGCAGCAGATCCGGTGAGGCCTGGTAATCAAACATGGGAAGACTCCTGTTGTTTCAGCTGCTCCAGCCAGGGGCGCAGGGCAGCGGCGTTCCTGATGGTGAAATCGGCGTTCCAGTGTAACGGATCATCCCCGGGGGGAAGATAGCCATAGAGCGCCGCGACCGTGCGCATGCCGGCAGCGTGCCCGGCCTGGATGTCCCGCAGGTGATCACCGACGTAGACACTGCGTGCCGGATCCACACCCATCTTGGCACAGGCCTTGAGCAGGGGCTCGGGGTGCGGCTTGCCCCGGCTGACCTGATCGGGGCACACCAGGCTGGCGCAGCGCCCGGCCAGACCCACCGCTTCGAGCAGCGGGATGCTGAACCGGCTCATCTTGTTGGTTACCACGCCCCAGGGCAGCTGCTCGGCGTCGAGCCAGTCGAGCAGCTCGACAATACCCGGAAAGGGGCGGGTGTGGCGGGCAATGTCCTGCTGGTAGCGCTCCAGAAACTCGTCCCTGAGCTCGGCGAACTGCGCATGCTCGGGGGTGATGGAAAAGGCGGCGCAGAGCATGCCGGCGGAGCCATCGGAGACCGTGGAGCGGATCAGGTGCAGCGGCGCTTCCGGCATGCCGCGTTGCTCGCGCATGCTGTGGATGATCGCGAGAAAGTCCTCGACCGTATCCAGCAGTGTGCCGTCCAGGTCGAAAAGAACTGCCTGGAGCATGGTCACTGACCGCGCTGGCAGTGGATCATGTAGTTGACGTCCACGTCCGGGGCGAGCTTGTAGTGGCGCAGCAGCGGGTTGTAGGTCAGGCCGATGATGTCCCGGGTATCCAGGTCCGCTTCCCGAGCCCAGCGGCTCAATTCGGCCGGGCGGATGAACTTGGCATATTCGTGGGTGCCGCGCGGCAGCATGCGCAGCAGGTATTCTGCACCGACAATGGCAAAGGCGAAGGCTTTCGGGTTGCGGTTGATGGTGGAGAAGAACACGTGGCCGCCCGGCTTGACCAGGGTGGCGCAGGCGCGGATGACAGAGGCCGGATCAGGGACGTGCTCGAGCATCTCCATGCAGGTCACTACATCGAAACGCCCGGGGTGGAGTTCGGCCATTTCCTCGGCGGTGCACTGCTGGTAGTCCACCTGCACTCCGGACTCGAGCTGATGCAGACGGGCAACCGCCAGCGGCGCTTCGCCCATGTCGATACCGGTGACATTGGCGCCACGCTGGGCCATGGCTTCGCTGAGAATGCCGCCGCCGCAGCCGACGTCCAGTACTTCCTTGCCGGCCAGTGATGCCTTGTCGTCAATCCAGTTGGTACGCAGCGGGTTGATCTCATGCAGTGGCTTGAATTCGCTCTCACGGTCCCACCAGCGGCTGGCCAGTGCTTCGAATTTGGCAACTTCCGCACGATCGACGTTAAGCGTCATTTCAATCCCCTCATTGAATTAGCCGGCCCCCGCGGGGCTGATATCTGTTATTGACCTGCCAGGACAGGCGGCAGCGGCGCCTGCGGCCAGTGTAGTCCCGGATGCCGCGAGCTGCCGTGTCGCGGATTGCAGGAGGCTTCTGGCAGTATACCCTCTGCTCCCGGGCTGGGGCAGTGACATTTGCGCACGCGCCGAGGCGCTGGGGGTATAATGGCGTTTTCGCTGGAGTCCCCCATGCAGTTTCCTTCCCGGGATCAGGTGCCGCCGGCCGCATCGGCACTGGAATGGCACACCAATCATCTGCGCCTGCTCGATCATCGGAGTCTTCCCGAGGCCCGGGTGTGGGTGGAATGTCGGGATGCGGATGAGGTGGCAGACGCCATCGTCCAGGGCGTGGTCCCGGGTGCGGCCGCCGGCGTGGTGGCGGCCTACGGTATCGCCCTGGCGGCGCGCCGTATCGGTCGGAGCGCTGACTGGCTGGCGGCGCTGAAACCTGATCTGACGCTGCTGGCCGGGTCGTCACCGGCATCGGCTCAGCTGGGCTGGGTGCTGGGCGTCGTGATTGATCGGTTGCAGCGTCTGCCTTCCAGCGGAGCGGATGTGCCGGAGCTGCTGGCGCAGCTGGCCATGGATCTGCATCTGAGTGATCGGGAGGCGGCGCGCAGCATGGGCCAGCTGGGGCTGCAGGTCTTCAAGCGTCACGCCAGTCAGTCGCAGCGATTGCTGGCAATGCCCGGCAATCTGGCCGGCGGCAGTCTGCGTGGGCTGCTGGAGCTGGCCCGTGCCGCCCATGGGGCGGGGCTGATGGAGCATCTCCATCTGTGTGCGGATCAGGATGCCGGGGCGTTGCGCCTGGCGCGCTGGGCGCTGGAGCAGGATGGGGTGCCGGTCAGTGCTCAGGTACTCGCTGCAGCCGGCCAGCTGATGAAGGGCGACAATCTGCACTGGGTGGTGGTGGGTGCCCAGCGCGTTGCCGCCAACGGTGATGTGATCAGCGATCTGGGCACCTATGCGCTGGCGGTGCTGGCCATGCACCATGGGCTGCGTTTCATGGTGGTTGCGCCCAGCTCGGCGTTTGATGTGGGGCTGGAGGATGCGGATGAGATCGAGCCCGAGGATGCGCTGCTGCAGCGCGATGGGCGGTTGCAACTGGATGTCACCCCGGCGGAGCTCATCGATGTGCTGGTAACCGAGCGCGGGGTGGTCGAGCGTCCCGACGCCGGTCGAATCGCCGAGCTGCTGAGTCCGCTGCGCCTGCACTGAGAGGACCGTCGAGCGACTGTGATGTCGAGCACGGGATTGTCGGGCGGCTCCCGCCGGGGCATGGGGTGTGGTATCATTTGCCCCTTTGATCCGGACCCGACAGGGCCTCGTTCCGCGTTGTGTACGCATGGTCACCCCAGCGGTGGCCGACAATAAAAGGAATGCCGTTTCATGGGTGAGCTGGCCAGAGAGATCCTTCCAGTCAATATTGAAGATGAGATGAAGCAGTCGTACCTCGACTACGCGATGAGCGTGATCGTGGGACGGGCGCTGCCGGATGTGCGCGACGGACTCAAGCCGGTGCACCGCCGGGTGCTGTTCGCCATGAGCGAGCTGAAGAACGACTGGAACAAGCCCTATCTCAAGTCTGCCCGTGTGGTCGGTGACGTGATCGGTAAATACCACCCCCACGGTGACTCGGCGGTCTACGACACCATAGTGCGCATGGCCCAGCCGTTCTCCCTGCGCTACCTGCTGGTGGACGGTCAGGGCAACTTCGGTTCGGTGGACGGTGACAGCGCGGCAGCCATGCGTTACACCGAAATCCGCATGACCAGGCTGACCCATGAGCTGCTGGCGGACCTGGACAAGGAAACCGTCGACTGGGTCGACAACTACGACGGCTCCCTGCAGATTCCCGAGGTGCTGCCGACCCGTATCCCCAACCTGCTGGTCAACGGTTCCAGCGGTATTGCGGTGGGCATGGCGACCAACATCCCGCCGCACAACCTCACCGAGGTGATCAACGGCTGTCTGGCGATGATCGCCAATCCGGATATCACCATCGACGAGCTGATGGAGCACATTCCCGGTCCGGACTTCCCCACCGCCGGCATCATCAATGGCCGTGCCGGTATCGTCGAGGCCTACCGCACCGGCCGTGGCCGCATTTACGTGCGTGCCCGCTGCGAGATCGAGGATATCGACAAGGTCGGCGGCCGGCAGCAGATCATCATCAACGAGCTGCCGTACCAGGTGAACAAGGCCAAGCTGATCGAGCGCATCGCCGAGCTGGTCAAGGAAAAGAAACTCGAGGGCATCAGCGAGCTGCGTGACGAGTCCGACAAGGACGGCATGCGCGTGGTGATCGAGCTGCGCCGTGGCGAAGTGGCCGAGGTGGTGCTCAACAACCTCTATGCCCAGACCCAGATGCAGAGCGTGTTCGGCATCAACGTGGTGGGTCTGCTGGACGGCCAGCCGCGCATCCTCAACCTGAAGGAGCTGCTGGACGCCTTCATCCGCCATCGCCGCGAAGTGGTGACCCGCCGCACCGTCTACGAACTGCGCAAGGCCCGCGAGCGCGGCCATATTCTCGAAGGCCAGGCGGTGGCCCTGTCCAACATCGATCCGGTGATCGAGCTGATCAAGGCTTCGCCGTCCCCGGCCGAAGCCCGCGAGCGCCTGCTGGCGACCGCCTGGGAGCCGGGCAGCGTGATGGAGATGGTCGAGCGTGCCGGTGCCGAATCCTGCCGTCCCGATGAGCTGCCCGAGCAGTACGGTCTGCGTGACGGCAAGTACTACCTGTCCCCGGAACAGGCCCAGGCCATCCTTGATCTGCGCCTGCACCGCCTGACCGGTCTGGAACACGAGAAGCTGCTGACCGAGTATCAGGAGATCCTGGTTCAGATCGGCGAGCTGCTGCGCATCCTCAACAGCGAGGTGCGCCTGATGGAAGTCATCGTCGAGGAGCTGGAGCAGATCCGTGACAGCTACGGCGATGAGCGCCGCACCGAGATCGTGGCTTCGCGCATGGATCTGAGTGTGGCCGATCTGATCACCGAGGAAGACCGCGTGGTGACCATTTCCCACGGTGGTTATGCCAAGAGCCAGCCGCTGGCCGACTACCAGGCCCAGCGCCGTGGCGGTCGCGGCAAGGCGGCGACCGGGGTCAAGGACGAGGATTACGTATCCCACCTGCTGGTGGCCAACAGTCACACCACGCTGATGCTGTTCTCCAGCAAGGGCAAGGTGTACTGGCTCAAGACCTACGAGATTCCCGAGGCCTCGCGTACCGCCCGCGGCCGGCCGCTGGTCAACCTGCTGCCGCTGGAAGAGGGCGAGTTCATCACCGCCATGCTGCCGGTGGAGGAGTACACCGAGGGCTGGTACGTGTTCATGGCCACCGCCAACGGCACCGTGAAGAAGACCCCGCTGCCGCAGTTCAGTCGTCAGCGCAGTGTTGGTCTGATCGCGCTGGATCTGGACGAGGGCGACATCCTGATCGGCGCTGCCCTGACCGATGGCAGCAAGCAGGTCATGCTGTTCTCCGACGGCGGCAAGGTGACCCGTTTCGAGGAGTCCGACGTCCGGCCGATGGGCCGTACCGCGCGCGGCGTGCGCGGCATGCGCCTGGCCGAAGGGCAGCGACTGGTGTCCATGCTGATTGCCGAGGAGGGTACGCAGATTCTGACCGCCTCCGAAAACGGTTACGGCAAGCGTACGCCGGTGGAGGACTTCCCGCAGTACAAGCGGGGTGGCCAGGGCGTCATCGCCATGATCACCAACGAACGCAATGGTCCGCTGGTCGGCGCGGTACAGGTGGTCGACGGCGAGGAAATCATGCTGATCTCGGATCAGGGTACTCTGGTGCGTACCCGGGTGTCCGAGGTCTCAAGCCTGTCCCGCAACACCCAGGGCGTGACCCTGATCAAGCTGTCCAACGGCGAGAAGCTGGTGGGTCTTGAGCGGGTGCAGGAGCCTTCCGATGACGAGGAAGGCGATGATGAAGAGATGGGCGATACCGACGCCGGTGCAGCCGAAGGCAGTACCGGAACCACAGACGCAGAAGAGTAGAGGTCAAGGTGAGCAAACGCGTGTTCAATTTCTGTGCTGGCCCGGCAGCGTTGCCGGAAGCCGTATTGCAGACAGCCCAGGCTGAGCTGCTGGACTGGCAGGGCAAGGGCCTGTCGGTCATGGAAATGAGCCACCGCAGTGACGAGTTCGTGGGTATCGCCGAGCGGGCCGAACAGGACCTGCGCGACCTGCTCGCCGTCCCGTCGGACTACAAGGTGCTGTTCCTGCAGGGTGGCGCCAGTCAGCAGTTCGCGCAGATCCCGCTGAATCTGCTGGGCGAGGGCGGCAGCGCCGACTACATCGACACCGGCATCTGGTCGCGCAAGGCCATCGAGGAGGCCTCCCGTTACGGTCACGTCAACGTCGCGGCCTCGGCCAAGGGCTACGATTACTTCGCCATCCCCGGGCAGAACGAGTGGCAGCTGTCGGCCGATGCCGCCTATGTGCACTACACCCCGAACGAAACCATCGGCGGCCTGGAATTCAACTGGATTCCCGAGGTGGGTGACAAGCCGCTGGTGGCGGACATGTCCTCCACCATTCTGTCCCGTCCGCTGGATGTATCGCGTTTCGGCCTGATCTACGCCGGCGCGCAGAAGAACATCGGTCCCAGCGGCCTGGTAGTGGTCATCATCCGCGAGGACCTGCTCGGCAAGGCCCACAGCAGGTGTCCGACCATGCTCGATTACAGCGTGGCCGCCGCCAATGGCTCCATGTACAACACGCCGCCGACCTTCGCCTGGTACCTGTCCGGGCTGATCTTCCAGTGGCTCAGGGAGCAGGGTGGACTGGAGGCGATGCAGCGCATCAACGATGCCAAGCAGCGCAAGCTGTACGCCGCGATCGATGCCAGCGAGCTGTACACCAACCCGATCAATGTCGCCGACCGCTCCTGGATGAACGTGCCTTTCCGTCTGGCCGACGACCGTCTGGACAAGCCGTTCCTGGCCGGTGCCGAAGAACGCGGCCTGCTCAACCTCAAGGGGCATCGCTCGGTGGGTGGCATGCGTGCCTCCATCTACAATGCCGTGCCCGAGGCGGCGGTGGATGCGCTGGTGGCCTACATGGCCGAATTCGAAAAACAGCACGGTTGATCAGCGATGTCAGAAGAAGCCCAACTCAAGGCCCTGCGTAACCGGATCGACGCCATCGACGAGAAGGTTCTGGAGCTGATCAGCGAGCGTGCCCGCTGTGCCCAGGTGGTGGCCGAGGTGAAGCAGAAGACCCTGGCCGAGGGCGAGCAGCCGGTGTTCTACCGCCCCGAGCGCGAGGCCCAGGTGCTCAAGCGCATCATGGAGCTGAACAAGGGGCCGCTGGACAACGAAGAGGTTGCCCGGCTGTTCCGCGAGATCATGTCTGCCTGCCTGGCACTGGAAGAGCCGCTGCGTGTGGCCTATCTGGGGCCCGAGGGTACCTTCACCCAGGCCGCGGCGCTCAAGCATTTCGGTCACTCGGTGAAGAGCCTGCCGATGGCGGCCATCGATGAGATCTTCCGCGAGGTGGCGGCCGGCGCCGTGCATTTCGGCGTGGTGCCGGTGGAGAATTCCACCGAGGGTGCGATCAACCACACCCTGGACAGCTTCCTCGAGCATGACCTGGTGATCTGCGGCGAAGTGGAGCTGCGCATTCACCACCATCTGCTGGTGGGCGAGAACACCCGGGTGGACAAGATTTCCCGGGTCTACTCCCATGCCCAGTCCCTGGCGCAGTGCCGCAAGTGGCTGGATGCCCACTACCCCAACATCGAGCGGGTGGCGGTGGCCAGCAATGCGGATGCGGCGCGCCGGGTGCAGAGCGAGTGGAATTCGGCGGCCATCGCCGGCGACATGGCCTGCGAACTCTACGGGCTGACCCGGATTGCCGAGAAGATCGAGGACCGCCCGGACAACTCCACGCGTTTCCTGATCATCGGCAATCAGGAAGTGCCGCCGACCGGCGATGACAAGACCTCGGTGATCGTGTCCATGAGCAACCGTCCGGGCGCGCTGCATCATCTGCTGCAGCCGTTCCACGACAACGGCGTGGACCTGACGCGCATCGAGACCCGTCCCTCGCGCAGTGGCAAGTGGACCTACGTGTTCTTCATCGACTTCCTCGGCCATCAGCATGATCCGCTGGTCAAGGATGCGCTGGAAAAGATTCGCGATGAGTCGGTAGGGCTGAAGATTCTCGGTTCCTATCCCAAAGCGGTACTTTGAAACTGTCGCAGCAGGCCGCAAGCGTCCGGCGAAAGGCGATGCTTGGGGCCTGCCGCCTGAAGCTTGAGGCTTGGACATGAGTTGTGATTTTCTGAGTTTGGCGCTGCCGGGCGTGCAGAAGCTGTCGCCCTATGTGCCCGGCAAGCCGGTGGAAGAGCTGGCCCGGGAGTTCGGTCTGGACCCGGCCAGCATCGTCAAGCTGGCCAGTAACGAGAACCCCCTGGGGCCGGCTCCCTCGGTCCTTCAGGCGGTGCAGCGGGCCCTGCCGGAGCTGACCCGTTATCCCGATGGCAACGGTTTTACCCTCAAGCAGGCGCTGTCCGAGCGCTTCGGCTTCGAGCTGTCGCGTATCACCCTGGGCAACGGCTCCAATGATGTGCTCGAGCTGATAGGTCGCGCCTTTGCCATGCCCGGTGTTGAGGTGGTGTTCAGTCAGCACGCCTTCGCCGTCTACCCGATAGTGACCCAGGCGGTGGGCGCTACTGCGGTCCAGGTGCCGGCGCGCAACTGGGGCCATGACCTGCCGGCCATGGCTGCGGCCATCACCCCGGCGACCCGGCTGGTGTTCATCGCCAACCCCAACAACCCGACCGGCACCTGGTTCGAGCGGGCGGAGTTCGAGGCGTTCATGGCCAGCGTGCCGGAGCATGTGCTGGTGGTGCTGGATGAAGCCTATACCGAATACGTCGAGCCCGGCGAGGCGCTGAACGGCTTCGATTACATCGAGCGTTATCCCAATCTGATCGTCTGCCGCACCCTGTCCAAGGCCTATGGTCTGGCAGCCCTGCGGGTCGGTTACTGCATCAGCCATCCGCAGGTGGCAGATGTGCTGAACCGGGTGCGTCAGCCGTTCAACGTCAACAGCCTGGCCCTGGCCGCAGCGGTCGCCGCCCTGGCAGACGAGAGCTATCTGGCGGAAAGCCGCCAGCTCAATCGCGATGGCATGCGCCAGCTGGAGCAGGGGCTGAACGAGCTCGGACTGCAGTGGATTCCCTCGCGCGGCAACTTCATTGCCGTGGACCTGGGGCGCGATGCCGGCCCCGTCTACCAGGGACTGCTGCGCGCCGGTGTCATCGTACGCCCGGTCGCCGGCTACGAAATGCCCAATCACCTGCGCGTCTCCATCGGGCTGCGCGAGGAAAACCAGCGATTCCTCGAAGCGCTGGCCGGGGTGCTCGCCCAGTGAGCCAGTCGATCATCGGATCGTCCTCGGCCCCGCCGACAATAGGCCGTCTGGCGGTCATCGGGCTCGGCCTCATCGGCGGCTCCTTTGCCAAGGGGCTGCGCGAGTCCGGTTGCTGCCGAGAGGTGGTCGGCTGCGATCCCGATCCGCAGACCCAGCAGCTGGCGGTATCCCTGGGTGTGGTGGATCGCATGGCCGCGGACCTTGCCGATGCGGTGCGGGGCGCTGATCTGATCCTGCTGGCGGTACCGGTGCTGGCCATGGAGTCGGTACTGCGTCAGCTTGCTGCCCTGGACCTGGGGTCGGCGGTGATCACCGACACCGGCAGCACCAAGACCGCAGTGGTCGAGGCGGTCCGTCAGGCCTATGGTCGCGTGCCGCCCCGCTTCGTGCCCGGTCATCCGATAGCCGGCTCCGAGCGCAGCGGCGTGGAAGCAGCGGATGCCGGGCTGTTCCGCCGGCACAAGGTCATACTGACACCGCTGGAGGATACCGACCAGGCCGCCCTGGCTGTGGTGCGCCGGGCCTGGCAGTTGCTGGACGCCGATGTCGAGGACATGCCGCTGGCAGACCATGACGAGGTGCTGGCGGCGACCAGTCATCTGCCGCATCTGCTGGCCTTCTCGCTGGTCGATACCCTGGCCTCGCGCAGCGAGAACCTGGAGATATTCCGCTATGCTGCCGGCGGCTTTCGAGATTTTACCCGGATCGCTGCCAGCGATCCGGTCATGTGGCGTGATGTGTTCCTGGCCAACCGCGATGCGGTGCTGCGCAGTCTTGACACCTTCACCCGTGATTTAAGCCGCTTGCGTGCGGCGGTCGAGGAGGGGGATGCCAACACTCTTTTGGGGGTGTTTACCCGGGCCCGGTCCGCACGTGAGCATTTCAGCAAGATTCTGGCCCGCAGGGCATATATGGAACCCATGCAGACTCAATCAATCAATTTCATCGCCAGCCCCGGCGGCACCGTTCAGGGACGTATCCGCGTACCGGGCGACAAGTCCATCTCCCATCGCTCGATCATGCTGGGCTCCCTGGCCGAAGGGGTGACCGAGGTCGAGGGCTTCCTCGAGGGCGAGGACAGCCTGGCGACCCTGCAGGCCTTCCGCGACATGGGCGTGGTCATCGAGGGACCGCACCGGGGTCGGGTGACCATCAATGGCGTGGGGCTGCACGGTCTGCAGGCCCCGCCCGGGCCTATCTATCTGGGCAACTCGGGTACCTCCATGCGGCTGCTGGCCGGCCTGCTGGCCGGCCAGAAGTTCACCAGTGAGTTGACCGGTGATGCCTCCCTGAGCAAGCGCCCGATGGGGCGTGTGGCCGACCCGCTGCGGCAGATGGGTGCCAGCATCGACACCGCCGAGGGCGGGCGTCCGCCGCTGGTGATCAAGGGCGGCGAAAGCCGGCTCAAGGGCATGGATTACCCGATGCCGATGGCCAGTGCCCAGGTCAAATCCTGCCTGCTGCTGGCGGGTCTGTACGCCGAGGGGGCTACCTCGGTGACCGAACCGGCACCGACCCGGGATCACACCGAGCGCATGCTCCGCGGCTTCGGTTATCCGGTCAAGGTCGAAGGCAGCAGGGTGACCGTCGAGCCTGGTCACAAGCTGACTGCCTGCAGGATCGACGTCCCGGCGGATATCTCTTCCGCAGCCTTCTTCATGGTCGCGGCGAGCATTGCCGAAGGCTCGGATCTGACCCTGGAGCATGTGGGCATCAACCCCACCCGGGTCGGTGTGATCAACATCCTGCGTGCCATGGGCGCGGATATCACCCTGAGCAATGAGCGTGAAGTGGGAGGCGAGCCGGTGGCCGACATCCGCGTGCGCTACGCGCCGCTCAAGGGCATCGAGATTCCCGAGGATCAGGTGCCCCTGGCGATCGACGAATTCCCGGTGCTGTTCATCGCTGCCGCCTGCGCCGAAGGGCGCACCGTGCTGCGCGGCGCCGAGGAGCTTCGGGTCAAGGAATCCGATCGTATCCAGGTCATGGCCGACGGTCTGCAGCAGCTGGGAATCAAGGCAGAGCCGACCCCGGACGGGATCATCATCGAGGGCGGCGTCATGGGCGGCGCCACGGTGGACAGCCACATGGACCACCGCATCGCCATGTCCTTCGCCGTGGCCTCCCTGCGCGCCACCGCGGATATCCGCATCACCGACTGCGTGCATGTGGGTACCTCCTTCCCCGGCTTCATCGACCTGGCCCGTTCGGTCGGTATGAATCTTCGTCAGGAGGCCAGCGCGTGAGCGACCACTCCACCCCCGTGATCACCGTTGACGGGCCCGGCGGCTCGGGCAAGGGCACCCTGTCCGGCATGCTGGCAGCACGTCTGGGCTGGCACCTGCTGGACTCCGGCGCCCTGTATCGGCTGCTGGCCTTTGCCGCGCAGAAGCGCGGCACCGACCTGGCCGACGAGCAGGCGCTGGTAGAACTGGCGGCCAACCTGGACGTGCAGTTCATCGCCGATGCCGAGGGTGGCGAGCAGCGCATCATGCTTGAGGGCGACGATGTCAGCCGCAGCATTCGGACCGAAACCGTCGGTGCCGGCGCCTCCCGGGTGGCTGCCCTGCCGGCGGTACGTCAGGCGCTGCTGGCCCGCCAGCAGGCCTTCCGCGAGACGCCCGGACTGGTGGCCGACGGCCGGGACATGGGAACAGTGGTTTTCCCTGATGCGCAGTTGAAGATCTTTCTGACCGCAAGCCCCGAGATTCGCGCCGAACGGCGCTACAGGCAGTTGCTGGAAAAGGGCGAAACTGCTAGTCTTGCGGGTCTTCTCGATGAGATCAATGCGCGGGACGAGCGGGACATGAATCGCAGCATAGCGCCACTGCGGCCGGCTGAGGATGCGGTTCTGATCGATTCCTCGCACATGAGCATCGAAAACGTACTTGAGACAGTGCAGGCGGAAGCGCGCAAACGTAACCTTCTGGGCTGATCAGGCGAGTCCTTTGTCGGGCAACCAGCATCACCGTCAGGGGCATTACTTTAATCAACCCACGCAAGCTGGTGGCGTGGCGGGTACGTGGCTGCAGGGCGCGCGAAGTTGGCGGCTCGGCGGTAGCGGCCTTTTACATATCTACAGGAATCCAAATGAGCGAAAGCTTTGCCGAACTTTTTGAAGAAAGCCTGAAAACCCTTGATATGGAGCCGGGCTCCATCATCACCGGTATCGTTGTGGACATCGACTCCGACTGGGTCACCGTTCACGCCGGCCTGAAATCCGAGGGTGTCATTCCGCGCGAGCAGTTCCTGAACGAACAGGGCGAACTGACCATCAGCGTGGGTGATGAGGTACACGTTGCACTGGACGCCGTTGAAGACGGCTTCGGTGAGACCAAACTGTCCCGCGAGAAGGCCAAGCGCGCCGAATCCTGGAAAGTCCTCGAAGCAGCTTTCGCCGCAGAAGAAATCGTCAAGGGTGTCATCAACGGCAAGGTCAAGGGTGGCTTTACCGTCGACGTCAACACCATCCGTGCGTTCCTGCCGGGTTCCCTGGTCGATGTCCGTCCGGTTCGCGATACCGCGCACCTGGAAGGCAAGGAACTGGAATTCAAGGTCATCAAGCTGGACCAGAAGCGCAACAACGTTGTCGTTTCCCGCCGTGCCGTACTCGAAGCCGAGAACAGCGCCGAGCGCGAAGCCCTGCTGGAAACCCTGCAGGAAGGCCAGGTTGTCAAGGGTATCGTCAAGAACCTCACCGACTACGGTGCGTTCGTTGACCTGGGCGGCGTAGACGGCCTGCTGCACATCACCGACATGGCCTGGAAGCGCATCAAGCATCCGTCCGAGATCGTCAACGTTGGCGACGAGATCGACGTCAAGGTGCTGAAGTTCGACCGCGAGCGCAACCGCGTTTCCCTGGGTCTGAAGCAGCTGGGCGAAGATCCGTGGGTCGCCATCACCGGTCGTTATCCGGAAGGTACCCGCGTCATGGCCAAGGTCACCAACCTCACCGACTACGGCTGCTTCGCCGAGCTGGAAGAGGGTGTCGAAGGCCTGGTTCACGTTTCCGAAATGGACTGGACCAACAAGAACATCCATCCTTCCAAGGTCGTTCAGGTTGGCGACGAAGTGGAAGTCATGGTTCTGGACATCGACGAAGACCGTCGTCGCATCTCCCTGGGTATCAAGCAGTGCAAGATGAACCCCTGGGAAGAGTTCTCCAGCAAGTTCAACAAGGGCGACAAGATCTCCGGTTCCATCAAGTCCATCACCGACTTCGGTATCTTCATCGGTCTGGACGGCGGCATCGACGGTCTGGTTCACCTGTCCGACATCTCCTGGAACGAGACTGGCGAAGAAGCCGTACGCCGCTTCAAGAAGGGCGACGAGCTGGAAACCGTCATCCTGTCCGTTGATCCGGAGCGTGAGCGCATCTCCCTGGGTATCAAGCAGCTGGAAGACGATCCGTTCTCCAACTTCGTTGCCCTGAACGAGAAAGGCAGCATCGTTACCGGTACCGTCAAGGAGGTTGACGCCAAGGGTGCGGTAGTTACCCTGGGTGACGACATCGAAGGTACCCTGAAGGCCTCCGAAATCAGCCGTGACCGCGTTGAAGATGCGCGCAACGTGCTGAACGTCGGCGACGAAGTCGAAGCCAAGATCATCGGTGTTGACCGCAAGACCCGCGTCATCAGCCTGTCGATCAAGGCCAAGGACGTCGAGGACGAGAAGGAAGCCATGCAGGATCTGCGCAAGCAGGAAATGCTGGCCGCCGGTCCGACCACCATTGGTGATCTGATCAAGCAGCAGATGGAAAACAAGGGCAACTGATTGCCTGAGTGACTCCATGCAAGAAAGGGCGACTTCGGTCGCCCTTTTTTGTGCCCGCATAAAAAAACGGCACCTGAGGCTTGACTTCGTGAAGGTGTTCGGATCTTCAGCCTTGAACCTTTAAGCACAAGCGTGGTACAACCTTTGAAGTGGATCCTACTCGCTTGAATAAAAAGGGAAAATGATGACCAAGTCTGAGTTGATCGAGCGCATAGTCGAGCAACAACAGGGGCAGTTGACGGCCAAGGATGTAGAGCTGGCAATCAAGACCATGCTGGAACACATGTCGGCGACGCTGGCGGCCGGAGAGCGTATAGAAATCCGCGGGTTCGGCAGTTTCTCACTTCATTACCGCGCTCCCCGGGTCGGCCGTAACCCCAAGACGGGGGAGTCGGTTGCCCTTGAAGGCAAGTATGTACCGCACTTCAAGCCGGGCAAGGAACTCCGTGATCGGGTTAACGAGTCATTGGAAACAGCCTGAGCCCGGTATAATAAAACACGGTGCTGCGCTATACTTTCCGGCATGCTTAATGGATGAGGGTGGTGTTGCATGCAATGGCTCAAGCGCGCGGTGCTTATCATCGTTCTGTTACTGGTGGCACTGTCGACCATTGATTTCATGCTGGAGAACCAGCAGA